>JACXTT010000532.1_pt1 | contig 64852 bp, 48 predicted proteins | sample 9270951 | NCBI WGS metagenome assembly JACXTT01 (sample SAMN15532306, study PRJNA645909) | rock metagenome | isolation source: weathered quartz diorite | place: Puerto Rico | collected 2017-06-21 | reverse complement strand
CACTCTTAAATGCATCGTGAGTTCGCCCAAGTCGTGTTTGGTTCGAATGTCACCGCGCGCGGGCATACGTTCAATGGCGCCATTCACGAGCTTCCACCCCGGTGGGCCGCCCTTATTGCTTTCCCACTTTGAGAGATCTTTGCCGTCGAAGAGGACGATGGCGTCGGAGGGCGGTGTGCCTGCCGTACCCGGCGCCACCACCGGCGGCAGAGGGCGGCTACGGTCGGAGATCCTCCAGCGCGTGAGACCATCAGCCCGCGGCGCGCTCTGAGGAAAGAGAAACGCCGGGCTGATGACGATCGAGCAAGCGAGCATAAGAATTTTTCGCATTGAAATTTCCATTGGCGCCGATCAGTTGTAGGCAAACGCGCCGTCGGGGCCCGTGGTCACATGGATGGCGTCCAGGCGCTGGCGTTCCACCATGCCGCCGAGAATCCGCCGCGAAATCTCCGGCAGCAACGTGTTGGTGAGGATGTTATCCACATTGCGCGCACCGCTCTCCACTTCCGTGCAGCGGCGCGCCACTTCTTCCACCAGCGGGTCGTCATAGGTCAGCCGGATCCTGTGATTCTCAAAGAGCCGGCGCTGGATTTTGGCCAGCTTGAGCAGAATGATCTTCTTCATCGTCTCGTCGCGAATGGGGAAATAAGGGATGATGACCATCCGCCCCAAAAACGCCGGCTTAAAAATCTTGTTCAGCTCGGGCTTGAGCGCCTTGACGAGGCCATCCGCGCTGGGCATGGTTTCGGGATCGGCGGTCAGTTTCATGAGGGTGTCGGTGCCGGCGTTGGAAGTGAGAATGATGATGGTGTTCTTGAAATCAATCTCACGGCCCTCGCCATCCTCCATCATGCCCTTGTCGAAAACCTGGAAGAACAGCTCCAATACATCGGGATGCGCCTTCTCGACTTCATCCAGCAGCACGACCGAATACGGCCGCCGGCGCACGGCCTCGGTCAGCACGCCGCCTTCTCCATAGCCCACGTATCCGGGAGGCGAACCCTTGAGCGTCGAAACCGTGTGGGCTTCCTGGAACTCAGACATATTGATAGTGATGAGGTTGCGCTCGCCGCCATAGAGCAGGTCGGAGAGCGCGAGCGCGGTTTCCGTTTTTCCCACACCGCTTGGCCCCACCAGCATGAAAACGCCCACGGGCTTGTTGGGATCCTCCAGGCTAGCGCGCGCGGTGCGAATGCGCTCGCTGATACCGGCGAGAGCGTGCGACTGGCCGATGACGCGCTGGCCCAGTTGGTTATCGAGCGCCATCACGGTGGCGATCTCATCTTTGAGCATTTTGCCGACGGGAATGCCGGTCCAGGCGGAGATGACATCGCCCACGATTTGTGAATCCACGCAAACGCGGATCAGCGGGATCTCGCCCTGCACGGCTTCCAGCTCGCCGTTCAACTTTGCCAATTCCTGGCGCAACGGGGCCAGGTCCACGGCTGGCTGGACAGCGGCGGCCTGTCCGTCGCTCGCCGCCTGCGCCGGCGCACCCGCGGACTCGAGCTGCGAACGCACCTCGCGGATGCGCGTCACGAGATCCCTCTCTTTTTCCCAGCGCCCGCGCAGGACCGTGAGCCGGCCCTCGGTTTCGGTACGCTCTTGCGCAATCTGTCCGAGACGCTCGCTATGATCGGCGCCCAGCGCATTTTCACGCTCGAGCACGCGCGTCTGCACGGCCAGATCGTCGATAGTCCGCATGGCATCTTCGATGGCCGGTGGAATGGCGTTCTGGCCCAACGCAAGCCGCGCGCAAGCAGTATCCAGAACGCTCACGGCTTTATCCGGCAGCTGGCGATCGGGCAGATAACGGTGCGACAGCTTCACGGCGGCGGCCAGGCCCTCATCGAGAATGCGGACGTTGTGATGCTGCTCGAGCATGGGCACCAGGCCGCGCAGCATGATCCGGCATTTCTCCTCGGTCGGCTCCTCGACCTTGACCACCTGGAAGCGCCGGGCGAGGGCGGCATCCTTTTCAAAATATTTCTTGTACTCAGACCACGTTGTGGCGGCGATGGTGCGCAGCTCGCCGCGCGCGAGCGCCGGCTTGAGCAGGTTGGCGGCGTCGTTCTGGCCCGCCTGGCCGCCGGCCCCGATCATGGTGTGCGCTTCGTCGATGAACAGAATGATCGGGGTGGGCGAAGCCTTCACTTCCTCGATCAGCCCCTTTAGCCGGTTCTCGAATTCACCCTTCACGCCTGCGCCGGCCTGCAGGAGCGCCAGATCGAGCGTGCGCAGCGTAACGTTTTGCAGCACCGGCGGCACGTCGCCATGCGCGATACGGAGCGCGAAGCCCTCCACTACGGCGGTCTTGCCCACGCCCGCTTCTCCGGTGAGGATCGGATTATTCTGGCGGCGGCGCGTGAGAATATCGACCACCTGGCGGATTTCAAAATCACGGCCCAGTACCGGATCGATCTTGCCGCCTTTGGCGCGTTCGCTCAGATTGACGGTGTACTGATCGAGGTTGGGCGTCTTGCCGCCGGCGGCGCGGGGCTGGCCGGAGCCTGCTGAGGCCGCGCCCGGTTCTTCGGCGGCGACGGTGATGGAATCCTCGTGCGAGCCGGCGACGATCTGGAGCAGGTCCTTCCGTAGAGCGTCCGCCTGGATCTTCTGCAGCTCTTTACTGACGTCGCGGATGACGCGCGAGAGATCTTCGTTGGAGTAGAGCGCCATCAACGTGAACGCCGACCGGATCTGTCCGGCGCCGTAGTCGACCGACCCGAGCAGCCACGCTTCGGTGAGCATGTGGATCAGCATCTGGCTCATCGCCGGCCCGCGGCCGTTGCCCCGCTTTAAGCGGTCGAGGCTGCGCGTAAGATCCGCCGCCAGGCGCGATTTGTCCACTTCGAAATGCCGCAGGATGTGCTGAAGGTCGCTATCGGTTTCATCCAGCAGCTTCATCAGGTAGTGCTCGACCTCCACCTCGTAATTGGTGCGCGACACGCACAATCCGACGGCGGCTTCGAGCGCGTCCCGGGTGGTCTGATTGACTTTTCCGAAGAAGAATTTCCAGTTCTGCAACATAATTTGTGTCCTAAGAGATCTGTAGAATGGTGTCGCCGGGATCGCGGGCGAACGGCGCGGCTTTCATCCAGGTCACCCATCCGAGTTGCGGAGCGGCGGCCCCTTCGACTCCCAACTCACAAGAGGGAACTTCGTCCCGCCGCAAAACCAACTGCACCTCGAAATCGAATTCCGATCCGGCGAAAAAGCCGAGCAATCCGCACAGAGGTTCATAGGCCGTGCCGTTCGGCAGGAAATCCTGATACTGGTCGAGCGTAAGGGGCCCTAGTTTTACGCGCACCCTGGACTGCTGATCCCAGATTTCATCGCCAACCACTGCGCCCACACCGAGTTGCGCCGAAATGCTGATGCCATCCTCAAAGCAGCACTGTGTTTCCCGATCCAGCTTGAACCAGCCGCCGGCAAACTGCTCGATCTCGACCAGCACCTCGAAATAGTCGGCCAGTATCTGGCGCAGAGCGGATGCCGAGCGCGGCCACTGCGCCAGCAACCCTGCGTAGTATATCAGCGAATCGTCGGCCACCGACTGGCGGTTCTGCAAGCCTTCGGTACCGAGGCCGATCAGGTCCAGAACATGGTGCGAGAAGCGGTCGCGCTCGCCGCGCTCATAGGCCACGGTAAAGCGGTACTTCTGCCAGGCCTGGAAAAACAGCGAGATGATCCGGTGATTGAAGATGTCGAGGAAATCACGCATCGCCGTGTCTTTGGCGCGCACACGGCTAATTACCAGCTCGGTGTAATAGTGCGGCAGAACCCCAAGCGGCCCGGTGAGCCCCATGAAATTGACGGTCATGCGCGCGGGTCCACGATCGGGGAAAGTGATGGAATGGATCTGGCTGGGAGGAAACGTAACCGAGGGATGCGCGCCGAAACGCGCCACCTCGCGCGAAGGGTTGACGAATTTTCCAACCGGCTCGCGCTGGGGCATGAGGCGTTCCAGCAGACGCACGGCCTGGAAGAAGTTAAAGCTGTAGGGCTGGCGATCGAGCTCATCCCAGATCTTGGGGCGCGCGGGTACGGCTGGCTCGGTAGGGGCGAGCGCGGTGTCCGCGGACTGCGTGGTTACGTCAGAATCTTGTGCCCCGCCCGTGGTGGCCACTGCTGCAATCCCTCCCTTCTCTGCGTGGTGGTGACAGCCAGCTGGCTAAAGCTATTCATGGAGACGTATAAGGCCAGGAAGCGCTCGATCACGCTGGCAAACAGGTAGACTCCGCCGCCCACGAATTGCTCTTCATCCAGCTCCAGTTTCACGCGCGTGCCTCGCGCGAAGCTGACGCCGTGTTCGGATATCACACGAGCGAAGTGCCGCCCGCTCTCCAGCCGGGTGATGCCCTCGATCTGCTTCTGAATGTGGGCGGAATCGGTGAAGTTGTAGAGCTGCAGGATGTGCTGCAACGATTCCCGGCCGTCCTCGACCAGTGACAGATAATTCAGCGACAGGTGCGAGATCAGCCGCCAGAGCGCGTTGCGCCCGGTGGGAGGGCGGATGGTGCCGCTGGGCTTCTTGAGCATGATGATGCGCTTGATGGGCGCCGCGCCCTCGAGGTCCAGATCGCCGCGCTCGTTGCCGAATGGAAGGCGCGACGGCAGGTCGCCGTTGGTGCAAGTGAGCCGCACAGTGACGGTGTCTACGTTCGGACGGACGGGCTTGCCCGACATATCGACCAGCGAGAGGGACACGTCGAGCGCCTCGGAGTTGCGCCGCGTGGAGGGACGCCGCGACGCGTGCCAGAACGTCTGCTTCTTGTCCCGCATGGTCGCGTGGCGGTGGGAGTAGAACGGCTCGAACGTGATGGTGTCGTGCGAAGCCGGCTCTACGCTCACCACCTGATCCACCGAAAAGATCTCCATGGCGTCCTGCCGCGAAACATCCGGCACGATGGGATATTCGTAAACCGTGTGGCTGAGCAGAATAGGCTCGGCGGTCTGGGCGAACAGGTTAATAATGGGGGTGCAGTTGAGCCGGATGGTTTTTTCCGAAACGCCCGTCTCGAGCACCTGCTGGCGCTCGGCGCGCTCGAAACGTGAAATGAGGAAGATGATTTCGGCGCGGTCTTTGAATCCCGCGCGGGCCAGCTGCTCGAGACCCGAAAGTTCGAAAAAGAAAAACTTGTCGGGGAAAGAGAAATACTCCTGGAGCAGCCGGTAACCCAGAAACGACCGCAAAGGATAGGGCAGCGCGCCCTCGTCGTCTTCGAAGCCCACGGCGCGCAATTGATCCGGCTCCAGCCACAGCGGCTTCACGCGCGAGCCGGTGGCGGGATCGCGAATCACGATCTGGCTGCATTTTCCGCTGAGCAGCTCGTAGAGCGTGTGGACCAGCGCGCCTTCCCCGTTCAGATGAAAGCGCAGCGAGCGCAGGTCCAGCTTGTCGAACGTCACATCCTGGAAACACCGGATGTCGAGGCGCAGGGCGGCCACGGCATCGGCTTTGAGCGGCGGCTGGAAGCGGTCCGGCGAGCGCCATTGGGCCTCCGCAAGCCGCAGGGGCCATAGCGTGGTGTCGTAGCAGGTCCGGTACTTGCACGGAACGCCGCTTATGGGCGGCGAGTAGAGCACCGAGCCTCCCGGGATCGGCAAACCGGTGGAGAGATTTCCCTGCGCCGGGTCAAGGTCGAACTCCACGACGGACATGGACGGAATGGGCCGGAGGTAGTGCGGGTAGAGAACCGTCAGCAGCGCTTCGGTGATCTCGGGGAACTCGTCGTCGATCTTGAGGTGGACGCGCGCGGCGAGAAAGGCGAACGCCTCCAGCATGCGCTCGACGTGGGGATCGCGGCCCTCGTTGGGATCGAGAATCAGCCGGCCGGCGATCTTGGGATACTTTTCGGCGAACTCCGCGCCCATTTCACGCAGGAAGCTGAGCTCGCGTTCGTAATAGAGCAGGAGGTCATCCCGCACTTTGCTCTCCCTTTACCTGGTATTCGCCGCTCGAGAGCTGGAGAACGGTGTCGAAGGAGATGAGTTCGGGGGCGGGGTCCATCAACAGAAGGCCTTCGATCTGAAACCGGAGCTGGCGCCCGCTGCTGGAACCTGAATCGACCAACGAAACTTTCACGCCGCTCAAGCGCGGCTCGAACGAGGCGATGGTGCTCTCGATCATGCGCTGCATGCGGTTGCGGTCGCGAATAGAGTTGGCGCTGAGATTACTGACATCCGGCAGACCATAGCCGTAGAGCGAGCCTTCAAGCCCCTTAAACTCCTGGGGAACGCCGCCGGGAATCTGGCGTGTATTGAGCAGCCATTCGAGATCGCGCCGCAAGGCGGCCTTGAGCTGCCTCAGCGATTGGGAGCGCGTTTGAGGCGGATCGGTGCGCGCGCCGGGCTCGAGATCGACCAGCCGCTCGAGCACGGATTGCGTGACGGTTTCTTCTGTATCCCGCCGCGCCATGACTTATTTCGAGCAGGCCAGCGCCTGCACCGGGTCGAGCCGGCAGATACGGGCGTACAGCTTGCGCTTGGTTTCGGCGTCGCCATCCAGCTGGTTCATGCAGCGGAACAGCAGCGCCAGCGGATGGGCCAGCACTTCGGACGCTTCCCACTCCTCGAGTTTGCGGTGCTCGATCTCGTCCGCCATCTCGTTCAGGATGGGATAGGCGATGGCTTCGTGACCGGTAGACATGCAGATTTGAGCCAGTTGAATTTTTCGCTGAAAGCGGGCACGGCCGGAGCGCTCGTGGGCGATTTCCCGGCTGAGGATTTCGACGGCCTGATGCACGTCGCCGGATCGCGCAGCCTCCATGGCTACCTGAAATGCATCGGGCGGGGCAGACTCCGCTGCCGAGCCGTTTGCCGCAGGCTTGGCATCGTCCATGGCGGGCATAGCCTGAAAACCATTGACGGATTGGGGCGGCGCGGCGACCTCTTTCAGCCACGCCTGCGTCTCGGGGTTGGCGGTGGGTGTGTCGTCCGCCAGAGTCCACTGTGTCAATTGGGGCAGATCGGACAGCAGGGAGCGCAATTCGGAGCGGATCGCAGCGGCAATCACGGGATACCCAAATTCATCGAGCGCCTTGACGGCGTAGCGCTGGACATCGAGCCACGCTCGACCACACGGCAAGGCCACGGCGTTCTCGGCGGCCTCGATGAGTTCCGCCCAATTTCCTTCCACCGCCAACCGCTTGAGCTCCTGCCGGACCTGAGTGGCGGGCGGCGCTAAAAGCTCGAGGCTCGGCGAGTCGCCGCCGGAACGCAACTCGCCCCACCGCAGACCGCGCAGCAAAAGATACGGGGCCGGACTGTAAGGATCCTCGCGCCGCAGGTACTTTGCGACCATGGCGACGCGCGCGAAGGCATCGTCTTTGTCGGCCGGTTCCTCGCTGACCGTTTTTCTGGCGCGGGCCGGGGCGGGAGTTCCGGAAGAATCGGCTTCCGCGGCGCCCTCCTCGGGTGCTGTCTCCGCGGGAGCGGTTTCTTCGTCCGGTTCGAGCTCGCGCTTCTTTTGCAGCAGGCTGTTGACGGTGGATCGGACTTCTTCGAGCGTGCCGCGCAAACCGCCGAAGCCGGGCGGGGCATCTGTGAATTTCGACTCACACAGCTCGCCGAGCGATTCTACGGCCGCAAGGCAGTCATCCAGGCTCTGTTTACCGTCAACATAGAACGTCTTGGGCGTGGCGTTGAAGGCAGCGTCGAAATCCTCACCGGTGACCTTACCCTCGGCGATGGCCTGCGTGCGGGCTTCCGCTTTACTTTCATTCGCCGCCGCATCGGCCTCATAGCCAACCGCACGCGACTGCTTGAAGTGAAACCAATCGAAGCTCTTGCGGGTAATCGGGACCTGGCGGCATGCCTGATCCAGCCGGGACCCGATCCAATCGAGTGGCGCGGCGCGCAGCTCGGCATCGCCGTCTTCGAGCTCCGGATACAAGGTATCCCAAAAGTTCTCGAGGAGGCCCTGGCAGAGTTTCAGGCTGCCCAGCAGCCCGGCGAAGCCTTCGGTCCGCAGCATGGCTTCGGTCAGCCAGGCGGCCAGCTGGAGATCTTTGCTCTTGCTGGCGAGGGCGTCGCTGGAGAGCTTGATCACCTGCTTCCAATCCGCGACTTTCCGCTCGCGCGCCCACTCGCCCTGGGGCGCGTCGTCCTCCTCGCGGCGGGCCTCTTTGATCTTGTCGTAGACCAGTGCGTAACGGAGGTTGGCGCCACTCGGGTTATCACCCGGAATGGGGTTTAGAAGATCGTCACGAAGGGGCATGGGGGATTACGGAGCCGCCTGCGCCGCGGCAAACTCCAGATTGCGTATATCGAGGATGGGGATTTCGTCTTCGTCCACCGCGAACATCTTCTGACCGACGGGTACGACTTTGCCTTCTCCCACATCCTGCCACTCGGTGGCGTGGCCCAGGCGCACCTGGTCATCCGGATGTTTCCAGGAGAGAGGAGCAAGCACGGGCAGCAGGACCTCGCCCAGTTCCTTACCCTTGAAAGCAGGCCCGGTGCGTACGATGGCCGTGGCCCACAACAGATCGCGCAAGCGCGTGGGAGCACGCACTTCGACCGAAGCAACATGGTGCAAGGGGATCCACAAATAATCGCCTGCCGCGAAAACCTCGAGCCTCAAACCGAGCCGTGGATCGGCGTCGGAGAAAAACTCGAAGGGTTTGCCGTTCAATGTGCCCGAGATAGGCTCATCGGATTCGGGCGCGGTGAGCGGATAATCTCCTTTTTCGAAAATCCCCTGACGAATGCGTTCGGCGTGCAAGGCAGCGCGATATAAGAGGGCGCCCATTTCGGCGGCACGGCCGTCGGTGGCGAGCACATCGAGTTGCTTCTCCGCGCGTTGATAATCTCCCGTGAAGCACAGCAGCTCGAATAAAAAAGTGCGGCGCTTGGCGTCGGCGGGGTTATCCCGCAACTCGGCGCCGAGCGCCTGCACGGACTCGTTGAGCTTGCCCGCTTTGAACAGCTCTTGACCGTTCATGGTACTCCCGGCGAAGAAGGCCGAGCTAGACCTTCTTATTCAATTTTAAATCGTAGCCGGCGATGACCGCGGCTCCCAGGGTTCCGTCTGCCTTTTGGGGCTTATATGACCACTCTATTTTGGAGAAGTTCAACGAGATCTGGTCTGTGGGAACGACGTCCGAGTGCGCGGACCCACCACTCTGGTACGAAGATACCAGCAGGTCGCTCATTGTAACCAACAAATATTCCTGCTGGTCTTTGCCGGCCTTGCGGCAGGTGAGAACCGCTTTCTTTATGTGCTCGCCGGTGGCGCAAGCCAGCATCAACTTGGGACTGGCGTTGTTGACCTTCATGACGAAATGAAAGTCCTGCATGGACACCTTGCCGGCGCCACCTCCGCTCCCGTGTGCAGAGGTCCCTGATTGCACTTCGCCCCAGGACCAGGACTCGACTTCGATTTCCTTGCCGTGTTTGTGGTCCGTGGCCTCGCCGTCGATACCATCTAGCTTCAGAAAATAATCAACTACCGCCATGAGAAGTATTCTCCTTTTCAATCACGAATTTCGACAACCCCAGAACAGTTACTTCCTGGCTGAAGCCGGAAGTTCCGCCACCAGGCGCAGGGACACCGATAGTTCATCGAGCTGGAAGTGCGGCCGGAGAAACGCCACGGCACGGTACACGCCGGGCTTGCCGGGCACCTCGCTGACTTCGACGGAGGCTTCGCGCAGCGGGTGACTGGCCTTTACGCTGGCCGAGGCCGAATCGTCCGGCGTGACGTAGTTGATGATCCACTGATTCAAGAATCGTTCGCACTCCGTCCGGGACATAAAGCTGCCGATCTTGTCGCGCATCATGGCTTTAAGGTAATGCGCAAAACGCGAGACCGCCAAGATGTACGGCAGCTGGGCCGACAGGCGCGCGTTGGCGTTGGCAGCTTCCTTGTCGTAGAGCTTGGGTTTCTGGGCGGACTGCACGCTAAAGAACGCGGCATAATCGGTGCCTTTGCAATGCACCAGAGGAGCGAAGCCCTGGTCCGCGAGTTCTTTCTCGCGCCGGTCGCTGATCGCTATTTCCGTCGGGCACTTGAGCGCGACATCGCCCTCGTCGGTGCGGAACGTGTGGGCGGGCAAGCCCTCCACCAGGCCGCCGCCTTCCACGCCGCGGATGGAGGCGCACCAGCTAAACTGGGCGAACGAACTGGTGAGCCGCGCGCCGAGCGCCCAGGCCGCGTTCCCCCAAAGGTATTTGGAATGGTCGGTGCCATCCACGGCTTCCTCGTAGTTGAAGCCTTCGACCTGCACATTGTCTTTGCCGTAAGGCAGGCGCATGAGGATGTGCGGCAGCGTCAGGGCCACGTAGCGCGAGTCTTCGGATTGGCGGAAAGACTTCCACTTGGCGTATTCGGTGGTGTCGAAGATTTTGGCGATATCGCGCGGCGCGTCCAGGTTGGTGAAACTCTCCATGTTGAACAGCTCCGGCGAGGACGCCGCAATGAAGGGCGCGTGTGCCGCGGAAGCCACATTGGAGATTTTCTCGAGCAGCTCGAGGTCTTCCGGACCCTTGCTGAACTCGTAGTCGCCCAGCAGCGCTCCAAAGGGAGCACCGCCGAACACCCCGAACTCTTCTTCGTAGACCTTCTTGAACAGAGCGCTCTGATCGAATTCCGGGGCGCGCTGCAGATCCCGCAGCAACTCCCGCTTGCCGCAGTTGAGGATCTTGATCTTCAGCATGTCGCTGGTCTCGCTCTGGTCGAGCATGTACTTGAGGCCGCGCCAGGTGGATTCCAGCTTCTGAAAATCGGGGTGATGCAGGACCTCGTTCAACTGAAGGGAGATCAGATGATCGATTTGCGCCATGCGCGCGTTGATCATCGACTCGGTGTCGCGCGAGACGGTCATCTCGCCCTGTAACACCTGGCTTACGAATTCCTTGACCAGACTCTTGCCGCGCTCGCGCGCCGCGGGATCTTTGCCCAGGCGGCCCTGCTCGACGATCTGGTCCAGCAGGCCGGTCCCCGCCTGCTGCTCGGCACTTTGAGCCACAGCGGCCGACTTTTGTTTCTCAGGCATTGGGTTCTCCCTCCGGCTTTACTTCTTCCTTCAACTTACTCAGTTTCTCGGTGTTGGTGATGGCGTCCTGCAGCAGCTCCTCGAGCTTGTCGTTGCCCTGGAGGCTGCCACGCAGGTCCGAAAGCCGGGTGCGGAGCTCCAGCAGCTCACGCAAAGGCTTGACCTGCCGGGCCACTTGCTCCGGCTCGAAATCCTGCAGGCTCTTGAAGTTGAGATCGACCTTCAACTGTCCGGCGTTGGCGTCGTCACTGAGCTTGTTTTCGACCGAAAACGCCAAGTGCGGCTTCATTCCCGCCAGCACCGCGTCGAAGTTGTCCGGCGTTACTTCCACGAACTTCCGGTCCTTCAGCTTCGCCATGGCTTCGGTAGGCTGGCCGGTGAAGTCGCCCAGTACGCCCATAACAAACGGCAGCTCTTTCAGTTCGATGGCGCCGCCTACTTCCACGTCGTAGGTGATATGCACGCGCGGCGATCTCACCCTGTCGAGCTTATGCTGTGTGCTTTGTCTTGCCATTTCTTAAAAGTCCTCCTTCCCCACGAACAGGCGTAACGAGTGTACCAGAAAAGCGTATTGGCAGCGGCCGGTAAAGGTGGAAAATGCCTGATACCAGGGCGAACGGCTGCTGGAATGAGTGGGAGCGATCGTTGATCTCGAGCCGGGCCTTGGAACGCGCACGAATACGCCTCTGAACACAACACCAATGCCACGCTTGCTGTAGATCGCAACGCAGCGATTTACCCGTCGCGATCCAGATTAGCCTAGCACCACCGGCGACGGCATTACAAGCCCCGGAAGGTCTATCAGGGATACATCTGAGGGAGATGGATGACGATCCGCGTTTTGTAACCGAATCCACACCGGGCCGCAACGGATTTCGGGTTAATTGGGTGACGCCTTCGCCCTATGTAATGACGCCGCCGCAACTGGAACCGCTACCCGCGGTGCAGCCATAGCAGTGCTGCCCGACGGTAATTCGGCGGCCGCCGAGACGGTTGGGGCTGAAGTCGCGAATGTGGGCGGGGGCACCGAACCCTACAGGCATCTCGAGCATCTGGTTGAAGTCGCAATCGTACAGCGTGCCGTCCCAGCCGACGGAAAGCGTGTAGCGGCACATTACGCCGGCGGCGGCTGACGGATTGTAGGCACGGATCAGCTTGTCCATGTAACGGTCGTAGTTGCCGCTGCGCAGCAGGAAATCGAGAAAGCGGCTGATCGGCATGTTGGTTATGGTGTAGAGCGAGTTGAATACGATGCCGTGGCGGCGAGCCAGCTCGCGCTTGAAATCGGCTTCGATCGCGCGCTCGGCCGGCGGCAGAAAGGCGCCAACCGGGTTGTAGACCAGGGTAAGGCGCAAGCTTGAACCTTCGCGCCCATACCCCAGCGCGTTCAGCTTGCGGAGCGCTTCCACGGATCTGGCGAAAACGCCGGCCCCGCGCTGCCACTCAGTCTTTTGCCCGAGATAGTAGGGAAGGCTGGCCACAATCTCGACCTGGTGGGCCGCCAGAAATTCCGCGAGCCCTTCTTGGGAGGGCAGCAGCAGCACTGATAAATTGCAGCGATCGATTACGCGCCTGCCGAGCGCCCGGCTCTGCTCGACCAGCCATCGGAAATTGGGATTGAGCTCGGGCGCGCCGCCGGTAATGTCCACGGTAGGAATGGCGCTGCCCCGAAGAGCTTCGATGCACAACTCCGCAATCTCCCGCGTCATGATTTCGCGGCGATCCGGCCCGGCGTCCACGTGGCAGTGGGCGCACGTCTGGTTGCATAGCTTGCCGACATTGATTTGGAAGACCGCGATCCCGGTGGCGGTGAGGGGCGCCAGGCCCGATTCGGCCAGCGCCTGCGCGAACGGCTTGCGCGGCGCGGTCCCGTTGTTGAGAACGCGCAGTTGCGCCGCGGGGGAAGCGAGAGGATGAGCCAGGCCCGCCAGACTCACATGCTTACCTTGCCGGCGGCGTTGCGCATTTGCACCCCGTGCACCAGCGACGCTCCACCGCGGATAGCGGACGCCACGTGCACCGCCTCGCTCATCTGTTCCAGATTGGAGCCTTTCTCCAGGCAGGCCTGGGTATAAGCGTCAATGCAATACGGACACTGCACGGCGTGCGCCACCGCCAGCGCGATGAGAGACTTTTCCCGTTCGCTCAACGCGCCTTCGGCGAACACCGCCCCGTACCATTCTGAAAACTTATTCCAAAGTTCCGGCGCATTCTTGCCCATTTCGGCAAAGCGCGGCAGATCCTCGTCGTGATAATAGCCGGCCAATCCTTACCTCGCGTGTTTAATCAAAGTGTGCCACGATTGCAGCCCCGGCGGGGGAGTGGTGCTTAAACCGCGCATTGCGGCGCATCGCCCGAATCCGCTAGATTGGGAGCGGAGGAATGGCCGAGTGGTTGAAGGCGGCGGTCTTGAAAACCGTTAGCGGGGTAACTCGCTCGGGGGTTCGAATCCCTCTTCCTCCGCCAGTATCACGGCGCGGACGTCCTGCACGCAGTTAAGAAGATAATGAAAGCGGCCGCCCACGCGGAGACACAATGTCAGACTCATCCCGCCCAATTTCCATCGTCGTGATCAACGGCAGCGTCCGTCCCGGCAATTACACCGCTATGGCCGTGGCCATTGTAGTGGATGAACTGCGCAAGCACCCGAAGGTGTCGGTCGAGGTGGTGGATCCAGCCAAACTCGACCTGCCGTTTCCGGGAACCGACCCGAACTCGGCGGCGACCAAACGGTTGCAGGAGATTGTCCGCGGCGCTACCGGCGTGATCCTTGCCACGCCCGAATATCACGGCAGCTTCAGCAGCGTGATGAAGCTCATCATTGAAAACCTTGGGTTCCCGTCCGTGCTGGTGGGAAAACCGGTGCAGTTGCTGGGCGTGGCGGCGGGCGCGATCGGCGCCATCAAGTCCCTGGAACAGTTGCGCAGCGTTGTGTCGCATATCGGAGGCATGGTGCTGCCGCTGCCCGTTTCCATCGCCAACGTCCAGAAGGTTTTCGACCGGGACGGCCACATTCTGGAACCGGCCGTCGAGCAAGCCGTGCGGCGCGTGGCCACGAATCTCATGAACTACATCGAAAAACACATCTGCCCGGCGGTGACGCTGGAACGCATGCTGCGTGAAGCAGCGGTGAATCCGGACATCGTCACCGTATAGCGCCCGCGCCTCACCGCCGCCCGGCGGTATTAAGATAGAACGTTCCCTGATGAATCCGCTGGCTATTTGGCGCAGACTGTTCGACATCCGCAAGGGCGAGTACGCGCGGACAGCCTTCATGTCGCTCTACCTGCTGTTCGTGATGGTCGCCTATTACATCCTGAAGCCGGTGTCGGCGGCCATGTTTCTGAACAAGTTCAATATCGACAAGCTGCCCTACCTTTACATCCTGATCGCCGGTGGCGGCGGCGTGCTCGCCTATCTTTATACGCGCGTGGCGCTCAATGCCTCGCTCACCGTGGCCGTCAGCTGGACCATGCTGATCGCGGTGCTCTGCCTGCTGGCGTTGTGGTGGCTGATCGGACTGAATCTGCCCTGGATGCTGTACGTCTTCAACGTCTGGGTGAGTCTGTTCAGTATCGTGCTGTTCTCGCAAGGATGGCTGGTCGCTGCGAACGTTTTTGATTCGCGGGAGGCCAAGAGGCTTTATGGCCTGCTGGGCCTGGGCGCCGTTCTGGGGGCGGCCGTGGGCAGCGCGGTCACCACCTTTACGGTCAAGATCGTGGGCACGCGCAATCTGATTCTGGCCTGCGCGGCGATGGTAATTCTGGCTTTCGGGGCTTTTCTGGGCGCCATCCGCCAGAAGGGCGCGGCGCTGGGCGGGGCGCGCGCGGCGGATGCGGAGAAGATCGAGTTCTCGGCCCGCGACATTTTCGCCGCGGTGGGGCGCCACCGCCACCTGCAGGCGATCATCGCCATCACGCTGTTGACGTTTATCGTGGACGAGCTGGTGGATTTCCAGTTCCAGGCCATGGCCAAACACAGCTTTCGGGGCGACCAGCTCACCGCGTTTTTCGGCGGTTTTTTCGTGTACCTCAATCTGGTCTCGCTGACGCTGCAGTTGTTCCTCACCGCCTGGGTGGTGCGCCGCATGGGCGTCGGCGGCACGATTCAGATCATGCCGGTGTCGATCACGATAGCGTCGATCGGCGCGGCGGCTGTACCGGGCCTCGCATCCGCCATCATCCTCCGCTTTTCTGAAGCGGTGAACCGCTACACGTTTAACCGGACCGCCATGGAGCTCCTGTTCCTGCCGCTGCCGTCTGATCTGCGGAACCGCACCAAAGCGTTCATGGATATTTTTGTCGACCGCTTCGGGCGCGGAATGGCGGGCGTCCTGCTGGTGGTAATGCTTTGGGCGGGGCTCCGCGACATGCGCATCCTCGCCATGCTCACTCTGGTATTCACCGGGACCTGGATTGCGCTGGCGCGGCTGGCCCAGCGGGAATACACAGACACGGTGCGCAGCAGAGTCGAGCGGCGGCGTCTCGAGCTCGAAGATGCCCGGGTCACGGTAGGCGATCCCGCTACCCTGCGGCTTCTGGAGCAGACCGTGGATGGCGGCAACGCGCGCCAGGCTTGCTACGCACTGACGGTGCTGGCGGAGGCGCCCGGGTACAATCTGGCTCCGGTGCTCGAGCGGTTGTCGCGCAGCCCCCTGGACGAGGTTCGCGCCAGGGCCTACGAGGTGGCGGCCGCCGCCGGATCGATGGAATTATTGGGAGCGGCCCTTGCGGACATTCACGGGATGCCACCTGGCCGTGATGCGCAGACCGCACCCGTAATCAAACCGGCTGTGGCTTACGTACTCTCGGTTTCCCCGGATGCCGGCGCGCGCGCCACGGAATTGCTGGATCATCCTAATCTCGGCGTGGTGCACGCGGTGCTGGCGGCCTTCTCGGGCAAGGAGGATCTGGCCCGGCAAGTGATTCTGCTGGAGTGGATTGCGGCCGCGGTGGTGGATCCGAATCCGGACCGGCGGCGGATTGCCGCTTCCGCGGTGGCGGCGCGCGGCGCCGAGGCCGCCGCTAAACTGGGGCCGCTGCTGAACGACCCGGATCCTCAAGTGGTGGCCGCCGCTTGCCGGGCGGCCGGCCGGATTGGCGACCGCGCCTCTGTAGATACTATGGTCCGAAAGCTGGACAATGCCCCGCTGCGCAGCGTCGTCATCGAATCGCTCGCCGCATTCGGCCCCGGCATCTGCGGCTCGCTGGGCGATTGGCTGGCCGATCCCTCCGTGCCGCTCGCGATACGCCGCCAGATTCCACGCGTCCTGAAGCTGATTCGCGATCAGCGCAGCGTGGAGGTTCTGCTGCAAGCGCTCAAACGGCCCGAACTTTCCATCCGCGCCGCCGTTCTGCGGGCGCTGAGCCATCTGCGCGAGACAGCTCCCCGCCTCGATTACGGGGAAACGTTCGTGACTGAACAGATTCTCCAGGAGGCGCGCCATTACTTCGAGCTATACTCCGCGCTCGAGCCCTTTCGCGATCACCAGCACAAGCGAACCGCGGCCGGCTTGCTAACGCGCAGTCTGGAAGAGCGCCTGCAGCAGACCATCGAGCGCCTGTTCCGGCTGCTGGGCCTCCGGTATCCTTCCGAAGACATGCACGCGGCCTATCTGGCGGTGCGACGGCGGCGGCGCGAGCAGTTTCTGGCGGCATTGGATTTCCTCGATACGGTGCTCGAGCGTTCGCTCAAGCGCGTGGTGCTGCCGCTGCTCGACAGCTCCGAAATGATGGCTCAGCGCGGCCGCGATCTGTTCGGCGTGGAGATTCGCGACGCCGAGTCAGCCATCCGGGAGCTGATCTGTTCCTCCGATCCGTGGCTGACAGCGTGCGCTATGTCGGCCGCCGCGGAATGCGGGTACCGCCGGCTGGCGGGGGACATTCTTGCCGCTGGAGAACGGTCAGGCACGGAAGTGGCGCAGGTCGCCCACTCTGCCGCGCAAGCACTGGCGCTTGGGGCGAGCGCGGACTAATCGCTCAGCGTGAAACGGTTCGGTCTTTACCCAGGATCTTGGCGCCGAGCGCGCCGCCGGCCGTGCAAGTCAGGGTCATCAGGAAGAATATGGGGACCAGCGCCCGCAGGACCTCTACGGGGTTCTGCAGCACCGTAAATGCCTTGACGGCTTCGTCTACTTTGCTCTGCTGAACCGCCAGGTCGCGGAGACCGTCTTTGAGCGCTGTCAGCCCCACCCGCTGAATGGCCACCATGAGAAACACAAAGAGTAGCGTGACCAGGGCGCAGCTCAGCACGCCCGTAATCCAGCCCATGCGGGCTCCTCCCCGGACGGTCAATCGCTGGCCGGTCCGGCGTTTGTAGATCCAGACCGAAAAGAAACCCGCTCCCAGCCACCATAGGACAGAGCCATAGACCACGCCGGGAATCAGCATGATGAGGCAGAGCAGCACCGCCGCCAGCAGTCCAGCGCGCAGGGCGATGGGGTTCCGGAAGCTTAGGGGAAGGGGAGCAGCTTCCACCGGAGCCGGCACCGACAGTAGCGCGGCATCCTGGGCCGCCATTTCGGCCACCGCCTCATCGCGCTGGGGCTTGCCGCATTTGTGGCAAAAGCGAGCGTCAAGCGGTAACTGCGCGCCGCAGGTACAGATTTCCGGCATGAGAGAGACGAAGGCCTACTGTTCAGTTTGACGCAGGGTCTCCCACCGAGGCAAGTCCGATGTGGGTCTTCCCGTTTTCTTCGTGGAGGGCGATGATGCGTTTGTAACCGTCTTCGGTGTACTCCATCTTGACCTGGCCGTTGTGCCTGGAAGTAATCATCCAGTGCGGTAGCTCGTGATGGTAGAACTCCTTTACCTTATCGATGGAGTCGCTGGTCGAATAGTGGGCGGCCAGAACGGTGAACTCCTTGTGGCTGGAGTCATGGCTGAAATCGAAGCTCACCGCGCCACCATTGTCTTCCTCGCGGATCGCGCCGGGATAAACGGGAACGCCAATCAGCTTGGGATCCAAGTGCTTATGTCCCTCGACGCGCATCGAGCCGATGGGCGTGTCCACCTGGACCGTCTCGCCCTTCGCGCTATCGGTCTTCTGCACGTGTATGTTGTCGGCGAAATACATGCCGGCCATGAAGACGCCCACGACAGCCAAGGCCGCCAGAATCAGGAAGGCCACCAGGACCCCGGCCACTACGCCGCCCCTTTGAGAGTTGTTCTGGTTCATCGAGTTTCTCTTTCCTACCCCATACGAAGATCCGCGGGAAAAGGTTCCAGGCAGATCTCGCGTAGATCTACGGAACCGCACCTTCACGTCCGGCTTGTTCTCCAGGTGCACGGTATCGACGAAGCGCACCCGCGCCGGCGTGAGCGTCATCACGATGGACTGCGTGCGCGTGCCGTCGCCGAAAAAGCGCACGCCTTTTAGCAAATTGCCATCCGTCACGCCGCTGGCGGCAAACACAATATTCCGGCCGGGAGCGAGTTCCTGGGTGGTGTAAGTTTTGTCGGTATCGCGGATTCCCATGGCCTGCATGCGCTCGCGCTGCTTATCGTCCTTCACCACCAGCCGGCCGAGAATTTCTCCGTTCAGACAGCGCAGCGCGGCTGCCGTGAGCACTCCTTCCGGCGCCCCGCCCGAGCCCATGACCGCATGCACGCCCGTGCCTGCGACCGCGGCTGCTATGCCGGCCGAAAGATCGCCATCGCTGATCAGGCGAATGCGCGCGCCTGCCTCGCGAATGTCGCCAATCAGCTTCTGGTGCCGTGGACGGTCCAGCACCACCACGACCAGGTCGTCCACGCCACGCTGCAAACGCCGGGCAATGGCCTTCAGATTGTGCTTGACCGGCGCCTCCAGCTCGACCGCACCCTTCGCCGCGGGACCCACGACGATCTTCTCCATGTAACAATCCGGCGCGTGCAGCAGACCGCCGCGCTCGGACGCCGCCAGCACGGTGATCGCCCCGCCGGCGCCGGTCGCGCACAGATTCGTCCCTTCGAGCGGATCGACCGCGATATCCACTGTGAGCGAGCCATCGCGGTCTTTGTCCGACCCGACTTTCTCGCCGATGTACAGCATCGGCGCTTTATCGCGCTCGCCCTCGCCGATTACGATGGTTCCGTCGATGGCGACCGTATCGAGGCACCGCCGCATGCTCTCCACCGCCGCCTGATCCGCGGTGCGCGGGTCGCCCATCCCCATGGTGCGCGCAGAAGCGATGGCTGCATCTTCCACCACCCGCAGCACTTCCAGCGAGAGATCGAACATGCTACATTTTTCTCCTCATGGACGATATCACAGTTCTGGTTTTGGCCGACCCCGCCGAGCCGCAACTGGCCCAGCTCCGCACGCTCCCGGGCGCAACGATCTCAGTCGGCGACACGCGCGCCGCTTTCGAGCGCGACGCGCCCCACGCCGATGTGATTCTCTGCTTCCTGTCCGATAGCGCGCTCATCAGCGAGGTCTGGCAGATGGCTCCGCGCGTGCGTTGGGTCCACACACTCTCGGCCGGGCTGGACGGACTGCTGTTTCCCGCCCTGGTCGAAAGCCCCGTCCCGCTGACCAATGCACGCGGGGTGTTCAGCGGCATACTCGCCGAGTTCGTCATCGGCGCGGTCCTGTTTTTCGCGAAAAGTTTCCGGCGCCTGGTGCTCAGTCAGATCGCGCGCAAGTGGGAGCAGTTCGACGTCGTCGAGATCCGCGGCCAAACCCTGGGCCTGGTGGGCTACGGCGATATCGGCCGGGCCGTGGCGTCGCGGGCACACGCCCTGGGCATGAAGGTTGTCGCGCTCCGGCGCAGGCCCGAGCTTTCGCGCGATGATCCATATCTGGCGCACGTGTTTCCCGCCGATCAGATGCGCGAGATGCTGGCACAGTCGGATTACGTGGTGGTCGTGACGCCGTTGACGGACGAGTCCCGCGGCATGATCGGCGAGACCGAATTCGAAGCCATGAGGCCTGACGCGGTGTTGATCAATGTCGGCCGCGGCCCGGTGGTGAACGAACCGGCGCTGATTCGGGCGCTCCAGCAAAGTCGCATCCGCGGCGCCGCGCTGGACGTCTTCGACACCGAGCCGTTGCCCGCCTCTCATCCTTTTTACAATCTCGATAACGTGCTTCTCTCGCCGCACTCCGCCGACCATACGCCCGAATGGAAAGAGCGCACAATGAGCGTGTTTCTTGAAAACTTTGAGCGGTTCCGCCGCGGCGAGCCGCTCCGCAACGTGGTAAACAAGAAGCTCGGATACTAGAGGCGATCATGCGATTTCTCATCGTTCCAATTCTGCTGGCTGCGACGGCCCTGGGCCAGACTTACCAGCCTTCGGAGGCCAATCTGAAAGCGCGCGAGTGGTTTCAAAACGCGCGCTTCGGCATGTTCATTCACTGGGGCGTCTACAGCGTGCTTGCAGACGGCGAATGGGTGATGAACAACCGCAAGATGACCGTGGCCGAATATGAAAAACTCCCGCCGCAGTTCGACCCCACGGAATACAATCCCGCCGAATGGGTCGCTCTCGCCAAGGCCGCCGGCATGAAGTACATCACGATTACCAGCAAGCACCATGACGGCTTTGGCATGTGGGGAACGAAACAGAATCACTGGAACATCGTAGACGCCACGCCCTATAAGAAGGACGTCCTGAAGATGCTGGCCGAGGAGTGCCACCGCCAGGGAATCAAGCTGTTCTTTTATCATTCCGAGCTCGATTGGCACAGCCCGGACTACTTCCCGCGGGGTCGCACCGGCCAGACCTCAGGACGCCCCAAGAGCGGCGACTTCAACCGCTATCTCGAATTTATGGATAACCAGCTACGCGAACTGTTAACCGGCTACGGGGACATCGGCGGCATCTGGTTCGACGGCTGGTGGGACAGACCGGATGCCGACTGGCATCTCGACCGGACCTATCGCCTTATTCACAGCCTGCAGCCGGCGGCGCTCATCGGTAACAACCATCACCGCCTGCCATTCCCCGGCGAGGACTTCCAGATGTTTGAGAAGGATCTGCCCGGACACAAGACGGCCGACTTCAACACCACGTCCGAAGTCGGGAAGCTGCCGCTCGAAACCTGCGACACCATCAACAATGCCTGGGGCTATAACAAGAGCGACAAGCACTTCAAGAGCACCGCGCAACTCATTCAGTACCTGGCGCGTGCCGCCGGCTATAACGCGAATTTCCTGCTGAATATCGGGCCGATGCCCACCGGAAAAATACAACCCGAGTTTGTCGAGCGGCTGCGCGGCATCGGCCATTGGGTCGATCGCAACGGAGAATCGATCTATGGCACCCGCGGCGGGCCTCTCTCCCCAACATCGTGGGGAGCGATGACGCAGCGGCCCGGTAAAATCTACGTCCACGTGATGGATTACAACGGCGATCTGCTGGCTCTCTCCCGGTTGCCGGCCGTGAAGAGCGCCAGGGCGCTCGCGTCGGGCGCGCCGGTCGAGATCAGTTCCGTCAAAGGCGGAATCGTGCTCCGGCTGCCCGACACCCGCGATGAAGCCGACACCGTCATTGTGTTGGACACTGTGCAATAACGCACATCGCACCGCCGCGCATCGGATACAAGATAAACTCAGTTGCCCACGTACCTGGCGTACAGTTCGCGCGCCACCCCGGGATCCGTCGTGCCCTTGATGATGGCGCGGCCGTCGGAAAAAATGGTCATCTCGAAAGGCGCGCAAACGAATCGCAGCGCGAACTCATTGGCGCGGACATCGCCCAGTGGGCCGAGGCGCCTCTTCAATTCCTCCAGGTCGATCGGCCGTGCCGCGACGTGGATTTGCACCGCATTCCGCCCGCACAGGCTCACCGGGGCGCCCATCTTGCCGCTGAGATGGACGAAGTCGCGGCGCGCGCAGGTGGGGCAATCGGGATCGCGAGCCGGCTGGTCGATCTGGCGGACCGTACCTGCCCAAACATCAATCGTGGTGATGCGAGAAATTACACACTCGGGGTTGCCGGATAAGATTTTCAGGGCGTCCGTCACCTGCAGAGCAGCAATCGACGCCGTGATGGTGTTCAACACACCGGCTGTGTCGCAGGTAGGTTGCGCGCCGGATGGAGGATCGGGATAGACGCAGCGCAGGCACGCTGTGCTCCCGGGAATCACAGGCATCGCCAGCCCGTAACTTGAAACTGCCGCGCCGTAAATCCACGGCACACCTTGGCTGACCGCAAAATCGTTGATCAGATAGCGCGTTTCGAAATTATCGGTGCCGTCCAGGATCACGCCCGCGCCAGCCAGCAATTCTTCCGCATTCGCCGGATTGAGGTCCGCCACTAACCCGTTTATCTCGATGGAGGAATTGATCCGCCGCAGGCGCCGCTCCGCCGCCGCCGCCTTGGGAAGCGCATTCGCCGCGTCATCCTCCTCGAACAGGAATTGCCGCTGGAGATTGCTTGCGTCTACGTAATCGCGGTCGATGATCGTCAGGCGCCCTACGCCCCCGCGCGCCAAAGCGATGGCCTGCAGGCTCCCGAGCGCGCCACATCCCACAATGGCGGCATGCGATGCGAGCAGCCGCTCCTGTCCCCGCTCGCCGATCTCCCGAAACAAAATCTGGCGTGAGTAACGTTCCCTTTCGCCAGAAGTCATCCCACTCGATGGTAACAAACTTGCTTGCGAAGCCGTTATCATGGGCATGGTGTGGTCCCGCTGCGCGCTCGCTCTCCCGTTGCCGCTTCTGCTGTGGATCGCGCCTCTCAGCTGGTCCCAAACACAGCCGTACGAAGGCCAGCGAATCGTTGAGATTCAATTCAGTCCGGCCGAGCAGCCGTTGGGCCCGCAAGACCTGGTGCAGGCGGTCATGCTGAAGCAAAATTCTCCGCTGCACATGGCGGAGGTACGCCAGTCCATCGAGAAGCTGTTTGCCACCGGACGCTACCAAGACATCACGGTGGAGGCCGAACCGAGCGGCGACGGCGTCATCGTCCGGTTTGTCACCCGAAACGCCTGGTTCGTGGGCCGCGTCTCGGTGGATGGAAAGGTGGGGGAGCCTCCCAACCGCGGACAGATGGCCAATGCTACGCGCCTGGACCTGGGACAGCCCTTTCACGAAGAGAACCTGGATCAGGCTCAGGCGGGTGTCCGCCGAATTCTGGTGGGCAATGGGTATTACGAAAACCAGCTCCAGCCGCGCATCGACTACGATGCACGAACCCAGCAGGCGCACATTCACTTTATCGTCGACAGCGGTCCGCGCGCCAGGTATCGCACGCCGGAGGTGCTCGGAAACCTCAAAATGGCCGCGGATAAAATCATCGCCGCTACCGGATTCAAGCGTCCCATCATCGGCGGCTGGCGCCCCGTCACGCAATCGCGCACGCGGCAGGCGATGGACAACGTTCGCAAGAAATACCAGAACACCAACCGCCTCATGGCTACCGTCCACCTCCAATCCATGGAGTACGACCACGAAACCCGCCGCGTGACGCCAACTCTGAATATCGACGCCGGCCCAACCGTGGATATCAAAGCCATCGGAGTCAAGACCTCCACCAAAATGCTGAAGCAGAACGTGCCGGTTTATGAGGAGCACGCCGTGGACCGCGATCTGCTGGTGGAAGGCCAGCGCAATCTGCGCGATGCTTTCCAGTTGCAGGGTTATTTCGAGGCCGATGTCGAGTTCAAACAGCAGCGGCTGATAAACGACAAGGCGGAAATCGACTACCTCATCAATCTGGGAAAGCGCCATCGCCTGGTGCATGTGGAGGTCCAGGGCAACCACTACTTTCGTCTCGATGCGATTCGCGAGCGCATGTTCATGGCGCCCAAGTCTTTGCAGTACCGGCGTGGACGTTATAGCGAAGCATTGCGCCGCAGGGACGAAGAATCCATCGCCGACCTTTATACGGAGAACGGATTCCGCGATGTGCGCGTCAGTTCGAAAGTAGTGGACGACTACCAGGGAAAGGTCGGGGATATCGCGGTCTTCGTGCTCATCGAGGAGGGCCCGCAGTGGTACGTGTACAAGCTGGAAGTGGCCGGCATTCATCAATTGGACACCACCGCCATTCTCCCCACGCTCAGTTCGTCGGAAGGGCAGCCCTACAGTGATTTCAATGTCGCGGCGGATCGGGACGCGATTCTGGCGAATTACTACACCAACGGATTCACCAACGCCGGCTTCGAGTGGAGTTCCACTCCCGGCCCTCAACCCAATCAGGTTAACCTCCGCTTCGTCATTACCGAAGGCCGGCGGCAGTTCGTGAGGGACGTGCTTGTGGGGGGACTCGAGGCCACGCGGCCGGCCCTGGTGGCGAGGAATTTATTGCTGGCTCCCGGCGACCCGCTTTCGCCCCTCCGCATGGCCGACACGCAAAGGCGTCTCTACGATCTCGGGATCTTTGCCCAGGTGGATATGGCGATTCAGAATCCGGACGGCCAGGAGCAGCACAAGTACGTCATCTATGACATGGACGAAGCCAAGAGATACATTTTCGATGGAGGTCTCGGCGCCGAGTTCGCCCGTATTGGCGGCAGCGCGACCAGCCTCGACGTGCCTGGAGGAGCCACCGGCTTCAGCCCCCGCGTGTCCTTCGATGTGACGCGTTTGAACTTCCTTGGCCTCGGCCATTCCATCAGCCTGCGGACTCGCATCTCCACGATCGAGCAGCGTGGTATCCTCAGCTACCTTTTCCCCCGGTTCCGTGACCACGACAATCTCGACCTGACATTCAGCACCCTCTACGATGAAACGCGCGACGTCAATACGTTTTCCGCTAAACGCGAGGAAGGCTCGGTGCAGCTGACGCAGAGGCTGTCCAAGCCGTCCACGCTCCTTTACCGCTTCAGCTACCGGCGGGTGAGCACATCCAATCTTAAGATCGATCCGAACCTTATCCCGCTGCTCTCGCAACCCGTGCGAGTGGGCATCTTGTCCATCAACTACATCCAGGACCGCCGCGACGACCCGCTGGATGCCCACAAAGGCATCTACAACACCGTCGATGTCGGCTTGGCCTCCAAGGTCTTCGGTTCGCAAGTAAGTTTCGCCCGCGGCCTGGCCCGCAACGCCACCTACCACCGGATCGGCAAGAAGATGGTGCTCTCACGCCAGTTCACGTTCGGAGATATCATCCCCTTCAACTATCAGTCTCGCGCCACCAACGTCCTGGATGCCGTTCCCTTCCCCGAGCGGTTTTTCAGCGGCGGCGGCGAGTCCCAGCGCGGCTTCCCCGAAAACCAGGCCGGACCCCGCGATTTCAAGACTGGATTTCCCGTTGGCGGCACGGCGCTATTGTTTAACTCCACGGAACTGCGCTTTCCGCTGCTGGGCAGCAACATCGGCGGCGTCCTGTTTCATGACGCGGGCAACGTCTACTCGAGCCTCGGCAAGGTGTCGTTCCGCGTTAAGCAACACGACCTCCAGGACTTCGATTACATGGTGCACGCCGTGGGCTTCGGCATTCGTTACCGCACGCCCATCGGTCCGGTTCGTGTTGACCTGGCCTACAGTATCAATCCGCCGAGCTACTTTGGCTGCAGCGGGAATATCAACGATCTCATCAAATGCGGGCAAGATCCGCAGCTCCGCACCAACCACAGCATCAGCCATTTTCAATTCTTTTTCTCGATTGGACAAAGTTTCTAATGCCGCGGGTCCTGTTTTTTCTCATAACGCTTGCGCTGGCCCCGGCAGACGCCGCCATCATCGACCGCATCGCCGTTACCCTGGACAGTCAGGTGATCACGGAAAGCGAAATCGTGCTGGAAATCCGTCTGACTGCACTGTTGAACGGCGAACCCGTGGATGCCACTCCCCAGGCCAGGAAGAAAGCGGCCAACCGCCTCATCGAACAGAAGCTGATTCGGAGAGAGGTCGAGCTCGGCCGTTATGTGCAGCCTTCTCCCGGCGAAGAGGAGCCGATGCTGAAGCAGATTCAGGCGCAGCGCTTCCACGGTCCCGATGACTATCAGAAAGCCTTAGAAAAGTACGGCGTCGATGAAGCTCAGTTGCGCGCGCATCTGCTGTGGCAACTCACGTTGCTGCGCTTCATCGAAGTGCGCTTCCCGCCTTCTGTTGACGTCACGGATGAGGACATGCACCAGTATTTCGTGCAGCACCTCCCGGAATTGGAGAAGCGCGCGGGCAAGCCCGTCAGCATCGAGAGCGTTCGCAACGAAATTCGCGACGCCTTGACCGAACAGCTCGTCGATAAGCAATTGAACGACTGGTTGGCGGAGGCGCGCGGGCGAACGCATATCGCTTTCCATCCGGAGGCGTTCCAATGAACCACCGTGCCCGCAGAGTGCTGATCGCCGGGGGCGCGGTTCTGGGACTGCTCATAGTGCTCGCCGTCGCCGTGATTTTTGTCGCGCGGAGCGGGTGGTTCCGCGAGCAGGTTCGCCAGCGCATCGTGGCCGAAGCGGAAAAGGCCACCGGAGGCCTCGTCGAGATCGGTTCTTTTGATTTCCAGTGGCAGACTCTGACGGCCCAGGTGAACGGTTTCGTAATCCATGGCACCGAGCCGGCTGGTTCGCCGCCCTTGCTGCGCGCGCGATCCATCACCATCAGGCTCAAGATACTGTCCGCAATCAACCGTAGCGTGGACCTGCAGTCGGTGGATGTCGAACAGCCGGAGACGTACCTGATGATCAATCCCGACGGCGCCACCAACATCCCCGAACCCAAGGTGCCGCGCGCGTCGAAAAAAAGCTCGGTCCAGACGATCCTCGATCTGGCCATCCGGCGTTTCACCGTCCGGGACGGTACCCTCCAGATCAATTCAAAACGTATGCCTTGGAGCGCCGCCGGCCAAAACCTGCGCGCGCAGTTTGCCTATAATTTTCTCTCCCCCAGCTACCGCGGCGACATCTCCATACAACCACTGCATCTCAACGTCAGTAAAGACCAGCCGCTGGATTTGGGAGCGAAGGTGGCGCTCACCATCGAGAAGAACAAGGTCACGGTATCGAGCGCCCGCATCGAAACGCCGGAGTCCAGCGCCGATCTTTCGGGAGCCATCCAGGATTTCTTTTCGCCCGTATACCTGTTTCAGTACACCGTCCGCATCTCGCTCCCTGAACTGCTGCGCACGTTGCGGTTTCACACGCGCCCGGAGGGAACCATTCTCATTGAGGGCAACGCTTCCATCCACGATTTCGGACACTACCTGCTTACCGGCAACCTCCGCTCCGGCCCGCTCGCATTGGGTCAGGGTAACTTGCGCGTGCGCGATGTGCGGGCGGAATCGCCATTTCGCGTAGATCCCGACAAGGTCGACCTGAGCGCGCTGCATCTTTCGTTGCTTGGCGGCGACTTTGCCGGCCGCGTGCGTATCGAAAAACTGGACCAGTTGCGCGTCGAAGGCCAAGTGAGCCAGCTTGAAGCGCAGCGCGCCGCCGCGCTGTTCGGGCTGAACCGCCTCCCGTGGAATGGTGTGCTGTCAGGTCCGGTGGAAATGACCGGTCTGATGAGCGATCTCAACGAGGGCCGGTTCCGCGCCCGGGCCCAGTTCGCCGTTTCACCATCTGCCGCGAGCGCGCCCGTGCATGGCCTCGTCGATGCGAGCTATGACGGCTACCGCGGCACGGTTGACCTGGGCCAGTCGTTCATCCAGCTTCCCGCCACCCGGCTGGATTTCGCGGGAGTGCTGGGGCGGCAATTGCGCGTTCATTTACAGTCCACCAATCTTCAAGAAGTCCTGCCCGCCCTGGAGGCATTCTCAACCGGCGCGCCGCGCACGCTTCCCGTCACGCTGCAAAACGGATCGGCGGCTTTTGACGGGACCGTGACCGGCCCGCTCGCTTCTCCTCAAATTGCGGGGCATGCAGCTCTCAAGAACTTCACTTTTTCTCAGGAGCAGATCGACTCCTTTTCCGCCGACGTTGCCGTGCAACAATCCGCGTTGCGCGTGCAGAACGGCTCTCTCACGCGTGGCAATTTGCGCGCGGAGTTCGCGGTGACATTGGGATTGCGGGATTGGAAGCCGGAGCGGTCCGGTACCCTGACAGCCAGCCTGTCTCTGCGCGGCGCTGCCATCCACGATCTCCTCGCGCTAGCCGGCCGCGAGAACCTGCCCGCGTCAGGAGATCTCTCGGCTTCGGCTCAAGTCAGCGGCTCCATCGCCGCTCCGCTGATCAAAGCCGACGTGTCCGTCAGCAAAGGGTCTCTGTATGGCGAAGCCTTCGACCGCCTTACGGCTCACATCAATTGCCGGGACGCCCAGGTCGTTGTGGCTGACGCGCAACTAAGCGCCGCTGCGGATCAGTTAAAGCTCAACGCGACATACACCCACCCCCCGGACGATTTTCAAAACGGCCGCCTGATGTTCGAGGCTGCCAGCAACCGCATGCAGCTGGATCATCTGCAATTCGCGCATCAAATATCTGCCGCCGGGAGCGTGCAACTCACGGCCAAGGGTTCGGCGAACATCTCCACGGGCAGCCAGACCGCGTTCCGGCTCGATGATCTCACCGCGGACGTCAGCGGGACCGACATTCAGGTGCAACAAAGATCGGTCGGCGCAGTGCACCTCACCGCCACCACCCATGGATCGCAGCTTACCGCGCATCTCGAATCCGCGGTCGCGAACTCCGCGATCACTGCCGACGGGCAATGGAGCCTGGCAAACGATTATCCCGGTACGGCACAAATGAGCTTCACCAAGCTCGACCTTGCCTCTCTGAGGTCGTGGGTCGCGCCGTCAGCCCCGGCGCTGCAGTTCGCCGGCTCGGTCCAGGGAAAGATGGCGGTCTCAGGGCCCGCCTTCAAGCCTGAGGCCTGGACCGCCACCGTCGAAATCCCGCAGCTCGAGATCTCTCCCCTGCCGGGCAACATCGTGCACGGAAACCCGCAGGTCATGACGCTCCGCAATCAAGGGCCCATTCGCCTGGCCATGCAGAACTCGGTTCTGCGCGTCGAGAGCGCGCGCCTGGTGGCGCAAGATTCGGATGTCACTCTCACCGGAACCATGGCGCTCAAAGAGAAGAACTCCCTCGACTTCCGGCTCAAAGGCAACGTCGACCTCGCGGTCCTCGAAAATTTCAACGACGAACTGGTCTCGTCCGGAAAACTCGTCGTTGACGCGGGCCTACGCGGCCCTTTGACACAGCCTCAAATTAACGGTCGCGTCCAGCTCCAGAACGCCGACCTGAACGTCTCGACACTTCCCAACGGGCTTTCCAACGCGAACGGTGTCATTGTCTTCAGCGGTGATCGCGCCACCATCCAGAATCTCACCGCGGAATCCGGCGGCGGAAAGGTGACGCTTACGGGCTTTGCTTCCTATGCGCGCGGCCAAGGCGATCTTCGGATTGATTTGGCGGCCCGTGGCGTGCGCATCCGATACCCGGAAGGCGTCAGCACAGTTGCAAATGCAGATCTCACCTGGACCGGCACTTCGCAGCGAAACCTCGTATCTGGGAAGATCACCATCTTGCGCACCGGGTTCAATCCGCGGACCGACATCGCTTCGATCCTGGCGACCTCGGCACAGCCGGTCCGTACTTACGCCAGACCTGCCGGATTGCTCGGCGGGATGAATCTTGATATTCAGATTGAAACCTCGCCCAACGTCCGGGTGCAATCCGCGCTCGCCCAGCAGATACAGGCGGAAGCCAGTCTCCGGCTGCGCGGTACGGCTACCAATCCCGCACTGTTGGGACGCATCAATATAACCCAAGGCCAGCTGACTTTTTTCGGGAATAAGTACAACATCAATCAAGGGTCCATATCATTCTTTAACCCGGTCAAAGTTGAACCTATCGTCAATATAGATCTCCAAACCCGCGAGCGCGGCATCGATGTTACTCTGACCGTTGCGGGACCTATGAACAAGTTAAATGTGACCTATCGCTCTGATCCGCCATTGCAATTCTCCGACATCGTCGCCTTGCTCGCCACCGGACGCGCTCCTATATCTAACCCCTCGACGGCCGCCCGCGAAACCAGCGCGGCCCAGGGCTGGCAGCAGATGGGAGCTTCCGCCCTGGTGAGCCAGGCGATTGCCAATCCGATTTCCGGACGTCTGGAGCGCTTCTTCGGTATAAGCCGGATCAAAATTGACCCGACACTTACTGGCCTGACTAACCCGCAGGCTCGGCTTACCATCGAACAACAGGTAACTCCGGAGATAACGTTCACTTACATTACTGATGTCGCTCAGGCCAACCCGCCAGTTATTCGGAATGAGTGGTCAATCAATAGACAATGGTCGGCAGTGGCTCTGCGCGATGAAAATGGCTTATTCGGAATGGACTTGTACTACAAAAAGAGATTCAAGTAATCGCCCATTACTTCCGCTGACATCTCGGGCAATAATGTGTCCCGCGCTGCGTCACCAGCATCCTCCGTATTCGCGCGCCGCAACGCGGACACGGCTCGCCGGTCTTTTGATATACGTTGTGCCGGACCTGAAAACTTCCCTGCCGCCCATCGACATCGACGTAATCCGAAATGGACGAGCCGCCCGCCCGGATCGCTTCCCCGAGTACCTGCCGGATCGCCGTATGCAGCTTCTTCACCCGGTCCGGGCGCAGCCGGGCCGCCAGCGCCAGGGGATGAATGCCGGCGCGATACAGCGCCTCGTCCGCATATATATTCCCGATGCCGCGCAGAAATCTCTGATTCAGCAGGAGCGCTTTTAATCCACTTCTACGCTCGCGCAGCCGCGACGCGAACTCCGCCAGCGTCACCTCGAGCGGCTCTGGCCCGAGCTTCTGCACGCGCGCCGGCAAGCCGCTGCTCAGCTCGAGCCGTCCGAACTGGCGGCTGTCATCATAGAGCAGCGTGCCCCGGTCCAGCGTCAGGATGGCGTGCGTGTGCTTCCCCGCCGCGCCGTTCATGAGCAGCTTCCCAGTCATCCCGAGATGCACGACAAAGGAGCTGCCACCCTCCAGCACGATCTCGATGAATTTACCGTGCCGCCGCACATCGCGCACTTTGCGCCCCGCGAGTCCCGCCGAGGTGGCATCCGGATCGCCCTTCAGCACGCGCAGGCATCGGAATTCCGCGCTCATGATGCGGCGCCCGCGCAGCCGCGGAGCAAGCGCCCGCGTGATCGTTTCCACTTCTGGCAGTTCCGGCACTTTGGATCAGGTTACCCCGGCAGGTTCAGCAGAACGTCGCCGCTTTCGATCTTCACTTGGCAGGTGGCCACCTTCTTCGACGGGTCCATGTCGTTCTCGCCCGTCGCGCAGTTCCATTCCCACGCATGCCACGGGCACACAACATACTGGCCGTTCATCGCACCCTGCCCCAGTGGGCCGCCGCGATGCGGGCAGATCCCGTAGAGCGCCGTGATCTTTCCAGCCACATTGCAGATCGCGTACGGCGTGTCGCCGACCATCACTTCCGCCACCGAATCGGCGCCGATTTCTGAAACCGACGCGACTTTTACGAATGCCATCCCTACAGCAAAGCGAAACCCGTCCGCCATGTCAAGATAAGTGCAATGCGCAAATGGTTGCTGCTGTTTCTCGTGATCGTTACCGCCGCCTGCCGCCAAGCCGACGTAGGCAGATCAAAGCGCTCCTGTATCCGGATATTGAGCAGTATCTGGGTATGGCGAAATAGGACTACCGATTCGATACGCAGCCCATAGCCACATTTACCTTGCTGGCTAGCTCACAAACCCGCCGATCGCTCAGTTGGCGCAGACGGCTGTGAGGCTCGACCAGCTTTTGCTTGTGGACTACCGTGATGTCTTCCGCGCGAGCTGCCGAATCCGACTGAAGGCCCGTTTCGCCGGCTGGCAGGAAAACATGGGTTGGAGCAGCTTTATGGATGCTTGTGGTCAGTGGCACGACCAGCACCGTGTCGGCGCGCTCGTGGCGATTGCGCGCGTCCAGCGAGACGATGACCACCGGCCGCCTTCCCTTTTCAGGAGGATCAACGTGGAGCTGCACGAACCAGATCTCACCGCGAAGCGGAGGCCGTTTCATGGGGCATGCTCAAGTTGTCTCGGCCGGGAATTCGTCCGTCGCGAACTCACCCCAACGCGCCTGCTCAGCAGCCGTATCGGCCGGAAGCGAATCGTAATAATCAGCAACCGCTCGCTCCAGACTTTTTTTTGCCTGTACGCGCCGCACCGTCTGCAGAATATCTTCGAGAACCGAGGATGCCGATGCGGCGCCCTTCTTCTTGCGCAATGCCTCGAGAAACGCGACCGACGCCGGCGACAGGGTATAGCTCTTCTTGGCTTTCCTGCGCTCTAGATTTCGCGAGGTATGAGCCATGATCTTACTAATTATCCTACCATCATCGCCCAGGGGATGCGACTCGGGAAGCCTCAGTACTTCGCCACTCTCGGATCCACTTTGTCGCTCCAGGCCAGGATCCCGCCCTTCATGTTCTTTACTTTCTTGAAGCCCGCCTGCTTCAGAAACTCCACGGCCTTGGCGCTCCGCATCCCGCTCTTGCAATGCGCCACGATTTCGTCCGCCGAGTTCAGCTCGTTCACGCGCTTGGGCAGATCGCCCAGTGGAATCAGCTTCGCGAACGGGATATTGCAGATCTGGTATTCGTGCGGTTCGCGCACATCGATTAACACGAAGCGGTCGCCGCGGTCGATTTTCGCCTTCACCTCGACAGGGTCGATCTCGCCCTCCGCCACTCCCGGCGCGGGCGCCGGCTCATGCTGCGGAATCCCGCAGAACTCCTGGTAGTCGATCAGCTTCGTCACCGTCGGATGCTCGCCGCAGACGGGGCACTCCGGATTCTTGCGCAGCTTCAGCTCGCGGAACCGCATGGCCAGCGCGTCGTAAAGCAGCAGGCGCCCCACCAGCGGCTCGCCCTTGCCCAGAATCAGCTTCACCGTTTCCGTCGCCTGAATCAGCCCGATCGTTCCAGGCAGAATTCCCAGCACGCCGCCCTCGGCGCAGCTCGGAACCAGCCCCGGAGGTGGCGGCTCGGGGTACAGGCACCGGTAGCACGGCCCGCCCTGGTAAGCGAAAACCGTCGCCTGCCCTTCGAAACGGAATATCGACCCGTAAACGTTGGGCTTCCCCGTCAGCACGCACGCGTCATTCACCAGGTAGCGCGTCGGAAAATTGTCCGTGCCGTCCACGATGATGTCGTAGTCTTTGAAAAGGTCGAGCGCGTTTTCGCTCGAGAGCGCCGTCTCGTGCTTGTCGATCTGAACGTACGGATTGATCTCGTGCATCGTGTCGGCCGCCGAATCCAGCTTCTTGCGGCCCACGTCGCTCGTTCCGTGGATCACCTGCCGCTGCAGGTTGGTGAAATCCACCACGTCGAAATCTACGATACCGATGCGCCCCACGCCCGCCGCCGCGAGGTACATTCCGATTGGCGCGCCCAATCCGCCCGCGCCAATCATCAGTACTTTCGCCTGCTTCAGCTTGAGCTGCCCTTCCATCCCGACTTCCGGCATGATCAGGTGCCGGCTGTACCGCAGGATCTCGTCTTTCGAGAGCGTCACCGGCTGCGCAGGCGCTTCCACCGCCGCGCCGCCCGCAATGCTGGGCACGATCGAAATCGTATCGCCGTCTTTCACCTGCGTGGCTTCTTTTTTCAGATACCGGATGTCGTCGTCGTTGAGATAAACGTTCACGAAACTTCGCAGCTTGCCTTCATCGCTGTAAAGCTGCCCGCGCAGTTCCTGATATTGCTTCGTGAGCGCGCCCAGAACCTCGCCCACCGTCGAACCCCCTAGCTCGACGCTGTCATGCTTGTCTGCGTATTGCCGCAGCGGAGTAGGAATCAGTACTTTAGCCATTAGTTTTTGATTTGCGTTGATTCGCGTTCATTCGCGGCCCAAAAAATCCGTCCGCTTATTTGTAAATCAGTTCTTCTTTTTCCGCCTTGGTCTGCTCCGCATTGGGCAGCCAGCTGTTGGCGTGATCGAACTCGCCCTTCTGGATCGAGAGAACAACAAAAGAGTACCACGGGCACGAATTCTTCAGGTCCGTCTCGGAGAAGTACGCGCCGCAATCCGGGTGCGAGTGATAGATGCCGATGAGGTCCATTTTCCGCCGCCGCGCTTCACGATCGGCGTTCAATAAATCCTCCGGCCGCAGCTCGTAACGCTGCTGCTGCGAGCCCGCCGACGCATTTTCCAGCGGCATCGCGATCGCCACGCGTTTGCTTCCGTTGTCCACCGTGCCCAGCATGGCGCCGCAGCACTCATTGGGATAAGTCTTCCGCGCGTGCGCCACCATCTCGCGCCACGGCTGGTCTTCAATCTCGATCATTCCTCGTCCCAGAACTGTTCGCTCAGATACTTGTCCGCGCTGTCACAGAGCATCGTCACGATGACCGCGTTTTTTCCCGCACGGTGCAGGCCCCGGCCCAGTTGCAACGCCGCGTCCACGTTGGCGCCCGACGAGATGCCCACCAGCAGGCCCTCTTCCTTCGCCAGCCGCCGCACCATGCGATATGCGTTCTCTGTTTCCAGCCAGACATTGCCGTCCGCCAGCGTCTCGTCGTAAATGCCCGGCACGATCGCGGTGGCCATGTGCTTGAGCCCCTCCAGCCCATGGAACCCGCTCGATGGCTGCGCCGAATAGCACAGGACGCCCGGCACGTCGCGCTTCAATCTCCGTGTCACGCCCATAAATGTGCCGCTGGTTCCCATGGCCGACACAAAATGCGTTACCGCGCCGGCGGTCTGAGCAATAATCTCGGGCCCGGTATTGTCGTAGTGCGCCATCCAGTTCGCCGGGTTGTTGTACTGGTCAGGATAGAAATAAAGATCGGGCGCCGCGGCGTAGACTTCCCGGCACTTCCGTATGGCTCCGTCCGATCCTTCCGCCGGGTCGGTCAGCACAACCTCCGCACCGTAAGCTTTCAGAATCCGCCTCCGCTCCAATGATGCGTTGGCCGGCAGGCACAATTTCACGCGATAACGCTTGGCCGCGGCGATCATGGCGTACGCGATCCCAGTATTCCCGCTCGTTGCGTCGAGAATGATCCGATCCGGTGTCAGCTTGCCGGTCCGCTCGCCGTCCAGGATCATATTGAGCGCGGGCCGGTCCTTCACGCTTCCTCCGGGATTGGAGTATTCGGCTTTACCGTAGATCTCGATTCCCGGCAAATCCGCTGCGACGTGCATCAGGCGCACCAATGGCGTACGACCGATTGTCGCCAGGACATCGGTCTCTTCAATCGCTCGCAATATGGAAGCCGCCTCCGCCATGTGCCTGAATCAAAAGGAATTGCTTTGATCTATTCTAACAGCCCCTAAATCTCTGTCAACATTAGGATGATTGCGTGCTCATCGAAGACTCATCATCCGCCCTGGGGCAATTGGAGATTTCATTTTAACCCTGCCCGCCATGGAATGCCTGAAGGCCGATTACGTCGAAGTGTGGGCCACCTCCCAGAACCTGCCGCTGGCCCGGTTCGCCGATCGCACCCGCTCCATCGCCTCAACCAGCCTCGATATGCTAGAGTTCGCTCCATCGGAACACCTCGTCCAGCAGCTCCAAAGCTTCGATTCCATCATTTCCTGGTATGGCTCGAACCGCCCCGAATTTCGCACGGCGGTAAAAGATCTTCCATTTCAGTTCTTTACCGCGATTCCGCCGGACGATAGCGTCGTGCACGCCGCGGACTTTTTCGCCACGCAGGTCGGCTGCCCACTCCCTGCCGTCCCCCGCATCCCGTGTCCGCGCCTGGACGGCGGCTTCGCCGTGATTCACCCGTTTTCCGGCAGCTCGCGTAAATGCTGGCCGCTCGATCGTTACCAGGAGCTCGCCCGCCGGCTTGAGATGACCATGCCCGTCCGCTGGTGCGCCGGGCCCGAAGATATGTTGCCCGATGCCGTCCGCATCGCCGATCTCTACGAGCTCGCCTGCTGGCTCGCCACCGCCCGCGTGTACATCGGCAACGATTCCGGCATCACGCATCTCGCCGCAGCTGTAGGGACGCCCGTCGTCGCCCTGTTCGGCCCCACCGACCCCCGCATCTGGGCGCCGCGAGGACCGAACGCACGCGTCATCGCCAAACCAGCGCTCGCGGACATCAGCGTCAATGAAGTGTTAGACTCGCTCGACAATGTGGAATAGGCTTTCTAGCCTGTGCCTTTTGGCGGCCCTGGCTCTCGCCGCCGCTCCAAAGCGCATCGTGACCATTGCGGGCGACGGCACGGCAGGTTATTCCGCCACCCGGATCAACAATCCCTACGGCCTGACCATCGGGCCGGATGGCGCGCTTTACTTCTGCGAGGTCGATAACCACCGCGTGCGCCGCCTGGATCTCAAGACGCACGCGCTCTCGACGGTGGCGGGCAATGGCAAGCCGGGTTACTCGGGCGATGGCGGCCCGGCTTTGGAAGCGTCGCTCTATCAGCCTTACGAGGTCCGCTTCGATCGCGCCGGCAACATTTTTTTCGCCGAGATGCAGAACCATGTGGTTCGCCGCGTGGATGCGCGCACGCGCATCATCACTACGGTCGCTGGTACCGGCCAGCCCGGATTCAGCGGTGATGGAGGCCCGGCCAACCAGGCTCAACTGCGGCAGCCCCACAGCATTGCTTTCGCCTCCGACGGCGCACTGCTGATCTGCGACATTGCCAACTTCCGCATCCGCCGCGTTGATCTGGGGACTGGAATCATCTCCACCTTCGCCGGAACCGGGGAAGCCGGGCCCACGCCCGATGGCGCACCGCTCGCCGGAACGCCGCTCAACGGTCCGCGGGCCATCACGGCCGATCCCGCCGGTAATCTCTACGTCGTGTTGCGGGAAGGCAACATGGTGTACCGCATCGATCCAGCCGGTCACACGTTTCATCATATTTCCGGAACGGGAGAAAAGGGCTATTCCGGCGATGGCGGACCGGCGCGTCTGGCGAAGCTCTCCGGCCCCAAAGGCATCTCCTGGGCGCCGAACGATAGCCTCTATATCGCCGACACCGAAAGCCACACCATCCGCCGTATCGATCTGAAAACAGGCGTGATCCAAACCGTGGCCGGCACCGGCGAACGGGGCGACGGCCCCGATGGCGACCCTCTTGCCTGCCGCCTCTCGCGCCCGCACGGGATCTTCGCCGGCCTGGACGGCGTAATTTACATTGGCGACAGCGAATCCCACCGCATCCGCGTCTTGCGCTAATCAGCACGATATAATTCCCGATAGATGGCCGCACGCCTCGAAGCGGTTCCCGCCGTCCGGACTCTCGACCTCATCGATTTACGCAAGTTGTCCTCGGGCCAGCTCAACACGCTTCTCGAAGAAGAAACCGGCGAATGGAAGGACGGTCTGGATTGGGATTTCGGCAAATCGGCCGATCTGGTGCGCCGCTTCGTGGATCTGCGGGCGCTCAGCGGCGCGGCTCTGATGGCGGCAGGGGAAGCGGTCGGCTATTCGTATTGCGTCGTCGAAGAGCACAAAGGCCTGATCGGCGACCTGTACGTGCGCCGTGCCTGGCGCACCGTCGAGAGTGAACACCGGCTGCTGGCCGCAGTGCTCGAAGGCCTCGTTACCGGCTCTCAACTGCGCCGCGTCGAATCGCAGCTGATGATGACCCTGCCGCAAGCGGCGCGCGATATGCCCGGCGCGAATTTCCTGAGAACCTACGAGCGCAATTTCATGTTGCTCGATCTGGATGCCGCGCCGCGACTTGCGGAGGGACCAGCGCGGCGCCGCATGCACGTCGAGAAATGGTCGGACCAGTATCAGGAGAGCGCCGCGCAACTGATCGCGGCGGCCTACGCCGGCCACATCGACAGCCACATCAACGATCAGTACCGCTCGGTCGCCGGAGCGCGGCGCTTCCTGTACAACATCGTGCAGTATCCCGGTTGCGGCAGCTTCTTCCGGCCGGGAGCTTATGTAGCTCTGGATCTCGAACGCAGCCGGTTATGGGGTCTGTCGCTGGCGAGCGTGGTCGGACCGGAATCGGGGCACATCACGCAAATCTGCGCCGCGCCCGAAGTGCGCGGAACAGGCGTGGGCTATGAGCTGCTGCGCCGCTCGCTCCTGACGTTGAGCGAGCACGGTTCCCGCAGGGTTAGCCTGACCGTGACCGCCGCCAACCGCGACGCAGTCGAGCTGTACGAACGTATGGGGTTCCGCACCCGCCGAAGATTCTCGGCGTACGTGTGGGAAGGGTTCGGACGGGGATAGTGCGGAAGATTGCGGAATAGGCGCGAATTCGCGCACCAGGCCGCCTGACTTCGCGTCGCAGATCCTCACCCTGCCATCGCCGCCTCCCGCGGCCAGCCGCTGCCCGTCGGGACTGAATGCCACCGCGTACGTCCCCCTGCTGCCCTTGCAGGTTGCGACGGGCTGGCCGGTCCCGGCTTGATAAAAGGGAACGTCATCACCCGCGCCGCCCACTGCGATCAGGCTGCCGTCGGGCGAAAGAGCCAGCGCGAAAATCGGACCATCCTGTGCCTCGAAAGTGCGAACGAGTGCGTCGCGACTCAGGTTGTAAAGATAAGGAACGCGCTCGGCGCCCCCAATCACGATAAGATCGCGCGTGGGGTGGCGGGCAAGAGCAGCCAGCTCGCCGTGCGGTGTGTTGATGTTTTCGAGAAACGCGCCGGTCGTGGCGTCGTTCACCTGGGCGATCCCGTCGCGGCCCACCGAAACTATACGCTTGCCGTCCACGCTGAAGGCGGTGCCCAGTACCCAATTCTCATGATGAGAGAATTTCAGCACTTCTTTGCCCGCCGAGGTGTCCACGAGCCGGACTGTGTTATCGGCGCAGCCAACCGCCAAGCGCGAGCCATCCGGCGAAAACGAAGCGCCGGACACTGCTTCGCGGGTGAGGGTCACGGAGTGTTGCAGCTTGCGCCCCGCCACATCCCAAAACTGGACTTCGCCGAACTCGCCCGGAGTGCCGCCCGCGGCCACCAGCATCTTGCCGTCGCGCGAAAACACCAGAGATTGCAGGCGCTCCGAAAGACCCGGAAGCCGGGCCACGAAGCCGGACCCGTCGGCTTTATACAACAGCACCGCGCGGTCGCCGGAAACCGCCAACACGGTTCCGTCCGGTGAGTACGCGAGAGCCGTAACGGGCGGCGCCGGTTTCGCCGAGGTAGTAACTCGCTCGCTGGCCGGCGTGTCGTCCCTTGCGCCGCTCGCAATCCAGCGGCGGAACAGCTCGATCTGATCGCCGGCCAGCGGCTCCGCACCGAAGGGCATGCGCGGCTGCCGTTCGCCTTTCAAATAAGCAATGACCAGGCTCTCGCCGGGCGCACCGGCTTGAAACGCAGGCCCACGGCCTCCGCCGGTCGCGAAGCTCTGGTAACTCGTGAGGTCGAGGCCGCCGTATTTTGCCGCCGGCTGATGGCAGCCCTGGCAACTCTGCTGAATGATGGGCCGGATCTCGCGGAAGTAACTCACTTCCGCGGCCGGTACCTGCGCGCAGGCGCGGGCTACATAGCCAATCCCCAACAGCGCCAGGTGCAGGCTCTTCATCACGCGTCCGGCGTCATTTTACCGTGGCGCGGCGTCCTGTGTGATACGCTGGCCCCTGCCTTAACCTTCATGGTCCCCTCCGCGGTGCAGGCAAACTACCGGGCGCGCTTCGGCCAGACTCAGGCCCTTCTCGTTCTACTGATGTTCGGCTTCAGCGTGATGAGTTACTTCGACCGCACCATCATGTCGATCGCCGGCCCGGAGATCATGAAAGAGTTTGCGATTTCGCCCACGCAGATGGGGTGGGTTTTCTCGGCGTTCATACTGGCTTACGCGATATGCATGATTCCCGGCGGCCACGTGGCCGACCGGCTCGGTCCGCGAAACACCCTGACGCTTATGGGGTTGGCTGCGGCACTTTTCACCGCGCTGACGCCGCTAGGCGGAAACGCCTTTCTGGGGTTCCTGGGCGTAGCGCCTTTGTTGATCGCGATCCGAAGTGGCATGGGCGTGGTCAGCGCGCCTCTCTATCCCGCCTGCGCGCGGATGTGCGCTGCGTGGGTGCCGGCCGTGCATCAGGGCCGCGTTCAGGCACTCATCATCGCGGGCGCGTCACTGGGCGGCGCCGCTTCGCCCCTGATCTTTACCTGGCTGATGTCGCGATACGGCTGGCGCGGGTCTTTTTACATCGCGGCGCTGGCCACGGCGCTGCTGACGTTGCTCTGGTCCAGCTATGTGCGCCGCTTGCCGCGCGGAGCGGAGCACTCGGCCGCCGCGCGCGCGAACTCCCACTCGTGGCGCCGCCTGCTCCTCAATCGCAATCTCGGGCTGCTGACGTTCGCCTACTTCACCCTGGCGTACTTCGAATACATCTTCTTCTATTGGATCTATTACTACTTCGGCGAAGTGCGCCACACCGGCTTCCAGCAGAGCGCGCGCTACACCACCGTCATTTTCCTCACGATGATGGTGATGATGCCCCTTGGCGGCTGGGTCTCCGACCGGCTCACGCAGAAGTTCGGGTCCAAGCTTGGGCGCCGCGCGGTGCCGATTGTGGGGCTGACTACCGGCGCGCTGTTGCTCTACCTCGGCGTGACCGCCGAGAGCAGCGGCGTCAGTACAATCCTGCTGGCGCTGGCTATCGGATTCACGTCCATGTGCGAGGGGCCGTTTTGGGCGCTGGCCATCGATATAGGCGGTGCGCAAGTGGGCGCTGTGAGCGGCATCCTGAACGCGGGTGGCAACCTGGGCGGCTTCTTCTCCCCGGTGCTAACGCCGATCGTGGCGGGATTCGCCGGCTGGTCCTGGGGGCTCTACGCCGGCAGCGTGATGGTCCTTCTAGGCGCGGTGGCGTGTTGGTTTGTGGACCCGCCGACAGAGGGTGCATCGAGTATTTGAGCCGTCTCTTTCGCGGAACGCGAATTGCCCGCGCTTCGTATAACCAATGTTCAACAACGGACCGCGGAGGTAACTTGTGTTGCAAGACCTGACATTCGGCCTCAAGCTGCTGTGGAAGCAGAAAGCGTTCACCCTGGCGGCGCTCCTGACGCTCGCCTTGTGCATCGGCGCGAATACCGCGATCTTCACGGTTCTCGATGGCGTCCTGCTGCGGGGGTTGCCGTTCCACGAGCCGGACCGCCTGGTGACCATGTACAACCTCTACCCGGGCGTGGGTGTGACCGACCGGGGATCGAACGGCGTTCCCGACTATCTCGACCGCCGCAAACTGACGGACGTCTTCGCCGAGGTCGCGCTCATCGGCCACGAAGGGTACGACGTGGGCCTGGCCAACACGCCGCAGCGCATCCGCGGACACTACGTGACCCCGTCCTACTTCCGGCTGCTCCGGGTGCAGCCGCTTCTCGGCAGAATATTTAGCGAGGACGAAGGCGTTCTCGGCAAGGAGCACGTCGCCATCCTGAGCGAAGGCCTGTGGAAAGACATGTTCGCGCGCGACCGCAACGTGCTGGCCCGGAACATTCGGCTGAGCGGGGTGCAATACCGCATCGTGGGCGTGATGCCCAACCGGTTCAACGGCCTGGGCGAGGAGCCGCCGCGCGTCTGGGCCCCGTTCGCGTTCACGCCCCAGCAGACATCCGACGACGCGCGCCACAGCAACAACTGGGGCATGATGGCGCGGCTGAAACCGGGCGTCACCGTAGCGTACGCGCAGCAGCGGATCAACATACTGAACAAACAGAATCTCGAGCGGTTTCCGCAATACCGCGCGTTGCTCGAAAACGTGAGGTTCCAGACTAAGGTGATCGGGCTCCAGGACGAGCTAGTGCGCGACGTCCGTCCGATTCTTTATCTGCTGCAGGCCGCGGTCGGGTTTGTGCTGCTGATCGGCTGCGTGAACCTCGCGAACCTGATGCTCGCGCGGTCCAACGTGCGCATGAAGGAGCTTGCCATTCGCTTTAGCCTGGGCGCGGGGCGGTGCCGGCTCGCGCGCCAACTTCTGACGGAGAGCGTGAGCCTCGCGATTCTGGGCGGAGCGCTCGGAGTGGCGGTCGGGTTCGGCGGCGTGCAGCTACTTTCGTCCATGGCCGGCGATAATTTTCCGCGCGCCGGAGCGGTCGGGATCGACGGCGGGGTGCTCGCCTTTACCGCCGTTACGGCGGTGATCACTGGGCTGGTATTCGGCAGTGTTCCGTTGATTCATGTTCTGCGGCGCGATCTGAACGAGGTTTTCCGCGGCAACGAGCGGGCGGGCACTTCAGGACGCCACGCGCTGTGGGTACGGTCGGTTCTGGTGGTGTGCCAGGTGTCGCTCGCCTTCGTGCTGCTTGTCGGCTCCGGTCTGCTCACGCTGAGCTTCGCCCGCCTGCTGACGGTGAGCCCGGGCTTTCATTCGGAAAACGTGCTGACGGCGCAGTTCTCGCTGCCGGAGGTGCGCTACAAGGATGACGCCGTGGCGCGCAACTTCATTTCCGGGTTGATGGAAAAGCTGCGCGCGACACCCGGCGTGCGCTACGCCGGCGCGACGACATACCTGCCGTTCAGCAATAGCAACAACGCCAGTGTGATCCAGATCGACAGCCATCCGCTCGGCCCCGGCGAGAACCCGCCGGTTCCAGGCTGGAATCGCATTGACTCCGGCTATCTTTCCGCCATGGGTATTCCGCTTCTCGAAGGGCGCAATTTCACGGAGAGCGACGGGCCCGACAGCCAGAAGGTCGTGCTGATCGACCAGTTTCTGGCACGAAGGTCTGGCCCAATGGCGGCGCCATCGGCAACACGTTGCGCCGTGGCCTGGACGATGCCGGCGAGGAAGCTAAGAAAGAACCGCACTTCACCATCGTCGGCGTCGTGGGAAGCGTAAAAACCGGCGACCTGGCGGAGCGGAACCCTGTGGGGCAGATCTACTTTGACTACAAACAGTTAGTGCCGCGAGAAATGCATGTCGTGGTCAAGACCGACCGCGATAGCCCGCAGATTGTTGCCGTGATCCGCCGCGAGATTCTGCAAGCCGACCCCGAGCTTCCCCTTTTCGACACCCGGACTATGCCCGAGCGCATATCGGCGTCCCTTGTGAACCGGCGCGCCGCCATGACCCTGTGCCTGATCTTCGGTGGCCTGGCGCTACTGCTCTCCGCCATCGGCGTCTACGGCGTGCTCGCCTACTCGGTAACACAGCGCACGCGCGAGTTCGGCATCCGGATGGCACTCGGAGCCGGAATGCGGGATGTGCTTGGAATGGTGCTCTGGCAGGGTTTGAGACTGGCGGGTATCGGCCTCGTGATCGGCGCAACGGGCGCGTTCCTGCTCACACGCTTCATCGCCGCGATGCTGTATGACGTCAAACCCGCCGATCCCGGCGTGTTCCTGCTCGGCGCCGCGGTGCTCGGAGCCGTTGCCGCCCTCGCGTCACTGATTCCCTCGCTTCGTGCGATCCGCATCCGGCCGGCGGTGGCGCTGCGGTGGGAGTAGCAGCTTATACCGGCTTCGCCAGATCCCGGTGCGTCACCTTGGCGCGGTAGCCGGCGTCGGCCAGGTTCTTGCGGATCTGGTCGGCGATCATGACGGAGCGGTGATGGCCGCCGGTGCAGCCGAAGGCGATCGTGAGATAGCTCTTGCCTTCGCGTATGTAGTGCGGAAGCAGATAGACCAGCAGCTCGGAGATGCGGTCGACGAATTCGATGGTCTGGGGGAACGACCGGATGTAGCGCGCCACGCTGGGGTGGCGGCCGGTCAGCTTCTTGAATTTGGGAATGTAGTTCGGGTTGGGCAGGAAACGGACGTCGAAGACCAGGTCACTGTCGGGGGGCACGCCGTGACGGTAACCGAAGCTGGTCACGTAAACCATAATCTTGGATTCTTCGCGCTCGCCGATGAACTTCTCGCGGATGAAATCGCGCAGCTCGTGAACGGTGAACTTTGAGGTACTGATAGTCAGGTCCGCCAGCTTGCGGATGGGGGTGAGCATTACCCGCTCCTGGCGGATGCTCTTGCTGATGGATTGGCCGGTGCCCAGCGGATGCGGCCGGCGCGTTTCGCTGAAGCGGCGCACGATCGTCTCGTCGTCCGCCTCCATGAAGATCAGGCGCGTAGGAATTTCGCGCCGTATGCGCGCATAGATCGCCGGAAAGCCCTTGAGGCTATGGCCTTCGCGGATGTCCACCACCAGGGCGGCAAAGCGGATGGAAGCGGAATCGCGCGTCAGCTCGGCGAATTTGGGAATCAGGCCGATGGGTAGGTTATCGACCGAGTAGTAGCCCAGGTCCTCGAAGACCTTGAGCACGCTTCCCTTGCCCGAGCCGCTCATGCCGGTGATGATCACCAGCTCGGCGCTGGGCGCGGTGCTCTTTGCTCCTATGCGGCGCCGCGGCCGGGCCGGGTTTTTACGGGCCATCCGGCGTCAGGCTTCCACCAGGTCGAAGTGGCCGTCGCGCCGGCGCACCAGCACTGCCAGGCGTTCGGTCTCGGCGTCGCGATAGACCAGATAGTCGCGGTCCTTTTCCATCTCGAGCAGCGCTTCCTCGAGCGTCATGGGCTTGCTTCGCTGGTGATTATTGATGCGAAAAATCTTCTTCTCTTCGGCCTCGCCGGCGGCGGCGCCGGCAGGCACCGCGGCTTCCTCGGCCGCGGCCTTGCGCGGAACGCGTTTAGTGTCGCGCCATTTGGCCCTGACTTTGATGGCCTGCTTCTCCAGCTTCCCGACCGCGGAATGGATGGCCGTAAAAAGGTCGGCATTCTCGCCGAGACACACCAGCGGATGGCTATGATAGTTGACGCTGATCTCAGCGCGATGCAAATGGCGCTCGTGGGAGAGAATTACATGCGCTTCGCGCTCGTCCCGTCCGTCGAGCAGCTTGCCCACCTTCTCGAACTGGGATTCGATCCTGCGCAGCTGCGCGGGAGCCAGTTCGACTTGTCGGCCTGTGTACGTGATTCGCATATCTCGACCTGCGCGCGCGGCCGTACCGATCAATTCCGGATGCGCCTCTGGTGCGTGGAGGGGATTTTCATGTCTTCGCGGTACTTCGCCACGGTGCGGCGCGTCACCTGAATACCCGAAGCCTGCAGCATCGCGGTGATCTGCTCGTCGGTCAGCGGGTGCGCGCTGTCTTCCTCTTCAATCATTTTCTTCACGCGGCGCTTCAGCAGCAGCAGCGGCGTCCCTCCTCCCTGCGGCCCCTGCACGGCCTCGGAAAAGAAGTAGCGCAACTCGAACACTCCCTGCGGAGTGTGCACGTATTTGCTGGCCACGGCGCGGCTGACGGTGGAGGGATGAACGCCCACCTCTTCGGCCACTTCCTTGATCATCATGGGCTTCAGATAGTCGAGGCCCTGCGCCAGAAAGTCGGTCTGGCGCCGCACGATGCTCTCGCAAACCTTCAGGATGGTCTGCTTGCGCTGTTCGATGTTCTTCATCAACTGGATGGCCGAGGTGTAGCGCTCGCGGACATAATCCCGGACATCCTTAGTGGCGCCCTGGTCGCGATCCAGCATCTTGCGGTACTGCGCGTTCAGGCGCAACTGCGGGACTTCCTCATCGTTCATCTGAATGACGTAGTGGTCGCCATCCTTGACGAAGTACACATCCGGCTCTACCACGCGCGCGCCCGGACCGGAATAGCGCAGGGCGGGCCGCGGATTCAGACGCTTGATGACCTTCACCGCGATATCGATGTGTTCGGGCGGCCGGCCCAACACCTTCGCCAGCTCCCGGAACTGCCGCGTCTCCACCAAACGCAGGTGGTTTGACACAATCTGCCACGCTACGCCGCCCACGGCGTTGCGGCTTTCGAGCTGCAGCAGCAGGCACTCCCGCAGGTCGCGCGCGCCCACACCGGCGGGCTCGAGCGAATGCACCACCTTGAGCGCCGCTTCGATCTGCTCCTGCGTGTACTCGCCCATCGCCGCGATCTCTGCCAGCGATGCCGTGAGATAGCCGTCCTCGTCCAGGTTGCCGATGATGGTTTCAGCCGCGTCGCGGACGTCGTCTGAAAGCAGGCTTACGCTCAATTGCGAACGCAGGTGATCCCCGAGCGTGAACGGCGCCGACAGGAAAGTCTCGAACGACGGCTTGTCCACCGACTCCGCGGCCGGGCTCTTGTAGCCCGGATCCAGGTAGTCGTCAAAGAACGAGCCGAAATCGATCTCGTCGAACGGGTCAGTGGCTGGGGCTGTTTCCTCGCCAGCCGGCAGCGCCGGATCGACCGGCGTAGCCCCGTCGGGCACGATTTCCAGCGGCAGGTTCGGCTCCAGTGCGAATTCGGCCGGCAGCATTTCCGCCGCGCCATCGCTCAAGCCGTTGGTGCTCTCCAGAATCTGCTGGTCGGCGGGCTCGTTGCGTTCCGGCGCCTCGAGCAGCGGCTGCAACTCTTCCGGCGTGATCTCTTCCACGCCATCTTCGGTGGCTTCTTCCAGGACAGGGTTGTTGACGATCTCCTGGTTGATCATCTCCTTCAGTTCCAGACGGTTCAATTGCAGGACCGTGACCATCTGGACCAGGCCCGGAGTAAGGATCTGTTTTTGCGCTACCTTCAGCTGCAGTCTGGGCGAGAGCAAACTCATTTCCGCCTCTTATGATATCAAAAGCGGCGACAAAGGCCATTCGGCCTATTAATTGCCAGAGGTTACGCGGAAAGGCCTAGTTGGGGAAGGTGGTGCCGCTCTCGCCGAGCGTGAACGACTCGCCCAGATAGACCCGTTTAACCTCCGGGTCGCGCCCCAGAGCTTCGGGGCTGCCCGCGCGGAAAATGCGGCCGTTGTTGATGATGTAGGCGCGGTCGGTGACCATGAGGGTCTCGCGCACGTTGTGGTCGGTCACGAGAATCCCGATGCCGGAGCGCTTCAGGTCGAAGATAATGCGCTGCAGCTCCAGCACCTGGATAGGATCGATGCCCGAGAACGGCTCGTCCAGCAGCAGGAAGCTCGGCTCGATCACCAGAGAGCGCGCGATCTCGACGCGCCGCCGTTCGCCGCCTGAAAGCGCGTAGCCCTTGTTGCCGCGGACCTTCTCCAGGCCGAGTTGCTCGATGAGCCGCTCCATGCGCTCGCGCCGGTCGCGCGGCCGGATGGGCAGCGTTTCGAGAATCGCCATCAGATTGGATTCCACCGTGAGCTTGCGGAACACAGACGCTTCCTGCGGCAGGTAGCTGATGCCGCGGCGCGCGCGCTGAAACATGGCGAGGGCGGTCACGTCGCCATCGTCGAGCAATACGCTCCCGGAATCGGGGCTGATGAGGCCGACGATGATGTAAAACGAAGTCGTCTTCCCGGCTCCGTTCGGGCCCAGCAGTCCGACGACCTCGCCCTGATGCACGGATATCGACACGTCATCGACTACCTTGCGGCCGCGATACGACTTCGAGATCTCGCGCGTTTCCAGTTTTCGCATTCGGGAATTACTTGCGACGCAGGCGACTCGTGGCGCGTTCCTTGGGCGAGCCGGATACCAGCAGCCTATCATCGTTGACGTAGTAGGTCAATTCTGCGCCGCGCGTATAACCCTTTTTACTATCCAGCATTTGCGGCTGCCCCCCGCGCAGGACGATGTGTTCGTCATCGGTGTAATATTCGGCGTGATCGCCTGTGCCGGTGCGCGTACGGTCGGTGGCCGCCAGAACGATCTCCACGTGCCCATCGGCATACGCCTTCTCGAGGCGCGATGATTCGTTGTCCGCATCTTTGTCAGAGTCCTTGGTGTTGGAGTCCTTGGCGTCCTTATTCGATGCAGCGAGGATCGCCCGCAGTTCGTCGGCCTTCACCTGGAGTCCCGGCCGGGTCAGGACGACTCCTCCGGTGTAATGTGCCAAGCGGTCCTGATCGGTATAGATCAGGCCGGCAGCCTTCACAATGACGAAGACCGGAGCGAGAGCGGCGGTTGCCGCGCCGGTTTTCGCTTCCGTCTCATCCCGCCGCTTTTCCAGAAACTGCGTAACTACACCTCCCGACGCGGTCAACGCACGCTTGTCGCGGTCGACCTCGGCGCGCTCGGCCGTGATCCGGTCGGCGCCCTGCCACATGACCACGTGCCCTTCATAATGCAGCAGGCGGTTGTGATTTGCGGCGCGCATGCGGTCGGCCATGGCCTCGACTGGTTCGTCGCCGGCCAGCATCCCTGAAGGCGACGTTTTCTTATCGGGCAGGCGGCTGGAACTGACATGGCCCTCGCCGCTGAAGTCGCCAGTCTTCTGGTCGATGAGGATGCGGTCGGCGGAAGTCGCTCCCGTGGTGTCCCAGACGCGCGCCGCCGTCTCGAGCGCCATCAGGTTGCGGTCCTGCTCCAGGGTGGCCCGGTTGGCCCGCGCCCTTCGATCTCCGTCCTCGTAGACGAAGTCGTCCCACTGCTCCATGCGTTTCATTTGCCCGGTCTTGGGATCGAACTCGGCGGTGAGATTCTTGCTGCGCGTTTTGGACACCGCCTGTTTCCGGGTGCGCTCCTCAGCATTGGGCTCGGTCTCGGTCTGGACATTGACGGCGCGAAAGGATTGTAGCTGGTTGTTCGGCCCGTAAGTCATAGCCATGCGCTCGGCATCCAACTTACGCCGCCGCTGGGTGGGCTGGTTGGGGAGGAATTCGAGCTGGCCGGGCGCGTGCGTCAGGACGGATTGGATCTCGCGGCCGCCGGGACGCATCTGCACTTCCACGACCTCGCTGCGGATGATGCGCGTTTCGGGCGGCTTGCCGTCGGCTGCGGCCACGGGCTTGGACTCGATGGTGGCGTGTCCCCTGCCCAACGACCTCTTGAGCACGCTTTCGTTGTTCACGATTTCAAAATCGAGATCCACTACGTCGCTGGTCATGGTGGTTTCCGAACCCTGCGAACCGGAAACCAGGCGCGCGTTGTGCGTGCCGGTGATGTGTTCCACCTGGCCCCAGTCGTTGTACGCCACGTGCAGGTCCTCGGCACCGTACTGGAGCTTGCGTTTGGGGTATTCGTCGGTTCCTTGCGCCTTGACGGCATCCACCTGATGGATGACGCCGTCCTGCAGCAGCACCACGCTCGATGCCGCGTTCACTCGCGTATTCTCGCGTGTCAGCCGGGCCCATCCCATCAGCCAGATGGTGGAAGCCGCTTCCTTATAGATGAGCTCGCCGGCCTCGATTTTCATGGGCGCGGCGTGCGGCCCCGGCGCTTTCCAGTCGATCTCGGCGTTGTGGCTCAGGTGCAGTTCGCGCGTGGTGGGATCGTAAGACACCCCCACGCATTTGCCCGTGCCGTGCTCAAAAATGAAGCTGGCCGCCCGGTCTGTGGTCGCCTTACCGGTCTTTACATCGAAGTTCACGCCCGAGGATTTGATATTGACTAGCGGCCGCGTGGGCTGGCCCTCCACCGGCACGGCCAATGTGACCTCGACTTCACCATCGGAATACATGCGCGACTCGGCTTGATTGAGGTCCGCATTCGCGCTCTTCACCAGATCGTACTGGTCGCCCGTCTTGTTGTAGATTTTCAGCTCGACCCCTTCGAGGTGGACCTGGTTGCTGCCTGCCTCTTGCAGGACTTTTTGCGCGCTGATCTCAGACTTCGCCTGACCTGCCTCCCTGCGGGTCCAATGGAACTCCTGGCGGATGCCGCTAATCTCGGTCGGCAGCATCGCCGGCTTGGCCGGGGCTTCTTCGCGGAGAATCTGCTTCCGGTTCCGATAGGTGACGCCGATTGCGGCACTAATCGCCAGAATCGCAACGAGCAGCAGCCAGCGCGTACCTCGCATGTACTTCCAGGATAGGACAGGCGCGGATGCCCGTGCCCGCTGGGGGCTACTTGCGCGAGCCGCGGCGGAGGTTCTTGAGCGCCGACTGGCGGCGTTTCGCCTTGCGTCGTTTGGGCTTGGAGATCTTGAAGGTGCCGCTGCCCAGGTATTCAGCCTGATAAACGTTGGCTTTCTGCTTGAGCGGTTTTCTGGAGGTGGCCGGGGCCGTCACGCTCCGCGACGAAGCGGCTTTTCGAACGGGCGGTTCCACAGCCTTGGCTGCTGGCGCAGTTGAGATTTCCGCTGCAGGGCTGTCTGCCGCAGCTACTGATTCGATATTGTCCATGCGTATTCCTATGTCGCAGTATAGCAGCCCGGCTGCGGGACGAGACCACTACTTGCCGAAGCGATAGGTCCACGATAGTGTGGCGTAGGATTTCAAGCGAAACCCCGTGATCCGTTCGAATGGCTCACCCTCTCCGGGAAGCGCGAGGGTCTCGAGCGTTTGGCCGGCGTAGCCGCGGGCGATCACAAAGTTGACGCCAACGTTTTGACGTCCATCCTGAAATGAGCGGGAAATCGCGCCACGGAATTCGCGCACCGGCGCGGCGTTGAAGCCGTCGCCGAGCGGCTTGCGGCCCACGTATTCATACTCGCCGCGAGCTTCGAGATGGAACGGCAAGCGATCGAATGTGCCGAGCACGTCCCAAATAAGGCGCGGCGCTTCGGGGGTTGGCTGGCCCGTAAGCCGGTCGCGGGCGTCCGCCTTCGCGAATAACGCCTGTAGCGAGCCGCCGCGAAAGTGCTGCCGGGCGGAAATGGTCAGCGAACGGACCAGAGCAGGGCCGACATCTTCCTGCAGGCCCGTATCGTTGTCGATGCGGGCGAGCTGCTGCGAGACGGCCACTCGCGCCAGGGTGACGCGGAGATCCGTCCGCGCGATAGCTTTGCGGGCTACAAGCTGCCAGGCGCGCGCGGGGCTGATGACGGTATGGTCCCGCAAGGCCGTCAGGCCTATGCGCGGATCGTCGATGTGGAAGGCCTCGCCATAACTGAGCGAGACGACGGGCAGAAACAGAGCGCCGGGAGGTACAAGCGAAACGGTGGTTTTCGGTGAGCTGATGCCTTGCCGCGCGCGAAACGACAGGTCCGGACGGAGAAGGTCCAGGTTGTCGAAAGTAATCTCGTCACGGCGGACGCCAAGGTTGTAATGCACGAAGCGCGTCAGTGAGCCATCGAGCGAGGCATAAGGCGTGTAGAAGTTGATGGTGAGGTCGTTGCTGGTGGCCGGGAGGAATGTGCCTGCCGCCTGATCGAACCTGGCGAGATTGAGATTCCGCGGAGCCTCGCGCCGGTACTCGAATCCTGCGATCAGCGACAAGTTTCGTGCAAGGCGGTCGGTGTAAGAGGCGCTCTGGCTCGTGGCGGTGCGGAATTCGCTCTGGCGGATCAAACCGTCGCCGAAGTTGGGCCGGACGTCCAGGTTGTACGTCCGGAAGTAGCCCGAGAGCTGAAGCTGGCGGTCAGCCGTTAAATGCCAGACGTCGTTGGCGATGAGAATTCCCGAGCTGGCCTCTTCGCTCTGGCGCGGGTCGATGGTATCGCCGGGCACCCGAACGCCGATGGGAACGAGTCCAGGCAGGTAAGAGAAGCCGTAATAGCCGATACCGTATATCGTCAGGTCGTGATGGCCCAGCGTGAACAGTTTGGAGGCATTGATTTTGAATTGTTTGCGATGCTCCAGCCGTTCCAGAAAACCGTTGCCGTAAGAGAGTTCGACTCCGATCCATGACCGTTCTTTCGGATTCGCAGGACTCCAGCCGGCCACCAGGTTCACGTCGCGAGGATCGGCGGTGACGCGCACCATTGGCTCCAGGCGATCGCGCAAACCGAACGTCATGGCGGCATTGACGGAATCGTTGCCCTCGCGCACGTTGAAAGCCCCACCATCCGTTTCAACGCTCTCGATGGCGATGGGGATCAAAATATTCGGATCGGCATAACCGTTGCCATGCGCGTTCGCCGGCAGATTGTTGGGAAACAGGTACCCGCCCACCTGGAAGAACTGCGCGATGGGCTCGCCGTGATCGCCCGCCACGCCGGGCACGAAATACTGCGGCGGCTTGATACCGCCGGCCGGCGATTCGGCCGGCATTCCCGGAATCGAGACCGGCATGCCGGGCCGTCCGGGATTCGCGTCCAGGGTTTCCTGGCGGATGAGGACGCGTTGCGCGGGGTCGGGGTGGAAGACGTCGGCCTGGTCGACGTCGGCGATTACGGTGACCGAGGCGCGCTGGTCGAGGATTCGTGAAAACTGGATATCCTCGGTGGTTGGCCCGGACTCGACGGCGATCATCTTGCCAACTGGCGCGAAACCGCTGGCTTCCGCGCTCAACTCGTAAACACCCGGCCGCTCGACGGAAATCGTGAATGCGCCATCAGCATCGGCCACGGCGCGGATGACGGAAGAATCGGTCTGAGAAATAATGCTGACGCTGGCGGCCGGAACGGCCCTGGCCTGCGGGTCGGTAACGTGGCCTGTAATCGTGATGGCGGCCAAGGAAACTCCGCGCATCAACATCAGACCAGCGATCATCCGCGAAATGGGCAACGGCCGGGGACTCCTCGTGCTACGATCCTGCAATTCGTGTTACTTTCTCATGCCTTGCTACGAATTGCAATAACGTGATACGAGCGTGCCGCCGCTTTGGATGTTGATTTACCGGACAGGCGCAATTTTCAGCGCAAATGCATAGTCGCAGGGCTTCTCCGCCGGCAACTGGACGCGCAAGCCGTCATTGCTGCGCTCCCACTTGAGCCGGTGCCTGGAACCGAGAAGCTCAACGGTTTTGATTCCATCCAGCCCGCTCAGCGACCGAATCTTAAGCCAGCCATCTTGCGGCCAGCCGAGCGCGATGGCGTACAGCGTGTCGCCCCTGGTCGTAAACCGGATGTCCTGGGCAGTGAACGGTCCCCCGGCGGCATCCTTGAACGAGCCGCCCACCACCTTCGTCGGGCCTTCCCCAAACACTTTCCACGGCCTGGTTCCGTAGATGGCTTCGCCGTTCACCGTCAGCCACTGGCCGATTTCGAGCAGAATCTTCGCGGCCGGCTCGGGAATCGTGCCATCCGGCCGCGGCCCGATATTCAACAGCAGCGTTCCGTTCTTGCTGACGATATCGGCCAGCTCATGGACCAGCGAACCCGCCGAGCGGAATTTGTCGCCCTCGATGTATCCCCAGGACTTCTCGCTGACCGACGTATCGGTCTGCCAGAACAGAGGCCGCAGCGCGTCGAGCTGGCCGCGCTCGATGTCCAGCACCGCGGCCTTCTCAGGAAACGATTTCTTTTTGTAATTGATGGCCACGCCGCGCTTCCACTGGACGCCGCGGTTGTAATAGAAAGCCGCGAACTTCTGGAGATATGGCTGGAAGACAGGCTGTTCGATCCACCAATCGAACCACAAGAGTTCAGGCTGATACTTATCGACGATCTCCGCCGTGCGCGCCAGCCAGTCGTTCAAGTACGCTTCATCGGGCTGGGACTTTTCCGGCTTCGCCGGTCCGTAGAGCCCGGCATAGCGCGCATCCTGGACGTCGGATTCGAACTTCGTGCCGCCGTCGTAGAACCACCAGTGTTCCGCGCGATGTGACGACGCTCCGAAATGCAGGCCCTCGGCCCGCACCGCAGCCGCCAGTTCACCCACAACGTCGCGCTTCGGCCCCATTTTGGTGGCGCTCCAATCCGTGAAGCTGCATTCGTACATGGGAAAGCCGTCGTGATGCTCGGCCACCGGCACCACGTACTTCGCCCCGGATTTGCGGAACAGTTCCGCCCAGCGCCGGGCATCGAAGTGCTCGGCGGTTAACCGGGGGATGAAATCCTTATAGCCGAATTTAGCCTGCGGCCCGAAAGTCGCGACCTGATGCTCGAAAACCGGATTCCCCTGCTGATACATGTCGCGCGGATACCACTCGTTGTGGAAGGCAGGGACGGAATAAACGCCCCAATGAATGAAGATGCCGAACTTGGCGTCCAGATACCAATCCGGAACCTTGTGGGTTTCAAGCGATGGCCACGAGGCCCGGAACGGCCCCTGCTCGACGGCCTGGTCGACGCGGCGCATGGCGGCATTTACGCGTTCCTCGTGGGTTTGCGCGAGTGAAGCCGTGGCGCCCAGGAACAGTATGGCTGCGTTGAGACCAAACGCCAGGCGGAGGATCCGGTTCGTGCTCATAGGTCCGATCAGTTTATCAGGCATGGCCGAACGCGGAGCGGACCGCGCGTTCCGCGACAGGAACGGAAACTTGTACCTGGCCGGTGTCTCGACGTGCCGCGTGGATGTTGCTCCCAGCAGCCGTGTGGGCGAGGGGATCCGAGCGCGGGCCGTACCAGCGCCGGCAAGATGCCACGCTAACCGGCTGCTAGAAGAGGATGCCTACGATTTTCTTTGCGGCTCGAAGCATGTCCCAGAAGGCAACGTGGTTCAGGGCGATCAGCCAAAATGCCACACCGCCGGCTGTGAGCCAGAATATGGAACGATCCTTCACTGATTCCATTCCACCACAGCGAGTTGCTCCCGCCAATGTGTCCAAAGGTTAACAGAACCTCGCTCTCATTGGTTATCAACGCTGCTATGATTTTTTTACGGCCGCCTGGAGGACCTTATTATGCCCAACGCCTACGACGCGGTCATCATCGGAACCGGACAGTCGGGACCTTTTTTGGCGGGCCGGCTGGCCGCGGCGGGAATGAAAGTTGCCGTCATCGAGCGCAAGCTTTTCGGCGGCACCTGCGTCAATACGGGCTGCATACCCACCAAGACCATGGTCGCCAGCGCGTACGCCGCCCGGATGGCCCGCCGCGCCGCGGAGTACGGCGTCGAGATCGGCGGGTCGATTGCCGTCGATATGAAGCGCGTGAAGGCGCGCAAGGATGCAATCTCCGGTCAGTCTCGCACGGGCGTCGAAAGGTTCCTCAAGGGCATGGAGAACTGCACGGTGTATGAAGGACACGCCCGCTTTGAGTCGGCGCATGAAGTGAGCGTGGGCAGCACGCGGCTCACCGCGGAGCGCACCTTCATCAACGTTGGGGCCCGGGCCGTCGTGCCCCAGATGCCGGGCCTCGACCAGGTCCCATTCCTCACGAATTCCTCGATGATGGCCGTCGATTTCCTGCCGCCGCACCTAGTGATTGTGGGAGGAAGTTACATCGGCCTCGAGTTTGGCCAGATGTTCCGGCGCTTCGGCAGCGAAATCACGATTATCGAAATGGCGCCGCGGCTGATCCATCGCGAGGATGAAGATGTCTCGGCGGCCATCAAGGACATTGTGGAGCAGGAAGGCATTCAAATACGGCTGAATGCGAAATGTATCCACGTTCGCAAGGACGGGGACGGAGTCGCGGCCGGCGTGGATTGCACCGAGGGAGCACCGGAGGTCCACGGCTCACATTTGCTGCTGGCGGTCGGCCGGCGTCCCAATACCGACGACCTAGGCCTCGAAAGCGCCGGCGTCCGGCAGGACGAGCGCGGTTACATCGCTGTTGACGATCAATTGCGCACCAATGTGCCCGACATCTGGGCGCTCGGCGACTGCAACGGAAAAGGCGGATTCACCCACACGTCCTACAACGATTTCGAAATCGTCGCCGCCAATCTGCTGGATAACGATCCGCGCCGCGTGAGCGACCGCATCACGGCCTATGCCCTTTATATCGACCCGCCATTGGGGAGAGCCGGAATGACCGAGGCAGAGGTCCGGAAGTCAGGCAAACGTGCGCTCGTCGGTATGCGGCCCATGACGCGCGTCGGCCGCGCCATCGAAAAGGGCGAGACCCAGGGCTTTATGAAGATTCTGGTGGACGCCGACACCAAACAGATTCTGGGCGCGGCGATTCTGGGAACGGGCGGCGACGAAGTGATTCATTGCATTCTGGATATCATGTACGCCAAGGCCCCTTACACGGTGATGCAGCGCGCGATGCACATTCATCCCACCGTCTCGGAGCTGCTTCCAACCGTGCTGGGCGAGCTGAAGCCTCTGCCCGAAGAAACCGCGACGGGGCGATGAACGCAATTTTCCAGACTCCGGAGCCGCCTAACGTTCATCCAATCACGAGCGTCGGAGTTATGCAGTGTTTTTAGAACTCTAGGAGACCCGAACGTGCCTGCTGCGCAAGTTGATGTCCGAATTCAAGATAGATTGCTTATCCGCCTTGCGGACGCTCGTGCCCAAACCGACAAACTGTTCGACATCGTACATTCGGACGCGCTCTATGAGCGCCCCATCCCCGAGAGACACCGTATTGTTTTTTACCTGGGCCACCTCGAGGCATTCGACTGGAATCTGCTCCGCGACCGGATTCAGGGCCTCAAGCCGTTCGACTTGCAATTCGACCAGCTCTTCGCGTTTGGCATAGACCCGGTGGGCGGGGGCCTGCCGTCAGACCGGCCCACGGACTGGCCATCGGTACAGAAAGTGCGCCGTTACAATAACAGGATTCGCGAGGCCCTCGATGCCGCGCTCGAATCCATACCTTCCTGGGATCTGGAGTCCGGCGGCTACTCCGCCAAGGTGCTGCTGAATGTAGCCATCGAGCACCGCCTGATGCACGCCGAAACACTGGCATACATGCTGCACCAGTTGCCGCTCGATCGGAAGACCCGCCAGGCAAACGCACCCGTGGCGAACGCCCATCCTGTCGACTTCGGAATGGTCGAGATACCCTCGGGATCGACGGTTCTTGGGCTCGCCCGTGACGACGCGGCGTTCGGATGGGACAACGAATACGATGCTCACCGGGTAGCGGTCCCGGCCTTCACCATTGACCGGTACAAGGTGACGAACGCCCAGTACCTCGAATTTATGAATGCGGGCGGTTACGACGATCGGTCGTTATGGCCGGAAGCCGGATGGAAGTGGAAGGAGGAACAGGATATCCGCCAACCGGTGTTCTGGAAGCGCCGGAACCGCCGCTGGTATTACCGCACCATGTTCGACGAGCTTCCTCTGCCGCTCGACTGGCCCGCTTATGTTAGCCATGCCGAGGCGAGCGCTTACGCACGCTGGGCGGGAAAAGCACTGCCGGCCGAAGCGCAATGGCACCGCGCTGCCTACGGGACGCCGGATGGCTCCGAGAGATCTCAGCCGTGGGGTACTGAACCGCCCAGCGCTACGCACGGGTATCTGGACTTCCAGCGCTGGGACCCCGCACCCGTGAATGCCTTCCCGCGAGGGCGCAGCGCGTTCGGCGTTGACGGCCTGATCGCCAACGGATGGGAGTGGACTTCCAGCCCATTTGGTCCGTTCGAGGGATTTCAGCCGTTTCCGTTTTATCCCGGCTACTCAGCCAATTTCTTCGACGAAAAGCACTACGTGCTCAAAGGCGGCTCGACGCGCACGGACGCCAGCATGCTGCGCCGGTCGTATCGCAACTGGTTTCAGCCGCATTACCAATATGTTTACGCCGGCTTTCGCTGTGTGAGCGCATGGCAATGTTGACAACTGCTATTGTTCCGCATGCCTCGGCGGAGTTCGCCACCGACGTGCGTAACGGGCTGGTGAAGCGCGGGCAGAAAGAGCTGCCTTCGAAGTATCTCTATGACGAGGTCGGCTCCCGGCTCTTTGAAGTGATCAGCGCCCTTCCCGAATACGGCGTGACGCGCGCCGATGAACGGCTCCTGCGGAAACACGCGGCTGAGATCGTGGAGCGCGTGCCGGGAGCTGTAATGGTGGCCGAACTGGGAAGCGGCAGCGGCAAAAAAACGCGGTGGATTCTGGAAGCGCTCTCCCATCACCGGCGCACCGCTTACTACCCCATCGAGATCTCCGCCACAGCACTGGCCATGTGCCGGCGGGAGCTCGCCGATATCGACTCCATCAGCATCGTGGGCTTCGAGCGTGAATATCTGGATGGGTTGCTGGAGGTGGCGGCGCGGCGGCAGGACGGCCAGCGCATCCTCGTTCTGTTCCTGGGAAGCACCATCGGAAACTTCGACCGGCCCGCCGATGTCGGGTTTCTCAGGGAAGTGCGGCTGATCCTCCAGCCTGGTGACGCGCTGCTCGTCGGAACCGATCTTGAGAAGCCGGTCCCTCAGCTGATCGATGCTTATAACGATCCACTGGGAGTTACCGCGGCCTTCAACCTGAATCTACTCGCGCGCATCAATCGCGAACTGGGCGCTGATTTCGTGCTGAATCAGTTTACCCACGAGGCGAGATTCAATCGCGAAACGGGCAGCATTGAGATGCACCTGCGATCCGCCGAGGACCAAATCGTGAGTATCCATCGGGCGGAGATCTCGGTCCCGTTCCTGAAGAACGAAACTATTTGGACTGAAACCAGTCACAAATATTCTCTGCACGAGGTCGTCTGTATGGCCGAGGACGCAGGATTCCGGTGCGAAGCGCAATGGGCCGATCGGGAATGGCCTTTCGCGGAGAATTTGCTGATCGCCGAGTAGGGGCGACGGAAGCGTCGCCAGAGCTCTTAACCTCCCGTCGCCCGCTCGACGTGCCCGCCGAACTGGTAACGCATGGCCGAAAGCAGCTTCTCGGCGAAGTCGTCCTCCCCCCGCGATGCGAAGCGTTGATAGAGCGCGGCGCTCAGCACGGGCACGGGAGCTGCTTCGTCGATAGCCGCCTGGATGGTCCAGCGGCCTTCACCCGAATCGGAAACACGGCCCGAGAATTTCGCCAGATCGGGCTGTTCGAGCAGAGCGATGGCCGTCAGATCGAGCAGCCAGGAAGCCACCACGCTGCCGCGGCGCCACACCTCGGCCACGTCCGCGAGATTGAATTCGTACTGGTAGCGCTCGGGGTTTCGCAGCGGCGTAGTTTCGGCGTCCGCGGAATGATCCCGCTTTCCGGCATCAGCATGCTTCAGGATGTTGACCCCTTCGGCGTACGCCTCCATGATGCCGTATTCAATGCCGTTGTGAACCATCTTCACGAAGTGCCCCGCGCCAGCCGGTCCGCAATGCAGATAACCCTCTTCCGCCGTCCCAGGAGCTTTTTCGCGCCCGGGCGTGCGCTCCAGGCTTCCCCGGCCCGGCGCGAGCGTCTTGAAGATTGGATCCAGGCGCGCGACAATCTCCCGCTCTCCGCCGATCATCTGGCAGTATCCGCGTTCCAGGCCCCAAACGCCGCCGCTCGTCCCCACGTCGACATAGTGAATGCCTTTAGCCGCCAGATCGGCGGAGCGCCGGATGTCGTCAACGTAGTAGGAGTTGCCGCCATCGATGATGATGTCGCCTTTCTGCATCTTTGCGGCGAGTTCTTTCAAAGTGTCATCCACCGAGGCGGCCGGGATCATGAGCCACAGCGCCCGGGGCGGCTTAAGTAGCTTGAAGAAATCGTCGAGTGACGCGGCCCCTTTGGCGCCATCGCCCGCGAGCTTGTTCACGTTCGCCTGGTCCCTGTCCCACACGACGCATTCCTGGCCGCCGCGCATGAGGCGGCGCACCATGTTCGATCCCATGCGTCCCAGGCCGATCATTCCGAGTTGCATTCGAGAGTGCTCCTTTGACGAATTATGCAAGCGCTTCTTTGATGGCCGATAACAGTTGCTGCAGCCCTTTGTCCACGTCAGCCCCCAGATGCACGCGCAACGCGCGCCTGCCGCGCTCTGCGAGCACCTGGAAATCGCCGCGCGCCTGGGCCGCTTTCACCACCCCGAAGGTATACTTCTGCTGCGGAACCGGAAGATCGGCTGCGTCATCGCAGGTGATCTGCAGAAACACGCCCGTATTCGGACCGCCCTTGTAGGCCTGGCCCGTGGAATGCAGGAAGCGCGGCCCGAACCCGACGCAGGTCGCGACGCGCTTGGCGTCCCGCACCGCGTGCCGCATGGCCTGCAAAACGTCATTGTGCGCCGCGTTCATTTCGATATAGCCGAGCAGCGCGAAATAATCTCCGGAAGTGAGCCGAGCGAGCTGCGCCTTCAAGTATCCCGCCAGCGACTGTTTGCCCGATGCCTGTTTCAAAGCCGCTGCATTTTTTTCATCCGCGTAGAGCTTGATGCCACCGGCTTCGAAAAACGGCGTTTCCGCTGGCAGCTTGCCCGCCCGTTCGTACTCGTCGGTCAGCTTGCGAGTGGCCACCTTGCTGGCTTCGACGTCCGGCTGGTTAAACGGATGGATGCCGATGATGGAACCGGCAACCGCCGTGGCAATCTCCCAGCGGAAAAACTCCTCGCCGATGTTATACGGCTGCTCGACGGCGATGCGCACCACTGGCTGGCCCGCGCCCTCCAGCGCGGCGACTGACTTATCCTGCGCCGCATCCGGCGCCGATTCCAAACGCAGATAGACGAACACGCGATCGTTGCCGTAAACGGGCGGCGCGCCCGCCAGCTCCCCCGCCACCGGAATCAGTCCCTTGCCAACCTTGCCTGTGGATTCCGCCAGCAACTGCTCGAGCCACGCGCCCAGATCGGAAATTCCCGGCGAAGCGATGAGCGTCACCTTGTCGCGCCCGTGATTGGCGAGCATGCCGAGAATTGCGCCCAGCACTACGCCCGGATTTTCCTCTACCGGAACCGTCGCTCCGCACGCATGCACCATCTCCTCGGTCAGCTCGAGAAACCGCGCCGTGTCCACGCCCATGATGGCTGCCGGCGCCGTGCCAAAGTCTGAAAGCGCCGAATAGCGCCCGCCGATGCTCGGCAACCCGAAGAAGATGTGGCGGAATTTGTCGCCCTCGGCGACCTGCTGCATCTTCGAACCCGGATCGGTGATGGCGATGAAACGCCGGCCGGCCTCGGCCGCTCCCAAAGCCTGCTTGACTTTATCGAAGAAATACTGCTTGAAGATGTTCGGCTCGAGCGTGCTACCCGATTTGCTGGACACAATAAAGATGGTGTTCTTCAGATCGATGCGCCCTTCGATAGCCCTGATCTGCGCCGGATCTGTCGAGTCGAGTACGTGCAATTCTGGAAATCCGTCGATTTTGCCGAATGTCATGCGCATGACCTCGGGGCAAAGGCTCGAACCGCCCATGCCCAAGAGCAGCGCGTGTTTGAATCCCGCGGCCTTCACCTCTTCGGCGATTTTCTTCAGATGTTGTATATCCGCGAGCTGAGCCTCGGTGATGCCCAGCCATCCGAGCCACTTTCCTTCATCGGCGCCAGTCCACACGGTCGCGTCACCGCGCCAGAGCCGCCGCAGCTTGTCGCTCTTGCGCCAGTCGTCCAGCGCGGCTTTCACCGCGGCAGCCAGGCTGTCCGGGAGTTTATACGTCTGGCCGTTTATCTTGGCGGACGCAGCGCCCTGTGTGCGCCGGCCGGTGGCTTTCAGAATGTTCTCGAAGGCCTCGGCGAATTGCGCGACGCCCTCATCCAGCAATTTGCTGGTAATCTCGGCGAGTGAGATCCCCGCTTTGGCAAGCGCCCCGAGCGTCGCGTGAGCGGCTTCCACATTCTCGGTCAAGCTGACGCGCGGCACGCCATGATCGCGAAATGCATTGAAGGTGGCCGGCGGAATGGTGTTGACTGTGTCCGGGCCGATGAGCTCTTCCACGTAGAGCACGTCGCGATAGTTGGGATTCTTCGTGCTGGTGCTGGCCCACAGCAGACGCTGCGTTTGCGCTCCCTTGCCAGCCAGAGCGCTCCAACGCGCGCCGCTGAAGAGTTCACCATACCGCTGATAGGTGAGCTTCGCATTGGCAATCGCCACTTTTCCCAGCAGGCCGCGCAGCATCGCCTGCTCATTCGGGCTCGGCGCTGCTTTTACCTTGGCATCGATCAGCTTCTCCACCGCGGTATCGATGCGGCTGACGAAGAAGCTGGCCACGCTCGCGATTCCATCGACCGGCTTCCCCTGCCTGGTTCTCTCTTCCAGCCCGGATAGGTACGCTTCCACCACCTGCTCATATACAGCCTCCGAGAACAGCAGGGTGATGTTGACGTTGATTCCCTCGCTGATGAGTCGCCGGATCGCCGGAATACCTTCCGGCGTGGCCGGAACCTTGATCATCACGTTTTCCCGCGCAATGGTTTTCCAGAGCCGGCGCGCTTCGGCCAGGGTCCCCTCGGTCTCGTGCGCCAGCAGCGGGGAGACTTCCATGCTGACATAGCCATCCCGCTTCTTCGATTCCTGGTACACCGGCCGAAGAATGTCCGCGGCGTCCTGGATGTCGCGCACGGCGATCCTCTCGTACACCGCCTTCGCATCGAACTGCTGCGACTCGGGCGCGTTCAGGATGTCGTCATAGTCGGTGCTTCCGGCGATGGCTTTCTCGAAAATGGACGGGTTCGAGGTGATGCCTCGCAATCCATCCTCGCCGATCAGCCGCTTCAGCTCGCCGCTGGTGATGAGGCTGCGACGAATGTAGTCGAGCCAGACCGATTGGCCGAAGCCAAGAAGATCTTTTATTGGATTTGCTGCGGTGGTCAACATAAGACTCCACGTCCTTGCAAGATGCACGCTCTACCGTGGAAGATTCCAGGCAAGGCTGTGACCATTGTCTGATAGATTCCAGGCCGGCGGTTTGGCCGGTGCAGAACGCCGACATTTCGAGCGTGTCGAGGCGATCGGCAGCCCATGGCCTAGGTATGATTAGCGCCAGGTTGAACATCCCCAGCTGGGAAACAGCTATTCAAACCGCCGTGAGCCCGCCATCCACCGTGAAGATGCCCCCGACGCAGTAGCTCGAATCCTCTGAAGCCAGAAAGAGGGCGATGCCCGCCAGATCCTCCGCCGTTCCCAACCGGCGCGCGGGAGCGATGTCGGCGAAATGCTTGCGCTGTTTCGGATCAGAGAGGGTGATGGCATTCATGGGCGTATCGATGGTGCCCGGAACTATGGCGTTCACGCGGATGTGGTCGGGCGCGTAGTCCGCCGCCATGGCCCGCATCAGCCCCACCACGCCGCCTTTGCTCGTGCTATAGGCCGTCAGGCAGGTGAATCCGTAGAGGCCCGTTGGCGAGGCGACGTGAATGATCGATCCCGCGCCCTGGCGCAGCATCGCCGGGATCGCGTATTTCGAGCACAGCCAATAGCCGCGCAGATTCACTGCCATAGTGCGGTCCCAGGCCTCGTTGCTCAGCTCGTGAGCACGCGCCTCTTCGCGCACGAGCAAAACCGCGGCGTTATTGCAGAGAACATCGATCCTGCCGTACCGGTCGAGCGCCTTCTGCACCATGGATTTGACTTGCGCTTCGTCGGAGACGTCGGTCTGCACGAAATGCGCGTCGCCTCCGGCATCGCGGATGGATCGCGCGGCGGAATCGCCCGTCGCGGCGTCGATTTCGGCGATGACCACCGATGCTCCTTCACGGCCGAAGCGCTCGGCGATACCCCGGCCGATCCCCGCGCCCGCCCCGGTGACGATCGCGATCTTGTTCTTCAATCGCATGCTTCCCTCATTCATTGTTCGATGGTGAAGACCCGCTCGACTTCGCCATTGCGGACGCCGAACATCCGCCGGTGCAGATTGATGGTGCCATCGTGATATTGAACCGCGATCTCGATCTTGTCCCCTACGTCTACATTGATGGCCGGGTCCTGGATCTCGATGGGCGCATGCTCGGCGTGCAGCGCCTTCAGCTTCAGCCCGGCAATTCCTTTTACGGATGGCAGCCCGCGCTCGCCGCTGATTACCTTGCAGCCCGCGTCCACCACCATCCGCTCGCTGGCCGTCTTGCTGATGACGGTCGCGAGCACGCTCAGCGCGACTTGGAAATCCGGAGCGAACGGAGCATACCACGTGTCCATCAGCAGGTACGAGCCTGCCTGGTTTTCGGTGACGCCGGCGTATGCGCCCGCAATCGAGTAATCGCCCGTGCCTCCGCAACTGACGATCCCGACCGGAATACTGGACGCTTCGATCAGTTTCCGGGTGTGCGCCAGAGCCTGCATCGCCTCGGTGACCACCCGCACCTTCTCGGGGCCCGGCACGAGAGGCTGCAAGTGTCCTTCGTATCCCATCAGCCCCCGGAATTTCAAACCGGATGCGACGGCCAACCTGGCAAGCTCAGCCGCGGGCTCGCCGGGCGGCATCCCGCAACGCTTGAGACCCAAGTCCACATCCACCAGAACATTGACCTCGGCTTTGCGATTGCGCGCGAGCCGCGCCATGTCGGCCACCACTTTCGGGTTATCAACCGCGACGATCGCCGGAACTTCACGCGAAAGCTCGACAAAACGCGCAACCGGCGCTTCGCCGGCGATCTCGTTGGCAATCAGGATGTCACGAATCCCGAAGTTGGCGAGCCTCTCCGCCTGCCACAGCCTGGCGCAGGTGATGCCGATGGCGCCGTGCTCCAGCTGGCGGGCCGCCAGCTCCAACACCCGGTGATTCTTGAAATGGGGGCGGATTTTGGCCGGCCGGTTGCAGAAAAACCGCGTCATGGTTTCCTGGTTTCGCTCCATGATGTCGAGGTCCACCAGCAGAGCAGGTGTCTCGATATCGGCCTTGCTGAGCTTGGTCGAATCAGGCATTCAGGTTTCTCCTGAAGCCGCTACCCGCGTGCTCGGCGGTTGCGTTTCGCTGCTGATCCACCTCTTTCTGGATGAAAGCAACCGTATCTTCCGCAATTTCGAGCATGCGTGCGAAGTCGGCCGGCGGCGTGGTCAGCGGTGGTTTGAACTTGAGCACGTTGCCGCCGATACCGCCAAATTGAGTGATCAGGCCGCGATCCAGGGCGAATTCCCAGGCTTGGCGGCAGGCGGCGGTGGCCGGCACTTTGGTCCGTCGGTCTTCCACGAAATCGACTCCAATAAAAAGGCCCGGGCCGCGCACGTCGCCGATCACATCGTAGCGCCGGGCCAGTTGGCGGAACTTTTCCGTCGCCTGCGCACCCAAAGTGCGGGCGCGCTCGGCCAGCTTCTCTTTCTCCATGATGTCCAGCACCGCGAGAGCCGCAGCGGCGGAAAGCGGCTGGTTCATGAATGTGAGCATGTGCCAGCCTTCCAGTTCGAGACCGTCCGGGATCAGGTCCTTGCGGGTGATGAATGCGCCGATTGGAACGCCGCCACCAAGAGCCTTCCCCACCACCAGGATGTCCGGCCGCACGTCGAACAGATCGCACGCCCATGTAGCGCCGCAGCGGCACAAACCAGTTTGAATCTCGTCGACGATGAGCAGCAACCCGCGCTCGCGGCAGACACGCTGGATATCTCGATAGTATTCCGTCGGGAAAACGGTGTGGCCGTTGGGTCCCTGGACCACTTCCATCAGCAATGCGGCGACCTGCCCGGAGCTCGCGCCATCGAGATCCGCTTCAAGGGCGTGAACTGCGGCGCGGCAGCCTTCCGGACCATCGCCCAAAGGCGGACGGTACGCGTCAGCCGACGGGATCTGGCGAAACGCCGGCCATCGCATGGCGCCCGGAATCCATTTCCGCAAGTTCGGCATGCCCGTGAGCCCCATCGTAGCGAGCGACATGCCGTGATAACCCCCGGTCAGCGAGAGCACTTCGTTGCGGCCGGTAACGCGCATCACAAATTTGATCGCCGCCTCGACAGCTTCGCCGCCCCC
>JACXTT010000531.1_pt1 | contig 64876 bp, 59 predicted proteins | sample 9270951 | NCBI WGS metagenome assembly JACXTT01 (sample SAMN15532306, study PRJNA645909) | rock metagenome | isolation source: weathered quartz diorite | place: Puerto Rico | collected 2017-06-21 | reverse complement strand
GCACGCGGTTACCCACAGGCCCGCGCGCCCGGTTGCGAGTGAAGCGCCCCGCGCGCAGCCTGTGGATAACCGCTTGTGACCCAAGCGCTCAACCGTCCACGGAAACGGGACAACTCCAGTTGAAGTAATTCGCCTAAGTTGTTGTTCTATCGACCCGCTCACTCGCCCAAGCTCGCCAACACCCGCCGAGCGTGCTTTCCCGATGTTTCGTTTGAGTGCCTTGCGCCGCTGCCAAGGTTTGTGGGCTGCGCCCGGTTTCCCGCACACCTTGTTTGGGGTGCAATTGAGGCGACCAGAGGTGTGCGATGGCAAGATTCGGGTCTCTGCAAGGTTGCCAGGTACGGCGACTCTCATGGACAGCAAGCAGGAATAGGCCTAGGCTTTAATTTAACAAAGAGCCTTGATTTGTCCTCGGCGTGCGTACCACGACTACCGGCACACTATCGGAGGCGCTCCTGGCAATAGCCAAGGACGCGGCAAGCCAATTTTCGCCCGCGGAGCGTGAAGCCTTGATCAAGCTGTTATCAAGCGAACGACACTTCAGACAACCTGCGGCTAAGTGGCAACCATTCGACCAACGCCTCTTATCTGCGAGCGTCGACCGCAGCAACCACCAACACCTGCTTGCGCTATGGCTGGCACTTCGAGTTAGCCGGTATGCCACTAAGAATGCAGAACTCGAACAAAGCAAGAAGCGAGTTCAGGGCGCTTGGGGATCCCGGAGATCGTAGAACACTCTGAGGTACATCGAGCCGGCGTCCCAGAGGCCAGAACGAGATCATCGCGACCAAAAACGCGTTGTCAGTAAGTACCGGGCTGCTTTCGCCGGCCCGGCCTCTAACCAAAGGGGGCCTTCATGAAACTGGTAACCGCCATTATCCGACCGCACAAACTTGACGAGGTGCGGGAAGCGCTGTCCGCCGTCGGCGTGCAGGGCATTACTACCACGGAAGTGAAGGGCTTCGGTCGGCAAAAAGGGCACACCGAGCTGTATCGTGGTGCGGAATACGAAGTCAATTTCCTGCCCAAAGTGAAAATTGAGGCCGCGATCCAGGACGATCTGCTCGATCGAGTCATTGAGGCAATCGAAAAATCGGCCAAAACGGATAAGGTCGGGGACGGGAAGATCTTCGTGTTTGATCTTGGACAAGTCATCCGCATCCGCACGGGCGAGACCGGCGCCGCAGCGCTCTAAGGGGAGAATCATGGTTAGAAAACTGTTTGTAATGCTCGCCATACTTGTTGCCGCAAGTCTGAACGCCTCTGCAATCGCCCAGGAGAAGGCTGCCCCATCGGCGCCCGCTGCCGCGCCGGTGGCTGCACCGGCCCCTGCGGCTCCGCCGGCGCCGACAAAACCCGAGCTCATTGATACCTCAAAGATCAACTCCGGAGACACGGCGTGGATGCTCGCGTCCATGGCGTTGGTGCTGATGATGACCATACCGGGAGTAGCACTGTTCTATGGCGGGATGGTCCGCAAGAAGAACGTGCTGGCAACGGTCATGCAAAGCTTCGCCATCACCTGCCTGGTGACCGTTCTTTGGGTCATCTGCGGCTACAGCTTGTCGTTCACGCCGGGGTCGCCGTACATGGGCAGCCTGGACCGCTTTTTCCTGTCCGGAATGTCCTTCATGAAGGACGCGAACAAGATCACGGTCAGCCACCTCGCACCCACGATACCGGAGTCCGTATATATGGCGTTCCAGATGACTTTTGCGATCATCACGCCCGCGTTGATCGCCGGGGGCTTGGCCGATCGCATGAAATTCTCGGCATTGCTTTGGTTCATGGGCTTGTGGTCGGTGCTGATCTATTCGACAGTCGCGCACATGATGTGGGAGTCCACGAGCGGTTTCTTTGCCACGCGGGGCATTCTGGATTTTGCCGGTGGAACCGTGGTGCATATCAACTCAGGAATCGCGGCGCTAGTGTGCGCGCTGGTGCTCGGCAAGCGCTTGGGCTACGGAAAGGAACCCATGCCGCCGCACAATCTTGCGCTGACGGTAACCGGCGCTGCGTTGCTCTGGGTGGGCTGGTTCGGCTTCAACGCGGGTTCCGCAGTCGCGGCGGACGGTCGCGCCGGCATGGCGATGGTGGTGACCCAGCTCGCCACGGCGGTAGCTGCCTTGTCATGGATGTTCACCGAATGGCTTGTCAAGGGCAAGCCCTCGGTACTCGGCATCGCATCGGGCGCCGTTGCGGGCCTTGTAGCCATTACCCCGGCTTCCGGCTTTGTCGGCGTTACGGGCGCTTTCGTCATCGGTATCGCTGCAGGCGTACTCTGTTTCCTGGCGGCGACGTCGGTGAAGAAGATGTTCGGCTACGACGACTCGCTGGATGCGTTCGGTGTGCACTGCATCGGCGGGATCGTCGGCGCGATCCTGACCGGAGTGTTCAACGTCAAGGATATCAGCGGCGTCGATGCGAACCTTATGATCCAGGTCTATGGTGTGCTGGCTACCCTGTTTATCAGTGGCGTCGGCAGCTTCGTTATCCTCAAGATCATTGACGTCACGATCGGCTTGCGCGTCACCGACGAAGCGGAGCGGGAGGGTCTCGACCTCAGCCTGCACGGCGAACGCGTCGAATGATAACGTACGCTAAGTAATCAGTTGGTCGGAGGTTCGACTCCTCTTGGATCGGTTTGCTTGAGCTTTCTTGATAGGCGTGGCTCACGCGCTAGGATCGAAAGGCCTTGGTGCCATGTCTGCGCCGGAGATTTTATCGAACGGGCGTGAAGTAGGGACCTGACCGAATTTGCCGTTCCAGAACCCGTGGGTGGCGAATTCGTGGTCAGGTGACCAAGGAATCCGGCAAAGGGCGAGCGGTGAACATTATTTGGCGTTTTTATGTAGACCAGAATCAAAAGTGGAGGTGGCAACGCCTCTCCATGGACCGAGTGGTAGTCACAGAATCACGTGCGGCTTGTAAGAACTACGAGGAATGCGTGGTGGACGCCCGTGAGCAAGGCTATATCTTTCAACCCTCTCCGCCCCACTTGATCCGAAGGCAGCGGCTACTTAGATTCAGAGACTTGCCGATTAGAACTCGAACGTAGTTGATGCGGCAACAGCCTTTCGCTCTCCGACATGTCCAACCTCCGAATTGCCCCATGCCAATTAAGAAGATCTTGATTGTCGATGATTCAGCCACCGACCGCCAGTTCCTGCTGGAAGTGTTGAGCAAGCAGGGCTATCAATGCGTGACCGCGCAGAGCGGCGACGAGGGCATTGTCAAGTCGAAGACCGAGCAACCGGACCTGATTCTGATGGACATCCTCATGCCCGGAACCGACGGGTTCAAGGCGACGCGTGCCATCACGCACGACGAAGCCACGAAGCACATCCCGGTGATCGTGTGCACTAGCAAGAACCTGGAAACCGACCGGATCTGGGGCCTCCGCCAGGGCGCCAAGGACTACATCGTCAAGCCCGTCGATGCGAAAGAGGTTCTCGCCAAGATCGCCGCGCTCGGCTAACCGGACTTATCCGTTGTACTCGGCAACGCGCGGTTGAGGTAACCGCGCGTTCTTCTGGTCGTAGTATCCAAAAACTCGGCCGAAGTGTGAGCTAGACTATATGCACGGGTTCGGTATCGCTGGTGTTGTCACTTCTGTTGATGGTCCTTTGGTCCAGTCGAAAAGAGAGATTTCTCCGGATACTCACCCAAGATTTGAATCAGATTCCTAAGTGCGTTTCATCTCCCTATTTCTAAACCGTGGCGGCTTAACCAGTGGAGAGGAGGTAGATCATGAAGCTCAAGATCAGTCGGACCGACATGTGGGCTGTGGCGATTGAAGACCGGGTAGGAGGTGCTGCCGAAAAACTCGAGCCGTTGGCTAAGGCAGGAGCTAACTTTGAGTTTGTGTTCGCGCGCCGGACCCCGGAGCAGCCCGGCAAGGGACTCCTCGTCCTCTGCAGCGTCAAAGGGGCTAAGGTCACCAGAGCGGCCGCTGACGCCGGCTTCGCCAAGCCCGATAACCTCCACGCAGTGAGAATCGAGGGGGTCGACAAACCCGGGACCACCGCGAAAATCACGGGCGCGATAGCGGCAGCCGGCATTAACTTTCGCGCGCTGTCGGCAACAGCTATGGGCGCGAAATTTGTGAGCTATTTGGCACTCGATACTGCTGACGATGCAGCCAAGGCGGTTGGCGTGCTGAAAAAACTGTCCCGAGCGTCTTAAAGTCTGGCGGCGAAAGGGCTGTAACGCTGTTTCTCCCAGTCTCGATGTGCGTGACCGCTTCACGCGATATCTTGAGCTTCTCCCCGACGAACATTTCCGCCGGGTAGCCGAAGTCCCTCGCGGTCCGGCCCAGCCACGCGCCGCCGTGGATGAAGACGTTGATCGGCGCGTTCGCCGCCCTGGCGAGGTAGATGCAACGGCGCAATTCTGCAGCTCCAAGCGGCAATATGGGAAGTCAGACACCCTCGGCGGATCTTCCGGGCACGACTCCCATGATGCAGCAGTACTGCTCGGAATCGCCGTCAACCTATTGAACTGTCGGGCGAACGGTTTCGAGATTGCCTAATACGAATCGCTCCTGATCCGGCTCTTACGCGGCTGATCTGCCACAACAGCGGCTCGAGTTCTTGGCGTCCCTCCTGTAATGCGACCGATTGTGGCTACCTCGAGAATATCCAAGCCGGTTGAGTGAAATGAAAGCGAACGACTTACAACGCTCCGTTTGGCGTCAATGGCATAGGAGGACATGCACTATATTGCGCATCAATCTCTTTGACAGCTGAGATATCGCGCACGTATATTGATCGCTCCTCTGGGAGGAGGAAAAAACAGCGGCGTGTGCGACCGGCCTTCCGCCAAGGAAAATTGCTGGCAACGTGCAGTTTCAATTCAGGTGCTGGATACCCACTACAAGGAGATGCATATGGCTAAGCAACGGTCACCCGGCGCGCTTGCGTGCACGGTAGCTTTCACGCTTGCGTTCGCTGTCTCCTCTCAAGGACGTGCACATGAACGCGATGGCGATGATGGCGATCGTCAGCAGCAGAAGTTGCTCGTGTGCGACGACACGTTGAAGAACGATTTCCAACCGGATTCACTGACCACGGTATTGCTCGTCAAGGCGTTCAAGAAGGGCGACTTTCTCACGCTGGGAACGCCGACCTCCACGACCCCTCAGGCCGCCAATGACGTTTGCGCCGTCAAGCTTCTCGTTGGTCCAGGGAACCCCGGACCCGTCGGCGCGCGATCCACCTCGCCGGGCATCGGCATCGAAATCTGGCTGCCCGCGCGCGAGACCTGGAATCACCGCATTCACGTGACCGGCGGCGGCGGCTGGGCCGGTGGCAACCAGACGAGTCTGACGTTGCTGGCAGGAGCCGGCGGCGCCGGCAACACAACGCCCAGCCCCTCCTTCATTGCCACCGTGGAAGGCGCCGTCTCGGCGAGCACTGACACAGGGCATAGCGGCCCGGGCGGCGGATCGTTCGCGATGAACCCAGATGGCAGCATCAACACGGTTCTGTGGAACGACTTCTCGCAGCGCGGTATCCACCAAATGGCCGTGAAGACGAAGGAGATCACCAAAGCGTATTACGGCCGGGCAGCGAAGTACTCCTACTGGGATGGCTTCTCCACCGGTGGGCGGCAGGGCCACAAGCTCGCGCAATTGCATCCGGACGACTTCGACGGCATCCTCGCCGGCGCGCCGGCGTTCAACTGGACGCGCTTTATCACGAACGAGCTCAATCCGCAGATCGTATACCAGCGCGATCTCGCTGGCGTTCCGTTGACCGCGGGCCAGTTGAACGCGCTCGGCAACGCCGCCATCAATGCTTGCGACCTGGTCAACGGTCAGCACATGGGCTACATCCCCGATCCGTCGGAATGCCGCTACGACCCGACGTTCGACTCGAGCGTGATCTGCACGGCGAACGGCGGCACGAATACCACTGCCAATTGCGTGACGCCGCTCCAGGCGCAGGCCATGAACAAGCTGTGGTACGGCCAGACGCGGGACGGCACTGCGCCTCCGCCATCGGCGGACAACGCCTGGTCCGTGCACATCGGCGTCGGCAACCACCTGTGGTACGGGCTCGCGCGGGGCAGCTCCTTCGGCGGCCTCGGTGGGAGCAACGCAGGGGTCCCGATTCCGTTCAGCATCGCAACCGACATGGTGGCGCTGGAAATGCAGAACCCGTCGCTCGCGACACCGTCTTTCGTCAACGCGACGGGCAATGGCGCCAACGGCTGGAAGAACCTGTCGTACGCGCAGATGGCAGAGGCATACGATTTTGGAGTGATCCTGCAGCCGAGCTTCGCGTACATCAACACCGATGACGCCAATCTGCGACCCTTCCGCAAGTCCGGCGGGAAAATGATCATTTATCATGGACTAGCCGACGTTCTCATCATGCCGCAAGGATCGGTCAATTACTACGAACGCGTGATTCATGAGATGGATGGACTGAAGAAGGTGCAGAAGTTTTATCGCCTCTTCCTCATTCCTGGAATGACGCACGGCATCGGCAATGGAACGACAAATCCAAATGCAAATCCGCCGCTGCCGGGCGTCGCGGGGGGAGACGGCGTAGCGGACGGGACATCACAGCTTTACGACGTATTGACCGCGTGGGTCGAGAAAGGCATTGCTCCGAGCCGTATCGACATTTCTACCGCCGACAAGACAAAATCCAGGCCCATCTGCGCCTTCCCGAAGAAGGCGACGTTTGTCAGCGGTGACGTCAACGTCGCCTCGAGCTATGTCTGCGCGGGGCCGGATGACAGACATGATCGTGATCGCGATGACAGCGACCACGATGACTGACTTGCGCTAACAGCCGCTCGCGCTAGTCATACACAGGCCGCCCCGCTCCTGCGGGGTGGCCTGTTTGTTTTCTCAGACCCACACGCAGATAATGTCAAATAGTCACCGCTGCTAACCCGTTGAATGGACAACCTGGATTCTCACACGCCGGTCATGCAGCAGTACCTGCGCCTCAAGGCGCTGTACCCGGACATCCTGCTGTTCTACCGCATAGGCGATTTCTACGAGATGTTCTACGACGACGCCGAGCGCGCGTCGCGGCTGCTCGACCTCACGCTGACCGCGCGCGGCGCCTCCGCCGGCGCGCCGATCAAGATGGCGGGGGTCCCTTATCACGCGCTCGACCAGTACCTCGCGAAGCTCGTGAAGATCGGCGAGTCGGTCGCGATCTGCGAGCAGATCGGCGACCCGGCCACCTCCAAGGGTCCGGTGGACCGGCAGGTCACGCGCATCGTCACGCCGGGAACGCTGACCGATTCGGAGCTGCTCGACGAGAAGGCCGACAATATCCTGCTCGCTCTGGCGAAGACCAAGGGCGCGGTGGGCCTTGCGTGGCTCAATCTCGCGAGCGGCGAGCTGCGCGTCACGGAGATCGCGCCGCAGCTTCTCGAGAACGAGCTGCGTCGTATCGCTCCGGCGGAGATCCTCGCCACCGAGGGCACGGTCTTGAGCGGCTTCTCCGTGACCCGGCTGCCCGAATGGCACTTCGATTTCGAGGCCGGGTGCAAGATCCTGCTCAAGCAGCTCGGCGCGGCGAGCCTCGCCGGCTACGGCTGCGAGGACCTGGAGCCGGCGATCGGAGCCGCAGGCGCCTTGCTCGAGTACGCGAGAAAGACCCAGGGGCAGGCGCTCGCCCACGTGGCGGCGGTGATTCCGGAGCGCGCGAGCGAATTCGTGCGCATGGACGCCGCGACGCGCAGAAATCTCGAGCTGACCGAGACCCTGCGCGGCGAGCCCGCACCGACCCTCTTCTCGGTGCTGGACGAATGCGCGACGGGAATGGGCAGCCGCCTGCTCAGACACTGGCTGCACCACCCGCTTCGCGATCATGGAACGCTCGAAGCCCGGCACGAAGCCGTCGCCGCGCTCGCCGCAGCGCATCCGTCGATCCACAAGCTGCTGCGCTGCTTCGCCGACGTCGAGCGCATCACCGGGCGCATCGCGCTCAGAAACGTCCGCCCGCGCGATCTATCCTCCCTGCGCGACAGCCTCGCCTTGCTGCCGGAGCTCGCTCCGGCGGTTCCGCGCGGTGCGCCGCTGCTCGCGAGGATGCTGGGCGATCTCGAAGTCCCGCGCGAGTGCCTCGCGCTGCTCAAGCGCGCGGTGCTGGAGGATCCCGCGTCAATGGTGCGCGACGGCGGCGTGATCGCGAACGGCTACAGCCGCGAGCTCGACGAGCTGCGCGCGCTGCAGACCGACTCCGGGACCTTCCTCGCGGAGCTCGAGAGCCGCGAGCGCGCCCGCACCGGCATCCCCAACCTGCGCGTCGCCTACAACAACGTGCACGGGTTCTACATCGAGATCACCAACGCGCACGCCGCCAAGGTGCCCGCCGACTACCGCCGCCGCCAGACGCTGAAGAACGCCGAGCGCTATATCACGCCCGAGCTGAAGGAATTCGAGGACAAGGCCCTCTCGGCCCGCGACCGCGCGCTCGCGCTGGAGAAATCGCTTTACGACGAACTGATGACGCTGCTCGCCGCGCACCTCCCGGCGCTGCAGCGCATCGCGCGAGCCCTCGCGCAGCTCGACGTGCTCGCCTGCTTCGCCAGTCTGTCATCGAAGCGCAACTATTGCAGACCGGAATTCGCCGAGGACGTTCTCATCGAGATCGATGCGGGCCGTCACCCGGTCGTCGAAGCGCAGATCGAGCCCTTCATCGCCAACGGCTCGCGGCTCGCGCCCGCGCGCCAGTTGCTCCTCATCACCGGTCCGAATATGGGGGGCAAGTCCACCTACATGCGCCAGGTCGCGCTCATCGTGCTGATGGCGCACGCGGGCTCGTTCGTCCCGGCGAAAGCGGCGCGGGTCGGCCCCATCGACCAGATCTTCACGCGCGTGGGCGCGGCGGACGATCTCGCGGGCGGGCGCTCGACCTTCATGGTCGAGATGACCGAGTCGGCCAACATCCTGCACAACGCGACCGAAAGGAGCCTGGTGCTGATGGACGAGGTAGGGCGCGGCACTTCGACCTTCGACGGACTCGCCCTCGCCTGGGCCATCGCACGGCAGCTCCTGGAGCGCAACAAGTCGCTCACGCTCTTCGCCACCCACTATTTCGAGATGACGCGGCTCGCGCTCGAGTACAAGGAAGCGGCGAATGTCCACCTCGATGCGGTCGAGCACAAGGACACCATCGTCTTCCTGCACGCCGTCGAGGAAGGCCCGGCGTCGCAGAGCTACGGTCTGCAGGTTGCGCAGCTCGCAGGCGTTCCCAAGGCGGTCGTGCGAAACGCGCGCAGATACCTGCAGATGCTGGAGGAAGCGAGCCTGACGCGCGGAGGCCAGTCGGATCTTTTCGCCGCGGGCAAATCCGAGCCCGAGCCGCCCGCCGAATCCGATGCTCTGCGCGATGCGCTGGCCGCGGCCAATCCCGACGAGCTCTCGCCGCGCGAGGCGCTGGAGCTGCTATATCGTCTGAAGCGGATGTGAAGCGCCTCGCCTCGGCCCTGCTGCTCGCGCTTGCCGCCTGCTCGGCGCACATCGCGCCTCCCCTCCCATCCGGCGGACCGACGACACTCCGATTCGCCCTGATCGGCGACACGCCCTACAGCGCGGCCGAGGTTGCGGCGCTCGATACGATGATCGAGGAGATGAATCGCGAGGACCTCGCCTTCGTCATCCACGTCGGCGACATCACCGGCGGCCAGGGTCCCTGCAGCGACGAGTGGCTCGAGGCGAGGAAACGCCAGTTCGAGAAATTCAGGCACCCGTTCGTGATCGTTCCGGGCGACAACGAATGGGTGGACTGCCACCGCAGCGGCTTCGATCCGATGGAACGCCTGGGCAAATTTCGCGAGCTCTTCGAATCCGGAGACACGAGCCTCGGCAATCGCAGCCTGAGGCTCGAGCGGCAATCGGGCCGTTACGGAGGATACCGCGAGCACCTGCGCTGGATCGCCGCCGACGTGCTCTTCGTCGGCGTCAACGTGCAAGGCAGCAACAACAACCTCGGCAGGACGCCCGCTATGGACGCCGAGCACCGGGCGCGCATGGCCGCGGTGCTCGCGTGGCTGGAAGACGGCGTTCAGCTCGCCGAAAGGCGCCGCCTCGCCGGAATGCTCATCTTCGCGCAGGGCGACCCCGACTTCGAGGGAAAGATGCGGCGCAAGGGATCGAGCGGATTCGCCGATTTCCGCAAGGCTCTGCGCGCTCTCGCCCTCAGGTTCGGAAAGCCGGTCCTGTTCGTGAACGGCGATACGCACCTCTACAAGCTCGATCAGCCGATCGGCGATCCGGCGACCGGCCGGCCCCTGCAGAATTTCACCCGCGTGGTCGTGTTCGGTTCCCCTCAGACCCGCTGGATCCGGGCCGGGATAACGCCGTCATCGCCGCAGCTCTTCCAGGTGAGCCCCGCGCCGCAATCCGCGCCGCGGCCTTAGCCGTGCATTTCGCCCCGGGGTCCGCCGCGGTGGCGGCTCATGCGGTCCATGCCGTCGCGGATCGCCACCCTCACCATCTCCTTCTGGGCGGAATCGAGCGTGTCGTACACGGCGAACCAGGCCTCGCGCACCTGCTTGCGCGCCGCTTCCATTTGCGCGCGCATCTGGGCGCCCAGCTGGTCGCGCAGCTGCGCGAATTGCTTGAGGTCGGCCCCGGGTTTGTCGATCTCGACGCGCAGCTTCGCGCGCGTCTCCTCGCCCTTGGCGCGCATCGCGCGGAAAGCCTCGCGCTGCGCGGCTTGAGCCTTCTTCCACAGCTCTTCCTGCTGCGCATTGAGGTTCAGCTCCTTGTGCAGCCGCTCGAGACCGTGCATCGGCCCCATTCCTTCGGGGCCTCTTACGCCGGGCGCCTGCGCCCAGACCGAGCCTGCGCCGAGCAGGCCGGCTGCGAGCAGCGCGGCAGTCGATTTCTTCCCATGATTTTCGAACACGTCTCTCTCCTTCCGAATGGGTTGACGAAGCTACGCGGGCATTCTCACGCGAAGTCGTTTCCAGACTATTTCCGCCGGGCCGAGATTCGTTGCAAATTGTTTCCGCCGGGGGGACTCCGCCGGAGGGATCAGTGCAAATCGAGCGCGTGGCCCTTCAACGCTTCGAGGGGAACGTACTTGAGGACGTTTTCGTGAGTGGATTCGAGGACCACCTGCGGCGCCATGCCGGCCTTGTGCGCCTCGACCCAGCGCAGCACGTGAAGGCACCAGCGGTCTCCGGGCTGGAGGCCCTTGAAGCGCATCTCCGGGCGCGGCGTGGAGAGATCGTTGCCGCGGGAGCGGCTGAACTCGAGAAACTCGGCGGTCGCCTTGATGCAGACCAGGTGCGCGACCCCTTCCACGTCGTGCGTCGCGCAACAGCCGTCGCGGAAGAATCCGGTGAGCGGAGCGTAGCTGCAGGCGAGCAGGGGCCCGCCGAGAACGTTCTTTTCCTTGGAGAGGACCGAGCTCATACGGGGATTTTATCCGGAAATCTCTCGGCGGGTCATTCTCAGGGGCCGCGAAACTTCTCAAGGTACCCGAGGTCGAGGGCATCGCGCACCAATTCCATCGTGATGCGCGCTGCCTTCCTGGCGCGGTCGGTGCCGTCGGCCAAGGCGTCGCGGACGAGCCCCATCTCGGCCGCGAAGCGCGCCCGCCGCTCGCGGATCGGGTCGAGGAAGGCGTTGAGCGCTGCGGCGAGCTTCTGCTTGACTTCGACGTCCCCGACGGAGCCGCGGCGATACCGGGTCTTGAGGTCTGCCACCTCCTCACGGTCGGGGTTGAACACATCGTGGTACAGAAACACCGGGTTGCCTTCGACATGGCCGGGATCGGTGGCTCGGAGCCGCGTCGGATCCGTGTACATCGAGCGGACTTTCTCGCTTACGACGGCCGGGGTGTCCTTGAGATAGATAGCGTTGCTAAGCGATTTGCTCATCTTGGCCTGGCCGTCGGTCCCGACCAGTCGCGGCACACGCCCCACCAGCCCCTCCGGTTCGGGGAACACTTCTTTGAACTGCCGGTTGAAGCGGCGCGCCACTTCTCGGGTGAGCTCGATGTGGGGAAGCTGATCCTCCCCGACCGGGACGAGGTGGGCACGAAGCATGAGAATGTTCGCCACCTGCATGACCGGATAGGTGAAGAATGCGACCGGCACGGACTTCCGGCCGAACTCCTCCATCTCCGCCCTCAGCGTGGGATTGCGCTCGAGCATGCCGAGCGGCAGGAACCAACTCAGCCAAAGGGTGAGTTCGGCGTGTTCCGGGATCAGGCTCTCGATGACGAAGGAGCTGCGTTCCGGATCGAGGCCGACGGCAAGCCAGTCGAGCGCCACCTCCCACACCGCCTCACGCACCCGCGACATGTCGTCGGCGTAGTCGGACACCTGATAGTCGGCGATCAGGAAGCAGCAATCGTAACGGGCCTGCAGCCTCACCCAGTTCTCAAGCGCGCCCGCGTAATGGCCGAGATGCAGGGGGCCGGTGGGCCGGATTCCAGTCAGTATCCGCTTCTTGCCTTCCACTTCTGACGATCCTCTTAGGGGTCGTACCTCCGACGCTTTGGCTCACACGGAGCGTGAGGTCGCCACGCCGATGTAGTGCTTGATCTGCCCCACGTCGGCGTCCATGATTTCGAAGCGCTGCGGCAGCTTTTCCAGGTTTTCGAATCCGGCCGGACGCTTCGGCTCCCGGCCGAGCGCCTCGCGTATCGTCTCCGCGAACTTCGCGGGCTGGGCGGTCTCCATGCAGACGAGCGGGACGCCTTGTTCGCGGTGCTCGAGCCCGACCTTGATGCCGTCGGCGGTGTGCGGGTCGACCATGACGCCGTAGTCCTTCCAAACGCGCCGGATGGTCGCCAGGCGGTCCGAGTGCGTGCTCGATCCGGACACGAATCCGGTGTCCGCGACCCGGCGGAAATAGTCCGTTCCGGAAAGATCGAGGGTTCCCTCGCAACCGAGCCCTTCCCAAAGCGCACGCAGCTTCGCGCCGTCGCGCCCGACGAGATCGTAGGCGTAGCGCTCGAAGTTCGACGATTTCGAGATGTCCATCGAAGGGCTGCTGGTCGCCCTCACCTCGGCGGCCCTGCGCACGCGGTAGCGCCCGGTGCGGAAGAACTCGTCGAGCACGTTGTTCTCGTTGGTCGCGACGATGAGCTTCCTGATCGGAAGGCCCATTTGCCGCGCGACGTGACCGGCGTATACGTTGCCGAAGTTGCCCGAAGGCACGGCGAAGGAGACTTCCCCGCCGACGGCGAAATACGCTTTGAAGTAATACACGACCTGCGCCGCGACGCGTGCCCAGTTGATCGAGTTGACCGCGCCGATGCGGTGCCTCGCCTTGAAAGCGAAATCACCCGAGATCGCCTTGACGATGTCCTGGCAGTCGTCGAACACGCCGCGCACGGCGACATTGAAGATGTTGGCATCCTGCAGCGAATACATCTGCGCCGCCTGGAACGCGCTCATGCGGCCCTGGGGCGAAAGCATGAAGACCTGCACGTTTTTCTTGCCGCGAAGGGCGTACTCGGCGGACGAACCGGTGTCGCCCGACGTCGCACCGACGACGTTGAGCCGCTTGCCGTGCTTCTCCAGCGCGTACTCGAAGAGGTTTCCGAGGAGCTGCAGCGCGATGTCCTTGAAGGCGAGCGAGGGTCCATTGGAGAGGCCGAGGAGATGAAAACCTTGCCCGAGCTTTCTGACCGGCGTGATGTCCTCGCTGCCGAAGATCTCCTTCGTGTAGGTCGCGGCTACGAGCCGCTTCAAGTCGCCCGCGGGAACGTCGTCGGCGAACCTCGACAGGATCGCGAACGCGAGCTCGGCGTAGCTCATGCGGCGCATCGCGGAAAGATCGGCGGGACCGAATTTCGGAAATTCCTCCGGCAGGAACAGGCCGCCGTCCGGCGCGAGGCCCTCGAGCAGGATCCCCGCGAACGGCTGAGGCTTCGCCCCGCCGCGAGTGCTGATGTAGCGCATGGAACTCAGGGACCGCGACTGAAACCGTGCCTCCGGATCCGGCTCACTGCAGCTCTTCCAGCCGGATCCTGGTCACCCTGCCCGTCACCACCGGCAGCTTCTCGATCTTGTCGATCGCGGCGTTGATGCTCTTCTCGCGCGTCTGGTGGGTGAGCATGATGATGTCGACCTGCTTTTCGCCCGCGGCCGGCTCGCGCTGCACCATGGCGTTGATGGAGATAAAGGCGTCGGCGAGGATGCGCGAGATGTCCGCAAGCACGCCCGGGCGGTCCTCGACCTGCATGCGCAGGTAATACGAGGTCACGACCTCGTCCATCGGCAGGACCTTGAGGCTGGACATGCGGTCGGGCTGGAAAGCGAGGTGCGGCACGCGCTGCTCCGGGTCTGCGGTGTGCAGGCGCGTGACGTCCACGAGGTCGGCCACCACCGCGCTCCCGGTGGGCTCGGCGCCGGCGCCCGCGCCGTAGTACATGGTCGGCCCCACCGCGTCGCCCTTCACCAGCACGGCGTTCATCACCCCTTCGACGTTGGCGATCAGGCGCTTCGCCGGGATCAGCGTCGGGTGCACCCGCAGCTCGATTCCCTGCGCGGTGCGCTTGGTGATCCCCAGCAGCTTGATCCGGTAGCCGAGCTGCTCGGCGTAGCGGATGTCACCCTGGGTGAGCCCGGCGATGCCCTCCTTGTGACACTTGTCGAACTGCATCGGGATGCCGAAGGCGATCGCCGCCATGATGCTGAGCTTGTGCCCGGCGTCCACGCCCTCGACGTCGAAGGTCGGGTCCGCCTCCGCGTAGCCGCGTTCTTGCGCCTCCTTCAGCACCGCGGCGAAGGGAAGTCCCTTGTCGCGCATCTCAGAGAGGATGAAGTTCGAGGTGCCGTTGATGATCCCCGCGATCCATTCGATGCGGTTCGCGCTGAGGCCTTCGCGCAGCGCCTTGATGATGGGAATGCCGCCCGCGACCGCGCCCTCGAAGGCGACCATCACGCCCTTCTTCTGCGCGGCGGCGAAGATCTCGTTGCCGTGAGTGGCGAGCAGCGCCTTGTTAGCGGTCACCACGTGCTTGCCGCTTTCGATCGCCGCGAGGACCAGATCCTTCGCGACCGTGACCCCGCCGACAAGCTCGATCACGATGTCGATCTCGGGATCGCGCACGACCTCGAACGCGTCCGCGGTCACGCTAGCCTTACCGCCGGTCAGTTTCCTCGCCTTCAACGTCTCCTTGTCGGCGACGACGCTGATACGGATGTCGCGGCCGGCGCGTCGCGAGATCTCCTCCCGGTTGCGTGCGAGCACGGCCCAAGTGCCTCCGCCCACCGTGCCGATCCCGAGCAGGCCCACGTTGATCGGCTTCATTTGAGCGGCTTCCTGAAGTGAAACGAGCTCACCACCATCCCCTCACGGAAATAGAACCTGTGCGCCTGCCCCCGCTGCGTTCCGGAATCGAGTGTACAGGCCTCGCAGTCCGCGGCCCGCGCGAGCGCCTGCAGGTGCTGCAGCAGCGCCCGGCCGACGCCATTTGAGCGCAGTTTCTCGTCGGTCACGAGGTCGTCGACATAAAGGTGTAGTCCCTCGAAGGTATTCTCGTTGATGCGGTATACGGCCACGCCGCGCACCGAGCCCCCTTCGGTCGCGACGCACATGCGCCCGCCCCCGGCGAACACGCGCCTCATCTTGCCCTCGTAATCGGCGGGCAGCGCGGTCCGGAGCTGGCGATGCACCCCTTCCGCCCGCTTCAACCATCCGTGCTCGACCACCCTGCCCGCTTCATCGGTGATGTGGACGATGTTCATGACCTGATCAGCCCGTCCTTGCGGAACATTTCCCTGATGCCGCGGATCGCCTGGCGTGAGCGGGCCTCGTTCTCAATCAGCGCGATGCGCACGTGGTCGTCGCCGTAATCGCCGAAGCCGACCCCCGGCGACACCGCGACTTTCGCGTCCTTCAATATCTTCTTGGCAAATTCGAGCGAGCCGAGCTTCGCGTACGCTTCGGGAATCTTCGCCCAGAGGTACATCGAGGCTTTCGGGTTCTCGACCCTCCAGCCGGCCTCGTGCAGGCCGCGCACCATGACGTCGCGGCGCTTCTGGTATTTCATGCGGTGCTCCTCGACGCAGTCCTGCGGACCTTCGAGCGCCACGATCGAGGCGACCTGGATGGGCGTGAAGGTGCCGTAATCGTGGTAGCTCTTGATGCGCGCGAGGGCGTTGACGAGCTCCTTGTTCCCGACCATGAAGCCGATGCGCCAGCCGGCCATGTTGTAGCTCTTGGACATGGTGAAGAATTCCACGGCGATGTCGCGCGCGCCGGCGACCTGCATGATCGAGGGCGCTTTCCAGCCGTCGAAGGTGATATCCGCGTAGGCGAGATCGTGCACGACCAGAATGTCGTGCGCCTTGGCGAGCGCGATCACGCGCTCGAAGAAATCCAGCTCCACGCATTTCGCCGTCGGGTTCGACGGAAACCCGATCACCAGCATCTTGGGCTTGGGAATGAGCTCGCCGATCGCGCGCTCCAGCTCGACGACGAAATCCGCCTCCGCCGTCATGCGCACCGAACGGATATCGGCGCCGGCGATGATCGCGCCATAGATGTGGATCGGGTAGCTCGGGTTGGGAACGAGCACCGTGTCGCCGCGGTCGAGCGTGGCGAGCATGAGATGCGCGAGGCCCTCCTTGGATCCGATGGTGACGATCGCTTCCGAATCCGGATCGAATGCGATGCCGTAGCGGCGCTGGTACCAGCCGCAGATCGCGCGGCGCAGTCGCGGAATTCCTTTCGAGACGGAATAGCCGTGCGTGTCCGCGCGCTGCGCGGCCTCGACCAGTTTGGCGACGATGTGCCCGGGCGTGGGCCCGTCCGGATTGCCCATGCTCAGGTCGATCACGTCTTCACCCGCGCGGCGCGCCGCCATCTTCAATTCGTTGGTGATGTTGAAGACGTAGGGAGGAAGACGCTCGATTCGGGCAAATTTTCGCATAGGGCGCGGGATTTTCTAAGGAGTGCGGCGGGCTTTCCGAGCCGCGCTGCGCCGCAAAAAGTTATAATGTTACCGGACACTTACAGCACCGGCAAACTTGAAACTGCATCTCGATCCCGCGACCGCCAAGAACGCCATAACCGGCTATGGCGAGGGTTACGTGATGGTCAACCGGCAGAGATTCGAACGAAGCCTGGTGGTACTGCCCGAGCGCATCCTCCTGGACTGGCCGCCGAACCGGTTCGATGACCTCGCACCCGAGCATCTGGCGGTGCTCGCCGGTCTGGACCGGGAAATCATTCTGCTCGGGACCGGAGCGCGGCTGCGCTTTCCGCGTCCCGAGATCATTCAGCCCTTGGTGCGGTCCGGAGTGGGCGTAGAAGTCATGGACGTGCAGGCAGCCTGCCGTACCTACAACATTCTCCTCGCCGAAGACCGCAGGGTCGCAGCGGCTCTGCTGATCGGGTGAATTCGACGATTTCCAGGCGCTGGCCGTGGATCCTGCTCGCCGTGTTTGCGGCCGGCTGGTTCTGCAATCTCGGTTATCGGCACCTCGTCAAGCCCGACGAAGGCCGCTACGCGGAGATTCCGCGCGAGATGGTCGTGAGCGGCGACTGGCTCACGCCGCGCCTGAACGGTTACAAGTACTTCGAGAAGCCTCCCCTGCAGTATTGGATCACCGCGGCCGCGTTCACCGCGTTCGGCCAGAATGAGTGGGCTGCGCGCCTGTGGCCGGGAGTCACGGGTTTTCTAGGCGTGCTCCTGGTGTTCTGGGCCGGAAACCGTTTGTTCGGGCCGCCGGTGGGCCTGTACGGGGCCGCAGTCGCGGCGAGCAGCGCGATGTACGCGTCCATCGGGCACGTGCTGACTCTCGACATGGCGCTCTGCGTCTTCATGTCGGCCTCGGTCTTCGCCTTCGCCGTCGCCCAGCACGACCCGGCGGGCGAACCCGAGCGCCGCCGCTGGATGCTGCTCGCATGGGCCGCCGCGGCGCTCGCGGTTCTCAGCAAGGGGCTGGTCGGAATCGTCCTACCCGCGGGGGCAGCGACGCTCTACGTTCTGATCGAGCGTGACTGGAGACTTCTCGGTCGCCTGCACGCCCTGGGCGGCGGGCTGCTCTTCCTCGCGATCGCGGCGCCGTGGTTCATCGCGGTTTCGCTCGCCAACCCGGAATTCCTGCGTTTCTTCTTCATCCACGAGCACCTCGAGCGCTTCACCACCCGGGAGCACGGACGCTACCAGCCGGCGTGGTATTTCGTGCCTGTCCTGCTCGCCGGGGTCCTGCCCTGGATCGTGGATCTGTTCCCCGCCCTCGGGCGCGCATGGACGCGCGCTCCGGAAACCCGTTTCCAGCCGCGGCGCTTCCTGCTTCTGTGGTGCGTGGTCGTTTTAGCGTTCTTTTCGGCGTCGGACTCCAAGCTCGGCTCCTACATCCTGCCGGTATTTCCGGCGCTCGCAGTGTTGATCGGGATCCATCTCACCTCCGCGGGCCCGCGCTTCGCGCTGGCGCAGGGCGCGGTCGCCGCCTCTATCGGGATGGCGCTCGCCGCCGCGTCCCTTTGGGCTTCGGCCAATCTCCCCGCAGCTCTGGTTCTCCTGGAGACGGATCTTCCTCCCGAACTGTATGCGGGCTACCTGCCCTGGTTCACCGCTGGGGGCATCGTGCTGGCCGCGGCGGGAGTCGCTTCCGCGTCGCTCCGCGGCCGGCGCGCCGCCGCCGCATTGACTCTCGCTCTCGGCGGCCTGGCCTGGGTGCAGATCGTGCTGTCGGGGCACGAGACGCTTGCACCGGCTTTTTCCGCGTATCATGTCGTCCAGAAAATCCGGGGCGATGTGAAACCGGACGTTCCTTTTTACGTGGTGAACACCTTCGATCACACTTTGCTGTTCTACCTGGGCCGACCCGTGACGATGGTTGTCAACAAGGACGAGCTTGCGCAGCCGATCGCATGGGAGCCGCGGAACTACTTGCCGGACACCGCGGCGTTCGCGCGCGCCTGGCAAGCCGACCGGGAAGCATTCGCCCTGTTCAACGCGAACGACCTCGACGCGTTCCTCAAGTCGCATCAAGTCCCCATGCAAATCGTCGCACGCGACGCACGACGCGTCATCGTGAAAAAACCGTGAACGCAGCGAGCTGGGCTTTCATCTTCACCGGCGTGCTGCTCAACGCGGCGGCGCAGTTGCTCCTCAAGGCGGGCACCAACGCCGTGGGCCATTTCGAGTTCAGCACGCAGAACATCGTCCCGGTCGGCATGAAGCTCGCCTTCGAGCCGCACATCGCGGGCGGGGTCGCGTGCTACGTCGTGAGCCTCGTGGTCTGGATCATGGGACTGTCGCGCGTCGAGGTCTCGATCGCGTACCCGATGCTTTCGATCGGATACGTGCTGAATGCGGTCGCGGCCTGGTACCTGTTCGGCGAATCGCTCACCGCGCAAAAACTGATCGGGATCGCCTTCATAGTCGGGGGCGTGTTTCTCGTCGCGCGCTCCTAGTGAACTACCTTCCCTTCGCGCGCCCGACCATCGACGAGGCCATGATCGCCGCCGTCGCCGACACGCTGCGCAGCCGCTGGATCGTCACCGGGCCGCGAGTCGCGGCGTTCGAAAAAGCGCTGTCCGAGCGCTTCGGCGGGCGGCCGGTCCGCGCGCTCACTTCAGCGACGGCGGCGATGCAGGTGGCCCTCGAGCTGCTCGGCATCGGACCGGGCGACGAGGTGATCATCCCCGCCCAGAGCTTCTTCGTGACCGGCAACGTGGTCGAGCGCGCCGGCGCGACCGCGGTGTTCGTCGACGTGACCCTCGGCTCCCGCAACATCGATCTTGCGCAGGCCGCCGCAGCGGTCACGCCGAAGACGCGCCTGCTGTTTCCGACGCATTACAACGCGCCGCTCGATTCCGATGCGCTCGACGCCTTCGCCAAGCGGCACAAGGTGCGCGTCCTCGAGGACGCGGCCCTCGCGATCGGTTCGCGCACCCCGCGCGGCCCGGTGGGAGCGACGGGCGACATCGTCTCGTTCAGCTTCCATCCCAACAAGAACATGACCACCATCGAGGGCGGGGCATTGGCGCTCAACGACGAGCGCGAGGCTGCGATCGTGGACGAGCTGCGCTTCCACGGCATCAAGCGCCTGCCCGACGGCACGCGCGACGTGGAGCGCGCCGGGGTCAAGTACAACTTCTCCGACGTGTCGGCGCGACTGGGCCTGGAGCAGCTCGCGCGCCTCGAGGACTGGTGCCGCGCCCGCGCACGGCTCGCGCAGCGCTACTTCGAGTGCCTCGCGGGCGACGACTTGCTCACGCCCGAGCGCCTGCCGCCGCGCGACAACCCCGGGCACAGCTGGAACATGTTCACGGTGCTGCTGCCGCTGCACGCGCTGCGCAGCACCCGCAAGGCGTTCATGGACGCGATGCAGAAGGAAGGCATCGGCACCGGCGTCTCCTACGAAGCGATCCACCTCACGACGCTGTTTCGCAACAAGGGATTCCGCGAGGGCATGTTCCCGGTCTCGGAGCGCATCGCGCGCGAGACGGTCACGCTGCCGCTCTTTCCCGAGATGCGCGGGACGGACGTCGAGCGCGTGTGCGAGAGCATGAAGCGCGTGATGCGGCGCAAGGCCGCCTGACATGGCCGCGCCAAACCTGTCCGTGGTCATTCCCGTCTACGACGAGGAAGCGGTCCTGCCCGCGCTGTTCGCGCGGCTGTATCCGGCGCTGGACGCGCTCGGGGAAAGCTACGAGGTCATTTTCGTCAACGACGGCAGCGTCGACCGGTCTGCGGCGCTGCTGCGCGAGCAGTTCGAGGTTCGCCCCGATGCGACCCGAGTGATCCTGTTCAACGGCAACTTCGGCCAGCATCTCGCCATCATGGCCGGGTTCGAGGCAAGTCGCGGCGAGCGGGTGGTCACGCTGGACGCGGACCTGCAGAACCCGCCGGAAGAAATCGCGAAGCTCCTCGCCAAAATGGACGAAGGCTACGACTACGTCGGAACCGTGCGTCGCAAGCGGCAGGACACCGCGTTCCGGCGCAACGCGTCGCGGATGATGAACGCCCTCCGCGAGCGAATCACCCGCATCCGCATGACCGATCAGGGGTGCATGCTGCGGGCGTACAGCCGCGACATCGTGGCCGCGATCAACAGCTGCCGCGAAGTCAACACCTTCATCCCCGCACTGGCGTATACCTTCGCGCAGCGCCCGACCGAGATAGAGGTGGCGCACGAGGAGCGCGCCGCCGGCGACTCGAAGTATTCCCTTTACAGCCTGGTGCGGCTCAACTTCGATCTCGTCACCGGATTCTCCGTGATGCCGCTGCAGTTGTTCTCGCTTTCGGGAATCGCGATAGCCCTGTTGTCTCTGACGTTCGTGATCTTCCTCGCGATCCGCCGCCTGGCGGTCGGGCCCGAGGCGGAAGGCGTGTTCACGCTCTTCGGAATCGCATTCTTCCTGATCGGAATCACCTTGTTCGGGATCGGCCTGCTGGGCGAATACGTGGGCCGCATCTACGAGCAGGTACGGCAGCGGCCGCGCTACCTCGTGCAGGCCGTTCTGGAACGCAAGGACGCGGTTTCGGAATCGCCGAAACAGCGCCAAATCGTAACCGGTTGAAGAGTGACGAGCGCGGTCGTCTTCGCCTATCACGACGTCGGCTGCCGCTGCCTCAGAGTCCTCCTCGATGAGCGGATCGAAGTGCCCCTTCTGATCACGCACCGGGACAGACCCGATGAGAGTATATGGTTCGCGAGCGTCGCGGAGCTTGCGCGCGCCCGGGCCATCGAGACCCTCGCCCCCGATGACCCCAATGCACCGGAGATCGTCGAGAAAATCCGCGACCTGCGTCCGGATTTTCTTTTCTCGTTCTACTACCGTCTGATGCTCGGCGCACCGCTCCTGGCGATCCCGGGCAGAGGCGCATTCAACATGCACGGCTCGCTGCTTCCGAAGTACCGCGGGCGGGTGCCGGTCAACTGGGCGATCATCCACGGCGAGACCGAGACCGGGGCGACCCTGCACGAGATGGTGGAGAAGCCCGACGCGGGACGCATCGTGGACCAGGAAGCCGTCGCCATCCTGCCCGACGAGCCTGCCGTGGAAGTGTTTGGAAAAGTCTCGGCAGCGGCCGAGCGCGTTCTCAGGCGCAGCCTGCCGAAGCTCGCCGACGGCAGCGCGGTCCTTCGCGCGCAGGATCTTTCCCAAGGCGGCTATTACGGCGGCCGCCGGCCCGAAGACGGTCGCATCGACTGGAGCGCGTCCGCGAAGCGGGTGCACGACCTGGTTCGCGCGGTCGCGCCGCCCTATCCCGGCGCGTTCACCGAAGTGGATGGGATGCGGCTGCGGGTGCTGCGGACGCGAAGGGGGATGCTGGAGAGCGGTGCCCGCGCCGCTGCGCTCCTCTACGCGGAACGCGGCCGCTGCTACGCCGCATGCGCCGACGGAGAGATTCTGGAGCTTCTCGACGTTGAACTGGACGGCCGGCCGCTCTCCGCGCAAGAATTCGCCAATCGCATCGGTGATCGCAGGATCCCGCTGCACTAGGGAGTCACGTGAAAAGAATCCTCATCCTCGGCGTGAACGGCTTCATCGGCCACCACCTGTCCAAGCGCATCCTCAGCAAGACCGACTGGGAGGTCTACGGCATGGACATGCAGACCGATCGCGTCACCGAGCTCCTCGGTCAAAAGCGTTTCCGCTTCTTCGAAGGCGATATCACCATCAATCGCGAATGGATCGAGTATCACGTCCGCAAGTGCGACACGGTGCTGCCCCTGGTCGCGATCGCGACGCCCGCGATCTACGTCAAGGAACCTCTCAAGGTCTTCGAGCTCGACTTCGAGGCGAACCTGCCGATCGTGCGGGGATGCGTCAGGCACGGCAAGCGCCTGGTCTTTCCCTCGACCTCCGAGGTCTACGGGATGTGCCCGGATCGCGAGTTCGATCCGATGACTTCCCCGCTCGTGTACGGACCGATCGACAAAGCGCGCTGGATCTACGCTTGCGCGAAGCAGCTGATGGACCGCGTCATTCACGCCTACGGCATGAAGGAAAGGCTCGACTACACGCTGTTCCGGCCGTTCAACTGGATCGGTTCCGGACTGGACAATCTCAACGCCTCAAGGGAAGGGAGCTCGCGGGTAATCACCCAGTTCTTCGGCCATATCGTCCGCGGAGAACCGATCAAGCTGGTCGACGGCGGCCGGCAGAAGCGCGCGTTTACCTACATCGAGGACGGCATCGACGCGCTGATGAAGATCATCGAGAACCGCAAGGGAATCGCGAGCGGAAAAATCTACAATATCGGCAACCCGAAGAATAACTATTCGGTCAGAGATCTCGCCGGGATGATGGTGAAGCTCGCCCTGGAGTACCCTGAATACCGCGCCAACGCGAGGAAGGTGAGGCTCGTCAAGACGACCGCGGCGCAGTACTACGGCAAGGGTTATCAGGACGTACAGAACCGCGTACCCAAGATCTCGCAATCGACGATTGACCTGGGTTGGCGGCCGCGGGTCAGCATGCGCGAGGCCCTGAAGCAGATCTTCGACGCCTACCGGACGCACGTCGCCGAAGCGCGGCGGCTGGTCGAATGAAGCTGGCCCTGAAAGTCGACGTCGATACCTACCGCGGCACCCGGCGGGGGGTCCCCAAGCTGGTCGAGCTGCTGAGAAAGCACGGCGCCGGCGCCACTTTCCTCTTCAGTCTCGGTCCGGATCACACGGGCCGCGCGATCAAGCGCGTCTTCCGCCGCGGGTTCGTCGGAAAGGTGTCGCGCACCTCGGTTCTGTCGCACTACGGCCTCACGACGCTCCTCTACGGGACGCTCCTGCCCGGTCCGGACATCGGCCGGCGCTGCGCCGACGTGATGCGCAGGGTGCGCGACGCGAATTTCGAAGTGGGAATCCACGCTTGGGACCACGTGAAATGGCAGGACGGGGTCCCCAAGGCCGATGCGCGGTGGACCGAGCGCCAGATGCTCCTCTCGCGCAAGCGCTTCGAGGAGATATTCGGGACGCCAGCGCGCGCCCACGGTGCCGCCGGCTGGCAGACGAATCTGCACGCCTTGCGCCTGACCCAGCGCCTCGGCTTCGACTACTGCTCGGACACCCGCGGCAGCGGTCCATTCATCCCCGTATGGCGCGCCGAGATCGTCGCGTGCCCGCAGCTCCCGACCACGCTCCCGACTCTGGACGAGCTGATCGGCACGAACGGGCTCACGAAAAAAAACGTCGCGGACCATGTGCTCAGTCTCACGCGGGAATGCCCCGCCGCGGGACATGTGTACACGCTTCACGCCGAGCTCGAAGGCGGAAAACTGGCGCCGGCGTTCGAGGCGATGCTCGCGGGGTGGAAGAACCAGGGCTACGACCTGGTGTCGATGCGCACCCTTGCCGAATCGCTCGACCTGAGAAGCCTGCCGCGCAACGAGGTCGCGTTCGGCAGCGTCGCGGGTCGATCGGGATTGCTCGCGCTGCAGGGCAAGGAATTTCTCTCATGAACGGCGAGCTCTTCCCCGGCTTCAAGCGCAGGCGCATCAGGACGAGCGGCGCGGCGATCAATCTCGTCCACGGCGGCGTGGGCCCGCCGCTGCTCCTCCTGCACGGATATCCGCAGACCCACGCGATCTGGCACCGCGTCGCGCCCGAGCTCGCGAAACGATTCAAGGTGGTCGCCGCGGACCTGCGCGGTTACGGAGACAGCGAAAAACCCCACGGGCTTCCCGACCACGCCAATTACTCCAAGCGCGCCATGGCCCGGGACCAGGTCGAGGCGATGCGGGCCCTGGGTCACGAAACGTTCTTCGTCGTCGGTCACGACCGCGGCGGACGGGTCGCGCATCGAATGGCCCTGGACCATCCCGCTTCGGTGGAAAAGATCGCCGTGCTCGACATCGTGCCCACGCGCACGATGTATGCGCGAGTCTCACGCGAATTCGCCAAGGCCTATTACCACTGGTTCTTCCTGCTGCGGCCCGAGCCGATTCCGGAGACCCTGATCGGCGCCAATCCGGATTTCTACATCGAGAGCCACATGGGGACCCGTCACGCGGGCCTCAAGGCGTTCGCGCCCGAGGCGCTTGCCGAGTACCGGCGATGCTTTCGCGATCCGGCGACGATTCACGCGAGCTGCGAGGATTACCGCGCGGCCGAGTCGATCGACCTCGCGCACGACGAGGCCGACATCGACCGCAAGGTGGTCGCGCCTCTCCTCGTTCTCTGGGGCAAGCACGGAACGGTAGCCCGCTGCTTCTCGCCGCTCGCCGACTGGGCCGAGCGGGCCGAAACCGTGCAGGGGCGGACCCTGGATTGCGGCCATTACATCCCGGAGGAAGCGCCCGCGGAATTGTTGGAGGAGCTCGTAAAATTTCTTTCGTGAGGTGCAGCGGAAATGCACTCGGGTTGCGTTCGCTTCCGAATTCGGGCGACAATGGCGCCCATAGGGGTGCGGACTCTGGATGGCCAACAAAGCGGTAAGCGACTTCGTCCTGCCCGCCACCGGCGGCAAGGAGTTCCGGCTCTCGGCGGTCAAATCCAAGCTGCTCGTCCTCTATTTCTACCCAAAGGACAACACCCCGGGCTGCACTACGGAAGGCACGCAATTTCGCGATCTGTATCCCCAGTTCCAGAAGGCGGGTTGCTCCGTGGCCGGCGTTTCCCGAGACAGCCTGAAGTCGCACGAGAATTTCAAGGCCAAAATGAGCTTTCCTTTCGAGTTGCTGTCGGACGAAGACGAAAAAATCTGCAAGCAGTTCGGCGTGATGAAGATGAAGAACATGTACGGCAAGAAGGTCCGCGGCATCGAGCGCAGCACCTTTGTGCTCGACCGCGACCGCGTTCTCCGGCGCGAATGGCGCGGAGTCAAGGTTCCCGGTCACGCCCAGGAGGTGCTCGATTTTGTTAAAACCGTCTGAGCAGCAAGCCGTTTCCGCAGCCGAAGCTTCGCGCAAATCCGTGCCCTCCCGCCGCCCCCGCGCGCAATCCCGACCGTCCGCCACGAAACTCTTCGTTCTGGACACCAACGTGTTGATGCACGATCCGACGAGCCTGTTCCGTTTCGAGGAACACGACGTGTTCCTGCCGATCATGACGCTCGAGGAACTCGACAACAACAAGAGCGGCATCTCGGAAATCGCCCGCAACGCGCGCCAGGCGAGCCGGTTCCTGGACGACATCGTGAGCCACGCCAAGCAACCCATAGCGCAGGGAATTCCGCTCGCACGCCACGAGGCCGACAACGCGAGGGGGCGCCTGTTCCTGCAGACCGAGGCGATCAACGGCCACATTCCCGCCAATCTTCCGATCGGCAAGACCGACAACCACATCATCGGCGTCGTGATCTACCTGCAGAAGCGCGACCCCAGGCGCCGGGTCACGCTCGTGTCGAAAGACATCAACATGCGCATCAAGGCCCGGGCGCTGGGCTTGACCGTGGAGGACTACTACAACGACAAGGTGCTCGAGGATGCCGATCTGCTCTACACCGGCGTTCGCGAGCTGCCCGCAGATTTCTGGGAGCACCACGGCCGCGACATCGAGTCGTGGAAGCGCGAAGGACGCACGTACTACCGCATACGCGGTCCGCTCTGCCAGAACCTTTTGCTGAACGAGTTCGTATATCAGGACGGCGAGCGCCCGCTGCTCGCCACGGTCAAGGAGATCTCGGACCGGACCGCGGTGCTCGAGACCGCGCGCGACTACACCCACGGCAAGAACAACGCCTGGGGCATCACGGCGCGCAACCGCGAGCAGAATTTCGCGCTCAATCTGCTCATGAATCCGGAAATCGACTTCGTGACGCTGCTCGGCCAGGCGGGAACGGGCAAGACCCTCCTCGCGCTCGCCGCGGGCCTCATGCAGACCCTCGAGACCAAGCACTATTCCGAGATCATCATGACCCGGGTCACGGTGCCCGTTGGCGAAGACATCGGTTTCCTGCCGGGCACCGAGGAAGAAAAAATGGCTCCGTGGATGGGGGCGCTCGAGGACAATCTCGACGTTCTCAACAAGACCGACGACGACGCGGGAGAATGGGGCCGCGCCGCCACGCGCGACCTGATCCGCTCCAGGATCAAGATCAAGTCGCTCAATTTCATGCGCGGCCGCACCTTCATCAACAAGTATCTCATCATCGACGAGGCGCAGAACCTGACGCCCAAACAGATGAAGACCCTCATCACCCGCGCCGGCCCCGGCACCAAGGTGGTATGCCTGGGCAACATCGCGCAGATCGACACACCTTACCTCACCGAGGGCAGCTCCGGCCTGACCTACGTCGTGGACCGCATGAAAGGCTGGTCGCACTCGGGGCACGTGACCCTGCAGCGCGGCGAGCGCTCGCGCCTCGCCGACCACGCCGCCGAAGCGCTGTAAGATACGGAATAAACTTCGCCCGAGCAGTGTTGGCCGGTTCGTTTTTCCCGCGCGCTGAATTCCCACTCAAACAGAAAGAGGACGATATGTTGCGTGCAATTCCAAGGGGCATCGTGCCGGCGCTCGCCGCCGCGCTGCTCGTCACCGCGAGCGCGGCGTGCGCCCAGCAAAAGGACTACAAACCCCACGTCGGCCAGCAGGGCAAAGACGTGGTATGGGTGCCGACCCCGGACGAGGTTGTCGAACGCATGCTGAACATGGCGCAAGCGAAGCCGGAGGACTATGTGATCGACCTCGGCGCCGGCGACGGCAAGATCGCGATCGCCGCCGCGAAAAAATTCGGAGCCCGCTCGCTCGGCGTCGAATACAACCCCGACATGGTCGCGCATGCCCAGCGCAATGCGCAGGCGGCCGGGGTCCTCGGCAAGGCGCAGATCATCCAGGGCGACATCTTCGTGACCGATTTCACGCAGGCGACCGTGCTCACCATGTATCTTCTGCCGTCGCTCAATATGAGGCTGCGGCCGCAGATCCTGGCCATGCGGCCGGGAACCCGCGTCGTCGCGCACGCCTTCAACATGGAAGACTGGGAGCCGGACGAGACCTCCGACGTGGACGGCAGGCGCGCCTACCTCTGGATCGTGCCCGCGAGCGTCGCGGGGCGCTGGGCGATGGAGCTCTCCGGCGCCGGCGGTTCGGAGAAGCTCAGCCTGAATGTCGACCAGAGGTTCCAGAAAATCGAGGGCGTGGCCTACCTGGGCTCGACCGTCGCGGGCCTGCGCGAGCCGCGGCTCTCCGGATTCAGGATCGGCTTTGCCTACGTGGACAATCACGGCGTGCGCCGCGACTTCACCGGGCGCGTCACCGGCAGCACCATGGAAGGCTCGTTCCGCACCGACGGCGGCGCTGAAGGCCGCTGGACCGCGACGAAGAAATAGGGTGAGACCGGCGCCTAGAGGGTCTTGTGGGTGCCGTCGCAAAAAGGGGGATTGCGGGTGTGCTTGCAGCCGCACAGCCAGAGCTTTTCGGCCCTGGCCACCCCGAATTTCACCGGCGCGAACTCGCTGCCTTTGTGCGTGCCGTCGCAAAACGGCTGGCTCTTCGAACCCCCACAGCGGCACCACCAATGATCGCCGGGGGCGAGCTCGACCGCGTACGGGGATTTCTGCGCGATATGGGGTTCGGCCATATTCCTCTCCTTCAGAGCGGCGCAGACACCTGACACCAGGTGGGACCGAGGACGGAAGTATAACTCCGTCCCCGTCGATCCCGCGAGGGGTCCTGCGAGGCCCGGAGGCTCGGGCCCGCGCCGGTATAATGGCCCGATGAAATTGCTCTTCGACTTGTTCCCCGTCGTTCTGTTTTTCGTCGCGTTCAAGCTTTTCGACATCTACACGGCGACCGCGGTGGCCATCGCCGCGACGTTCTTGCAGATCGGCTGGTTGAAGTGGAAGGGCCGAAAGGTCGATACGATGATGTGGATCAGCCTCGTCATTATCGTCGTATTCGGCGGGGCCACCCTTGCGCTGCACGACGAGACCTACATCAAATGGAAGCCCACCGTCCTCTACTGGCTGTTCGGCGTCGTCATCGCCGTAGCCCAGTCGCTGTTCCGAAGAAACCTCGTCCGCGCGATGCTGGGCGAGCAGGTGCGCATGCCCGACGGTATCTGGACCCGCCTCAACTGGAGCTGGGTGGGTTTCTTCATCTTCATGGGAGCGGCTAATCTGCTGGTCGCCTACAACTTCCCCACCGATACCTGGGTCAATTTCAAGCTTTTCGGCGGAATGGGGCTGATGCTCGTGTTCGTCGTCCTGCAGGCGCTGTTCCTCGCCCGCCACGTCGAGGAGAAGGGGGGCTCGCCTTGAAGCAGCTCCTCGGGCGCCGCGTGGACGCGAGGCGCGCGGGCAACTCCCCCTCGAGCTGATGGACTTGTCCAAGGCGATCCGCGAGCGGCTGGCTGCGCTCGAACCGCAATCCATGGAGCTTCTCGATGAATCCGGGAAGCATGTCGGCCATGCGGGTGCAAAAGCGGGCGGGAGCCATTTTCGCCTGACCATCGTCTCGCCCCGTTTCTCCGGCAAGGACCAGATCACGCGACACCGGATGGTCTACGAGGCGCTCGGGCCGCTGATGCAGCGCGACATCCACGCGCTCGCCATTCGGGCGTTCGCCCCGGATGAGCTATGATTTCACTTTCAAACGAAGGAACCATCATGTTTTCACGTCCGGTTCGCCTGCTTGCCGCGCTCTGCCTGTGCGTTGCGACGCCCATTTGGGCCCAGACCGCCGAACAGAAGCCTCCCGTTTCCAGAGCAGTGACGGTCAACGGCAAACCCATCCCCAAGGCCCGTCTGGACTTCATCGTCAAGCAGCGCACTACGCAGGGTCAGCCCGACAACGACCAGGCGCGCAAGGCGATCCTCGACAACCTGATCACGCAGGAAGTGGTCGCACAGGAAGCGGAAAGCAGGGGGTTTGCAAAGACGTCCGACGTGCGCACGCAGCTCGAATTGCTGCGCCAGCAGGTGCTCGTTCAGGCGCTCGTCCAGGACCATCTGAAGACGCACCCCGTCAAGGACGAGGAAATGCTCGCGGAGTACAACAAGGCAAAGGCGTCGCGCGGGGACAAGGAATACAAAGCCCGGCATATCCTGGTCGACAAGGACTCCGAGGCCAATGAAATCATCGCGCAGCTGAAGAAAGGGACGAAGTTCGAGGACCTCGCCAAGCAATCCAAGGATCCGGGGTCGAAGGACAAGGGCGGCGACCTCGACTGGAATACCCCGGCCACTTTCGTCAAGCCCTTCGCCGAGGCCCTTTCCAAGCTGGAAAAGGGGAAATACACCGAAACACCGGTGCAGACCCAGTTCGGCTGGCATGTCATCCAGCTCGATGACGTCCGTTCCATGCAATTTCCCGCGTTCGACACCGTCAAGCAGCAGCTGCTCTCGCGGATGCAGGAGCAGGAAGTGCAGAAGTTCGTCAGCGAGCTGCGGTCAAAAGCGAAGATCCAATAGAGCCGGACGCCCGTTCGGGCGCCGGTTTACTTCCACCTCACCCCACCCACTGCCGCGCGTTGCGGAACGCGCGCATCCAGGGACTGTCCTCGCCCCAGCCCTGCGGATGCCAGGACTGCTGCACCGTGCGGAAGACCCGCTCCGAATGGGGCATCAGAATGGTGAAGCGCCCGTCACGCGTGGTGAGTCCGGTGATGCCTCCGGGTGAGCCGTTCGGATTCAACGGATAGACCTCGGTCGGCGCACCGCGATTGTCGACGAAGCGCAGCGCGATGATCGCCTCCGATCTTGCTTCCGTCGAGTCGAAAAGGGCGCGACCCTCGCCGTGCGCGGTGGCGATCGCCATGCGGCTTCCGGCCATTCCTGAAAAAAAGATCGACGGGCTGGGCGTGACCTCGACCATGACGAAGCGCGCTTCGAATTGCTCGGATCGGTTCTTGACGAAGCGCGGCCAGTGCTCGGCCCCGGGGATCAGCTCCCTCAGCTGGCTCATCATCTGGCAGCCGTTGCACGCGCCCATGGCGAACGTGTCGCCGCGCGTGAAAAACGCGCCGAAGTCGTCCCGGGCGCGTCCGTTGAACAGGATGGCTTTCGCCCAGCCCGCGCCCGCCCCGAGCACGTCGCCATAGGAAAATCCGCCGCCTGCCGCGAAGCCCTTGAACCCGGCGAGCGAAACACGGCCCGCGGCGATGTCGCTCATGTGAACGTCGTGCGCGTCGAATCCGGCGCGATCGAAAGCCGCAGCCATCTCGACCTGACCGTTGACTCCCTGCTCGCGCAGGATCGCGACCTTGGGCCTCGCACCTTTTGCGATGAAGGGCGCGGCGACGTCCTCGGCGGGATCGAACGTCGGCGCAGCCGACAGACCCGGGTCTTCCCGATCGAGAATTCGATCGAACTCTTCCTTGGCGCAATCGGGTTCGTCGCGCAGCTGCTGCATCCGGAAAGTAAGCTCGGACCAGGCACGCTCCAGCTCCACGCGCGGCGCCGCGAACACCGGCTTGGCGTTGCGCACGAAACGCAGCTCGTCGCGCGGATTCGGGCCGCCGATCACCTGCGCAGGCAGTCCCGCGAGACGCTCGAACACCCTGCCACGGTCCGAGCTTCGGATCTGGATCACCGCACCGAGCTCCTCCGCAAACAAGGCCGCGAGCACGCGTTCGAAGTCGCGCCCGAGCATCAGCTCCGGCCGCCGCTCGTTGCCCTCCACGTCGTGTGCGGCTTCGTCATAGGCGAGCAAGTCCAGGTTCACGGTCACGCCGACGTGGGCCGCGAAAGCCATCTCGCACACGGTCGCGAACAAGCCGCCGTCCGACCGATCGTGATAAGCGAGAATCAGGCCTTCTCGATTCAACGCCTGTATCGCAGCGAAAAAGTCCGCGAGCAGTTTCGGCTCCTCCAGGTCGGGGGCCAGGTCGCCGCACTGGCCGAATACCTGCGCGAGAATCGAGCCGCCCAGGCGGTTGCGGCCGCGCCCGAGATCCAGGAGAACCAAGTCCGTCTCGCCGGAATCGGTCCTCAACTGCGGGGTCAGCGTCCGGCGCACGTCCTCGCAGGGTGCAAATGCCGAGACGATCAACGACAGGGGAGCGATCACCTCCCTCGCCTTCCCGCCCTCTTCCCAGGCGGTGCGCATCGAAAGGGAATCCTTGCCTACCGGGATGCTGATTCCGAGCGCGGGGCACAGACCGAGAGCCACCGCGCGCACGGTATCGAACAAGGCCGCGTCTTCGGCCCCGTGGCCCGCGGCAGCCATCCAGTTTGCAGAGAGCTTGACCCGACTCAGCTCACCGACCGGAGCCGCAGCGAGATTCGTAAGAGCCTCGCCCACCGCCATGCGGCCGGAGGCTTCCGGATCTATGACCGCGAGCGGCGAGCGCTCCCCCATCGCGAACGCTTCGCCGCTGGTCTCCTTGAAACCCATCAGGGTCGCCGCGCAGTCGGCGACGGGCACCTGCCACGGCCCGACGAAAGGGTCGCGCGCGCACAGCCCCCCCACCGTCCGGTCGCCTATGCTCACCAGAAAGGTCTTTCGCGCGACGGTGGGATGCCGCAGCACGCGGCGGCAGGCCTCGTCCAGCGCCACGTCGTGAAGCGCGAGGGGGGCCGGGTGCGGCTTGCGGCGCCGGACTTCGCGCGTCATGCGCGGCGGCTTGCCGAGGAGAACGGACAGCTCCATTTCGACCGGCTCGTTCCGGAACTGCCGGTCCTCGACGACCAGGCATCCGTCATCGGTCACAGTGCCGACGACGGCGGCGGGGCAGCGCTCGCGCTCACAGATCGCCTCGAACTCTGCGATGCGCTCTGCGGCGACGGCGAGCACAAAACGCTCCTGCGCCTCATTGCACCACAGCTCGCGCGGCGTCATACCCGGCTCTTCGTTGGGCACCGCGCGCAGATCGATCCTGGCGCCTCGCCCGGCGATGTGGACGAGTTCCGGCAGGGCGTTCGACAGCCCCCCCGCGCCGACATCGTGAATGGAGAGCACCGGGTTGCGCTCGCCGAGCCCCCAGCAGCGGTCGATGACCTCCTGGGCGCGCCTCTGCATCTCGGCGTTGCTCCGCTGCACGGAATCGAAGTCCAGGTTCTCGGGATTGGCGCCCGTGTCCATGCTAGACGCGGCGCCCCCGCCCATCCCGATCAGCATTGCCGGACCGCCGAGGTGCACGAGCAGGGCCCCCGGCACAAACGGCGATTTGTCGGCGTGCGCCGCGCTGATGTTGCCGAGCCCGCCCGCGATCATGATCGGCTTGTGGTAGCCGCGCACCACCCCGTCCGCTTCCAACTCGAAGGCGCGGAAGTAGCCGGCGAGATTGGCGCGGCCGAATTCGTTGTTGAACGAGGCCGCGCCTATCGGTCCCTCGAGCATGATCTGCAGGGCGGAGGCGACGCGCTCGGGTTTTCCCGAGGTCTTTTCCCACGCCTGCTCGAAATCCGGAATGCGCAGATGCGACACCGAGAAGCCGCACAGTCCCGCCTTGGGTTTCGCGCCGCGGCCCGTCGCCGCTTCATCGCGGATCTCGCCCCCGGAGCCGGTCGCCGCCCCGGGAAAGGGCGAGATCGCCGTGGGGTGGTTGTGCGTCTCGCACTTCATCAGCGTATGCGTGAGCTCGTTCCGGTACCCGTAGCGCCCTCCGGACCCCGGATAGAAACGGGAGATGGCCCGCCCTTCGATCACTGCGGCGTTGTCGGAGTACGCGACCACCGTCCCGCCGGGATTGCGTGCGTGCGTGGTCTTGATCATGCCGAAGAGAGTTTCTTCCTGCGATGTTCCATCGATGATCCACGAGGCATTGAAGATCTTGTGCCGGCAATGCTCCGAGTTCGCCTGAGCGAACATCGTGAGCTCCACATCGGTGGGGTCGCGGGCGAGCTTGCGGTAATGCGCCAAGAGGTAGTCGATTTCATCGGGCGTGAGAGCAAGCCCCAGGGCCGCGTTGGCGTCTTCAAGGGCCGTGCGTCCCCGCGCCAGCACGTTCACGATTTCGAGCGCCCTAGGACTGAAATGGCGAAACAGCGCGTCGCCTTGGCCGAGTGAGCCGAGCACCGTTTCGGTCATGCGGTCGTGAATGAGCCCGAGGATCCGATGCAACTCGGAATCGAGCGCGTGTCGGCCGGAAAAAAACCATGCAATGCCGCGCTCGATGCGGCGTACCGCTTCAAGACCGCATCGGCGCGCGATATCGGTCGCCTTCGACGACCACGGCGAGATCGTGCCCAGGCGCGGCACGCTGAGCAGCATGCGGCCCTCGCCCGCGGGCGCAGGTTCGCCGTACTGCAGCAGGCGCTCGAGCACTCCGGTTTCGCGCGCAGTCAGCCCTCGCTCGACTTCGACGAAATGCCAGTGCTCGGCGGCGGTGACGCGGACCGATCGATGGACCGTTGCGAGGCGGGAGTTGAGTTTGTCGAGCCGGAAGGCGGAAACGGCGCGGCTGCCGCGCAGCTTGAGGATCAACGACATGAGGCGTGCCGGTAAAGGGCGATTATACCGGAAGCCCCGGCCGAAATTGACCCGAGGAACGAGCAGGGCGTTTAGGCCCCGCGTGTCAGTTGCTGCGGCGGAATTGGGGATTCTGCAAAGTGCCGGCAACGGTGAGCGTCGCGCGCGCCTGCACGCTCTGGGCGCGAAGCTCGATCTGCATCCGCCCGGACAGGTTTTTCTGGGGATCCATTTCGCCCTGTCCCGTGCCGTTCAAGAGGCCGGCCGCCATTCGGATCTGGCGAACGAGGATCCGATTGGCATCCGCGTATACGCCGCCGCTCATCTCCGAAAAGAGCGTCGTCCCTCCGCCGGACCCGCTGCCCTGGAGCAGCCGCGTCATGTCGACATTCGTGATCGACCCCTTCTGTATCGTGAAATTGCCCTCGAGCTGGGCGTTCAGGATCAACCTTTCGGGGAGAAGCCCCTTCATGGAGTACACACCCTTGCCCTGCAGCGTCCCCCCGGCAAGGAGCGGCGCGGTGATCTTCCCGGCCTCCATCTGGCGCACCGTGAACTCGCCCTCCATGCTCCAGCCGCTCGACCATCTGAGGCGCACAGTGCCGAGCAGCCGCCCGCCGAAGGCGCGCGCCTCGGCTTCACTCAACGCGAGCTCGCCCCTCGTCACGGTGCCTTTCGCCAGAAACTCGCTGAGACCCGGGTCCACGCCGATGGGCAAGGGGAAGCTGTCCGCGGAGATTTCGATGGCCGCCCTCTCCCCCTGAGGCCGCAGCTTCACCGAAAGCTTGCTCTCGGCGTTGGAAATCGCAACCGACTGCAACGCGCCGTCCGGAGAAAGACTCGCATCGACTTCCAGCGCCGGCAGGTTAAGTTCCGGGATATCCAGCTTCAATCCCTTGGCAACTATACGCTGGACCCCGAACGATCCGCGCCTGTCCTTGTTCTGCAACAGCGCGGGGAGAAATTCCCGGGGGAAGGTCGCGCCTTCCAGCTCGAAACTCTTGAGCGAAATTCGGTCCTCCAGCAGAGAGGTGACAACCGGGGTCGCCTTGATCACGGCCGCGCGCATCGGGTGCTCTTTTCCGATCACCACCTTCTCCAGCTTCAGCTGCGGGATCGGCAGCAGCGTCAGGTTGACGGTGCCGATCTTGACCGGCTCACCGAGCCACGCCTGCGCCGCCTTTTCATACTGAGCGGATTCCAAGGGCACGAAGGGAAGCGCGGCAACCGCCACGATCAGGGTCATGAGCAACATCATCGCGAATTGCTTCGCGAGGTTGCCGGGCCTTCTCTTCGCCCAGATTTCCCGCGCGGAAAGCGAGGCTTCGTTGGGATCCCGCGCCTCATCGTCGCCCCGCCATGCCTCCTCTCCGGCCTTTTCTTTCGCCCGCGCCGCCTTGCGGGCCTTTTTGGCCGCCTTCGCCTGCGCCTTTTCCTCCTTGCGGACGCGCTTTTCCTCTTCCTCGGCGCGCCGGGCTTCCTCCTCTGCCTCGGCGCGCTCGGCTTCCTCCTCTGCCTCGCGACGGGCGCGCTCCTCCTCTTCCCTGCGGCCTTGCTCCTCGCGCTCCCTGTACTCCGCTTCGCGTCGCGCGTTCTCCTCCTGCTCGCGCAGCGAACGCTCCAGGGCTTCGCGTTCCTCCGTTTCATGGCGCTCTCGCGCCTCGTCTTCCGCGCGGCGCCGCAGCTCCTCCTCGCGTCTGGGCCGCTCTTCTTCCTCGCGGCGCGCCCGCTCTTCGGCTTCACGCCTGGCGCGCATCTCGGCTTCGACTTTGGCGCGCGCTTCGGCTTCGATGCGGGTCCTGCGTTCGGCCTGCTCCCGCTCCTCGCGCACGCGGCGTTCGATTTCCTCGCGGCGCATTCGCTCCTCGATTTCCTTTCGGGTGCGCTCTTCCAACTCGCGCCTCGCGCGCTCCTCGACGTCCCTGCGCACTTTCTCTTCCGCGTCGAAACGTGCACGCGCCTCAGCCTCGCGCCTGGCCCTTTCTTCGTTTTCGCGCCGGGTCCTTTCCTCGATCTCCCTGCGAATGCGCTCCTCGGCCTCGCGTTTGCCGGCCTGCTCCGCTTCGATTACCGCTCGCGTAACGGCTTCGCGGCGCGCCTTCTCTTCGGCCTCCCTGCGCTGCCGCTCATCGGCCTCGCGCCGCGCCTGGTCGAGCGCTTCCGCTTGCACCCTCGCCTGGGCGTCGGTCCTGGGGTCGGCCTGCGCCGAAAGCCCGGCCCGCGCCGAGAGCCTTGCTTTGTGCTCAGCCTCCGCTCGCGCGCGCGCCGCCGCCTCCGCCCTCGCCCTCGCCGCGGCCTCTTCGCGCGCGCGCGTAGCCTGAGCCTGGCGGGCGATTTCCTGCGCCTGGACCTGAAGCCTCGCGTCCTCGCTCGTCTTCGCAGAAGGCTTTGCGGGAGTGAACGCAGTGAAGTCGAGGTCCTCGCCGCTATCAGCAGAGGAAGGCGCGGTCGGAGTGCGCGGGATCGAGGGCCGCGGCGCCTCGTCCTGCTTCGCGACGAACTCGCGCACGTAGCCCTCTCTTGCCATGCTCTTCAAGGCTTCGAGGAGCTCGGGCTCGGTCATCTTCGAGAATTTCCGCATCAGCTCGGAAACGCTGACCTTGCCGTCGATTTCCTTGAGGATGTTGCGGAGATCCCGCGACAGAGCGCTGGTCTTGCCGGTCGCCTCCATCAGGCCCTTGCCGGTCTTGGTGAGAATCGATCGACGATGCATACTTTGGTGGGGTTCGTTGCTCTCGAGTCAGGCCGCATCCGCCGCGATTATTGGCTGCCTATTATAGGCAAGTCGGCGGCTCGCAGGGCGAGCGGCTCCTGGAGGAAGACCGCGAGGCGGCCCATCGCCCGCTACGTGCCCGGGCCTCCATACCCGCCGCCCCCGGGCGTCTCGATCACGAAGCTGTCCCCGGAATTCATCTGGATCTGATCACAGCCTTCCAACTCCACGACCTTGCCGCCGGCGCGACACACCCAGTTGCGCCCCGTCTGGCCGGACGAGCCGCCTGCCGCGCCGTATGGTGCGATCCGTCGGTGCCCGGAGAGAATCGCCGCGGTCATCGGCTCCAGAAAGCGCACCCGGCGGATTGCGCCCTCCCCCCCGCGCCAGCGCCCGGCGCCGCCGCTCCCGCGGCGGATCTCAAAACTTTCCAGGAGCACCGGAAAGCGCCACTCGAGCACCTCCGGGTCGGTCAGGCGCGAATTGGTCATGTGAGTCTGGACCACGTCCGCGCCTTCGAATCCCTCGCCGGCTCCGGATCCCCCGGCGATGGTCTCGTAATACTGGACCCTGTCGTCGCCGAAAGTGAAGTTGTTCATCGTGCCGCAGGAAGCCGCCATCACGCCGAGCGCGCCGTAGAGTGCGTCGGTGACGCATTGCGAGGTCTCGACGTTGCCCGCGACCACTGCGGCGGGATAGCGCGGACGCAGCATCGAGCCCTCGGGGATGATCACCTCGAGAGGCTTCAAGCAGCCCGCGTTCATCGGAATCTCGTCGTCGACGAGAGTGCGGAAAACGTAGAGCACGGCCGCCATGCATACCGCCGCGGGCGCATTGAAATTGTCGGGCAGCTGGGGCGACGTGCCGGCGAAGTCGATCGTCGCGCCGCGCGTGTCGCGCCGAATGGTGATTTTCACCCGGATCACGCCTCCGTTGTCCATCGCGTAGCTGAAATCGCCGTCTTTCAACACGCCGATGACGCGCCGCACTGCTTCCTCCGCATTGTCCTGCACGTGTCTCATGTAGGCGTAAACGACATCGAGCCCGAAGTGCGCCACCATGCGCCGCAGTTCCTGGGAGCCTTTTTCGTTGGCGGCGATCATGGCGCGCAGGTCGGCCATGTTCTGCTGCACGTTGCGCGCGGGATAGCGGCCCGAGGAGAGCAGCGCGACGGTTTCGGCCTCTCGCAGGCGGCCCTCCTCCACCAGCAGGAAGTTGTCGATCAGCACGCCCTCTTCCTCCACCACCCTGCTGCCCGGAGGCATCGATCCGGGAGTGATGCCGCCGATGTCCGCATGATGGCCGCGCGAACCGACGTAAAAAAGGATCTCTTTCCCGGAATCGTCGAAAACCGGAGTGATCACCGTCACGTCGGGTAGGTGCGTTCCGCCGTTGTAGGGGGCGTTCAGCACGTATACGTTGCCGGCCCTCATCCGGCCGCGGTTCGCGCCGATGACGGCGCGCACGCTCTCGCCCATCGAGCCCAGATGCACCGGCATGTGCGGGGCGTTGGCGATCAGGCTCCCCTGGCGATCGAACACCGCGCAGGAAAAATCGAGACGTTCCTTGATGTTGACCGAGTAAGCCGTGTTCGCGAGCCGCAGGCCCATCTGCTCGGCGATCGACATGTAGAGATTGTTGAAGACCTCGAGCATGACCGGGTCGACGCTGGTGCCGATCGCGCGGCCCTGCGGCCGCGCTTCCACGCGCTCGAGCACGATGCGATTGGACCGCATCACTTCGGCCTGCCAGCCCGGTTCGACCACCGTGGTCGCGTTTTTCTCGGCGATGATCGCCGGACCCGGAATCCTGTCGCCCACCGCCAGCCGTTCACGCACGAAGACCGGTGCGCGATGCGCGCGTCCGCCGGTATGCAAGCTCACCCATTCCGCCGGGCCGGCGCCGGCCCTTTGCGCATCGCTGCCCGCCGCTTCGGCCGGCACCGCCGCCGCGCCAAAGGCTTCCACGGAGACGGACTCGGCGATCAGGGCCCGGCCCGGCATCAGAAAGCTGTAGCGCCTGCGATAAGCCGCTTCGAACGAGTGCGTCATTTCCGCGACGCTGCCGAAGTTCACGATCAGCGCCGAATCGGTGCCCTCGTAACGCAGGTGCACGCGGCGGACCACGTTGAGGCGTGCCTGCGGCACGCCCTGGGTCGTCAGCTCCTCTTGCGCCGGCCTGGACAAGTTCTCCAGCGCGCCCGCGAGGACGCCGAGCTTGTCCGGCTCGAGCCTCACTTCGACGGCCTCCTCGCGCATTGCCGTCGTATCGGCCAGCCCCATGCCGTAAGCCGAAAGAACGCCGGCGAGCGGATGGATGAACACGCGCGTCATGCCGAGCGCGTCGGCGACCAGGCAGGCGTGCTGCCCCGCCGCGCCGCCGAAGCAGCACAGCGTGTACTCGGTGACATCGTGGCCGCGCTGCACCGAAATTTTCTTGATGGCCTCGGCCATGTTGCCGACCGCGATTTCCACGAAGCCCTCCGCGACCTGCTCCGGAGCGCGCGTGTCGCCCGTGGCGCGGCGGATCTCGTCGGCAAGAGCCGCGAATTTCGCGCGCACGACCGCGTCGTCGAGGGGCTCGTCGCCTCCGGGGCCGAACACCGGGGGAAAGAATTTCGGCTGGATTTTCCCGAGCATGAGGTTGCAGTCGGTCACCGTGAGCGGGCCGCCGCCGCGGTAGCTCGCCGGACCCGGCGTGGCGCCCGCGGAGTCGGGGCCGACGCGGTATCGCGAGCCGTCGAAATGCAGGATCGAGCCGCCGCCAGCGGCCACGGTATGAATGCTCATCATGGGCGCGCGCATGCGCACGCCCGCGACCTGGGTCTCGAACGCGCGCTCGAGATCGCTCAATCGAGCGCCGGCGAAGTGCGACACGTCGGTCGAGGTGCCGCCCATGTCGAAGCCGATGATCTTGTCGAAACCCGCGGCTAGCGAGGCGCGCACCGCGCCGACCACTCCGCCGGCGGGTCCGGACAGGATGCTGTCCTTGCCGGCAAAGCGGCGCGCGTCGGTGAGCCCGCCGTTCGACTGCATGAACATGAGGCGCACGCCGCTCAGCTCCCTCGCGACCCCGTCCACGTACCGGCGCAAGATGGGAGACAGGTAGGCGTCCACCACCGTGGTGTCCCCGCGCGACACGAGCTTCATCAGCGGGCTCACCTCGTGCGACACGGAAACCTGGAAGTACCCGATGGCGCGGGCGAGCTCCGCGATCTTCTCTTCGTGCTGCCGGTGGCGGTAACCGTGCATGAGCACGATCGCGGCGGAGCGATAGCCCTCGCGGTACGCCGATTCGAGATCGCGACGGGTCCGCTCCGCCTCGAGAGGGACCAGCACCTCGCCGCGAGCGCCGATGCGCTCCTCCACCTCGACGACTTTCGAATAAAGCAGCTCGGGGAGAACGATGTGCCGGTCGAAAATACGGGGCCGGTTCTGGTACGCGATGCGCAGCGCGTCGCGAAAGCCGCGCGTGATGAAGAGCACGGTGCGCTCGCCCTTGCGCTCCAGGAGCGCGTTGGTCGCGACGGTCGTGCCCATTTTCACGACCTCGATGCTTTCGCCGGGTATGTTTGCGCCGGGGGGGATTTCGAGCAGCTCGCGTATTCCGGCGATCGCGGCATCGCGGTAGCGGCGTGGATTCTCGGAGAGAAGCTTGTGGGCGAGGATGCGCCCGTCCGGGCGAAGGGCGACGATATCGGTGAAAGTGCCGCCGCGGTCGATCCAGAACTGCCATTTGCCCGCGCCGGCTGCCGCTCCCGGATTCATTCGACCGGCTCGACCGCGAACGCCTTGGGCTTGTCGCCGCGTTGCCGGATTTCCCACATCGTCCGGTAGGCCGACTCGACGTGGCGACGGAACCGATCCGTGTCGAAGAGGGGCGCCGAGGCTCGATTGCGCCGAAGCCTCGCGCGCAGCTCTCCGAGGAGCCGGTCTCCGCGCGCCAACTTCAGTGCCAAGGCCTGATACTCCTCCAAGCCAGCGGTGACCAGTTCCGGCAGTCCGACCGCGTGCAGCAGGCTGCCTGCCACCCGGCCCGCGAAGGTCGATCCCGCACAAGTCAAGAGCGGCAGTCCCGCCCACAGCATGTCGCTCGCAGTTCCGTGCCCGTTGTAGGGCAGGGTGTCCAGGTAAAGATCCGCCAGGCGACAGCGCGCGCGGTATTCGGCCGCGCCCACTCGCGGCGCGAAGACCAGCCTGCCCGGATCGACGCCTCGGGTCCGCGCCTCTCTGCGCAGGTTCTCCGCTGCCGCGGCGTTGTCCTCCAGTATCCACAAGACGCTTCCCTGCGCCTCCGTGAGAAGACGCATCCAGACATCGAACATCGTCGGCAGGATCTTGTAGCTGTTGTTGAAGCAGCAGAAGACGAAGCCCTGTTCGGGCAATCCGGCCTCGATCCGGGTCGGTGCCCGTTCGGCGACCTTCCTCCTGGAATCGTTTGCTTGATAGCACTCCGGAAGGGAGACGATTTTCTCCGAGTAGAAACCCTGGTTCCCTTCGGGGAGAACGAACCTGTCCGCGAGGACGTAGTCGTTCAGATCCGCACCCAGAGTCCCGGGATAACCGAGGTAACCAACCTGGATCGGGGCGGGCCGATGCGCGAGGATGCCCGGCCGGGAGTATCGGGTGTAGCCCATCAGATCTACGGCGATATCGACTTCCAGATCCCTCAGCAGCCTCGCCGCATCGAGATCCCCCATTGCGCGGACGTCGACGAACCGGTCGAACCCCGCCGCGAGCCGGGCTCGCATCTCGCTGCCGTCATCGACGCCGAAGGACGCGCCTATGACCTCGAACCTCGAGCGGTCGTGGAGCTCGAGGAGCTCCGCAATGCAGTACGCGACGGCGTGTTCCCGAAAATCTCCGGATAGGTAAGCGATGCGGATCTTGGAGTGCTCGTATCGGCGTTCCTTCCACGGCGATCGTCTGTCCCCCACCCTGTCTTCGAAAAAGCGCTCCGCACACAGCATCTGTTCACCGGGATCCTGCGAGACGGTGACCAGCGTGAATGGATCGGTCAATGATTGCTTTTCAGCGACTCCGCGCCGCAGGCTTTCGATGCGCGCCTCCAATCCTTCCCAGCGGCAGGTCACCAGCTCGCTCCACAGCAGAGCTCCCAAGGTGTACTTGTGAGCGGGGGCTATCGCCAGGGCCCTTCGAAAGGAGGCGATCGCCTCGTCGTGACGCGAAAGGCCTTGAAGGGAAATGCCGAGATTATGGTGCGCTTCCGCCGAGTCCGGCCCGAGGAGAATCGCCTTCTGAAAGTGCGCGACGGCCTCCTCGAGGCGACCGTGCTCCTGGCAGGCCGCGCCCAGATGGACGAGCGCCTCGACGGTGTCGGGCTTGATCGAGAGCGCCTCCTGAAGGCACTGGATCGCTTCGCCGAGACGCAGTTGTGTTCGAAGAATCATTCCGAGACTCGCATGCGCCTCGGCGTGGTCGGGCTTGAGTGAGATCGCCCTTTGAAAACACGCCGCCGCCTCGTCAAGCCGGCCCTGCTCCCGGAGCGCGAGCCCCAGATTGTTGTGCACCTCGAAATCGTTCGGCGCGATTCGCAGCGCGTGCTCGTAGCTCGCTATTGCCTCGCCGAAGCGCCCCAGCTCCTTTAAAGCATGTCCAAGGTTATTGTGTGCCTGCGAAAGACCGGGATCGAGCGCCATCGCCTTCTTGAAGCGCGGGATCGCCTCCTCGTACCGGCGGAGATTCGTAAGCGCATTTCCCAAATTGAGGTGCGTTCCCGCAGAGCGAGGATCGCGTTCGACCGCCGTGGCGAGCACGCTCAAGGCTTCTTCGTGCCGGGATTGCTGCATCAGGGAAAGCGCGAGGAGGTTATGTGCTTCGACAAAGTTCGGAAAGGCCCTTACCTCCCTCTCCAGAACCGCAGCGGCCCGCGCGGGATCCCCCAGTGCGAGGTAGCAATGGCCGAGGTTGTAGCCGAGCCCTTGCGTATGTACTTCCTGAAACGCCTCGCTCAGAGGCCCTACAGCGTCCTGAAATCGGCGCTGTAGAAACAGACTCGCGCCAAGAAGGCTCAAGGACTCCCTGTCGCGGGGATTCTTACGCAGCGCGGCTCGCGCGATTTCCTCCGCCGGGCGAAGTTCGTTGCGCTCGAGCGCCTTCCAGCCCGCGGCACGCTGATTCCGCTGTCTTTCTGCTTTTCCCATCAGTCGCATCCGATGGATAACGAGAACCTGGCCTGTCCCGCCCGGCTGAACGTGAAGTATCGCACACGCCCGTCCGCCGATGCCTGCCGAGGACGGCGCCCTGCAGCCCGATTGACGCACCCCTGCCCCTCTGACACACTCGATTGTCCCGTCCAGAGGAGGTGTCCATGGCAATCCGAAAACCCGCCGTGGCGGCGTTGGCTCTCGTCCTGGCCAATGGCGTTGCGATCGCGCAAACCAAGTGGGACCTGCCCGCCGCCTACTCGCCGGGCAATTTCCACACCGAGAACCTGGTGCAGTTCGCCGACGACGTGGACAAGGCGAGCGGCGGCAAGCTCAAGATCACCGTGCACTCCAACGCGTCGCTTTTCAAGGCGCCCGAGATCAAGCGCGCCGTGCAGGGCGCCCAGGCCCAGGCAGGCGAAATCCTTCTGGTCAATTTCGAGAACGAGAACCCGCTATTCGGCGTGGACGGCGTGCCCTTCCTCGCCACCAGCTACGCCAACTCGATGAAGCTGTACAAGGCCTCCAGGCCGGCGCTGGAAAAACTGCTCGCCGCACAGGGCATCAAGCTGCTGTACGCGGTTCCCTGGCCGCCGCAAGGCATCTTTTCCAAGAAACCGATCAACAGTGTCGCCGATATGAAAGGCCTCAAGTGGCGCGCCTACAGCCCCGCTACGGCCAGGATCGCCGAACTGGTCGACGCACAGCCGGTAACAGTGCAAGCAGCGGAGCTTTCCCAGGCCATGGCCACGGGCGTGATCGATTCGATGATGACCTCCGGCTCCACCGGTTTCGACACCAAGACTTTCGAGTACATCAAGAATTTCTACGACACTCAGGCCTGGCTGCCGAAGAACGCGGTGATCGTCAACCAGAAGGCCTTCGACGCGCTCGACAAGCCCACGCAGGATGCGCTGCTCCGGGCCGCCGCCGGAGCCGAAGCGCGCGGCTGGAAGGTGTCCGACGAGAAGACCCAGTGGTACTACGAGCAGCTGCGCAAGAACGGCATGGTCATCCACAGGCCCAGCGCCCAGCTCGCCGCGGGTTTGAAGAAAGTCGGCGACGCGATGCTGCAGGACTGGCTGAAGAAGGCCGGCGCTGACGGCCAGGCCGTGATGGACGCCTATCGCAAGATGTGATGCGCCGGTTCCTCAACTTCCTCTACGGCGCCGCGGGTTACCTCGCGGCGTTTTTTGTCTTCATGATTTTCGCTGTGATGATAGGCGGCACCGTCATGCGCGAGCTGGGACTGCGCACCGGCGGCAGCGACGACCTCGTGGCGTGGTTCTGCGCCGCATCCGCGTTCCTAGCCATGGCGCACACCTTCCGCTGGGGCGATTTCGTCCGCGTCACCTTGCTCCTGGAAAATCTCGGGCCGCGCGCGCGGCACGCGTTCGAGATCATCTCGCTTTCCGTCGCCGCGTGCGCCATCGGCTACCTCGCCTTCTGGGCATGCCGTTTCGTCTACGAGAGCTGGCAGTTCCACGATATGGCGAACGGCCTGATCGCCATCCCCTTGTGGATCCCGCAAATGAGCTTCGTCGTCGGCTCGCTGCTTTTCTTTGTCGCCGTTGTCGATGAGCTCGTGCTGGTGCTGTCCGGAGAAAGACCGACGTACGTGGCCGCGGCCGAGGAGCGCCACGCGCGCGGCGATTTCAGCGAAGACCTGTGAGATGGAGCTGATCGAGATCGCTGCGCTGCTGCTGTTCATCATGCTGCTGCTGCTCGCAGGCGGCGTGTGGATCGCCATGACGCTCGCCATCGTCGGCTGGATCGGAATGGCTTTTTTCACCGGCACGCCGCCGGGCAAGAATCTCTTCACCGCGTTCTGGGGCTCGAGCGCCTCCTGGACGCTGGCCGCCCTGCCGATGTTCATATGGATGGGCGAGATCCTGTTCCGCACCAGGCTGTCCGAGGAGATGTTCGAGGGCCTTTCGCCCTGGCTCAACAGGGTGCCCGGCAGGCTGATGCACACCACCATTCTCGGCTGCGGGATTTTCGGATCGGTATCGGGGTCGTCGGCGGCGACCTGCGCCACCATCTCCAAGGTGGCGCTGCCGGAGCTCTTGAAGCGCGGCTACGACGAGAAGATCGCGCTCGGCTCGCTCGCCACCGCCGGCACGCTCGGCATCCTGATTCCGCCATCCATCACCATGGTGGTGTACGCGGTCGCGGCCGACGCTTCGATCATCCGCATTTTCCTCGCCGGATTCATCCCGGGCTTCATCCTGATGGCGCTGTTCTCGGGCACCATCGTCTGGTGGGCGTTGCGCAATCCCGGCAAGACTCCGCCGCCCGGCCCCGAAATGAGCTTCTCGCAAAAGATCAGAGCCTCGGGCAACCTCATTCCCTGCTCCCTGCTGATCCTGTTCATCGTCTGGGTGCTGGTGGTGGGCTGGGCGACGGCGACCGAATGCGCCGCGTACGGGGTGCTGGGCTCGCTCGCCATCGCCTGGTGGGGCGGATCGCTCACCTGGAAGAGCTTCATCGGCAGCCTGATGGGGGCGACGCGCGTGTCCTGCATGATCATGTTCATCCTGGCCGGGGCGTCCTTCCTGTCGATGACCATGGCCTTCACCGGCATCCCGCGCGCGCTGGCCGAATGGGTGGCCTCGCTCGCGCTGAGTCCCTACGCGCTGATCACCATGCTCTCCATCCTCTACATCATCCTGGGCACGGCGCTCGACGGCATCTCGATGATCGTGCTCACCTCCGCCGTGGTGCTTCCGATGATCCAGAAAGCCGGCTTCGATCTGGTCTGGTTCGGCATCTTCATCGTGCTGCTGGTGGAGATCGCCGAAGTGACGCCGCCCGTGGGATTCAACCTTTTCGTGCTGCAGAACATGACCGGCAAGGACAGCAACTACATCGCCAGGTGCTCGCTGCCGTTCTTCGCCTGTCTGGTAGTGTGCATCGCCATCATCACGGCGTTTCCGATCACCGTCACCTGGCTGCCCGACATCGTCATGGGCAAGTAGGCGCTGCGCTATCATTGGCGCGCCATGCCCGCTCTACCGATTTACACGACGCCCGCGATCCGCAAGCTGGAGGAGCTCGCTGCCCCCGCGCCCGGCACTCTCATGGAACGCGCCGGCGCGGCAGCCGCGGAATACGCGCGCAGCCTGTGCGGCGACACGGCCAAGAGCGTTCTCGTATTGGCCGGTCCCGGCAACAACGGCGGCGATGCCTTCGAGGTCGCGACGCACCTGAAACGGTGGTTCTTTCGCGTCAACGTCGTTTCTTGCGGAGAGCGCGGCAAGCTGCCGAAAGACGCGCTGGCGGCGCTGGGAAAATGGGAAACCGCGGGAGGGACGCTTCTCCACGACGTTCCGGGAGAATCGCGCTTCGGTCTGGCCGTCGACGGCTTGTTCGGCATCGGGCTCAAACGGCCCCTCGCGGGAAACCATTGCGCGCTCGTCGAAAAGCTCAATGCCCTCGGCACCCCCGTGCTCGCGCTCGATGTTCCCAGCGGCATCGACGCGGATAGCGGCGCGATAATGGGCTGCGCTGTCCGCGCGAGCCACACCATCACCTTCATCGCTTACAAGCCTGGGCTCCTGACTCTCGACGGCCCGGATCACTGCGGCGAACTCAAACTGGACACGCTCGGACTCGATCCGGCCAGGCTGCTCGAACCCGAGGGGATGCTCCTCGATGCGGACATTCTGGGCCGCGCGATCGCGCCGCGGCCAAGAAACTTCCACAAGGGACAAGCAGGCAGCGTCGGCGTTCTGGGCGGCGCGGCGGGAATGGTCGGGGCCGCGGTGATCGCCGGCCGCGCCGCGCTCAAGTGCGGAGCCGGACGCGTCTATCTCGGGCTGTTGACTCCGCACCCCCCTTACGTCGACGACACGCAGCCGGAGCTGATGCTGCGAAAACCCGCTGCGGTCCTGGAGAAGGCATTGGCCGACGTCCTGGTCGCCGGGCCGGGTTTGGGGAAGGCCGACTCGGCAAAGAAGCTGCTCCGCACGGCGCTCGCTGCGCCGCTTCCCCTTGTTCTCGACGCCGACGCGCTCAACGTGATCGCGGGAAGCCGAGCGCTCGCCGCGTCGCTCGCAAAGCGCAAGGCCGCCGCCATCCTGACGCCTCATCCTGCCGAGGCGGGGCGGTTGCTGGGCCTAACGACCGGTGAAGCGCAGGCGGACCGCATCGCCTCGGCGAGGGCGATCGCGCAACGCTATCGCAGCTTGGTCGTCCTGAAAGGCAACGGCAGCGTGATCGCCGCGCCGGACGGGAAATTCTGGATCAATACTTCAGGCAATCCCGGGATGGCCTCGGCCGGCATGGGCGATGCCCTGAGCGGCATGATCGCCGCGTTCGTTGCGCAGGGCGCCGAGCCTCTTCAGGCGCTCCTCGCCGGTGTATACCTTCACGGGGCGGCTGCGGACGCTCTCGTCGCGTCAGGCGCCGGCCCGGTCGGCATCACCGCAAGCGAAGTGATCGACCGGGCGCGCGTCCTTCTCAACCTCCGCAGCTAGAAACGAAACCCCAGCTTCACTCCGTAGCTGCTGGCCTTGCCGGTCCGATCGCCCTCGAAGGCGAGGTTCGTCAGTCCGAAATTCATATTGAGGCCCACGAAGACCTTGTTGAGAGACAAGGATTCCTTCGACAGCGCGGGTATGCCATTGGGCGTGCTCGAGGCCCATACCTTGCCGACCCCGGCATAGGGCGTAAACATCAGGAAGCCCTTCGAGATCGAGAGGTCGAGGCCTTTGGTATCGAAGTCGAGCTGATCCACGCCAGTGAGCTTGGTGTAGCTTCCACGGATGCCGATCGCGGGCATCGCTACCCCGCCGGAGACGATCGCGTAACGCAACTCGCCTCCGTAGAGCTTTATGTTGGTGCCGGGGACAGCGCCCGCCATGACACCGACGTCGATGCCGAAAGGCAGTCCCTTGTGCACCCGCAGCGACGGCACGGCCGCGTTGGATATGTCCGCGCCGGCTTTCGCGAAGACAGCCCTATTCTGAAGCTTTGTGCCGGTCACCGCGATTCCCACATCGAAACCAGTAATGCCGAGGGGCGCGGTGGGCGTCAACGGCTTGTACGACAGCGCCGCGCCCAAATCCTCAGAAAGCGCATGGAAGTCGCTTTGATTGAGAGGCTGGATATTTATGTCTTTCGCCGCGACGGGCAGCGACACGGCAAAAAGCGACACGACGACAAGGCCGCGTTTGAGATTCATCATCGACTCCTGACGAGAGGTAAGGTGCGAGCAATCTAGCACATCGATACAGTGCCCAGCTCGACGCCTGCCGCGACTACAGGAAATAGTACCGCCGCCCGAGCGATCAGGCCGCCTTGCGCTTGGTGTTCGGCTCGGGGTACGGATACAAGATGTTGAGCGCTGCGCTGTGGCCCGCGGTTTGCACGATGCGCACGTGCTCGCGCTTCAGGTCGCGTGCATGGCGACATCCGCATGAGTGCGCGATCATGTCGATTTCCTTGTTCATGCCCATCGCGTAGTTGGCGACGCGCAGGTATTTCTCCTCGACCACGAGCCCGCGCTGCAGGCGGGGGTTGTGCGTCGTCACGCCTGTGGGACAGGTGTTCTGGTGGCAGCGCAGCGCCTGGATGCAGCCGAGCGAGAACATGAAGCCGCGCGCGGTGTTGACGAAATCGGCGCCTGCGCACAACGCCCACGCCGCTTTCGCGGACGTGACGAGCCTGCCCGCGGCAATGACGCGGATGCGGTTGCGCAAGCCCGACTCGATCAGCGAGTCGATGACGCGTGGCAGGGCCTCGGCGATCGGAAGCGCCATGTGATCCATCAGCGCCTGGGGCGCCGCGCCCGAGCCGCCTTCGCCGCCGTCGATGGCGAGAAAATCCGGCGCGTACTCCAGGCCGCGCCGGTGAATCGCATCGCAGAGCTCGTTGATGAACTGCCAGCCGCCGATCGCCGTCTTCACGCCCACGGGTTTGCCGGTGAGGTCACGGACAAGTCCGATCTTGTCGAGCAGCTGATCGACGTTGGCGACATCGCGGTGACGGTTGGGGCTGATCGAATCCTCGAAAGGCGGAATGCCGCGGATGCTCGCGATCTGTTCGGTCACTTTCGCCGCCGGCAGCACGCCCCCCTTGCCGGGTTTCGCGCCCTGCGAGAGCTTGATCTCGAACGCCTTCACCTGCGGAAACCCCGCGACCTCCTTTGCCCGCTCCCGGGAAAAGCCTCCGTCTCCGCTGCGCACCCCGTAGTTGGCCGTGCCGATCTGCATGATGACGTCGCAGCCGCCCTCCAGATGGAAGGACGAGAGCCCGCCTTCGCCCGTGTCCATCCAGCAGCCGGCGAGCGCCGCGCCCCGCGACAAGGCGCGCACCGCGGGTTCCGAGATCGCCCCGAAGCTCATGCCGCTGATGTTGACCACCGATCTCCCGAGGAACGGCTCCCTGCAGAAATTCTCGCCGATCGCGAGCGGCGGCGTGGGCAGGCGGTCCTCCTCCAGCACCGGATAAGGATGGTTGACGAACAGGATCGAGCCGGGCTCATTGGTGTTGTTGGTCGAGCCGAAGCCGATCACGCCGCCTTCGGCCTTCGCGAGGCGGTAGACCCAGCCGCGAGTGGCGCGGTTGAAGGGCAGTTCTTCGCGGTCGTTCATGAAGAAATACTGCCTGAAGTACTCCCCCTGCTTCTCGAGCAGATAGCGCAGGTGCCCGATGACCGGATAGTTGCGAAGAACGGTGTGCTTCTTTTGCGTGATGTCCTGGATGAAGACGATCACCAGAAACGCAAGCAGGCCGAACCCGATCAGAGTCCCGAGGCCATACGAGACTACGCTCAGCATGCCGCCCTTCCCTCCTCTCCGTCGATTTCCGCGCGGACCGCGACGCGAAGCCCGCGCCAAATGATAGGGGAAAACGCGCAGCGCCGGGGAACCTCAGGGCAGGACGCGAAGGATCACCGATTCGGGATCGTCGGCCGAGCCATTTCGAATTTCGGCTTCGGTGGCCGGGCGCACCCCGACGACGGTGCAGGACAACTTGAGCGCCATCCCGGCAAGCGCATGGTTGGCGTCGAGCACGACCTTGTCCTCCGCCATGTCGGTGACCGTGAAGATCCGGTTTTCGTCTTCGCCGCCCGCAGCGCCCTCGAAGCGCATGCCGACCTCGAGGACCTCGGGAAAGCGGCTGCGCGGCTCGACTCTCAGAAGGTTTTCGTCGTAGTCGCCGAAAGCATCCTCGGGCTCAAGACGCACTTCGACGCGGTCCTTGACCTTCCTTCCCTCGAGGGCGGTTTCCGCCACCGGAAAGATGTTCCCGTAGCCGCCGTGCAGGTACTGCAGAGGCTCCTCGGAGCGCTCGATCAGTTTGCCCCAGATGTCAGACAGCTCGACGTCGAGCGAGACGACCGTGTTTTTCGCGATGATCAAGTGCTCGGGTCGGCTCGAGGCCCGACCCCGGTCAGCGCAGCGATCTGACGAGGTCCAGCACCTGGGCCGCGTGCCCGCGCGGATTGACGCCGTAGAACGCGTGCCTCACCGTGCCCTGCTTGTCGATCACGAAAGTGGAGCGCGTGATGCAGGATTTCCTGGATCCGGCGGCTTCTTTCTCGTGCACCACGCCGTATTTCCTGCAGACCTCGCTCTCGGTGTCCGCGAGCAGCCGGATCGAAACGCCGTGCTGGTCCCGGAAACCGGCGTGGCAAAGGCAATCGTCCGGACTCACCCCGAGCACCACGCAGTCGTGGCGTGAAAACTCGTCTTCGTGGTCGGAGAAATCGGTGGCCTCCAGCGTGCAGTTGGGCGTGCCGTCCTTGGGATAGAAATAGAGCACGACGTGCTTCTTGCCCCGGAACTGGCCGAGGTCCACGGTTTCCATGTCAGCATCGGGAAGCGAGAAAAGCGGCGCAGGCTGCCCTGCTTGCAGCACGTCAGGCGGGCATTCGGTCGTCCTGAGCGACGCTTGGTCTGCGCTTTCCAAGTTTTCCTCGCCGGTTTCAAGGCATCAACAGACTATAATCGCGGCGATGAGAATGCAACTGCTGGGTGGGCTGAGCGGAGAGAAATTTTTGTCAAGATTCTGGCAAAAGAAACCCTTGCTGGTCCGCAACGCGATTACCGACTTTAAGGGCGTGGTGCAAGCGTCTGAATTGCTTGCGCTGTCGTTGCGGCAGGACATCGAATCGAGACTCGTGTGCCGCCGCCGCGGCTCTTGGCACATGCAGCTGGGGCCTTTCTCGCGCACGCAGATCGCGCGCCTGCCGAAGTCCGGGTGGACGCTCTTGGTGCAGGGGCTGAATTTCGAGCTTCCCGAGGCGGACGCGCTGCTGCGGCGCTTTCGCTTCCTGCCTTACGCGCGGCTGGACGACGTCATGGTGAGCTACGCCGCCGCGGGCGGCGGGGTCGGGCCCCACCTCGATTCCTACGACGTGTTCCTCCTGCAAGGTCCGGGGCGGCGCCGGTGGAGCGTCGGTAAGCAGCGCGAGCCGGAACTCGACCCGAAGGCGCCGCTCAGGATCCTGCGCAACTTCCGTCCCGCAGAGGAATGGCTCCTCGAACCTGGAGACATGCTCTACCTGCCGCCGGGCTGGGCTCACGACGGCGTTGCGCTGGAGCCCTCGTTTACCTATTCGATCGGCTTTCGGGCGCCGTCCCATCAGGAAGTCGCCCGGGAATTTCTGGCTTTCCTCCAGGATCACGTCGCGCTCGAAGGCAGCTACGCGGATCGCGGAGCGAGGCCTCAGCGCCGCCCGGCGGAGGTTCCGAAAAAGATGGTGCAACAGGCCGCCGTCGTGGCCCGGAGAATTCGCTGGCGCATTCGGGACGTCGCACGTTTTCTGGGCGAGTACCTGTCGGCACCCAAGCCGCAAACCGTGTTTTCGCGGCCGCGCACGCCGCGCTCGCCCGCGAAGTTCGCCGCGCTGTGCCGCGCCCGGGGCATGCGGCTCGACCTGCGCACCAGGATGCTGTTCCGGGAGCGGGAGTTCTTCGTCAACGGAGAGCAGGTCGAGCCACCAGGGCGCGTGCGCACATTCCTCGCGCGTCTGGCCGACGAGCGCGTCCTGCCGCCGGGCGAGCGCCTCCCGCAGTCTCTCCTCGGGCTGCTGCACGGTTGGTACCTCGCCGGCTGGCTTCGCATCGGAGAGCGCCATGAGTGAGCCCTCCGCCGAGGCGGTTCCCGAGCGGACGCTGCTCCAAGCAAGGAGCGACTATCTGGAGGGCTTCAACAGGCTTCTCGGCCTCGCGCGCCGGGAGTTGCGCATCTTCGATCCGGATCTCTCCGAGCTGGAAATGAACTCGACGAGTCGCATCGACACGCTCACGCGCTTCCTTCGGGAAAGCCGTACGCATCGCATCTACGTCGCGCTCCACGACATCGAGCACGTCACCAAACGTTGCCCGCGATTGATCGCCTTGATGAGCAGCTATACCTCCGCGCTCCTCATCTTCCAGACCCACGGAGAGGCGGCCAAGGTGCAGGATTGCTTCGTGCTCGCCGACGGCGACCATCTGGTGCGACGGCCGGTGAGGACGCAGGCGCGCGGAGTACTCGTGATCAATGATCCGAAGGAGTGCCAGCCGATGCGCGAGCGATTCGAGGAAATCTGGGAGGCGTCGCTCCCGACGGTCTCGGTGAATACGACCGGCTTGTAGAAATCTACAAGTCCCTCCAAGCAAAGCCCTCGTCTTGAGTCGCCACGGATATCCACCCGGGCTCGCAGCGCAATGCCTCTGCCAGCGCTCCGCGCGCCAGTTCCGGGGTATTGTTCGCTTGCGAGAGGTGCGCGGCGATCACGTGTTTGAGCCGGCTGCGGTCGAGCGCCGCGAGTATCTCTCCCGAAGTTCGATTGTCCAGATGCCCGAGGCGGCTGGCGATGCGCGCCTTCAGCGCAGCCGGATAGGGCCCGCTCGCAAGCATGCTGAAATCGTAGTTGCATTCGAGCACCAAGGCGTCGCAACCGGACAAGTTCGATTCGATATGCGCGGTCGAGCAACCCGTGTCGGTCAGGACGCCCAGACGGCTCGCGCCGTCGGAGAGCACGTACTGGACCGGCTCGCGCGCATCGTGCGGAACCGTGAAGGGCTGCACCAGCACGTCGCCGACCGAGAAACCAGCTTGCGAATCGATCAGATTGAACGCGCACTCCACGGCCTCGGCGCCCGTTTCGCGCAGAGCGGCGAGCGTACCGTGCGTCAGCCATACCGGGATACCGAAGCGGCTCGCCAGCGGAAACACGCCTGCGCCGTGGTCGGCGTGCTCGTGCGTGACGACTATTCCGGAGAGATCGGAAGGCTCGAGGCCAACTCGAGCCAGACGTGACAAGGCTTCGCGCGGAGAAAACCCGCAGTCGAGCATCAGGCACGTCCGGGCGACCTCGACGATCAGCGCGTTGCCTTCGCTGCCACTACCAAGCGAAGCGAAGCGCACGCTCGGGTCCTAAAGGCCTTCGCTTCTTCGGATCCGTCTCAATCCGCGCAAGGCTATTTCAGCTGCTGCTGCAGCAGGGAAAGAATCTTGCGCGCCGTATCGGAGGAAGCCGGGGTGCCTTCCCTGTTGAGAACCTGGACCTCGCTCGAATCGTTGCGATCTTTCACGAACACGCGATACTGCTCGGCCTTCGGATCGGGCGCCGAGCGCCAGAACATGAGCTTCGCAAGAAAACTGTCGTTCTTCTTGTCGAGCGCGTCGGCCTCCGGATCGACGTACCGCACGAAGTAGAAACCTTTCGAACGGTCGCGGTCCTCGACGGTGAAGCCCACGCGATCGAGCACCAGTCCAACTCGCCTCCAGGCCCGGTCGAAGGGCTCGGCGAGCTCGAGTCTGCCGACCCCGTTCTCGGCCGCCACGATCTTCGCCCGTCCGTCGTCCTTGTTCATCGCGATCTGCGCCCGCGCACGCGCGTCGTCAACCCCGAAGCGGACCATCAGCCGGCGCAGAAACTCGGCCTCCATGCTCGGGTCAGGCGGCCGGGCCTGCCATACCGTGCTGTCGCGGTATTGGTTCACATAGACCTCGGTCACGCCCCGGTGGGTGATGTAGACCTCGGTGGTGTCGGGCTGTGCGCCGCGCTCCAGGCGAGTGCGGAATTTGTCGCGCTCGCCGGTGGAGTAGGCTCCGTCGAGAACACCGCCGATCAGGTTTCGAATTGGATCCTGTTTGATCTTTGCGCGGTTTTCGGCCCAGTCGGTCTCCATGACCCCGGCTTCCGGAACCTCGGTCTTGATCACGAAACCGAGCCCCTGCCAGAAATCCTTGACGACGGGCCAGACCTTCTCGGGCGGCTCGGGCACGACCAGCCAGCGCTCGCTGCCGGATCTGTCGATCCGCACTTTGTCGATTTCAGGCAGGATCGCCGTCGCTCCGGGCCGCGAAGCGCCGCTGCGCTCGGCGTTGTAGGCCGAAAGAGTCGTCGCCCCGGTCGGGCTCCCTTCCGGGATCTGATAGCGCTCGTCGCGGGCCGGCGTCGTGAGGTCCGGCGGTACCTCGAGCGGCGGGAGCTTCTTCTCGGACTTGTAATCGACCTTCGCGGAATCGAACAGCGTACCGCAGCCGGCAAGCGTGAGCCCCAGCGCTGCCGCGACGGCGGCGGAGCCGTACCGCGTCATCCCGCCTTTCCCTCGACGACGCGCAGGCCGCTCGCGGGCGTGACGTCGGCTTGGCGCATGGCCTCCCTGACGACTTCGTGGAATTGCTGCGAGAGCGGCGTGAGCGGCGGGCGGATGCCCATGCCGATCAGTCCCATCTGGGCTACGGCCCATTTCACCGGGATCGGGTTCGCCTCGACGAAGAGCTTGGTGTGAAGTCCCAGCAGCTTGAAATTCAATTCGCGCGCCTTCTTCAGCTCGCCGGCGAGCGCTGCCGCGCACATTTCGTGCATCAGGCGCGGGGCGACGTTGGCGGTGACGGAGACGACGCCTTTGGCGCCGAGAAGCATCAGCGCAAGGCAGCTCGCGTCGTCGCCGCTGTAGACCGCGAAGTCCTTCGGCGCTCGCCGCAGCAGGTCCGAGCCGCGCTCGATGCTGGCGGTGGCGTCCTTGATGCCGACGATGTTCGGGATCTGCGCGAGCCGCAGCGTGGTTTCGCCGGCGAGATCGGCGACGGTGCGGCCGGGAACGTTGTACACGATCTGCGGAATGTCCACCTTTTCGGCGATAGCGCGAAAGTGCCGGTAGAGACCCTCCTGCGTGGGCTTGTTGTAGTACGGCACCACCAAAAGGCAGGCATCGGCGCCCGCGTTTTTCGCCGACTGCGTCAGCTCGATAGCCTCGGCCGTGGAATTGCCGCCGGTGCCGGCCACGATAGGGATGCGGCCGCGCGCGTGGGCTACGGCCAGCCGGATCAGTTCCTTGTGTTCGTCGAAATCGACGGTGGGCGATTCCCCGGTAGTGCCGACGACGACGATGGCGTCGGTGCCCTGCTCGATGTGGAAATCGATGAGCGACTTGAAGCGCTCGAAATCGAGGCGCCCGTCCTCCTGCATCGGTGTAACGACCGCAACCAGTGACCCGGAGAGCATATGGTTTCGCCTTTCGTTTGAACGCCTCATTTTAGCGCAATCGCCTAGCCGCCGGCTGGCTCAGGGACGGCAGCCAGAGGTGCCGGGCCCTTGTCCGCCCGCACCGCGCAGACACGCTGAATCACCGCCTGCTTCGGCGCGGAAACCAACCCCTGTTCGAACGCAACCACGGCCAAGGGTTCCAGGCTGTGGAGCAGCTCGTCGGGCCGCAGCAGGAACGCCGGATTGCTCGGTCGGCCATAGCGCTCGTTGCCCATGGCGAAGGTTTCGCAGATCAGCACGCCCCCGGAACGCAATGCGCCGACCAGATCCGGAAAAAGCGGTCGATGCAGGTAGTTGGTCACGACCACGCCGTCGAATCCTCCGGGCGCGAAGGGCCAAGGCTCCGCCTCGATATCCGCCACGTGAATCTCGACCCCGCCGACTCCCCTGAGCGCAGCGAGCGTCGCTTCGTCGCGATCGACGCCGACGACGGCAAAACCGAGCGAGCTCAGATAGCGCACATGCCTGCCATTGCCGCAGGCGACGTCGAGAACGCGGCCGCCAGGCCTGATCAACGCGGCCCAGCGACGCACCCACGGCGAGGGCGAGTCGATTTCGTGGGCGGGCGGCATGGGGTGGCATTATCTCCCGCGCGGCGGGCACTGGCGCGACCGTGGCCCGTCATGAAACACTGCTGCGACATTCCTCGAGGAGCGAGTCATGGTCCGACAAACCCAGTCCGTCAGTTTTCCCGGCTCATTCGGCGCAACGCTAGCCGCACGGCTCGAGACCCCGACGGAGCGCCCGCTCGCCTACGCCTTGTTCGCCCACTGCTTTACCTGCTCGAAGGACACCAAGGCGGCGACTTACATCAGCACCGCGCTCGCCGAGCGCGGCATCGCCGTGCTGCGCTTTGACTTCACCGGCCTGGGCGGGAGCGAAGGCGACTTCGCCAATACCAATTTTTCCTCGAACATCGGCGACCTCGTCGCGGCGGCCGATTTTCTGCGCAAGACCTATCGCGCGCCTGCGGTCCTGATCGGCCACAGCCTGGGCGGGACCGCGATGCTGGCAGCCGCGCAGAAGATTCCCGAAGCCGTTGCGGTCGCAACCATCGGCTCACCGTACGGTCCGGACCACGTCCTGCGTCTGCTGAAGAATTCGCTCGGCGCGATCCAAGCCGAGGGTGAAGCGCTGGTCGATATCGCCGGGCGCGAGTTTCGCATCAAGAAGCAGTTTCTGGACGATATCGAGGGACGGAAGCTCGGCGACACGGTAGCGCGGCTGGGAAGAGCCCTGATGGTGATGCACTCGCCGCGCGACACGGTCGTCGGCATCGAAAACGCCACGATGATATTCACGGCGGCGAAGCACCCGAAGAGCTTCGTCTCGCTCGACCCCGCCGACCATCTCCTGTCGCGCCGCGAGGATGCGTTCTACGCCGGCCGACTGCTCGCTGCGTGGGCCGAGCGCTATTTGGACGTGAAACCCGACGAGATCCCCGCGGCACCGCCGGGCAAGATACTGGTGCGCGAGACGCGCGAAGGCAAGTTCACCAACCAGGTCGTCGTCGGCCGGCACGTGATCCGCGCGGACGAACCGGTGTCTGCGGGAGGCCTGGACTCTGGGCTGTCGCCCTACGACCTCCTGTGCGCCGCGCTGGGCGCCTGCACCGCGATGACCGTGCGGCTCTACGCCGATCTGAAGGGCATTCCGCTCGAGCGGATCAGCGTCGAGTTGAAGCACGAAAAGATCCACGCCACCGATTGCGCCGAATGCGAAACCAAGGAGGGGAAGATCGATCGCATCGAGCGGCTCATCGCTCTCGAGGGCACGCTCGATTCGGCGCAACGGCAGAAGCTGCTGGAAATCGCCAACAAATGCCCCGTGCACCGGACCCTCCATTCGGAGGTCGTGATTCCGACCCGTCTTTCCGGCTAGAACGTAGACCCGGGCTGCTTCAGAAATTCGGCTTCCTCGGCGGTGGATTGGCGGCCCAGAACGGCGTTGCGGTGAGGAAAGCGGCCGAAGCGCGCGATGATCTCGTAGTGCCGCTTCGGGTATTGCATATCGTCGGGGTCAAGCGCTCGGAACAGGGAAAGAGAGCGGCGCTGCGCGGCAAGATCCTCGGCATGCTCGAAGGGCAGATAGATAAATGTGCGCTCGACCGGTAAGAGCAGGCGATCAAACCCCCGCGCGATCGTTTCCCTCGCCGCGGCGAGCGCCAGGGAATCGCTCGCGAACGCCCGCGCCGTGCCGCGGAAGATGTTCCGCGGAAACTGGTCGAGCGTCACGGCAAGTGCGAGCGATGCGAGCGGGGTCGCCTGCCAGCGTCCGAGCTCGCCGCGCGCCGCCCGCTCCCAGGTGGCGAGGAAGCGGCGGCGGATTTCCGCGTCGAACGGTTCCGACCTCTGGAACCACGACTTGCGCGCCTGACCGCGCTCGCGTGAATCCGGCGCGCCGAACCAGAAATCGAGCACCTCGCCGAAATCCGGTGCGCTCACGGAAAGCTTGCGGTCCGGGGGTTTGCCGCGGCCAATCCTGCGGGGGTCAGCTGCAGAGGCGGAGGTTGGCGAGGTCGATCAGCATCGTAGGGCTGAGATAGACGCTCAAGGCGAGCAGCACGATCGCGGCGAACGCGCCCAACCCGATCGCAGACAGGAGCTTTTTCCGACCCGCCATGTTCCCGATCCCGAACCCGACTCCGCCTATTTTATCGCACAACCGTCTTCGCGCCAGCTCATTCCTTCAGCTGCTGCGCGGTCCAGCCTATGAGCTGGTCGACGGCTTCGTCGCTTGCCCCGATCAGAGCGCGCACGCCGCCTTCCGCGTCGGGAGTCTTTGCCGGGCGTTCAACGCTGAAGCTGCGTTGCGCGGTCAGGCTGCGGTTCCCCATGACCGACGCCCGGAGGCGCACGACGGCCCTGCTCTTTCCCGGAGCATCGAATACGTGCATGAACTCCTCCAGATCGATGCGCAACGCGTACTTGGCGCGAGCGTCGTCGCCCGGCTGGATGATGCCGCCGCCCGAGGCGACCAGTTGGCGACGCAGGCGATTCGTAAACAGCTCCGCCGGAGAGCTGACCCAGCGGCTGTCCGCGTATGCTTGCGGGCGCGCGGCGTCCTGGTACGCGAGGCGGTAATAGATGAACGGCGAATCCAGCCAGGCCGGAGCGCTGACCTCGTGGACGAGCAAGGCTTGGCGCAGGCCCGTTGCCGGGCGCCCCTCAGGCGGGGGACCAAAATCGTAGCTCGCGGTCACCGCTCCCGGTGACGGAGCCACGCTGCATCCTGCACAGCCGAGAAACAGCGTGAGCGTGGCGAGTCTTCGCGATCCCCGCAACATCGCCTTAACGCGCTCCGTCCCTGAATCCGTGCTCGCCCGGTCCGGGCCTTCCTCGCGGCGCGCCGAACACGAAGCTCTGGGGATTCTCGCCCACCGCGTTGAGAACGCGGTCGAGGGCGCGCGTGTCGCGATTGAGCTGTTCGACCAGCGCGTTGAAGCGCGGCAGGGTCTCGTCGTTGAACGAGCGCGCGGCAACTCCCACGTCTTCGAGGCTCGCGGCCATCCGGTCAAAGGCCTGAGAGCGCTCCTCCAGCTTGCGCGAGAGCGCACCGATCTCGACAAACAGCTTCTCCGCGCCCGGCTGAAGGTGCTCGGCGAGTTCGGCGGTCTGGCGCGAGGCTCGCTCGATACCGCCGAGAACCCGCGTGACGAGCCTGCGGTTCTCTTCGTTCAGCAGGTCATTCATGCGCCCGGAGAGCTCGTTCACGGCGGCGACGAGATCTAGGCTCGAGTCGAAGACCGACGGCCGCAGGTCGATGCGCGGCGGCTCTCTGCCGCCCGCTTTCAGCAGCTCGCTGGAGGAGCCGTCGTCGTTCAGGGACACATAGGCAAGGCCGGTGACGCCCTGATAACCCAGCTGCGCATAGGTGCTCTTCGTGATCGGGGTTTCCTCCTGCACGCCGATGCGAATGTGGATGCGACCGGAAACACCGGGCTCGATCCTGATCGCCTCCACGCGCCCCACGTCGACTCCACGGTAGCGCACCGGGGCCTCCGTTTTCAGGCCGGAGACCGAGCTCGTCGTCGTGACCAGGTATTGCGCGAATCTGACGTCGTCGCGGCGGAACCAGAGTCCCGCCGCCACCAGGGCGGCGGCGAGGAGCAAGGTAAACGATCCCGCTGCAAGTGCGTAAGCTCGATTTTCCACGGTTCCTCCTCAGGGTGTCTGCAGCGCCGGCGCCGCGGAGAGCGCCCGCCGACCGCGCTCTCCGAGAAAAAAGTTCCGGATGAACGGATGGTCGTGCTGCACCACCTCGTTCAGGGTGCCGCACACCACCACCTTCTGGTCGGCGAGCACGGCGATGCGATCGGAAACCGATACCAGCGTGTCGAGGTCGTGCGTCGCCATGACCACGGTGAAATTGAGTTTGACGTGGAGATCACGCACGAGCTTCACGAAAGCCTCGCTGCGATCCGGATCGAGCCCCGCGGTCGGTTCGTCGAGGAACACGAGTTCGGGCTCGAGAACGAGCGCGCGGGCAAGCGCGACGCGCTTGATCATGCCGCCGGACAAGTCCGAAGGCATCGTCGACGCGTGCCGATGGTCGATTCCCACCGCGTCGAGCTTGAGCATGACGATATCCTGGATGAAATCCTCGTCGAAGGCGTGCAGCTCGCGCAGGGGCAGCGCGATGTTGCCGAAAACGCTCAGCGCGCTGTAGAGGGCGCCGTGCTGGAACAGGACGCCCCAGCGCTTGCGAATCTTCTTGAACAGGTCCGGGTCGCAGGAGTGCAGCGGAACGCCGAAGACACGGATGCTGCCGCGGTGCGGCCGCTCCAGCCCCAGCATCTGCCGCAGCAGCGTCGTCTTGCCGCTTCCGGATCCTCCCACCAGAGACACGACTTCGCCCCGCATGACTGAGATGTCCAGATCGCGGTGGACGACGAGGTCTCCGAAGACCGTCCAGAGGCCCTCGACCTGGACTATGGTATCGGCGCTCATCTTCAGCTCCAGCCCACGTCCGAGAAGACCACCGCCAGGATCGCGTCGGCGACAATGACTGCGGTGATCGAAGTCACCACCGAGCGCGTCGTGCCCGCTGCGAGGCTTTCGGTGTTGGGTTGGATGCGCAGCCCGAAGTGGCAGGCGATCAGGGCGATGAGCACGCCGAAAACCACGCCCTTGCCGACCCCGAGCCACAAATTGACTTCGGGAACCGCGGCCGGCAGGGCGGAGAAGAACTGCAGAAAGCTCATGCCCAGCTCGACCTTGGCCGACACCGCGCCCCCGACCAGCGCAACGCCGGAGGTCCACAGCACGAGCAGGGGCAGTGCCACAGCGATAGCCGCCACCTTGGGCAGGATCAACCTCATCGTGTTCGAGATGCCCATCACCGAAAGCGCGTCCAGCTCCTCGGTGACTCTCATGACGCCGAGCTGCGCGGTTATCGCGGACCCGGAGCGCCCCGCGACGAGCACCGAGCAGATAACGGGCCCCAGCTCGCGGATGATGCCGATGCCGAGGATGTTGACGATGAAGACGTCCGCCCCGACCAGGCGCAGCTGCTCGGCCGAAAGATAGCTGAGCACGACCCCGATGAGAAATCCGACCAGCGCGGTGATCCCCAGGGCCTGCGCCCCGATGCGGTAGACGCCCGCGGAGAATTCGCGCCACGGCCGGAGCAGCGGTTGCCTCGTCACGGCCACCGCATCGATGAGCAACTGCCCGAACAGCTGGAGTATCTCCACAGCGTGGCCCGCGGCAGCCCACGCCCCCCGCCCCAGAGCGATCAAGAGCGAGAGCGGATCAAGCCCTCTGGGCGGGGACGCCGCCACTCCGGAGGATTCCTCGCAGGCACCGAAGAATATTTCGTGCTCGCGCTTCAGCTGCAGCTTGCCGGGCCTGCAACGGCCCCACGCCCGCCACACGAGCATGGCGCCGACATGGTCGAAGCGCTCGATCTGCGAAAGGTCCCAGCGCGCCCCGGCCGAGAGGGCCGCGTCCCTGAGCGCCGACTGAAGCGCGCGCGCGCGCGATTCGAGCGCTCGGATATCCCATGCTCCGGAAAGATGGATGACGGGTGCGCCATCTCCGGCGGCAGTGACCTGCACGTCCGGATCGCGGACCGGCTTGGACGCAGTTTGCTGCATTCGCATTCGCGCAAAGCGGCGAGCGAGCTCCCCCCGACATCGGCGATGACAGCTTCCTTGGCGGGAAGCTTACAGTAATGCGGCTGGAACGCAACGCCATGATTCGAAGGCGTTCGCGTACAATCGGCGTCTCGCCCCGGTAGCTCAGTGGATAGAGCAGCCCCCTCCTAAGGGGCAGGTCGGACGTTCGATTCGTCTCTGGGGCGCCAAGTTTTATATTGTTAAACGCGGCGTTACGAAATTTGTGCGACCGTTAAACTTGGTGAATTGATCGCTGTGCAACCATAGTGCAACCTTCTGTGGGTTGTTTTCAACAACACATGGAGGTAACCAATGGATCAAATATTGACGGCACAGCAGGCCAAAAATGCGCGCAGCGCAGCGCGTTTGTCGCAAGGCAAAGTAGCAACAGACCTCGGCATCAATCGCAGTTATCTTTCGTTGTTCGAGTCGGGAAAGTACGTCCTCGACGACAACACCCTAACGCAGCTTCGGGATTACTACCAGGACCACAGCGTTCACCTCGATGGCACGAGCAATGGCAGGACGATACCCGCATCGACGCCCACCGAAAACGCACGGTTGCGCGATGGTTTCCTGCTAACGGACGCCATGGATGACGATGAAGCGGATGCGCTACTGACAGAGTATGCCGAGAATCGCGAGAAAATCTCCGCGCTATGCGCAGAAGACTTGACGAAGGGGTTCTTTAGTTCCCTCTTCGGCGTCGACAGCGATGACGCCGCCGAGCATGTTAACAAAGTGCTGACGCTCATGGCGCGCAACTTCGCCATCGTCGAACAACTTCAGGGGCATGACACGGCATCATTGCCGACACGCGTCGATGCGAAGCGCGAGAAACGCACAACGGGGGATTTTGTGAACACCCGGTTTAGTGAAACTCTCGAACTGCGTGATGTCGGAGCGGCTCGCGACGAATAGGAAACATCGTAAGACCGGACCCCAATTGCCCCAGTCAGGTAATGTCAAACAGGTTGCTTGCTTCGAATTCTGTCTCTTCGAGAATACCAGCTTGGGAATATGGTGGAAATTCTGAATTCCGCTTGACTACGGAAACGATCCAAAGTGTACCGCCAAGCGTGGTCCCGGAGGTGTCAACACAATAAATTTCATCTGGCGGATTGTTATAAGAGGGAAGCGCCGTGCGAACACCCCACACTATCGTTTGAGTATTTGACAACGCCGCATCCCAATCTTCTAAAACCAATACACTCGTTGCTCCATTGTCTTTCCACATCTGTAGCTTGGGCAATTTCTCATCAAGTGCCCGGCGCATAGCTCTTAGCCGTTCCTGATTGTTCTCTGCCGGCGCCCATCGACGAGCGCCGATGCGTCCAAATAGCGAAGGACTATTTCGCTTGCAAGCTAGCGTCACTTCAAAAGGGACGCCTTTCGGGTGTTCGGTGCAAAGCCATTCGGCGCGACTTTCGGAGAGACGCCGCGCCGTGCTCCTGATCCACGCAGAGAGACTTTTCCTGACTGCCGGTACTTGGTGATTCTTAACTCGATCCAGCGCGCCTATCTGGATGATGAGATCGAACTGCGCAGTTGTCGGGAGACACCCCTGCAAATCGCCGACAATTGGTTTCGTCAGATTGCCAAATTTCACTTCATCCGAGATCTGCTTAGAGAACGATTCAATTCTTGTATGTTCCACCGCGAAAAGACGCCCGCCAATATCACATGTCAGCTCGACTGGTGCCGAGTGACCGTCATTTTCAGGAAAAGATATATTCCGTCTTGCGCTACCTTCGCGCCTTTCGACTACTCGAAGGACCGCATCAAGACACTTACCCTCGTTGTTCGGAACGGTGACTCGCCTTGCCATACGACCACTAGGCTGATTGCCTAGCTATCATGACAAGGCTGTGGATTACCGCCCAACTGAGACTTGAAAAATGCCTTGATAGTCTCTTGCTGCTCGGTGGTCATGAGCTTTCATGGAGGGAACTCAACGTAGACGACGAACAGCGTTGAGAGCGTATGGGCGGTGATGAAGCGCGGCCTGCACGGCGTCTATCACCACGCGAGCGATAAGCATCTCGACCGCTACGTCAACGAGTTCACCTTCCGATTGAACGAGGGCAACGTAAAGCCGCATACGCTTGCGCGGCTCGACAGCTTGGTCGGCGCGGTCACGGGCCATCGTATCACCTACGCAGACCTGACGGCGTGAGGCCGAAGAAAATTCTTGACAAAATCGCAGACGCGATCCTGTCCTACAGACCGAAGAAGAAAAAGAAAAGACAGAAGCGCAGGAAGGGAAAGTAATCATGCTACTCACCGACACGCCGATACTTCTTGTCAATTTCCGTCGCCCAATAATTCCGGCGAAATTCTCCGCGCCAGTCAGCGATTTGTCGCTTCCACCAAGAGGCTTTCGGCCAATGCGCTATCACCTGACTCTTGGATACCTGAACGCTTGTATAGCACGGACCATCTTCAGCGCCGCGAAGGTCGGTCTGCCATTCCTTTGGATCAACCTTGAAACAGTAGGGCCGTCTCACCACCGCTTTGTCCCAGTAGTCTCTGGGAATTTCACGGACCACGCCATCAGGCGTTGGGTACGGCATTCGCGATCTGTTGGCGACATCCCAAATTCCCCACGCTATCATGCGCCCGCAAGCTAAGTCCGCCGATAACTGTTTCAAAACATCGTTGTGCCCGGTACTTGGCCATTTTCCTAGCCTCGGTTTGAGGAATCGCTCCTTCGGGTGCGGCGCGCGAAGCTCGGCCGCAGAGCCATTCACGATGTAATTGAGGGCATCGGCAATAGGTATATTGTTGATTTTTTGCGTAGCATTGGTATGGAGCCAATTCACAATCCACATAACGATTGCAGTTATAACGACAAGAAGGAAAACGACTCTTGCAGCTACCAACGAAATGGGAAGACCGCCAATCATCGCAGCAGCCCAGCGATCAGGCCCAAAACCGAAGGCGGTACAGATCGCAATGACAATCGTGGCGAATGTTTTACCGATGAATCCTCCCGCCACAGACTGGAAAAATGGCCGCATGGCCTGATTCTACTTAACCCTCTATGAAAGGGACTTAAATTATATAAATCCCCTAAAAATCAGCCCAGGGCGTTATCAAGATAACCGTGAAATAGGTGCCGTCCCTTCAGCAACGGTCGAACAGAAGTGGCCCCACAAATCCAGACAGTCGGATAAGTGTAATCTC
>JACXTT010000530.1_pt1 | contig 64877 bp, 61 predicted proteins | sample 9270951 | NCBI WGS metagenome assembly JACXTT01 (sample SAMN15532306, study PRJNA645909) | rock metagenome | isolation source: weathered quartz diorite | place: Puerto Rico | collected 2017-06-21 | reverse complement strand
ACCGCCGCCACCGCCGCCTGAACCCGAACCGCCGCAGGTCGCGGCAGCGCCGCCACCGCCGCCGCCGCCACCGCCACCGCCACCAGCGCCGACGCATGAATACAACCCGTGGGTCGCATCAGCGAACATCGGCACTTCGTTCGGCACGTCGTTTGGCAACACCGTGAACACCGTCTTGGGAACAGTGAACGTCGACAGCGACGTCCCTTCAACCCTGACTTACAACTTCCAGGTCGGTTACATGTGGCACAGCATCTGGGGCGCAGAATTCCTTGCCGATTTTGCACCCGACGCCGGCTTCGACAGTCAGTTGCTTGCGAGTCAGCCGCACGTGCATAGCTACATGGGGAACATCATTGCCGCGCTTCCAATAGCACGCGAAAGACTTAACCCGTATATTTCGGGTGGCTTCGGAAGCGTCGGCATAAGCGCCAACGTGTTCACCCTCCCTGACTTCAATGGCAACCGCAACACGGTATCAGCCGACCGGTCGCGGTGGGGCTATGACATCGGGGGCGGGGTCATGGCATTCGCCGACCGCCGATGGGGCGTGCGCGGCGACGTGCGGTACTTCAGAGGATCGTCCGAGGACACGTTCCTCAACGACGTAAACGCAGATCGGGAGCAAAGGGTGACGGGGGGAATCCTTTCGGATCTCGGCTTCTGGCACGGGACGTTGGGTCTGGCGTTTCGCTGGTAGCCAGTCGATATCACACGGCTCTGCAACATGCCGGCGACTGATCTCCACCTGGAGATCAGTCGCCGGTGACCGCTTGTTTCATCGGGCCTGCCTATAATGAGCACTCTTGTAGGCCCATGTCCTTCAAGCGGTTCGTCATCGCGACATCGACCCTCGTCTTGTGCGCCGTGTTCGCGTCCGTGCTGCCGGCGCAGCGTCAGGCCGGAAGACCGGCTCCGGACGTCATCTACTACAACGCGAAGGTCGTGACCGTCGACGACCAGTTCTCGTACACGCAGGCCCTCGCGATCACCGGCGACAAGTTCACCGCTGTTGGTACCAACGACTCGGTGCGTATGATCGCGGGCCCGAACACTCGCTTCGTCGATCTGCGCGGCATGACGGTGATCCCCGGGCTTACCGACAACCATCTTCACAATGCCGGCGGTGGACCCGGTGTCGATCTCTCCCGCACCCGCACTGTTGACGAAGTGCTCAAGGCCGTGGGCGATCGCGTCAAACGCGCGGAACCGGGCGAGGTCGTCATCTCCAACAGCGACTGGCACGAAGCGCAATTGAAGGAGCAGCGGCTCCCGCTTCGGCGCGACCTCGACAAAGTGGCGCCGATGACACCCGTCGTGCTCGTACGCGGCGGCCACGAATACGTCCTCAATTCCGCGGCGCTGACGAAGTGGAACATCACGAAAACGACCGCGCAGTCGCAAGGCGGCCGCATCACGCGGTATGCAGACGGCGAGCTCAATGGTGAGCTCGTGGATACCGCCAGGTCACTCGTGACCCTCCCTCCCGAGAAGCCGCGAACGCTGGAGCAGCAGATCAACGATCAGATCGCCGAATACAACAAGCTGCACGCGGTCGGCCTCACGGCTGTGCGCCATCCGGGCGATTCAATCGACAGTTACCGGATGCGGAAGGAGATGGAGCGCCGCGGCGTGCTGACCATGCGTGTGACGCAGCTGCTGCGGCTCGCCGGCCCGCCTGCAGCGATCGAGCAGACGCTGAAGTCGTCAGGGCTGTCGCCGGAGGACGGCGATGCGCTGCTGCGGCTCGGCGGCATGAAGATGGCCGTCGACGGCGGATTCGAAGGCGGCTTCATGCGCGAGCCGTACGAAGAGCCGTACGGCGAGGGCGGTGAGTTCCGCGGCCTTCAGACCATGCCACCGGCGAGATTCAACGAAACGGTGAAGTTGTACAACCGCCTCGGTTGGCGCGTGTTCACGCATGCCGTCGGCGATGCGGCGATCGACGAAGTGCTGACCGGCTATGAGGCGGCCAACACCGAAAAGTCCATCGCCGGCCGACGCTGGGGAATCGAGCACGCGTTCATCGGCCGTCGGGATCATCTGCCGCGCATGAAGGATCTCGGACTGTTCCTGTCGCTGCAGGATCACTTGTATCTCGCCGGGCCAAGCCTGGTGAAGTACTGGGGCAAGCAGCGTGCGTTCCTCACGACGCCGGTGAAGATGTACCTGGATGCGGGTTTGCCGGTGTCGGGCGGCACCGATTCGAGCGTCGTGCCCTATTCACCGCTGTGGGTGATCTATCACTTCGTGACGCGCGACACGATCTCCGGCGGACCGATGGGTGTGGACCAGAAGATCTCGCGCGAAGACGCGGTGAGGATGGTGACCCGCAATCACTGGTATCTCACGTTCGAGGAAAACATGAAGGGGACGATTGCTCCCGGGCGTTTCGCTGACATGGTGGTACTGCCTGAGGACATCATGACCGTCCCGCCCAGGCGCATCGAGCAGATGCGGGTGATGATGACGATGGTCGGCGGCAAGGTTGTGTATCGGGACGCCGACTTCCACAAGGTCGCCACGGACTAGCCGGAACACCGCCTCCGCCGCCCCGGCGAGACGAGCCGTGGTGGCTCGGCTACAGGCGAAACGGCGATCGACGCGTGGTATCGCAGTTGCTCTCGCCTGTGAAATGACTCGAATCAGTACCGTTGTTGTGTTGGCGCTCTTCGCCACCGCGTGTGACGGCTCAAACGCAACCAGCCCGACAGCCCCAACAGTTGTCGTGTCGAGGCTGACGTTCACATCGACGCCGACGCCGAGTCCGACATCGACGCCGACGCCAACGGTAGGTACGGTGCCGACCGTGGGTACGACGCCAACCGTCGGTACCATGCCGACGCCGACACCTGCGCCGCCGGCCTCGACTGTCGGAACTACGCCGAGCTTGATTACCGTCCCGCCGCCGAGCCAGCCGCCAGGTACGACGTTGCCTCCGCCGGCAAATCCAGTCGCGCCTCCACCGGCTTCAACCGGGGGAACGCCAGCGGGAACCGGCACGTCGACCATTATTACGGTGACACCTGCCCCCAGGCCGTAGGGGTGAGCGGGTCTACTCGTACCTCAGCGCGGTCGAGGGATCGAGCCGCGTCGCGCGCCGCGACGGCGTCAGGCACGCGGTAATCGCGATCACGATCAGGATCCCGACGATCGTTGTCAGCGTTACGGGATCAGCCGTGGGAATCTGGACCAGCATGCTCTTCAACAGCCGACCGACGGCGAACGCTCCTGCAATGCCGACGGTCAATCCGATGGAAAGCTGAATCAGCGCGCGCCGGAGGATCAGCCAGCGGATCGATTCGGGCGGCGCGCCCAGCGCCATGCGCACGCCAATCTCCTGTGTGCGCTGCGTCACTGAGTACGCCGTCACGGCATACAAGCCGACCGCGGACAGGATCAGCGCGATCAGCGCGAACGTGGTAAACATCGCACCGAATACGCGATACGGCCATCGCAACTGCGCCAGCTGCTCGTCCATCGTGCGGATGTTGAAGAGCGGCATATCGGCGTCGATGATCCGGACCTCCTCGCGCATTGCGGCGGTTGCCTTGGCCGGGTCCACACGCGTGCGCACCAACAGGGATACGCCACGCCCGAGCCCCGGTGATTCGATGTGCGGCACATAGGCGACGGGATCTGGATCCGGTTCCTGGAAATCCCTCTGCCGGATGTTCGGACTGATCCCCACGATCGTGAACCATCCCGTTTGCGGTCCCGTGGGAAATTCCTCGGTAAGACGGATCCTCCGGCCTATCGGATCGTCACCAGGAAAATACATGTCAGCGAGGCGGCGATTGATGACGACAGATTGTTGCGAGACGCCGTCCGTCTCAATGAGCGCGCGCCCTCGAATCAGACGCACACCGACGGTGTCGAAGTAACGAGGCCCGGTGCTGACAATGGTGACGCTCGGCGCGCGCGTACCCGGCAGGGTACGCCCTTCAATGGCCAGCAGGCGCGGCGCTCCTCCACCATAGGGCCAGTTACTTGTGGTCGTCGCCGACTCCACAGCAGCGGCGGTCGAGATCCGCTCGTCAACGCGCTTGAGGAACGCGACGCGATCTGCCGGAGTCACGTATTTGCGTGCCGGCATCAGCAGTTGCATCGTCAGCAGCCGCGACGAATCAAAGCCCGTATTCATCCGGTACAAGACCATGAAGCTGCGCATCATGAAGCCGGCGCCAGCGAGCAGCACGAGCGTTAACGTCACCTGCGTGACGACGAGCGCTCCGGCCCAGCGGCGCGATCGCGCGCCGCTCCCACCGGATCGGCCACCTTCCTTCAGCACCTCGTTCAAATTGGTCTTCGAAATGTGCAGCGCCGGCATCAGGCCGAAGAGAATCCCGCTGAAGATCGACACGACGACGAAGAAGATGAAGGCGCGTGGATCCATGCGGAAAATCATCCAGTAGGGTTTGCCAACCCCCTGTGTCTCCATATCGAACCACTTGATGCCGAGTTGCGCCAGTCCGAGTCCGGCGATGCCACTGACAAGCGATAGCAGCACGCTCTCGACCAGGAGCTGACGCACGATGCGCCACCGAGTAGCGCCGAGCGACACGCGCACGGCAATCTCGCGCGCGCGATCGGCGGCTTGCGCGAGGAGCAGGTTGGCGACATTCGAGCACGCGATGAGGAGAACGAAGGCGACGGCCCCCATCAAGGACCAGAACATCAGCTTGATCGGCCCTCCGATAATGCGGTCGAGGAATAGATCGACCGTCGCCGTCAAATCTTTGTTCGTGGCGGGGTACTGGCGCGCGAGCTCGCGGGAAACGGTCGTGAACTCGGTGCGCGCTTGCTCCAGCGTCACGTTATCGGGAAGCCGGCCGAACACGAATAGCTGCCGATTGCCACGACCCAGATTCACGACGGCGGGCGGAATCTGGGCAAGCGGCACCCACGCTTCGCTATTGAATGGAAACTTCATGTCCGGCGGCATCACGCCGATGATCGTGACGTCAAGCGCCTGAACGCGGACCTTTCTCCCCAGCACGGAAGGGTCGCTCCCGTACCGGTTCTTCCAGATGTCGTTGCTGAGCACCACGACGCCGGGCGCCCCAACGCGATCGTCGTCGGCGTTGAAGAGACGACCGATCACCGGCTTGGTGCCGGTGATGTCGAATCCACCGGCGTTCATGTACACGCCGGTGTACTGCTCGGGTGCGCGATCGTCGCCGCTGAATGACAGATTGGCGCCGAACGCAGCCGACAAATTCGGGATGGTGCGCGTGACACGTCGCCAGTCGTCGAAGTCCTGCGACGACACGCCGAAATTGCGCGGACGCGGATCTCGCATGCCGAGGGCGACAATCCGATCGGAGTGTTCGAAAGGAAGCCCTTGCAGCATCACGACGTTCACGAGCGTGAAGACGGCGGTGTTGGCGCCGATGCCGAGCGCGAGAGCGGTCATCGCGGCAAGCGTGTACCACCGCCTCTTGATCAGAACGCGAACGGCATACCGCAGGTCGTGCCAGATGTCGCGCATGACTACACCGCTGCCGCGACGCCGCTGTCGACAATGCGACCGTCAAAGAGGTTGATGCTGCAATGTGCGTGGCGCGCGTACCGCGGATCGTGTGTGACGATACAGATCGTGGCGCCGTTGTCATGGACGCGGCGCAGCAGATCCATCACGGATTCACCGCTCTTTGAATCGAGATTGCCGGTCGGTTCGTCCGCGAGCAGCAACGACGGTTCGCCGGCAATGGCACGCGCCACCGCGACGCGTTGCTGTTGACCGCCCGACAGCTGACTCGGTAAGTGTTTCGCCCGGTGCCCCATCCCGACATCGTCCAGGGCCTGTGCAACGCGCTGCTTACGTTCCGCCGGACTCATCCCTCGGTACGTGAGCGGCAGTTCGACGTTTTCGAACACCGTCAGGTCGGCGATCAAATTGAAGCTCTGAAAAATGAACCCGACTTCCCGGTTGCGGATGCGTGCACGTTCGGCGACCGACAGGTTCGCGACAGGACGGCCATGGAGTGCGTAGGAACCGTTTGTCGGCGTGTCGAGCAGCCCGATAATCGACAGCAGCGTCGACTTGCCACACCCCGACGGCCCCGCGATCGAAACATAGTCGCCTCGCCGGATCTCGAGGCTCACATCCGAGAGCGCATGCGTCTCGATTTCGTCGGTGACGAATTTCTTTGTCAGGTTTGCAAGACTGACGACGGGAGGGGCATCACCTGTCATGGCAGCGGCTCCTATTGAATGTGGACGCGATCGACCTCGTTCCACGCGGACATATCAGAAAGCACGACCTGGTCACCCGCATTGAGACCGGAGAGCACCTCCAGCGAACTGACGGAGCTGCGGCCGAATTTCACCGGCACGCGAACGGCGGTGCCGTCGGATTGGAGTCTGAAGAGTGTCGTGCTGGTGTTTTCGTCCCCGAAAGCAGGACGGCCGACATACAACACGTTGTCGAGGCGCTCCAGCTCGATGGTGCCGTCGACAGACAAATCGGGGCGCGAGCCCGCCGGCAAGGGCGCATCGAACGCGACATCGACCGTGACAGTGCCATTCTGAACGGTCGGATCAATACGGGTGACGTGCCCCGGAACAATACCGTTATGCGTATCGACTGTGGCACGGAGACCGATCCGGATGTCCTTGGCTTGTGTTTCCGGCACTTTGATCTCCGCCTTCAGTGCCGATGGGTTGACGACACGCGCGAGGTTGGTACCGAGTGTCACTTGCTGTCCAACGTCGACGGGCACAACTTGAAGGATGCCGTCGACGCCGGGGCGTACTCGGAGTGCGTCCACCTCGCGTACCTTCAGTGCCATGTACGCGCGCGCCTGATCGACCTGCGACTGCCGCTCGGCGACACGTGCTTCTTTCGACTCGGCGCTATGCGCAAGCTGCTGTTGCGCAATGCGATTCCTGACCGCAAGCTGTTCGGCGTCCACTCTTGACTGCTTCAGGAGGAGATCCGACACGAGGTGGAGGGCCGCGAGCTGTTCGTTGACGTCGGCCTGCATTGCCGCTTTCTTGTAATCAGCTTCGATCGTCGCGGCCGTGGCGCGTTGCTGCAGCTCCTCGTCGTCGAGCTGCACGCGAAGGCTTGCGAGGCTCGATTCCGCCGCCCTGAGTTTCAACCGTGCGTCTTCCAGCTCCTGCTCCAGGGACGGATTGCTCAGCTGCAGAACCACCGAATCTGCCCGTACAGGCGTTCCGGGTCGTAGCACGATCCGCTCGACGCGCCCGGTCGTCGTCGCCGGAATCCACCGCAGGTCTTCGGAGACCAGCGTGCCCTGTCCGCGAACGTCACGAACCATTTCTCCATGCTTGACGGCGTCAATCCACACCGTGGCGCGATCCACGGGCGGTGCAGCCGGTCGCAGGCGGACAAGTGCGACGCCGGCGGTGGAAACCAGCGCCAACACCACCGCTCCCAAGGTAAGCCGGCGGATTCGCTTCGCCTTCGATCGGTCGGGCAGCGCAACATCCACGAGAACTCCTCGAGACGACTTTGGTTACCACCGCCAGACTCAACGTCCCGGCGATTCGTTTGGTTAACAGCGAGAACTATACGGAGAAACTACGAAGGCGGTTTCGACAATTTTAGACACCGCATGCGGAGATTTGGACGGGGTCGCACAGCTGAGTTCGCATGTCACGGTGAGCGATGGCCTGACGCCGCGCGATAAAGAGTGAGTCGCCGAATTCATGCGTCCGGTAGCCGTTCATCTCCGCCTCCGCGGTCATCTGCCGAAGCACCGAGTCATCCTGGAAGGCGCGGAGCAGTTCGTAATGGCTCGTGCCAGGCTCGTGCTGCCCGGTGACGAGTGCATCGACGATCTGCAATCGTGTGAGCGCGCCGACGCGCCGCGTGGCCGATGCACAACCGGCGCGAACGCGGCCGTCAGACGCAGCCGCGTCTTCGAGCGCTCGAACGACGGTCGTGCCGACGGCAATCACGCGTGCGCCCCGGCGGCGCGCCGTGTCGATCGCATTCGCCGTCCGCACGGGGATCTCGTACGCCTCAGCGAGCGGGAACATCGCGTCGAGACGGGCATCGCCTGTAGAGGAAATCCCTGCTGCGTGAGTCAGTGTCGCGAATGTCGCCTCGCGCGCGCGAAGCGTGTGAACGAGTCGCCAATCGAGGAGAAACCCTGCGGATGGAGCTTCAAACGCAACAGGGCGGCTGGCTATCGTCGTCCAGGTGTCCCATAGCGCAAGCGGAGCGGAAAGATACGAGTACTGAATCGGTCGCCCATACCTCGCGAGCCCTTCCCAAATCTCCTGAGGCGACCCTCGGAACGTAACCTCGATCAACCGCGGATGATCCAGGATCGCCCGCACGATCGCTTCGAGCGGCCCCAGTTGCAGTAAGTCACCGGCACTGAACGCCGGCGGAAGCGGCCTGGATTCAGTCGGTGTTCGAAAGTCGCCCGCCCCGAACGCCACCGCCGTGAAGCGATCGATCTGTTGGGGACGCAGCGATCGTCGTCCGGCGAGCCGAAGTTCAATCGGACTGCCTGTGGCCACGTGGATCCCGAACAGGCTCGCCGGCAGCGTGGCGGCGTCATTGGCAATCACGACATCGCCGCTCTGCACAAGCACAGGAAAATCGGCGCGGCGTTTGTGCACGACGTGACCAAAGGCGTCGACGACCATGAGCCTGGCGTCAGGCGGGCGCTGAACGGCGGCAGCGGCCGGGATCATGGAGCGGCCTCGAGCTCGCGCGGGCGAACCACATGGTCGGCGATGAGTTCGACGATCTCCGCCGCCGCCAGATCGGGGTTCTTGAGACTCGAGCGGTCGGCGTCGGGGATCGCGAGCGCGTGCAGCAGCGTATCCATGTCGCCCGGGTCGACCGACACCAGACGGATGCCTTCACTGGCCAGCTCCGCATCCCAGATGCGCGTGAGATGTGCGAGCGCCGCCTTACTGGCGCCATAGGCGCCCCAGCCGGCATAGGGTGTGACCGCGGCGTCGCTCGAGATGTTGACCACGAGCGGCGCGCCTCCGTCGCGTGCGGCTGCTGCGAGCGACCCAAGCAACGCCTTCGTCAGACGAAACGGGCCCAGTACGTTGGTCGCGAACGCGTGTTCGAGATCCTCGCACTCGGTATCGCCGAGCGGCGCCAATGGTACTGGCCCGAGTGATGACGCGTTGTTGACGAGGACATCGAGGCCATTCAGAGCACCGAGCACCTGAATGGCGATTGGATGGATGTCTTCCTTCCGTGAAACGTCTCCGACGATTCCGTGCGCCTCGGGACGCTCCCGACAAACGCGCTCAACACCGGCCCGGCCGCGCGCGACGAACGCCACGTCGGCGCCCGCGTCGAGCAACCCTCTGACGAGCGCAAGTCCGAGGCCGGACGTACCGCCGGTAATAGCGATGCGGAGTCCGCGTAACGATGGGTGAGCCATTTTGCCTCCTCGCGTTGACACCCATCAGCCTACAAGTTAAAGTTAACTTTAAGTCAAGCGCACATGTCAGGACTGATGACCATCACGGACATCGCTCGGCGGAGCGGCGTCGCCTCCTCTGCCCTGCGCTTCTACGAGTCGCGTGGTCTTATCTCGTCGGAGCGCACCGGTTCCGGCCATCGTCGATTCCCACGCGCTGTGCTTCGACGGATTGCTTTCATCGTCTTCGCTCAGAAGATTGGTCTATCTCTGGACGAGATCGCGGTGCAATTGTCGAAACTGCCCCACAACCGCGTGCCGGAGCGCGCTGACTGGGCAAAGCTGTCCGCGAGCTGGACCGAACGCGTCGACGAGCGGATCGCGGAATTGCAGCGTCTGCGGGCGGGACTGACCCAATGCATCGGCTGCGGATGCCTGACACTCCAGCAATGTCAGCTGGCCAATCCCAGCGATGCCGTCGGTCGCGCGGGACCGGGCCCCCGGTTCTGGATCGGTCGTCCGCGTTCCGCGAGTACGAAATAGGACCTGCGCCGATTCAGTCGCGTGTCAGATTCGAGGCCGTCGAAATCGTCTCCAGCCAATCACCCATAGCGCCCGTCATCATCGCCAGATAGAGCGCCAGTCCCGAGGAGAAACGGCCCATACCGTACCGCATGCGACTCGCCAAGGCGTGCGTCGACAGCCTCTCTCCGGTTCGTCCGTCGATCAGCACCACGGTAGAGTCGAGCACCCGTCCCGTGGCGTAGGCATACATCGTTCGAACACCCCGATGCACCACTCGAGCCGGCGCCACGCGCAGTTTCAGCGAACCGGTGATGATCAGCGGCTGACCGTGCTCGTCACCCAGTCTCCGCCAATACGGAACATCGGCAAGCCGCGCCTCCGAGTCAATCGCAAGTGGCTCGACTTCGAGAACCGGCGCCGAGGACCACGTTCGCAGTTCCGCCCGGAGCAGACGAACGGTTTCGGTGTTCAGATCGAATTCTGGTTTCTTGTCGGTCGCAAAGCCTGCAACCCATATTCGCGGCAGGCTGGCCAACTTCATTTGAAGAGCCGGTCGTGGGGCATTTGTTGGCCGGACGATATGCGGCGCACACGCTGCTGTCCAAATGGTCGCAAGGGATGCGAGCAGCAGTCGAAACATCGCGCCTCCTTCCCGGCGCGACCGATATGCACGACCCGGGCCTCAGGAGATCTCGTTGCGATCCTGCGCGTGCGTCATCTGTGTGAGCGTGACATCAGGAACGGTCACCACCAGCCGTCATCGCTGACTATTTGTTGACAAGATTGATCGCTCGTCGGCAACGCGTCATGCTTTCGTGATTTCCTGCGTGGGGAGGTTCGCGATGCTCGTGCCCGGAATCATCTCAGAGGAAACGTTGAAGAGATTCAGCACGGCGGCGAACGCCAGGAAGCCATCCCAAGTCTCATTGCCCCGCCACGCCGCCGCATTTCGCGTCTCGTTCGGACCCCTTATCAGAAAAACTTGACACACGGGATTCGCCGAAACGCAGCAGCGTTGGTCAGAATCGCACGCCCGCGCCAGCCACAACGCGGAATTCGTTACTCCAGAACGCCATGCTGTGTACCTCGCCGCTTGCGTCGATTGCGGGGCCGGGATAGTTCGTCAGCCGATCGCCAAGCTCGATTCGTACGACCGCGTGCGGAATCGGAAATGCCTCGACGCCGCCGGCAACCACTGTTGCGATCACCGCCTCACCCTTCGCCAGCGAGCACGAGAGCAATGGAGGGAAGATCGCGGGACATGCGAGCGGACCCGAGGCGCTCCGAAAGTTCACGAACCCGGTGCGGAAGGTTCCGAATGGCCGCATGCGGCCGAGGAGCGGTCCAACGCTGATCCCGAATAATCCTTCCACGCGCGCGCGACTGAACGGCGCGCCGCCCTTGGCGGTCAGGTTCTCCGGGTAATAGTTCACCTCTGCCTCGACAACGAGAGGATCCAACCTGTGCCACGAGAACAGTCCGCCGAAGCCGCGATCGGTCCCCGAGAATTCGTTTGATATGACGCCGGCGAGCTGGCCAAGCAGCTCGAACCGATGGTCGCGGGCGGGTGTTTGCGCCCCGGTCGTTCGGGGCAGCGCCAGGAAGAGGACAATTGTCAATGCGATCGTGGCACGTCTCATGACACACGCTCTCGTTGGGCGTGCCCGCATAGTGCGAACCGGCCGCCATCGCGTTTCTCAATCCGCGCGACTGAGCCTCGCCTAGCCGTCACAGCGGACAGTGACCGGCTCTCGAGCCGCTGTTGCCGGATCGCGTGGGTGGCTCGCAGCATTCATTTGCTTTTCTTCGACCCGATACTCTCGTCATGATCACCAGCCCGAACAGCTGCATCCATTCCGACACGATATTACCGACCACCTGTCCCCCGAAGCGCCAGTGACAATCAACACGATCGTCAGCCAGTGATCGATGACAATCCGCGTAAAGCTAGCCGGCCTCACCGATATGAAACTGATATCCGCAATGTCGCAGGGAGGCATCGATCGCCCACATCGGCTACTACGAACCGTATCGACGAGTCACGACGCGCTTGACGACCTTGAGGCCGTGCAGCAGGAGGTTCGAAACGCAGCGAAAGCGCTAAAGCTTGCGCGCCTTCAGGCCGATTCGGATCCGCGTCCCAAGTAGGGTCCGCCTTTAGGCGGACCAATGCCTAGTGCTCCCTCTCCACGTCCTGGCGCGTCCATCGGCGGCTCCCGTCCGCGTTCATTTCGAGCGCGCGCTGCAGACCAAGCAGGACCAGGTCGGGAATCAGGACGTCGAACATCTTTTCGAGCTCGAATAACCGCGCGAAACCTCCCGTCCCGATGACGATCGTCGGCTCGGCGCCAAACGCCGCCTTGCGCAGCTCCCGCGTGAGCCCCACCACCATGGCGCGGGTGCCGAAATAGAGGCCGGACTGGATGCTCTCGATCGTGGAACGGCCGATGATGTCGTGCGGCGGAACGATCTCAACGGTCGGAAGCCGTGCGGTGTTCTTCTCGAGCGCCTCCATCGCGATTCGGAGCCCCGGAAGAATCGTGCCGCCGAGGTACTCACGGTTTTCGCTGATGACGTTGAGCGTCGTCGCAGTGCCGAAGTCGATGACGATCAGGTTGTCGTTCGGGTACAGGCTCACTGCGCCAATAGCACTCGCAATTCGATCGGGCCCAACCTCCGCGGGATTGCGGTAAAGGATCTTCAGGCCGGTGCGGGCACCGGCCTGAAGGATGAACGGATCGACCGCGAAGTACTTGCGGCAGCAGCTGCGCAGCGAGTAGAGCATTTCCGGCACGACCGAGCAGATCGCAATCCTGTCGACGAGCGCGGGATCCAGATTGTTCTCGCGCAGCACGCCTCGAAGAAAGACCCCGAGCTCGTCTGACGCCGAGTTGGGGTGCGAGCTTCTGCGAAATTGAAACCGGAGTTGACCATCCGCGAAGACGCCGCCGAACAGCTGGCTGTTCCCTACATCGAGAGCCAGAATCACGGCGCACCCGGAAGCGGCACGTTGTCGATCAGGCGCACACCGCCAAGCCTGACTGCCGCCAGTCGTCGTCCATCGTGGTCGTCCACGTAATCGACGGCGAATCCCGCATCGGCGAGCTGGTCGACCGCGTCGTCGGTCGTCCCGGCCGACGTTAGAACACGATGCAATGTAGCGGCGCGCTCACGATCGGCCGCGCTGAGACGCGCATTGCGCGAACTGAGCGCCAGTCCACTCGATTCGCGAACGATGGGGGACCCAACGATCGCCGTCGGCAGGAAGAATGCGTCGGCCATCCCACGTACCAGGCTCAGTTGCTGCCAGTCCTTCTCGCCGAAGTACGCGCGTTCGGCCGCGGCGATGTTCAGCAGCTTCAGGACGACAGTCAGCACGCCGTCAAAATGGCCAGGCCGGTGGACGCCTTCGAGAGTGGTCGACAGCTGGGTCTCAGACACACGATAGCGGAAGCCGTCGGCGTACATCTCCCCAGCGCTGGGCAGCAGCACGAAGTCGACGCCCGCGGCATCGAGCAGCGCGAGATCGCGCTCGAACGTCCGCGGATACGCATCGAGGTCCGCCGGGTCGTCGAACTGCGTTGGATTGACGAAGATGCTCACGAGCGTACGGTCGTTTTCCGCGCGACTTCGCTCCACCAGCGACAGATGCCCCTGGTGGAGTGCGCCCATCGTCGGCACGAATCCGAGCGAAATGCCGCGCCGCGCGTCGCAGGCACGTCGCTCCCGCCATACCCAGATGCGATCGAACACGGCAGTCACGAGTAGCTCTCCGAGGCGCTTGGGAACTGGCCGCCTTTGACGTCTGCGTCGTAACGATCGAGTGCGTCGGTCAGCATCGCCTCGCCATCGATGTAGCGGCGGACGAATCGCGGTGAATGGCCGCCGGCGACGCCCCACAGATCCTGCAGGACCAGGACCTGTCCGTCCGTGCATGGACCGGCCCCAATGCCGATGGTCGGAATCGTCAGCTCCCTGGTGATGCGCGCCGCAAGTGGTGCCGGAATGCATTCGAGCACCAGTGAGAAACAGCCGAGTTCTTCGAGCGCGTGTGCCTGCCGTGCAATCTTCTCCGCATCTTCTGCATCGCGACCCTGCACGCGGAAGCCGCCGAACTCGTTGACCGATTGCGGCGTCAGACCGACGTGCCCCATGACCGGGACGCCGGAACCGACGATTTGCCGGATGACATCCTCGTGTCCGTCAACGCCTTCCAGTTTGACCGCGTGTGCGCCGCTCCTCATCAGCGTACCGACGGCGCGGATCGCTGACGACAGACCATGTCGATATGACAGAAACGGCAAGTCAGCGATGACGAACTTGTCTCCGGCCACGCGCGCCACGGCCGCGGTGTGCAGCGCCATCATCGCGAGGGTGGCGGGGACCGTTGTCCGGTGGCCGTGCATCACCATAGCGGCCGAATCGCCGACAAGAATCGCGTCGACGTTCGAGCGTTCGACGAGGTGAGCGGACCAGGCGTCGTACGCGGTGACGATGGAGATCTTGCGGTGTTCTTGCTTGAATCGAGCGAAGTCGCGGACGTTCGTTACAGGTACCTGTCGCATGGATCAGGTCCTCCATCAGGAAGTGAGGTCTAACCAGGTCACCGTCCCCGTGAATCGGTGCCTGGGCCATATTTTACCGCCCCCGCCACGCCTTCCGGTGCCCTTGTTGCAGGCAGAACGGATATGCCGGCAACGGGGTTCGGCGGTGAACGTTGGCGCCAGATCGCCTACGTCGCAACTCTGATTGCTGTCGCTGCGGTTGTGGTGTGGTTCAGCGTGGGCCACCGGACCGCCAACACTGCTGATGCCGCCGCTGCGGATGGCTCGGTGATGCCGCTCGCCTGCGAGCTCGCCTCACAGGGCAAGTTGCCGGCGCTGCCTGAAGCGAGCGGTCTCGCACTCAGCCGTCGCGACCCGAACGTGCTCTGGTCGCTCAACGATTCCGGTGCTCCGACGGTGGTAGCGCTGAACCCGTCCGGCGAACTGCTGGGACGAGTTCGTATCGCAGGTGCAAACGTCAACGACTGGGAGGATGTCAGCGTTGGCCCGTGTAATGGCGAATCGTGCCTCTACGTCGCAGACACGGGCAACGGCGGTGGAACACAGCGCAACGATGTCGTCGTCTACCGGGTTCGTGAGCCGCTTCCGGGCGACCGCGAAACAGCGCCGGCCGACGTATTCGACGCCGCGTATCCTGATGGAGAAGACCACGAGTCCGACGCCGTGTTCGTTCTCAACGGACAGCTGTTTCTGATCACGAAAGGGCATCCGGCAGTGCTCTTCGCATTTCCGCGCGACCTGACCGCGGGAACCATACAGACCCTGGAACGGATCGGCGAGATCCCGACTGCGGGGTTTCCGCCTGGCACCATCCCGAGACGCTATCGAGTGACCGACGCGGATGCGTCACCCGACGGGCAATGGGTCGCCGTGCGTACCAACGATGCCCTGCTCGTCTACCGCAGCGCCGATCTCCTCGCCCGTCGCACGCATACCTTCTGGCGCACCGACTTGAGATTCCTGCACGAGCCGCGCGGCGAGGGGGTGGCGATCTCCGACACAGGAGACGTGTATCTGGCGAGTGAGCGTGTCAGCGAAGGAGCGGCCACCTTTACTCACCTCACGTGCGCGTTGCCCGAGCAGTAGCTCGAAGGGCACGTGCTAGTTCTGGCGCATGTGGGCGGCGTAGGCGAACGGCGTCATGGCAAAGCGCCGCTTGAACTGACGATAGAAATTCTTCTTGCTGCGGTAGCCAACCAGTTGGGCGACCGCTTCAATCTTGACGCCTTCGCGGATCAGCACAGACGCACGGTCCAGGCGCACCCGCGTGAGACACTGCCGAACCGAGAGCCCCGTTTCATGGCGGAACAATGCACCGAGGTACGACGCCTGACGATCGAGCGCCTTGGCAAGAACCCGGAGCGTCACCGGCTGCGAGTACGACTGTTCGATGAATTCAATGATGCGGCGGACGTGCAATTGCGCGGTGGACATGGAAACCTCCCAGAGTCGTTGACCATCGCCGCTGCGCTGGACATCGGGGGCGCATATCCGATACGCCATCTCATTGTCACCCAGGAGGCGCATTCGTTTTCAAATGAAGTGTCACGATCGACCTTTTGCTTTTACAATGGCAGTGCTTCCTCGACGCGCTGGAGTGCAAATGATTCGACTTCGACTGATCGCTATCGCGCTCTTCACCGGAATCCTGTTTGCTGTTCCCGCGGCCGCGCAGGAGGCCGGTGTCAGAGCTGGCGTCTCAGCAGATCCTGATCAGTTCTACTTCGGCGGCCATGTGGAGACGGCTCCGCTCGTCGACAGACTCCATTTCCGGCCCAATGTGGAGATTGGCGTCGGCGACAATGTCACGGTCGTCGCGTTCAACCTCGAGTTCGCGTATCACTTTCCGACTGGTGGTAACTGGTACACCTATGTGGGTGCCGGCCCCGCGCTGAACGTGATCCGATTTCGCGGCAACACAAACTCGGAAGGCGGCTTTAACCTGCTCATCGGAGTGCAGCACAACTCCGGGCTGTTCGCCGAGGTGAAGGCAGGTCTGGCCGACAGCCCCGATGTGAAAATCGGCGTCGGCTACGCAGTCCGGCTGCGGTAAGAGCAGCTCCGCGCTCCCCCCGCGGAACGACCACGCTGAATCAGGAGATCGGCATGAACCGACGATGGCGGCAGCTTGCATCGGCGTCGGCAGCGCTCCTCTGCCTTACGGGGCCTGCGTTCGCGCAGACGATTGAGGCACCACGATGCGGTACGGGAGTCCACGAGTCGGAAGCGATCGGTGTCCATGGGTTTCCACAGGATCAAATCTTCTGTCCGATCATCGCGGACCCAAAGGAACCGCGTTCGTTTGCGAGCCTGCTTCGCGGCACGTTTCCGTCCATCGAGAAACCCTCGGGAAAGGGGACGACGATCGCGTCAGTTGGTCTCGCAGACAGCTTCGGCCTGGTGCGATGGGGCGGACCAGCGCCGGGTGAAGGCGTTCAACTCGACGTCGTCGGCGCCATCTTCGCGCAGTTCGATCTCGATTCGGCGTCAAACGATCTGATCAACGCCGACTACATCATCGGATTGCCGCTCACCTTCCGTCGCAGCGGCTTCAGCGTCCGGGCGCGCATTTACCACCAGAGCTCGCATCTGGGCGACGAGTATCTGCTGCGCAGCTCGCAGATCCAGCGCGAGAACCTGTCGTTTGAATCACTGGAGCTGCTGGCGTCGCAGGAAATTGGTCCCTTGCGCGTGTATGGCGGCGGCGAACGGATATTCCGCCGCGATCCCGAGACCGTCAAACCGTCGCTGCTGCACACCGGCGCCGAACTTCGCAGCGGCCGCGCGGGGCCGCTGCAGCTGGTCGGTGGCGTCGACCTGAAAACGACCGAGCAGCACAACTGGGCTCAGGCGCTAAGCGGGCGCGCCGGGTTCGAACTGGCGCGCCCCTCTCCAGGGGGTCACCCCGTTCGTCTCGTCATGATCCTGCTCGAGCTGTACAAAGGTCCGTCCCCTTACGGCCAGTTCTTTCAGGAAGATATCTCGTACGTCGGCGTCGGGATTCATTTCAGCCTGTAACGACCCGGTAAAGCTTGCCGTGCTCGAGCCGAATTCGTGCAACTTGCGGCCGTGAGATCGTCTATGCTCTCGCACCTGAACCCGACCCGATGGATGTGAACTCTTCTGCACCTGACGCTTCCGTTTCCCTCCTGGGCGGGAGCCGCACGATGCTCTCGCTACGCCAGGACGTCGAGCGAGCCGCTCGCTGTACCGCCAAGGTTCTCATCACGGGCGAAACGGGCGCTGGCAAGGAAGTGGTCGCACGATGCATTCACCACCAGAGTGCGCGATCGAGGCGTCCCTTTGCCGCCATCAACTGCAGCGGCCTCACGGAGACGCTCCTCGAGTCGGAGCTGTTCGGGCACGTCCGAGGCAGCTTTACCGACGCGCACCGTGACAGTCCGGGCCTGATCCGCCAAGCGCAAGGCGGTACCCTGTTCCTCGACGAGCTCGGCGAAATGAGCTTGCGCATGCAGGCCATGCTCCTGCGATTTGCCGACACGGGAGAGATGCAGCCTGTCGGCGCGCTCGGTGTGATGCAGGTCTGCGATGTTCGGCTGATTACCGCCACCAACCGTGACCTCCAAGGACTGATCGAGGCGGGCGCGTTCCGGCAGGACCTGTTCTACCGCGTCAATGTCATCGCCATCTCCGTTCCTCCACTCCGAGATCATGCGGACGATGTCCCTGCGCTGCTGCAGCACTATCTGCAGCGCGCCAGCTTTGCGCATGGGGTGCCGGCGCCCGAGGTCGATCCCTCGGCCATGGACACGCTGATCGCGTACTCGTGGCCGGGGAACGTTCGCGAGCTGAGGAACGTTGCCGAACGGCTCGTGCTCGAAGATTTCGGGCGGCCCGTCACGGCCGATGATCTGCGGCTCTCGACGGCGACGCAGGAGCACACCGACGTCACGGGGAGGATTCCATCGAGCCGTACCGCCGACCTTTGGGAGCAGTTCGAAGAAGGCAGGAATTTCTGGACGGTCGTCTATCAGCCGTTCAAGCGACGTGAGCTGACGCGACACGACGTCACCGAACTGATTCACGGCGGCCTTTGCCGGACGGCCGGGAGCTATCGAAATCTCCTCGGGCTCTTCAATCTGCCCGCCGCCGACTACAAACGCTTTCACGCCTTTCTCCGTCAACAGAACTGCAACCTTGACGTGCGGCGCTATCGGCATCTCGATGCCGCGACGCGCGATCGACGCGCGGTCACTGCAGGCGGCGTTCGCGACTCGGCTGCTGACAGCCGCCGATAGCACGCGGTTTCCACCGCGCGCGACAAACCCTGCATACGCGCGCGAACCTGTGAAAAACCGGCCGTGAACGCGTGCGTCGTTGCCGCCGATACGCGTCTTGTGCCTGCGGTTCCCTATCGCCTTCGCGTTCCCGAACGGTGCGAGTTCTGCGACGCGCAACGAACGGTCACGCTTCAGCCCACGACGAGCGGCCAAACCGTCTCACTTCGGTGGACATGCGGCGCATGCCGGCGCGAGTGGCCGGTCTCCCAGGAGCGGCGTGGCGGCTCGGACGATCGACGGCGAACCTCCCGCACCGACCGCCGAAGGACGAAACGAAGCTAAGGTATCCTCGTAACACGACCAGGACAAGCGTGTTCCATGCAGCTACGCGTCGCTCGACTCTGTATTGATTGCGAAGAAATCCACGACTCGCTGCAGTGTCCGGTCTGCGCTTCAGAGGCGTTCGAGTATGTGACGCGTTGGGTGCCGCCACACGAACGCCGGGCCCACAAGCGGCCGCCTGCGCCGCCACCGCCGGCGAACAAAGGCAAGATTGTCGGGTACGGCATCGTTGGCCTCGGCATCGTTGGACTTACGCAGTGGTTCATGAAGGGCCGCAAGCTGATCGAGGATGCCGCGTCCCGGAATGCCGGTGAGTTGAAGTAAATCCCAAATCCCAAGCAGCACGGCGTCTTACCGGCTGCTACTCGGCTCAGCCGCCACCTTGACGCCGGCAACGCGCGCGCGATCGAGCGATCCCTGCACGAAGCCGGACTTTCGCGCGTCAGCGAGAAAGCGATTGATTTCAGCGAGCTGCGCCGTGCGACCTTTCGGCACGACGATGGCCTGCAGCGTCACCATGTAGTCGTCCGGCAGGATGCGCAGCCCCTGAACATCACGCACCAGTTCTTCCATCCGCGTGCGGTTCGCGGCAAACGCGTCGACCCGTCGATCCAGTAGCATTCTGCCCATCTCCGCGTTTGGCGGCACCGCTGGAAGCGACTGCACCTTCGCGTTCTTCACGTGCGCACGGACGTAGACTTCCGGAGCCTGGCCGGTAATGGCCCCGATGGTCACGCCGGCGCGATCGACGTCGCTTGATTTGACGAACGGCGAGTCTGCGCGCACGGCGTAGGCGGCGCCGGAACTCGAGTACGCATCGGGGAAATCCACCTGACGGGCGCGGTCCGCTTCGACGGCCAGAAAGCCGATATCGACCTTCCCTGACTTGACGCTCTCGAGCACCGCGTCGGCATCGGGCAGCGGCATGATGACGGCCGGCACGCCGATTCGCCGCGCAAGCTCGCGCGTCAGATCCGCGGCCGGCCCCGTGGTCTCGCCCGTCTTCGCATCGACTCGGCCCTGAACGGGATTGGTGGCAATGAAGGATGACCGCAGCGTTCCCGTCGGCGCGAGCAGCTTGCTCTGCCCGTGTACAGTCGCTACGACCGCGAAGCAAACGGCTATTACCTGATACCTGATCCCTACCATGCCTGAAACCTGATACCTGACACCTGACACCTGACACCTACTGCGTCAAAAGACGAACCGAATCCCGAGCTCTGCCTGCCGCTTGTTGGCCGCCGACACGATCGAGCCGAACGCCGGCGACAATGCATTGGTCTGCCACGTCGCGGTCAGATTCGTGCGGTTCAGCAGGTTGAAGACCTGCGCGATCAGTTCGACACTCTGACTCCCTTTCAGGCGAATGGCCTTGCTGGCTTTGATGTCGACGCCATAGAAGTCGTTCGTGCTGATCTGCGACTCGGGGATGGCGGCCAGGCTCCGAGTGGCGCGATACGCGTTGACGGCCGCCAGCGCCGCTGCCTGATCGCCGCGATTGAACACATTGCGCGTCGTGCCGGGTACGTAATCGGTAATGTTCGCGTCGCCGTTCAGGTCCACCCCGGCGATCGCGCTGAATGGCATCGTCGAACGCGCGGTGAACACGGCCCCGAGGTTGACCTCGAATGGCAGCAGGACCGACCCGCTCGCCACGAGCGCGTTGCGGCGGTCGCTGTTATTGGGCCCCTCGTCGAAATCAATATGCGCGGAGTCGGTGACGGTCGAGAGGAAGCTCGAGCTGCTGACGTTTCCACGCGTGCTCGCCAGTGTGTATGACACCGTGTACATGTAGTTGTGATCGAAGCGCTTCTCGAGGCGCAGCAGCAACGCCTTGTAGTCCGCCCACCCGATCGATTGAGTCTGCAGCACACGGCCGAACTGTGGCAGCAGGCGGTTGCCCGTCGTGCCGGCGCTGCGCGGATTGATATCGATCGCCATCGGAACTTTCGTCATCTTGTTGTAGACGCCGTCGACGTGGATGGCGAGCGCGGTACCCAGCTGACGCGACATGCCGCCGGTATATGCAATGGATTGCAGGTTTTCGAGATCGTTGGCCTGGACCGCGATGTTCTGCACGCCGGTCGAGACGAATGAGATCGGGTCTCTGCCGCCGTACGGATCGGGGTAGGTGGGGTTGGCAATCACCGCATTGAACTGTCGGAAGTTCTGGATCTCCGACAGCTCAGACTGTGTGTTCATCGGGTTGTAGTACAAACCGTAGCCGGCGCGAACAACCGTCTTGCCGTCGTTGTTCAAATCCCAGGCGAGCCCGACTCGCGGACCGAAGTTGTTCTTGTCGCCGCGATTGGAAAAGTCGACGAGCGGCGCAAGACTCGTGGGTGTTCCCGTGGTCGGGAAGATCGCCTTGTCATTCAGATCACGACCCTGATCGAACACTTTGGCCTGGTACTCGTAGCGCAGGCCGAGGTTCAGCGTCAGCCCCGGGAGCGGCTTCCATTCATCCTCGACGTATGTGTCCCACAGCACATTCGGTGCTAAGAGACCGACGTTGAACAGCGCCGCCGTGAACTGCGTCACCGAGCCTGGAATCGGCACGAACGACGCGAGGTTCGCTGGATTGAATGGCTGATCCTGGTTGAACGTCCAGGTGCCGTTTGACTTGCGGATCGACTGGCGGATCGGCAGGCTCTGCGCGCCGACGCCGAACTTCCAGGCATGCTGCCCGGTCGTGATGGACAAGTCGTCACGCAATTGGCGCGAGTTCAGATCGCCATACTGGTTCGTGTTCGCTCCCCAGGAGAGGCTCGGAAAATTGAAGATCTGCGTCAGGTTCGCGGTGCGTCGCGGATCTTCGGTGAAGAGCGGCTTGAGCGGCTTCACTCCGGGAACGTCTGTGAGGAACAGGTAGTTCGTCCATTGCCCCCGGACTTCGTTCAGGATCTTCGGCGTCAGTACCCACGTGTGCGCACCGGCCCACGCGTAGCGATGCTGCTTGATGCCGCCGCCGCCGGAGAACCACGGATTTGACGAAGACGCCGAGCATCCCTCGCAGGTGAAATCCGATACCTGCCACGCATAGCGAACGAACAGATTCTGCTTCTGGTCGATCTGCCAGTCGCCGCGCGTGAACGTCATGTTGTTGTACTCAGGACTCGGGAACACGCCGTTGAGGCTTCCGTACAACTGCGGCAGCCTGACGACGACGTTGTCGTACAGGTTGTTCTTCAAACGCTCGGCCGCCTGAAAGAAGTGAATTTTGTTCGTCACGATCGGGCCACCGATGGCGCCACCAAATTGATGGCGGCTGAAGTTCGGCTTCGACTGCCCCGCAGCTTTGGCAAACGGGTCGATGGTGTTGAGCGCCTTGTTGCGATAGAGCTCGAGGCCTTCGCCGTGGAACTGGTTCGTCCCGCTCTTGGTCGCCATCGAAACGGCGCCGCCGGCGGTCCATCCATATTCGGCGGGTGACTGACTGAGGTACACCTTGAACTCCTGGATGGCCGACTGCGGAAAGTCCTGACGCGGCTCGCCGGTGTTGCCCTCCTTGTTCCACACGCCGTCGACCAGTAGCGCCGAACCGTTGGTGAACGCGCCCGCGCCGATATTGGAGTTCGCCTTTCGCGCGCGCACGGCATCCTGGCTGGTGCCCGGCATGAGCAGCGCCAGGTCCATCGGCTGGCGCGTCGCCAGCGGCAGGTTCTGCATCTGATCCTGCGTGATGACACCAGACACCTCGCTCTTGGTTACCTCCACGATCGGTGCTTCGCCAGTGACCGTCACCGACTCGTTGAGTCCTTGCACCTGCATCGTGATGTTACGGGAGAGCTCGGTGCCGGTGAGCAGCGTCATCTCAGGAACGTTCGCGGTGCCGAATCCCTGCAGCTCGGCGCGGATCTCGTAGCGTCCCGGCGGCAGTGCCGCCAGGCGATAGCGCCCGTCCGACTCGGTCACCACGGTGCGCGTGATGCCGGTCTCGATGTTCCGTCCCGTGACGGTGACGCCGGGGAGCACGCCCCCCTGCGCGTCGCTGACAATGCCCGAGATAACGCCGTTGGTCGTCTGTGCCGCCGCGGGAAAGGCCGCAGCAATCAGTGCGAACAGCAGCGCAGCGATGGAAACCCCTCGCACCATATGAGTCCTCCAGTTATCAGTGCCGCCGCCGGGTCCGCCTTCGCGTGGCCATGACGCTCGGCGGAATCCGGCCTACGTACGCTTCAATCGAGGAAATAACTCGAGCGCGTTGTCACGCTCGATTGCACGCAGGTCCGCCGGTTTGAAGCCGAACTCGGCGAGTCCTTTCGCCACGGTTGCCGCCTGGGCGAATGGATAGTCAGTCCCGAACAGGATGTGGGACATCGGCACGACCCTGGTGAACGTCGCGAGCGTGTACGGATTAAACGCCTGCGCGGTGTCGTAATAGAACTTCTGCAGCGCGGCGAGATTCGCGTTCGGTTTTCCGTCGGGACCGACCGCCGCGCCGAGACGGCTCGTAATATACGGCGCCGTTCCGCCGCCGTGCGACCAGATGAAACGGATGTCGGGGCAGCGCGTTGCCGTATTCGTGTAGAGGATGCTCTGGATCGTCAGAGTCGTCTCCGTGGAGAGCGTGACGCCGAGCGCACGCCCTTCGGGGAGCATGTTGATCATTCCGCCGCGGAACGGGTGCGTGTAGCACACGGCCTTCCGCCTGTTCAATTCATCCATCACCGGCGCGAACGCCGGATCGCCCAGGTACTTCCCTTCGTAGCTGCTCATGAAGCAGGCGCCGTCGGCCTTGAGCGTGCCAAAGGCGTACTCGATTTCGCGGAGCGCGCCGTCGACATCCGGCAGCGGTAACGTCGCAAACATGCCAAAGCGCGTCGGACGATCGGAGACAAGACGGGCGAAGTACTCGTTGCATTCTCGTGCCAGCGCGCGGGCAGCCGCAGCGTCGCCGAAGTGCACGCTCGGTTCGCTCGTGGACATGATCACGGTCGCCACGCCGTCGCGATCCATATCCTCGAGCGCCTTTGCTGGAGTCCAGTTCATGAGCGCGGTCTGACCGGTGTTGTGCGCCTTGATCGCGGCGATGAAACCCGGCGAGTTGCCATGGTTGTGAACGTCGATCCGGAATGGAGCGGTGCCGGGGGACGTTTGCGCGTCCGCGCCAACGTCGGGCAGGAACGTCGAGGTGCCTATGGCGGCCAATCCGGCGAGAAACTCACGCCGACGCATGCAGGTGATCCTCCGTGGCTGCGCGGAGTCTACACCCCAGCTTGGAAACTCGAAAAGTGGAAAACTGGAAAAGTGAGATTCATTCCTTCTTCAGCAGCGCGGGCCAGTTGACGACGACGGTAAGCGGTGTTGACGCGGCTTCCGTGCTGCGCATCACAAGAATGCGCTGACCGTCGGCCGACACTGCGTAGTTCCAGCCGTCGGACTCGGCCGCCTTCAAGTCCATGAGTGGACTCGGTGCCCTGGTCTCAATCTCCCGACCGAGCGCAACCTGGACACTCATCAACATCCCGGCGCCGTCCACAAAAAAAGTTCCCTTCCGTCGCGCCGCCACCGAGGTTTGGTACCACCGTCTGTCGAGATCTGCGTCTTGACGGTGGTTTCAGGAAAGTTGACGACGTAGACTTCTTCGCGTCCGGTTTCGTTCGACGTGTACGCGAGAAAGCGGACGTCCGGCGAAAGTTGTCCGAGGCGCTCATTGAACGGCGTCCGAATGACAGGCCGCGGTTTGCGGTCGCCAGCGAGCGATACGACGCTGATGTCCCACCCCGTATCTCTGTTCTGCTCCTCGAAGACCACCATCCGTCCATCCAGCGACCAATCGGTTGGTTGCTTGAAGGTCGGCGTCTGCACGAGTGGTTCTGCTGGCTGAAGACCGGTCGCGGCTTTGACCACGAGCGGACCTGCTTGTCCAAATACCCCGCTGAAGAACACGATCTGATTTCGATCGGGCGACCATACGGGGTGGCTTTCCGTTGGCGTTTCCGGATCGAACGTGAATCGTGAGGCGGTTCCACGTTCGCCATCGAGCACCCAAAGATCACTTTCGAGGCCGCCGCCTACCGACCACTGCTGGACGACAGCGCGCTTTTCGTCCGAGGCCAGCGACAGAGTGTGAAACTCGCCCGGCGCACCGAAATTGCCGATCTGCCATCGCGCGCCAACCAGACAAGCTGGTTCACCGTTCTCACTCCGGCCCGGTATGCGAGCACGCCGTTCTGAGAAACGGAGAACGCCGCGCTTCCGACGAACTGGTTGGCAGCGACCTGTTCCGCGACAGGAAACGCGTCCCCGCTGACGTCGCGGCGCGATGCGTCGAACCGTTGGGCCATCAGCGTATCTTGGCGTGTGAAGAACAGATAACCCGGAGGCGCGTATAGGACCTTCGAATCTGCGGTCAAGATCGTTGCGGCCTCTCGATCGTCAAGAGATCCAATCCGGATCGCATTCCCCGGCTGGACACGGAACAGGAAATGACGGCCGTCAGGGAGGAAATGGGGCCAGCGATGCGACGTTTCCTTGCGGGCCGCATCCAACGTTGTCAGGACCGTTGGTTGCCCCCGGCTGCAGAAACACGGGACAGCACCCCACCAGACCCAGTGGCAGCAAACACAATGATCCCGTCACGATTCCAGGTACCCCCCTGGCCGCCCGGCGCGTCGCACAACGTTTGCACGGGCCCGCCGGAGATCTCGACCTTCTTCAGCTTGCCTTCCGCAAAAAAGGCGATGAAGCGGCTATCAGGTGACCAGAACGGACCGTTGCCTCCGTCTGTTCCAGTCAATGCCCGAGCGCCCAACGAGTCCAGCGACCGGACCCACAGGAGAATCGGTCCGGGTAGACGCTGGGCGGGAAACGCCAACCATCGGCCATCAGGCGATACAGCGGGCGCCTGCGCGTCCACGTCCGCCGCGGGTGGGAACTCGGCATCCTGCGGTGGAAACACACTGAAACGAACTGTCGGCGTTTCCGCGGGAACTTCACGAAGGTGAGCAACTGTGAACGGCAGCGCCACCAGCAGTACGAGTAGAAGGAGAACGGCGGCCGCCCAGGCGACTACCTCGCGGGTGCGTCGCCTCGGGACGATCGCCGCAAGAGGCTGACCTCCTGAATCCGTCGACAGCGCCTCCAGCGCGAACGCGAGATCCGTCGCCGTTTGAAATCGGCCGGCGGGGCTCTTCTCCAGGCACCGATCGACAATGCGCGCGAGCGCGGGAGGAATGTGCCGTTCGGCGGTCGGCAGGTCCGCGGGATCTTCCTTGAGAATCGCGGTCATCGCATCGATCGCGGTGTCGCCGGCAAACGCCCGTCGGCCTGCCAACATTTCATAGAGCGTCGCGCCGAACGCAAAGATGTCCGACCGATGATCTGCCGGGAGCCCACGGACTTGCTCCGGCGACATGTAGCCGATCGTGCCAAGCACGAGGCCGGGGAGGGTGTGTGGCGGTGTGGTCGGTAACGCGCTGACGGTCGCGAACGCAGGCTCGGCCTGGGTCAACTTCGCCAGACCGAAGTCGAGAATCTTCACAAGGCCATCGCTGGTGACGAAGATGTTCTCGGGCTTCAGATCCCTATGGACGATACCTTTGTCGTGGGCCGCCGCGAGGCCGTGACAGATCTGGATCGCATACTCGACCGCTTTGCGTACGGGCAGCGCGCCGCCACTGAGTCGATCGCGCAGCGTTTCGCCCTCGAGCAGCTCCGAGACGATGTTAGGGAGCGCTCTCGTGCGAGCCGATGTCGAATACCGCAAGGATATTGGGATGATTGAGCGATGCAGCCGCACGGGCTTCTTGCTCGAATCGTTGAAGACGCTCAGCATCGACTGACAGCGTGGCCGGCAGGACCTTGACGGCGACGTCCCGGCCTAATCGCGGATCCCGCGCTCGATACACTTCGCCCATCCCGCCTGCACCCAGAGCGGAGACGATCTCGTACGGCCCGAGTCGAACGCCGGGACCGAGGGTCATTCAGGTTGGTCCGAAGTCGCGCAAATTCTGCCACAAGCGCACGGGGTTCAACCGGCGAAAACCTCGTACATTCCGCAAAATGTTTGCGAGTGCTTGGTAAATCAGCAGGCACGACGTCCGCTCTTCCGTCGCATATGACGGATCGAGAAGCGCGTCGTGACGTTCTATCGCTTTGGTGCGTTGAATGCAGTGTTCTCTGGGCGGTGTTTCCCCTGTTGGATCGCATCGTTCAGGATAAGCAGATGGATGTTTCGCTCGGTTCCCTGAGCGTTGGAATCAGCTTGACGACGCTCCTTGCGGGGGTGATCCTGAAAAAGGGAGATCGGCCATGAATCAACCATGGGTGTGCGCGTTGACGATTGACGGCCTGTGGGTGTCCGCGTTCACGATGCTCGCCGGCTTGCTGCTCGGACTGCTGATCATTTACCTAACCCCAGATCAGCCGCGCGAAAATGGAAGGCACTAACCTTTTCGGTTTTTCAAATTTTCTAACGCGTCCGCCACTCGCCGAGGCGTAAACGGTGCCTGCCGCAGCCGGATGCCAATCGCGTCGAAAATGGCGTTGCCGATCGCCGCGGCGACCGCGGTCGTTGACGCCTCCCCGGCGCCCATTGGCGGTAGCTCGGGATGGTTGATCAGGACGATGTCGACCTCAGGCACGTCACTGAACTTCAGGATCGGATAGGTGTTCCAGTTCAGATTCTTGACGCCCGCAGCGTCGAAGTTGACTTCCTCCATCAGCGCGCGGCTGCAACCCTGAATGATGTTGCCTTCGATCTGATTCCGCACGCCGTCAGGGTTGACGATGATGCCGCAGTCGTGCGCGACAGTGACCTTTTTCACCGTCACCTTTCCCGTTGAACGATTTATCTCTACGTCCGCGATCTGCGCGACGACAGTGCCCGCCAGTCCGGAAATCGCCACACCGCGGCCGGTCGAGATGTTCGCGGCGGACCTGCTCTGTGCGGCCGCGGACCTTGTAAGGTCCGCGCCGCGGGGTACCCACGCCGCCTGCTTCGCGACCGCACGCAGCGCCGCCGCCACGCGCTCGTTGTTGTTGCCCGTGAGATGTCGCAACCGGAACTCCACGGGATCGACGCGCGCGGCCGCCGCCATGTCGTCCATCTGCGATTCGGCCGCGAGGCACCGCGCCTGCGAGTACGGCGCGCGGAGGTTGGCGGTCCGCAGCGGATTCGGACTCATGATCCACGGCATCGTCGCAGCCGTGACTTTGCGGTTCGGGAACACGTAAGGCGAAGCGTCGCCGCCGCCGAGCGCGATCCCGTTCTCATCCGGCTTGATGCCTGTCTGCCGCGACGCCAGCATCGGCGTCAACCGCGCGTCCGTCCACGGAATGGTGTGCTCGACGTACTCCCACGTGGTCACGTTTCCCTGGGCGTCAATGCCGGAACGGATGGTGATGAGCTGTGGAGGCCCTTTCGGCTCCCAGCCATGCTCGTCTTCGCGCATCCACTGCACGCGCACGGGGCGCCCAACCGCCTGCGACATCAACGCCGCATCCTCGGGAGCGTCGTCAGGTTCGAGACGGCCGTAACAACCTGAACCCTCGCAGTAGATGAAGTGCACGTCGTGTTCGGCGATCCCAAGCAGACGTGCGATGCCGTTGCGCGTGATGAACGGCGCCTGCGATCCCGACCAGATCGTCGCTTTGTCGGCCTGCACATCGGCAACTGCACACGACGGCCCGATCATGCCGTGCATCTGGAACGGCCATCGGTACGTCGCGTCGAAGGTTTTCGACGCCTGCGCGAACGCCGCGGACGCGTTACCGGTATTGGTGGCGACCCGTTCGGCTACCGGCTTCGTGTTCTGAAGGTAGTCGTAAATGCCGTTAGGACCGGTCGGCAGCTGCGCGGGCGGCGCCGACCACGTGACCTTGAGGGCCCGCGCCGCGCGAATCGCGGCCCATTCAGTCTGCGCGACGACGCCGAGAAAACTTCCTTTCTGCACGATGCGCACGACGCCCGGAATATTTGCGATCGATTCCTGGTCGACTGAGAGCGGCCGGGAGTTGACGACCGGTGGACGGACGACACGGCCGTGCAGCATACCGGGCACGCGCACCTCGTGCGCGTAGAGGAATCCGGCCGTGAACTTCGGCGGCAGGTCGAAGCGCGCCACCGACGTCCCGACGACCTTGTAATCCTTCGGGTCTTTCGGCTTGACGTCGGCCGCCAGCTTCAGATCCCATTGCTCGCCGGAGGCGTCGACTTTCGTATTGAATCGGGCGCCTCCGACCAGCGCTGCATATGAAACGTTTCTCGCCGGATTGCCCGCGACGCTCACGATCCCGTCGATCACCGTGAGCTGGGTCGCCGGTGCACCGAGCTGCATGGATGCACGTTTCAGCAGCTCCTGACGTGCGGCGGCGGCAGCCTGACGCAGCTGCGGCCCCGCGCGCTCGAGCGTGCGGCTCGCGGACGTCCGGCCCTGATCGACGCTCTTGGTCGTGTCGCCGATCTCCATGGTGATCTTTGCAACGGGCACGTCGAGTTCCTCGGCGACGATCTGCCCGAGCGCGGTTCCCGTACCTGTCCCGAGATCGACTTTGCTCGTGAACACGCTGACCGTGCCATCCGGCGCAATGGCGAGCCACGAGTCGAGTTGATCTGCCGGGAGGCCGCCAGCGTTCGAGAGCGGCGTCCCGCCCTGAAGGCCTTGTCCCAGGACGCGCGTCAGCGGCTCGAAGAAGTTGAAGCCGACGACCAGCGCGCCAGCCTTGAGCAGATCTCTTCGTGAGAGAACGGGCGTGCGCATGGTGTGCGCGCGATTATGACTCTAGTCCGGGGCACTACGTACACATGTACGTGTACCCACTACACAGAGTCCCCGCGAGGCGCCCGTTGCGGCACGGCGTCGTCGGATGTCGGCTGAAGTCGTGATCCGGCGCCGATTTATGTGCCGTCTTCAGTCATGCGTGTTTCATTCCGGCACGTCCCCGATTAAGCACGCCTGCGGAATGTTTTAGCGTCGAATTGTGCCGATAAGCTCAACGACGAGAGCGTCTGTGCGTGTTCCGACACGGGGCATGTGCTGAACAAGCACGGGGCCTCTCGCGATCAGATAAAGGGTTGGAACCAAACGACTTCGATCGCGACGCGGCACAGCCCAGCTATTGGATCTGATGTTGCTCAACGGCTGGCCGTCATGAGTCTCCTCTGGCTACGCAAATGGTCTGTCGCAGCCATCGCGGCGACGGTGTTGATGCCGTCGATCGCCGGCGCGCAGTCATCTCCCCCGGGTCAGAAACACAAACTGGATGACGCCCTGCAGCACGCAGTCGACAGCAACTCCGACGAGCGGCTACCGGTGATTATCCAGACCCTTCCTGGTGGCCAACCGGCCGTTCGAGGACGGCTTTCTTCTCACGGGCGCCAGGTCACTGGTGACTATAGAAACATCGGGGCGATCGGCGCGACGGTAAATCTCGCGGATCTTCCGGACCTGGTCGCCGATCCCGCGGTCATTGCGGTGTCGCTCGATGCGCCGGTGCACGCACACGCCCTGACAGGGACCGACGCGCTGATGACGCTCGACCTTGTGCGCGCGGATATCGGCAGCCTGGCCAAGGGTCTAACCGGTAACGGCGTCGGTATGGCAATCATCGACTCCGGGATTACCGGAGGCATTCCGGATATCAAGAATCAGATGGCTGCGTTTTACGACTTCACACAAGGCGGCAAGGCGGTCCAGGCCTACGACGATTACGGTCATGGAACGCACATCGCCGCGACCATCGCGAGCAGCGGCCAGCAGAACGCCTACCTCTATCAGGGCATTGCGCCAAGAGTTCGTCTGATCGGCCTCAAAGTACTCGACAAGAACGGTTCCGGGGCGACGAGCACGGTGATCGCCGCACTGCAGTTCGCAACCGCCAACAAGGCCGCCCTGGGCATCGATGTCATCAACCTGTCGCTCGGACATCCGATTTACGAATCGGCGGACACCGACCCGCTCGTTCGTGCCGTGGAAGCCGCCGTGCGCAGTGGAATCGTGGTTGTCGTTTCCGCCGGAAACTACGGCACCAACGCCACGACAGGCCAGGTTGGCTATGCCGGCATTACCTCCCCGGGCAATGCGCCATCCGCCATCACGGTGGGCGCCACCAACACCTCGGCAACGCTGAACCGGGCTGACGATTTCGTTGCCCCTTACAGCTCGCGCGGCCCGTCATTGATCGACGGTTACGCGAAGCCTGATCTGGTCGCTCCAGGGCACCGAATCGTCGCGGATATCGACAACAAGTCGACGCTGTACGTGAATAACCCGACTTGGCAGGTGTCGCCACCCCTGGTCGGAGGCAAGTACCTCCGGTTGAGCGGATCCAGCATGGCGGCCGGCGTTGTCAGTGGAATTGTGGCGCTCGTGATTGAAGCAAACCGCACGACGCTTCAGCCCGACGGAACACGCATGGCGCCGCTGAATCCCTTCGCGGTGAAAGCAATCCTTCAGTACACGGCGACGACGCTGGCGAACTCCGACACGCTGTCGCAGGGCGCCGGCGAGGTCAATGCCGACGGCGCGATTGCACTGACGCGCGCGCTCGACACGAGAACCAATCCGTGGGGCGTTGCGCCGCTCGCCCTGACCACCACGTTTGGTCTCGGCACCGACGCCTGGTCGCAGACGTTGATTGCCGGCACCGCGAAGATTGCGAATCTCACCCCGGGAATCGCGATCAGCGGATCCAACATCGTCTGGGGCGAGAACATCGTCTGGGGCGAGAACATCGTCTGGGGCGAAAACATCGTCTGGGGCGAGAACATCGTCTGGGGCGAGAACATCGTCTGGGGCGAGAACATCGTCTGGGGCGAGAACATCGTCTGGGGCGAGAACATCGTCTGGGGCGAGAGCGCCAGCGGCAAGCAAGGAGGCGTGCAATGAAGGCCTCCATACCGCAGGTTCAGGAGCAAACAGTGACGCCACTCGTTGCGAACCTCGAGCCGATTCGTTTCGACTCCGCCGCTGTGACGGCACCGGCTATCACACCGGAGGCGGACTGGACCACCGGACTGCCGGTGCTCAAGGGCCGCAGGATCATGCTGCGCGAGCTCGTGAAGAGCGATTCGCTCTCGCTGTTGTCGATGCTGTCGACCGAAGAAGTCGCCAAATTCATTTCGCCGCCGCCGACCACGCCGCAGGGATTCGAGAAGTTCATTGCATGGGCGCACCGCGAACGTCAGGCGGGCAACCAGTTCACCTTCGGAATGGTGCCTGACGGCTGCGATCACGCGGTGGGTCTGGTGCAGGTCCGTGCAATTGCTCCGAGATTCTCCGTGGCGGAGTGGGGATTTGCGGTAGGCTCTCCATTCTGGGGAACGGGCCTCTTCCTCGCGAGCGCGAGGATGACGCTCGACTTCGCCTTCCAACGCACCGCTGTCAACAGACTGGAAGCCCGCGCGGTCGTGCAGAACGGCCGCGGCAACGGCGCGCTGCGCAAGCTTGGCGCCGTGCAGGAGGGTGTTCTGCGCGGATCGCTGCTGAAGGACGGCAAGCACCTCGATCAGATCATGTGGTCGATCATTTCGCAGGACTGGTTCCAGGCCAAGGCGGCGTGGAACCCGGTTGTGCAGTAGCCGCAGACGGAACGGCTGAACGACGGTTCGTCGGCCGTTCCGAACGATCGCCATGCAGGTTAGCGAGGACCGAACGACAGCGGCACCGCCGCAGCCCGTATCCCCGCAAGAGGCACAACTGCCGCTTCCGGGAGGCCTCTACGTCGGCGGTGTCATCGCCGCCGGCGCCTTCGTCTTCGTCTACTGCGCGCTGCACGTCAACGTCACGCAGCCGACGCTCTTCCTCTCGCTGATCGTTCTTTCGTGCCTCGCATCGACGCTCAAGATCCGGTTGCCGCTCACGCGCAGCGCGTCGACGATGTCCGTGTCGTACGTCGTCGACTTCACGGCGCTGCTGCTCCTCGGACCGGAGCAGGCGGTATTTGTGGCAGCGTCGAGCGCGATCGCGCAGTCCACGTTGTATGTCCGGAAAGAGAATCCGTTTTACCGGACACTGTTCAACATCGCGGCGATCGTCCTCACCATTGAGTTCGCCGGCCTGGTGTTCGGATGGAGCGGCGGTACCGCGGGACATCTGGAGTGGCCGCAAATCCTGACGCCGCTGTTTGCGGCGGCGACTGCATACTACCTGGCCAACACGACGTCGGTCTCCATTGCGGTCGCGCTGACATCGACGCAGCCGCTGCTTCGGGTCTGGAACGACAACTTTCTGTGGACCGCACCGAACTATTTCGTCGGCGCGGCTGTCGCGGCGATTTCCGCCACCATCGTCGATGGCGCCAACCAGTGGCTGCTTCCCATCCTCATTCCGCCCGTTTACCTGACGTTCCGCAGCTACAAGGTCTATCTTGGCCGAATCGAAGCGGAGCAGCGGCACACGAAGGAAGTGACTGAGCTGCATGATCAGGCACAGCAGGCGCTGAAATTTGCGCAGCAGTCCGAGAGCAGGTTGCGTGAAACGCTGCAACTGCTGAAACAGAGCGAGGAGCGCTACGCGCTTGCCGCCGCCGGCTCAAACGACGGTCTGTGGGACTGGGATGTCGCGGGCAACCGGGTCTACTTCTCGCCGCGATGGAAGGCGATGCTCGGGCTCGGCGACGACGAAGTGGGCGCGACGCTGCTCGACTGGCTGAACCGGGTTCATCCAGATGACGTCGAAGGCCTCCGCGCGGCCCTCGGGGCGCATCTGGCGGGCGAAACGCCGCATCTCGAAAACGAGCATCGCATTCAGACGGCAACTGGCGCGTACCGTTGGATGCTGTGTCGCGGCATCGCTGTGCGCGATGCGGACGCTACCGCGACCCGCCTGGCCGGCTCGCAGACCGATGTGACCGACCGTCACGAGGCGCAGGCACGTCTGGAACACGCGGCCCGGCACGATTCACTCACGAACCTTCCAAACCGCTCCGCGTTCATGCACGAGCTGGCGCGCGTGCTCGCGCGCTCGAAGCGTATGGGCGACTACCGGCATTCGGTGCTGTTTGTCGACGTCGATCGGTTCAAGCTGGTAAACGACAGCCTCGGACACCTCATCGGCGACCAGTTGCTGACGGCAGTGGCACATAAGCTCGCCACATGTCTGCGCACAGGCGACGTACTCGCCCGCCTGGGCGGCGACGAGTTCACCATCCTGCTCGACGGCGTCAACGGACCGGGCGACGCGGAGTTCGTCGCCGAACGCGTCCAGTCGCTCTTCCGGGAGCCGATGAACGTCAACAACGGCCGCGAGATTTTCGTGACGACGAGCATCGGCATCGCGATGGGCGGTCCGCACTACGAGCACCCCGAGGAGCTGCTGCGCGACGCCGACACCGCGATGTATCGCGCCAAGGCGCTCGGCAAGGCTTGTCACGTGGTCTTCGAGCAGCGGATGCGCGACCACGCCGTTGTACGGCTCAACCTCGAGACCGAGCTCCGGCGCGCGATCGACAACAACGAGTTGCGGTTGGTCTACCAGCCGGTGATTGCGCTGAAGAACGGCGCCCTCTCCGGTTTCGAAGCGCTGCTCCGCTGGGAGCGCTCTGGCGGCGAGCTGATTCCCCCCTCGGAGTTCATCCCGCTGGCCGAAGAAACCGGAGTCATCGTTCCGCTCGGCATCTGGGTACTCGGCGAAGCGTGCCGACAGGCTGCGGTCTGGCAGCGCCAGTATCACTTCGACCGCCCGCTGACGATGAGCGTGAATATTTCGCCACGACAGCTGATGCAGCCGGGCATCGTCGATGCGGTCGGCCAGATGATGCGAAAGCATTCGCTCGCGCATGGAACCCTGGCGCTCGAGATCACGGAGAGCGCGCTGGCGGAGGACGCGGCCACCGCAATGAAGGTCATCAAGGAGCTGAAGATGTTGCCCGTGCAACTGCTCCTCGACGACTTCGGAACGGGCTATTCGTCGCTCGGCCATCTGCACCGGTTCCCCGTCGACACCGTCAAGATCGATCGTTCGTTCCTCGCCAAGGATCCGCTGGATCCGAGCGGGTCGAACGTGCTCGCCGCAGTCGTGTCGCTCGCCCAGAACCTCGGAAAGGGCGTCATCGTCGAAGGCATTGAAACAGCCGAACAGGTCGAGCGACTGCGGAAACTTCGCTGCCCGCACGCGCAGGGGTTCTACTTCTCGAAGCCAGTCGATGCGGCCCAGGCGACCGCCTTGATCGCGCTGGCCAATGCCACCGCGGCGCGAAGGCCACCCTTCCGGAGTGGCGAAGCCACACCCGAGATTGCTCCACGCGTTCATTAGAGGTTGGGCCGGCTAAAGTTGGCCCCTACGCCTTCCGTTTTCTGACAAATGTTTTCAGGGCGCGAAATGACTCGAGCATTTCGGCGTAGGAAAAGTTCGCGTTCCGGCCGCTGGTGTTCGGCAACACGAACACCGGCGCTCCGTCGAGCGTCTGTGTCTGCAATCCCACAACGACGCGCCCTTTGTGTTCCGGAAACATCGCCCTGAAGACCGTCACGCCGACGAGCGCGACAATGCGCGGACGGAACTTGCGTATCTTGGCGTGGAGGCGAACCCGGCCGCGCGCGTACTCATCCGCTGCGAGCGTATCGATGCCTGGCGTGGCACGCGGAACGATGTTTGTGATTCCGAAGCCCCAGTCCGGCAGCCGATCGTCATCGGCGAAGGTGATCGCCTCCCGCACAAGACCGGATTGGTAGAGCAGCTTCCAGAATCTGTTCGAGAAGCCGGCGAAGTGGTGTCCGGTGATCGCTGAACGGATTCCCGGATTAATCCCGACGAACAACACCTCGAGGCCGGGACGGATGCGGTCGCGGAGCGGCGGTAGCGTCACCTCTATAATTCGGGGTATGCCTCAGTGGCTCGTCAAAGAAGAGCCGGAACACTATGCATACGATCAACTCGAAAAGGATCGTAAGACCGTGTGGGCCGGCGTCAGGAACCCTCTGGCGCAGAAGCACCTGCGATCCATCCGGAAAGGCGATCGGATTTTCTACTATCACACCGGCAAAGAGAAAGCCGTCGTCGGCGTCGCGCGTGCGATCGGCGATGCGTATCCGGATCCAGGCGACGCCACCGGCAAAGCGTTCGTCGTTGACGTCGCGCCCGAGAAAAAGCTGCCGCGTCCTGTGACCCTGGCCGAAATCAAGGCGGACCGCGCGTTTGCGGATTTTGCGCTCGTACGCATGTCGCGCCTGTCGGTGATGCCCGTCACCGACGGCGAATGGGCCCGCATCGAAAAGATGAGCCGCGGCTAGTGTGGACTCGCTACGGTCTCGCCCTGGTCGGCGCCGCACTCCTTGCCACAGCGCCGGTGCGCGCCGACGACACGCTGCCGTCGGTACTGATCTCGCGTCAACTTTCCGAAGGCGAACACCTCGCGGTCGGCGATGTCATCCGCCTCAGCCCGTCTGAGGATGGCCGCAACGTTCAGCAATTCCGTATCGCTGGCGTCTATGAACCAACACCGGATCCTGCGAGGCTAGGCGCCGTTATCCGAGAGGTGCAGCTCCACCTTCCCGACCTGCTCAACCTGACACGCGAACCGTCGACGCCGAGCGGAAGCGAATACGTGCAGACAATCAACGTTGCGCTGGTGGATCCGAGCGACGCCGACGCATTTTCACGCGACGTCGCGGCACGGATGCCGGGCGTCACCGCGCAGTCGGCCACCGGGGCGGCCGAATCGACCGGTCCATTCATCGTATTGCGACGCTTTCACCTGGCGATTGCGATCGTCACGATCGTCGCATCCACGGTGTTCCTGCTGGCGCTCACCATCATGCTGGTCGACGAACGGCGGGCCGCGGTCGGCGTGCTGCGACTGATCGGATTACCGATCCGCCGAATCGTCCTCCAGCTGTTCCTCGAAGGCGTGTTCATCGCGGTTGTTGGTTCGATATTCGGGCTGGTGCTCTCGCTGCTGTCGCAAGGGATCATCAATCGGTTCTTCCAGTGGCGCTACGACACCGCGCTCGTGTTCGTCCGCATCACGCCGCAGGTCGCGGCCATCTGTGTCGCGATTGCTGTTCCGCTCGGCGTCTCGGCGACTGTCGTCGCATCCTGGGCGCTGCTGCGGCGCAATGGCCTGCGGCTCGCCCGTCGATGAACGCCCTGGGCTTTGCGTGGCGCAGCCTGGTTCGCCAGCCGGCGCGCGCCTCACTGGGCGTTGTCGGCGTCGCCGCGGTCGGAGCGCTGCTCTTCGACATGCTCCTGCTCTCGCAGGGACTCGTGATTTCGATGCGCGGCCTCCTTGAGAGAACGGGCTTCGACCTTCGCGTCACGGCGACTGACGCGCTGCCTGGTCAGGGGCCGCTCATTTCGAATGCTGTTGACCGCGCGCAGGCGATCTCGCGGCTGCCATCGGTGCGTTCGGCTATCGCACTGCGCTTCGCCGACGCGGTGGTGCTGGCGGGCGGACCGAAGGGTGTGATCACCACGTTTCAAGGCGTGGCGGGTACCGCATCCAACTATCCATGGACGATTCTTCGCGGCCGTGACATTACCCCCGGGCGTCCGGAGATTGTGATCAACGAAAACGCCGCCAGACGGACGCAGCTCGAGCCGGGAGGACGCGTGATGTTGCGCGCCTCCTGCACCGATCGTGAGCAGGCGCTTCCGCCGGTGCCGTTCATCGTCTCGGGGATCGCGCAGTTTCCATTCGATAGCCCCGTTGGAACGACCGCGGCCACTTCGCTTCCGATGCTCGCAAAAGCGTGCGGCGGCAACGAATCGAACGAGGCGGACGTCATCATGGTCGCTTCACAGGAAACCGCCGGGCCGTCCGCGGCCGTGGCTGACGTGGCGAAGCTCCTTCCTGACTTGAATGTCTTGAGCAATGCTGAAGCCGTCAACCGGTTCGAGCGCGGCGGCTTCACGTACTTCCGGCAGATTTCCACCGTATTGACGGCGGTCACGCTGTCATTCGCGGTGCTGCTGATCACCGTTCTGCTAACGGTTTCGATCAATCAACGGCTCGGCGAAATTGCGGCGCTGCGTGCACTTGGCTTCTCTCGATGGCGAGCCGCCGTCGACGTGTTCTGCGAATCCGTACTCATCGTCGGCGGTGGCGGCCTGCTGTCGCTGCCGGCTGGCGCGTTGCTCGCCGTCGCCCTCGACCGCATCCTGAAACGTATTCCGGGCATTCCCGCCGAGGTCCACTTTTTCGTATTCCAACCGAGCGCGCTGGAGATTCATCTCCTGCTGCTAGCGGCAACCGCGATCGTGGCGGCGCTGTACCCGATTCGCATCGTCGCGAGACTCCCGATCGCGGCAACGTTGCGCGACGAGGTAGTTGGATGAATACCGCCGTTCACGGTCAAATTGTGCAAGCCACGCACGTCAGCCGCATCTTTCCGATGCCGGCCGGCCCCGTTACCGCGGTTGCCGACGTGACGCTGCAGATCGCGGCCGGCGATCACATCGCCATACGTGGTCCTTCCGGCTGCGGAAAATCGACGTTGCTGCACATGCTTGGATGTGTCGAGCCGCCAACCGCCGGCACGCTGCTGTTTCGTGGTGATGACGTGACACAGCTTTCGGATCGGCAGCGAAGCCTCCTTCGTCTCCGTCAGATCGGCTTTGTGTTTCAACGATTCTTTCTGCTGCCAATGCTCACGGCGGCGGAAAACATCGAGCTGCCGCAGTCGGAAGCAAACATCCCGAAGGCGGAGCGCCGGCAGCGTACGCAGGAACTGCTGGAGTATGTCGGGCTCGCGGCCCGCGCGGCTCACCGGCCTTCGGAGCTCTCGGGTGGCGAAATGCAACGCGTCGCGATCGCACGCGCGCTGGCGAACAAACCGGGCCTGCTTCTGGCCGACGAGCCGACCGGGGAGCTGGATCGTTCAACCGGCGAACAGATTGCGTCGCTGCTCGATCGCGTGAACGCGGACGGCACTGCACTGGTGATCGTGACGCACGATCCCGCGCTCGCCGAACGATCCACACGGGTCCTGAGCATGCGTGACGGCCGGATCGAAAGCGAGTCGGCCTTCGCATGATTGGCAGGCTCGCGCTGCGATCGTTGACGGCACACCCAATCCGCTCGGCTGTTCTTGCCGCCGGTTTCGGCGTTGGTGTCGCGGTGATGGCGATCCTGCTGGGCGTCGCCGAGATCGTGCTCACACAGGCACGGTCTGCGGAGCTGGTCGGCGGTGGCGATGTGGTCATTCACCTCGAACCATCAGTGCCCGCACGCATGGTGACATCGGGGACGCTCCAGTCCGATCAGTTGCGCAACCGCATCCGCACAGCGGGCCCGTCGCACACGGCGGTGGTGTATCTGACTCGCGACGACCATGCGGTCCGTGTGAACGCTCATGGCGGCATTCCGAGCATCGAGAAAGCGATGGGCGATCCAGAAGTCGCCAGTCCCCAATGGCGGGACACGCCGGAAGACGTCGGGTGGACACAGATCAGCCCGGAGATCGTGCTTCGGGAGATCGACCGGTTTCACGAGATCCCGAACGCACCGATGTGGGACGACTCGTGGGCCGAGTGGCTCTATTTCAACGGCCGCTCGCGGGACGCGCGGTTCTATCTGACCTTCATGGTGGGACCGCGGCAGCCCGATGGTGGTGGACGTCAGGCGGGTGTTCGGCTGCAGCTCGATCGCGGCGGGCATCTCGAGAACTTCAGCGCCTCCGCGCAGCTCACTGAGGCTGAGACACGACGCGCGCCGGAATTGACGATTGGCAACAATCGCGTTCGACTGGAGGGTTTGCGCTACGTCATCGACCTCGATCTTCGCGGCGAAGGCAGTCGCACCGTGCACGGGCGCATCAGCGTTGAAGCATCACCCGGACGCCTGGTTCCTCCGATCGAGATCGGTGGCGCTCACGGTTGGCGAACGGGGTATGTGGTGCCCGTCATGTCCGGAAACCTTGACGGGATGCTCGACGTCTCAGGCGAGCGCATTTCATTCGTGGATGGCGCAGGGTACCACGACCACAATTGGGGATTCTGGCGCGGCGTCTCGTGGCAATGGGGGCAGGCGCAGCAGGGGGAACTATCGTTGATCTATGGCCGCGTCTTCCCACCTCCCGATGCGGCCGACCCCGATCGGATCCCAGGATTTATGGGCGCACTGGGACCTGACGGCCCGCTCGGCTACGCGACAAACGTCACCATCGATGAGCTGAACAACGCGAATGGTCAGCCGCGGACCATAACCGTGACTGGCCGCAGTCGCTTGCTCGACGTACGCATGCAGTTCGATGTCGGATCGGTGGTGATGACGCGAATGACCCAGGGCGCCCTCGCGACTGGACTCAGCTTCCTTCAGATGCGCGGGCAATACACAGTGACGGGACACGCCGGCGAGCGCGAAATCAACTTCGTCGCGCAGGGGTCTGCGGAGACTTTTCGCGAAAATCCCTCATCCCCTTCCAGCCCATCCCGCCCCTCCAGCCCATAAGAGTTGGGATTTACCGAAGGTCCAACGCGCGCCGGGCGGCGATCTGCGCGCGCCCGCGGCGACGAGCCAGCGTCTCGAGGCGGGCGGCGAGCGGCAATTCCGTTTGCGTTGCGTTCCACCCGCGGGCGAGCTGTGCGGCGACAATGCGCCTCCTGTCCATTTCCATCCGGAAACAGTCGAAACAGAGCGTGCGCGGGCGCTCGACTGCCGGGTCGTCGTCACGCTCGTCTCTGAAGCCGTAGCGTGCCTCCCGTGCGCTGCATGCCGCGCACAGACGCGGCGGGTTGGGCGAGTCGGGCGGGTAAGGCGAGTGGGGTCGCGTCTGAGGCCTACCTGCCCCGCCGGCCTCACCCGCCTTACCCGCCTTACCCGCCTCGTAGAGCGCCAGCTGCATGATCCTCTCCTCTGTGAGACCAGACTATGCAAGGCCTATGACAGACTAGGTCATGCCTTCGGTACGGGAGACGACGGCCGCGGACGAGCTGTTCCGTCTTCCGCTTTCCGAGTTCACCGCGGCGCGAAATGCGCTCGCGTCGAAGTTGAAAAAGGACGGCGATCCAGAAGAGGGCGACCGGATTAAGGCGCTCTCGAAACCGCCGGTGTCCGCCTGGGTGGCCAACCAGCTGTACTGGAAGCATCGCGACGCTTTCGAGCGGCTGCTGGCGGCGGGCGACGAGTTCAGGAAGGCGCAGGCTGCGCAGCTTGCTGGCAAGTCGGCGGACTTGCGCGGGCCGCTCGACGCACGGCGCGAAACGCTTGGTGAGCTGACGAAGCTCGCCGCCGAAGTCCTCCGGGACGCCGGGCACCCGGCCTCACCCGAAATGATGCGGCGCATCATGACGACGCTCGAGGCCCTTGCGACCTACGGCGATCATCCTGGCGGCCCGCCTCTGGGCCGCCTGACTGCCGATGTCGATCCTCCAGGTTTCGAGGCGCTCGCGGCCCTCGTTCCGGCAGGAACCCACCACCGTTCAGGCGCTGCCAGGGGGCAGGCCGCACCTCGCGTGATCCCGTTCAATCAACCAAAGCCCGAGCGAACGGCACGAAAATCGGCTGACGACCGCGAGGAGTCGCGGCGTGCGGAACAGGAACGCCGAGAGCGACAGAACGAAGCGCGAAAGGCATTGCGCGAAGCCGAGCGGGCACTCACCGAGGCGCGGCGCGATGCGGAGCGGGCGCGAGCAGAGATGAAGGAAGCCGCCGCGCGTGCGAAGGCAGCCGAGAAGGAGAAGGCCGCGCTCGAAACCCGTTTCGAAAAGCTGTCAGCAGCAGCGGAAGCGGCGCGCCAGGCTGCGCGGCAGGTGGCTAGTCGCGCCGAAGAAGCTGCGCAGGCCGTAGACGATGCCGAGCGAGCGGTCGCCGCGGCACGCGAGCAACTGAAAGCACTGGAGTAGAAGCAGACCTTCAGATCTGCCTTTCCCGCCCGACCCCCATCTCCCCTGTCCACCGCGGCGCGCCTGGAACTTCGACGTGGAACTGATCGAGCATGCGAAGCACCGTGTGATCGATCACCTCGTCCAGCGTTCGCGGATTCATGTAGAAGGCCGGCACCGGCGGCAGAATGACTGCTCCCATCCGCGTGAGCTTCAGCATGTTATCCAGATGTATCTCGCTCAGCGGCGCTTCGCGGACCGAGAGCAGAAGCCGGCGTCGCTCCTTGAGCGTGACGTCGGCCGCCCGATGCACGAGGCTATCGCCGTAACCGTGTGCGATTGCGCCGAGCGTCTTCACGCTGCAGGGGGCGATGATCATCCCGTCGGCGCGGAATGACCCGCTCGCGATCGACGCGCCCATGTCCGTGGGCGCATACACCTCCGTCGCCAGTGCCTCGACCTGTTCGCGGGAGAACGGGGTCTCGTGCAGCAGCGTACGGGCTCCCCATTTGCTGATGACGAGATGCGTTTCGACACCTGCTTCGCGGAGGCGCTGAAGCAGCCTGACTCCGTAAATAACGCCGGTCGCTCCCGTGATACCAACGATGAGTTTCATCAATCCCAAGTATTATCGACCGAATGCTTCGTCGTCAGCGGACCGGTTCCGTGATCTGCAGCTCGTGCGGCGTGCTCGTCGGCATCAACGATGACAAATGCTACAACTGCGGGCGGCGCAATCCCGGCATGTGGGGCTATGCGCCACTCCTGCGGTCGCTCGGCGCCGACCTGGGCTTCGTTCCGTTTGTCATCGGCACGTGCGGGATTGTGTACGTGCTGACCATCATTGCCTCGCGCGGCGCCCTCGGACCGCTTCTCGGACCGAGCCGCCCCGCGCTGTTTCTGTTCGGGGCAAGCGGCGCCCTGCCGGTCTTTGTCACGGGACGGTGGTGGACGGTGCTCAGCGCGGCATGGCTTCACGCGAACTTGCTGCACATCATGTTCAACATGTTAGCGGTTCGGCAACTCGGACCACCGACCGCCGATTTCTACGGCCCCGCGCGGACCATCATCATCTATACCGCCGGCGCCATCGCGGGCTTTGCGTTGAGTTCGATTGCGGGCGCGTATTTTCCGCCGCTGTTTTTTCTGCGCGGGAGTGCGCTCACCGTGGGTGCCTCGGCACCGATTTCAGGCCTGATCGGCGCGCTCCTGTATTACGGCCGCCGGACCGGCAGCCACATTGTCCAGACCGAAGCCACGCGATACGTGCTGATGCTCGTGTTGTACGGATTTCTGATGCCCGGCATCGACAATTACGCGCACGCAGGCGGCGTTGGGGGCGGGTACCTTGCCGCGCTCGTCCTCGATCCGCTCAAGCCCGAACGCGGCGATCACGTCCTCATTGCCGTCTTCTGCCTGGCGCTGTCGGTCGTGTCAATCGTCGTGTCGGTGATTTCGGGCTCACGCATCCTTTGATGACGCCGCTTGCGCGTGCCAGAACGAGGCCGACGCGATAGCATCGAGCTGTGCCTGTCGAACCTGCCTGGAACGAGTACTACGCCGATGAGATGGACGCCGCATGGCTGTACCGCGCGCTCGCGCGCGTCGAGCGCAACGGGCAGCGCCGCGCGATCTTCGAGAATCTCGCCAGGGTCGAAGACGATCACGTGGAACGGTGGCGGTCGTTATTTCACCAGCATGGCGGCGAGGTACCACCGCACTCGCCTTCGATTCGATCGCGGATGCTCGCGGCAATCGCGCGCATCCTCGGCTCCGGCGCAGTGCTGCCGCTGATCATCGCGGAAGAATCGCGCGAGGTCGGCTCGTACCTGAGGCTCGCCCGCAAAGCGACGGACAAAACGACGCACGAGACCGCGGTCGCCATCGCTACGGAATCCGCCGAACACGCACAGCACCTCTCCTCGTCGATAGGCCGTGAGGGCGAACCGTGGCACGGCCTCGCTGCGGGTGGCTATCTGCGGAGCGTCGTCTATGGCTTCAACGACGGTCTGACGGCGAACTTCGGCCTGGTCGCCGGCGTCATTGGCGCCAGCGTCGAACCGCACCTTGTCGTCGTCACCGGCATCGCAGGTGCGCTTGCCGACGCGCTATCGATGGGTTCGAGCGGCTACCTGGCGGCCAAGAGCGAGGCAGAAGTGGCAGCGCGCCAGGTGGCAATTGAACGTGACGAATTGCGGTTGATGCCCGATCTCGAGGAAAAGGAACTCGCGCTGATTCTCGAAGCCAAGGGACTGACCCCGGAAAATGCGCGCGAGTCGGCGGAAGCCATGATGCGGGATCCCCAACGGGCGCTCGAAACGAAAGTGCAGGAGGAGCTCGGGATTCAGCCACCGTCAGTGACTCCGCTCGCCGACGGGCTGGTGACCGGGACGGCCACGGCGTTCGGCGCCGTGATCCCCTTGATTCCGTTTCTGACGCTTTCACTGGGCGCCGCGATCTGGGTGTCGTTAACCATCAGCATGCTCGCGCATTTCGCGGTCGGCGCAGCCCGCAGCATCTTCACAGGGCGGAGCCTCTGGGCGAGCGGACGCGACATGTTTCTCGTCGGCTTCGGCGTTGCGGCTGCCGGCTATTTCATCGGGTCGCTGGTGATCAAATTGTGACGGTACTACGCGGGCTGATCGGGGTTCTGGTCGGCCTGGCGCTCTCGGTCGGCTTCGTGCAGATTCTCGAGTTGATGCTCGCCAACGCCATTGCCGGACGGCCGCTGCAGTCGATGGAGGACTACGCGGTCGTTCTCAACGCCCTGCCGGTTCTCGGCATTCGACTCGTCGTCACCTCATTCATCGCGCTGCTCGGCGGGTATCTCTGCGCCAAACTCGCGGAAGCCGATGAGATGAGATATACGTTAATCGCCGTCATCTTCCGCATCATGGCCATCATCGGTGGAAACAGCGCGGGTTACATGCCACGGACACCCGTGTGGGGGCTGGCTGTGCTGCTCACGGTGTCGACGGGTGCAATGCTCGCCGGCGGCGCCGTCCGCGCAGCAGCGGCGGCGCGACGTGTGAGTACGAAGGAGGGTCGTTCTTGAGGCTTGCGTATCAAGGGGAGCCGGGCGCGTACAGCGAAGCCGCGGCGCTTCTCTACGGCGGACAGCACGTGGAGACGATGCCGTGCAAGACCTTCGACGAAGTGTTCGAGGCCGTCGTGAAGAAGCGCGCGACGCACGGAGTGGTCCCGCTCGAGAACTCCATCGGCGGCACCATTCACCGCAATTACGACCTCCTGCTCGAGCACGAACTGATGATCACCGGCGAGGTGGAGCTCGACGTCGTCCACTGTCTGCAGGCGCTGCCGGGGACCAACATCGCGGACGTGAAAGTCGTCTACTCGCATCCGCAGGCGCTCGCGCAATGCGAGCGGTACCTGAAGGACCTCGGTGTGACCGTTGAAGCGGTCTACGACACGGCTGGCGGCGCCAAGCTGGTGTCCGAACAGAAGATGACACATGCCGCCGCACTCGCATCGCGGCGGGCGGCCGAGGTCTTCGGGCTCGAGGTGCTGCAGGAAGCGGTGCAGGACTACGAATACAACATCACGCGATTCGCGATTATCGGTGGTGTTGCCGGCATCGACGCGGACAAGACGACGATCGTGTTCGCGCTGCCGAGTACACCAGGCGCGCTCTTTAAAGCGCTCAGCGTCTTCGCGCTGCGCGATATCAACCTGACCAAGCTCGAAAGTCGGCCTCTTCGCGGCCGTCCCTGGGAGTACCTCTTCTACGTCGAAGTCGAAGCACGGCGCGACGACATGGCGTGCTCGCGCGCGCTGATGCACCTCGCGGAATTCGCCAAGTGGACGCGCGTGCTGGGCACCTACAAGGGATGGCAGCGAGCGCGTGATTGACGTTGTTGGTGTAGGCGCGAATTCAGTCGACTTCGTCTATCGCCTTCCGTCGTTTCCTTCCTCCGAGAGTTCCTTCGCAAAGGTTCGAATTCGTGAACACCTGATCTCCTGCGGGGGTCAGGTGACAACGGCGCTGGCGACGTGTGCCGCGATGGGATTGAAGACGTCGTACGTCGGGACGATCGGCTCGGATCGCAACGGCGAACGGATGCGCGAAGAGTTGAATCGCCGAGGCATCGACATCACGAGCACAGTCGCCCGAAATGCCGCGAGCCCGTTCGCCGTCATCCTGCTTGACGATCATCACGGCGAACGCGTGGTGCTGTGGCATCGCGATCCGGCGATTGTGCTGACGTCTGCCGAAGTCGATCGCAACGCCGTCACCAGCGCCCGGCTTATGCATGTCGATGACGTGGACCTTGCGGCCAGCATCCAGTCGGCGAATCTGGCAACGGCCGCTGGAAAGCCGGTGACAAGCGACATCGAACGGACATCAGACGATGTCTGGGCGCTCATCGATGCGGTCACGATCCCCATCTTCGCGGCGCATGTCCCGACCGAACTGACCGGCGAGACGAATCTGCCGCGCGCCCTGGAACGGCTGCGAAGACCACACCACTCGATGCTCTGCGTGACACTCGGGCCTCGTGGCGCGTTGCTGCTGGCGGGCCACGACGTCATTCATGAGCCTGGAATCAGCGTGCAGACCGTGGATACGACCGGCGCTGGCGACATCTTCCGTGGCGCATTCATTTACGCCTTGCTCCGCGGCGAGCCGCCGCGGGAGATTGTGCGGTTCGCGAACGCGGCTGCCGCGCTCAGCTGCACCCGTATGGGCGCGATGAACAGCATTCCGTCACTCGAGGAAATCCCGATCTCCTGATCAAAAGTCGCGGCGCTCCACAATCGCGCAGAAGGTCCTGGCGATAACGGGCCACAGAGACGCAGAGACTCAGAGGCAAAGTGGCTCCCGGTCCCATGGGGCGACTCAGCGCACAAGGAAGCACAAGAACCTCTGTGTCTCTGCGCCACTGTGGCCCGTCATCACCGATCAACGTTTGAACAGCACAAACCCGAGCGGCGGCACGGTAATCGACATCGAATGCTCGAAGCCGTGCATCGGCCGATGCTCGGCGAGTGCGCCGCCGCCATTGCCCATGTTGCTGCCGCTGTAGCGGGCGCTATCGCTATTGAGCAGCTCACGGTACCAGCCGGCATCGGGCACGCCGATGCGGTAATCGAGCCGCGGAACGGGCGTGAAGTTTGTCACGATGACCGTGTAATCGTCCGGATTGCCCGCCCGCCGGATAAACGACATCACACTGTTCTCGTTGTCGCAGCAGTCAATCCATTGAAAACCGGCGGGGTCGAAATCGACCTCGTGCAGCGACGGTTCGTGTTGATACGTGTGATTGAGCTCCTGCACCCAGCGCCGCAATCCCTGATGCTCCGCGTACTGCAGCAGATGCCATTCGAGGCTCGAGTCGTAGTTCCACTCGGACCATTGGCCGATCTCCGCGCCCATGAACATCAGCTTCTTACCCGGATGCGTGAACATGAAGCCATACAGCGCTCGCAGGTTCGCGTGCTTCTGCCAGAGGTCGCCAGGCATTTTGTCGAGCATCGCGCGCTTGCCGTGAACAACTTCATCGTGCGAGAACGGCAGCACGAAGTTCTCCGTGAACGCGTAGAGCATCGAAAACGTGACCTGGTTGTGGTGCCAGCGGCGGTGCACGGGATCCTCCTTCATGTACTCCAGCATGTCGTGCATCCAGCCCATGTTCCACTTGTAGCTGAAGCCCAGCCCCCCGACGTACACGGGCCGGCTTACCGCCGGCCACGCCGTTGACTCCTCCGCAACCGTGATCGATCCGGTCACGCGTCCGTGCGTCAGCACGTTGAGCTGCTTGACGAACTCAACGGCTTCCAGGTTTTCACGCCCGCCGAACTGATTTGGAAGCCACTGGCCGGCGCTGCGCGAGTAATCCAGGTAGAGCATCGACGCCACGGCGTCCACGCGCAGCCCGTCGACATGAAACTCCTCGAGCCAGAAAAGCGCGTTGCTGAGCAGAAACGTGCGCACCTCGTTGCGGCCGTAGTTGAAAATCAGCGTGCCCCAGTCCTGATGCTCGCCCTTGCGTGGATCCGCATGCTCGTAGAGCGAGGTACCGTCGAACTCCGCGAGGCCGTGGCGATCCTTGGGGAAATGACCAGGCACCCAGTCAAGAATCACGCCGAGCCCGTGACGATGACATTCGTCGATGAAATAGCGGAAATCGTCCGGCGTGCCGTAACGGCTGGTCGGCGCAAAAAAGCCGATGACCTGATACCCCCACGAGCCGCCGAACGGATGCTCCATGACCGGCATCAGCTCGATGTGCGTATAGCCCATCTCGCGGACGTACGGGACGAGCGCGTCCGCCAGCTCGCGATAACTCAAGACCCGGTTCCCTTCTTCGGGAACCCGCCGCCACGAGCCGAGGTGCACTTCATAAATCGACATCGGGCGCACGCGCCACGCATCAAATGACGGACGGTCGCGCATCCATTCGTGGTCGCGCCACTGATAGCGCTCCTCGAACACCAGCGACGCGGTGTTGGGCGGAATCTCGAAGTAGCGGCCATAGGGGTCGCTTTTGTGGAGCAGATGCCCGGCGGTCGATCGAATTTCGAATTTGTAGCAGCTTCGCTCGGGCAGCTCGGGGATGAAGATCTCCCACACGCCGGACGGCACCAGCTTGCGCAACGGGTTCGCGCGGCCGTCCCACCGATTGAAATCACCGATGACGCTGACGCGCTGCGCGTTCGGAGCCCACACGGCGAAGTGAACGCCCGTGAGGCCGTCAACGGTCAATCGCCGGCTGCCAAGTTTCTCCCAGGCCCGATAGTGCGTCCCTTCCGAGAACAGATGCAGGTCGAAATCCCCCAGAACCTGACCAAATCGATATGGATCGATGAATTCCCGCAACGTGCCGCCCTCATGCACGCGAAGGCGATAGAACAGATCCCGCGCCGACCGTCCGTCCGCATCGATGAACAGCTCGAACAAGCCGTCCTGATGCCGTCTTTCCATCAGCACGGCGCGATCGCCGACGACGAGCTCGACGCTGCTCGCCGACGGCTGCATGGTCCTGATGACGATGGCCGGCCGTCCATCGTGCGTGGCGGCATGCGGTCCAAGGATCGCGAACGGATCGTCAGCGGTTCCCGCTGCGATCGCATCGAGCATGTCGTCTTCCGCGGTTCGAATGCCGCCGGTCATGGGCAGAATTGTACCGCGCGCAGTGATATCCTCTGTGACTCACATGGCCGAAACCTACGCGCAGTTTGTGACCAGTGAAGGGAATTTCACGGTGCGTCTGTTCGACGAGCAGGCGCCGAGAACGGTCGAGAATTTTGTCGGACTGGCTGAAGGCACCAGGGAATGGAGCGACCCGCGCAGCAACCAGAAAGTGCGCAAGCCCTACTACAACGGCACCATTTTTCACCGCGTCATTGACGGATTCATGATTCAGGGCGGCGATCCGCTGGGCCAGGGAATCGGCGGCCCCGGCTATAACTTCGCAGACGAGTTCCACCCGAAGCTGCGGCACAACAAGGCTGGCATTCTCTCGATGGCGAATCGAGGCCCGAATACGAACGGCGGCCAGTTCTTCATTACTCTCGCGCCGACGCCGCACCTCGACGATCGCCATTCAGTGTTCGGAGAAGTGACCGAAGGAATGGACGTCGTCAGCAAGATTGGCAGCACGGCGACAGGCGATCGCGACCGCCCGACAAAGGACATCGTCATTCAGCACGTCACGATTCAACGACGCTGAATACATGGGGAACCCCGACCCCCATTCGCTGATGCCACTGGTGTACGAGGAGCTCCGGCGGATTGCGGCGGGATACATCCGGCGCGAGCGGCCCGGGCAGACGCTGCAGGCGACGGCGCTGGTCAACGAAGCGTTCGTACGACTGGCGTCCGAGCAGCCGCGACCCTTCGCGAACCGGCAGCACTTCGTCGCCATCGCGGCGCTGTCGATGCGGCAGATCCTCGTGCAGCGCGCGCGCCCGTCAGGCGGCGAAACGCGGTGGCGCTCCGGACCGCGTGACGCTCGACGAGAGTCTGGCCTCGACAGAGCCACCCGGCGTCGACATACTTGCACTCGACGAGGCGCTGACCCGGCTCGCCGCCTTCGATCCCGAACAGGCACGCATCGTCGAGCTCCGGTATTTCGGCGGCCTCACGGTCGAGGAAACCGCGGAAGTCGTTGGAATATCCCCCGCTACCGTGAAGCGCCAGTGGGCCATGGCGCGCGCCTGGCTGAAACGCGCGGTCGACACAGCGCCTGATGAAGGCGCCGACGCATCTCTGTGACGCCCGAACAATGGGAGCGCCTCAAGGCTCTCTTTAGCGGCGCACTCGATCAGCCCGCCGAGAGGCGTCACGAATGGTTGACGCTCCACGCGCAGGGCGACGAAACCCTCGCCCGTGAGGCAGGAGCACTCCTGCTCGCGCACGATACCGCTGGAGGTTTTCTCGAAGAACCGGCGGTGATCGACCCCACCGAACTGGCTGCGGTCGACGAGCTTTCGAGCGGGATGCGCCTCGGTTCCTATGAAATCGAGCAGGAAATCGGCCGAGGCGGCATGGGCGTCGTGTATCTCGCGCGCGATCTGCGTCTCGGACGGCGAGTGGCGCTGAAGGCGCTGCCGCAACTTCACGATTCGAACGCCACGCTGAGGGAGCGGTTGCGGCGCGAGGCACGGGCGGCCGCGACCATCTCGCATACGGCGATTGCGACGGTGTACGCACTCGAGGAAATCGATGGCCGCCTGTTTATCGCATCTGAATACATCGAAGGGCATTCGCTGCGCAGCGAGATCGAGGGCGGGGCGCTCGAACGGACGCGCGCCATCGCCATCGCCGCCGATATTGTCAGAGCGCTCTGTGCCGCACACGATGCCGGCGTGATCCATCGCGATCTCAAACCGGAGAACGTGCTCATTACCACGACGGGCACGGTGAAGGTCGTCGACTTCGGCATCGCGCATGTCGACAGCGTCAACACGCGGCTGACGAGAGATGGCGAAACCGTCGGCACCCCCGCATACATGGCGCCCGAGCAATTTCTTGGCAGCACCGTCGACGTGCGGGCGGATATCTATGCGGTTGGCGTCATCCTGGCCGAGATGCTGACCGGCCAGCATCCGCTGGCGCCCGGTCGCCGATCGATACCGGGTTCCGCCTCCGAAATCACCTCGAGATGCATCCAGACAGACCCGAACGATCGATATCGATCCGCCCGTGAACTACTTGCGGCGCTCGAACGGGAACTGGCGATTTCGAAGGCGATGGCCGAACCCGTGACGCCTGCCGCCGCGGCCGCATCGCCGGCTCGATGGTGGTGGGAGTTTCATCAGGCCGTCGTGTCGATCGTGTACGCGGTCATGGCTTGGCCGACATGGCTGGCGCGCAATGTCATCGGCGGTCAGGAAGGCAACGCCGTGTTCGTGGTGGTGCTCGCCGCGTCGATTGTCGCCGTGACGCTGCGCCTTCACCTGTGGTTCACGTCCCGGTTCTACTCCGCCGAGCTTGGATGGGCGCGCTCTCGCGCGACCACGTGGATGCTCGTTTCGGACGCAATGTTCGCAATAGGGCTCGTGGTTGCCGGCGTGCTCGTTGGCGATGCGCGCCCTGCGCTTGCGGTGATCGAAATCGCCGTCGCCGTCGGCGCCGCCACTGCCTTTGCAATCGTTGAACCTGCGACAACCAGGGCGGCGTTCGGACAGGCGGACAGGCTGTAGTTTCTTCCCACGCGTAATAAATTCCGCTGCACTCGGATCGCAAGTCCTGCGATTGGACGTGCGCTCGCAGTGGCACGCTTTGTGGACACGCGCCACACGTCCGACCGTCTATGGCACAGGTTTCAGAGGCGACGAACCTCGGCGCGCTCGAACCGTACAACCACGACGTCGCGTCATCAGCGACGCCGCGAAGAGGCGAGATTCTGCTCATTGAAGATTGCACGGAAGTGCGCGAAGGTCTCGCGCAGCTCCTGGAGCTGCACGGGTACATGGTCACGGAGTTCGCAGACGGGGAACGCGGCATGCGTGAACTGGTCACGCAACCGCAGGCCTTCGCGCTCGTCATCCTGGATTTGATGCTGGGTGAATCGATGGCCGGAATGGACTTCCGGCTTCAACAACTGCTGGACTCACAACTGGCGTCGGTTCCGACCATCGTCATTACCGCCAGCGACATTTCGCTGCCGGACCGTATCCCGCTTCATCCCCAAGGATGGCTGGAAAAGCCATTCCGGTTCGACACGCTTCTCGAACTCGTCAAGCGATACGTGATTGCAGAGGGATCAGGCTTGTTCGCGGACCCGCACGCCCTAAAAGAACCACCCGAGCCCGACGTACGGGCGGAGCAGCCAGCCCTCGGTGATCCCCTGCAGTCGAACACCGGGAATCAGACGGACATGTGACGTGAAGCGGATGCGCGCCTCGACACCGGCAAGCGGGCGCGTTCCGTAGCTAATCGTTGTCGATCGGAACGCGCTGTTGGGGGGCAACGGTGCCAGCAATCCGAGGATGGTTGGGAAATTCTGCGTGATTTCGGTACGCTCGCGTGAGAACGCCACGCCTCCGAGATAGACGAGGTCGACGCTCCCGCCGACGCCCTGCCGAACCCAGAACAATGCATCCAGATCGGAGTGACTTTGCCTGATGTCACTCTGAACAAAGCGAATCGGAATCACGCTGGCTGAGGCCGACGTAAACGTAAAGCCGCCGGGCAGCGTGATGGCTGGCGTCGCCGCCGTGGAGATATTCGTCGCGAGCGGCGACACCACCGGCGTCACCTGGTCGTGGCTGTGGCCCGATTGAACGAATTCCAACTCCACACCCCAGTTCGTTCCGACTGTCGTGCCAACGCGCACCGATCCGCTGAGCGTCTCGCTCCCGTCTGGTGATGATGAAGAGAAGTTCGCGTCCGTGTGGCTCACACGCGAAACGTCAGCGCCAATCGTTCCCGCGACATACGCAGACTGCGCGCGAACCGACGATGCGAACAACACGACCAGGAGCGTCAGGACGAGGCGAACCACTACGCCAGGACCTTCGCCAGCTGGCGCACATCCGACATCGAATCCACCGAGTCGATCGCGGTAAACGCCGCGTCCAGGCGATGCGGCGGCAGGACCAGACCCGCGCAATCGTCGAACTTCGCTTTCAGGTCCGCGCGCGTGAACGGATTGTCCGGGCCGCCGCGGTACCGATCGTCTGAAGGCTGAACGAGCTTCTGCCCATCGACCAGATCGACTTCGACAACGCTGCGGATCTTGTCAAAGCCCTGTTTCTCGATGTCGGCGTCATGCACGGCCGTGACGCGCTGCATCATCGCCTGCGCGGCGGGGCTCTGCACGAATTCGTCCGTGAATTCCCGCATGCCGGCGCGACGCGTGAGAATGACCGCGGACATCAGGAACGGAACCGAAAACTTCGCCTCCAGCTCGTTTCGCGCGACACCGTAGCGAAGCGGCTCGAGGATGTTGTTGCCGGCTCGCAGGCGCACCGCCTTGATTTGATCCGGTTTCAAGTCGTGGTCTTTCACGACCTTCATCATCGCGTCCATGCTCGGATGGCTCAGCGATCCGCATGGGTACGGCTTGAACGACACGCCCGGGTTCACAATCGACCACGGCTGACCGAGCTTTCCGACGAGACGATCGAGATCGGCGCCATCGCCGAGTACCTGGAAGAATCCCCACTGCCCGTCGAGGCCGTTGTCCCCGCCGGTGAAGCCGTGCGAGGCGAGCTCCGCAGCAAACACGCCGTTCTCACTCGCCCTGGCGGCATTGAGCGGCTTGCTCATCGAACCGAAGTTCACGCGGATGCCAGCGGACAGGCTCGCGGCGATCGCCAGCATGTGCGCAAGCTGCGTCGGGTTCAATTTCATCAGCTTGCCCGCCGCGGCCGCGGCGCCAAACACTCCAAACGTCCCGGTGCTGTGGAACCCGCGCTCGTAATGATTCGGATCAATCGCCTCGGCCATCTTGCACTCGACTTCGACGCCGATCAGATACGCCTCGAGAAACGCCGCGCCCGATGCGCCGATCCGCTCGCCAACGGCCAGCGCGGCTGAAAGTGCCGGTGTCGTTGGATGCGTCAGCAATCCAAACGTCCGATCCGGTGTCGTCGACAGCTGCGTATCGTCGTAGTCGAGCGCGTGCGCGCTGCCGGCGTTGGCCAGCGCGGCGTGCGCCGCCGAAACCATGACCGGATTGCGGCCGAGCACGGTGGCTTCCCTGGCTCCGTTCGACTTCTGCGCGTACTCGCGGAGAATCCGGCTCCCTTCGGCGGTCGATCCGGCAAGCAGCACGCCGATGTTGTCGATAAGACACCGCTTGCCTTCGCTGACGACGTTGGCGGGCATCTGGCGGAGGCTCGCCGATCCGATGAACGTGCGAACGGCGTCGGTGGTGCCCTTGATGGCGTTGCCGCGCACTTCCTTTTTCGTCCTGGCGGGAGACGCGGCCTGTGCGGACAGTCGTACGCCGCCGGCGAGTGTGACAGCCGTGACCTGCAGGAACTGCTTGCGGTTCAATCGCATGTTCAACCTCGGGGGTTAATATTAATTCACCCCATTTGTCCTCGCGCCGCCATTTCGTCTGGGCATTCGTCATCGTCTCGCTGGTGACGGCGCTGGCCTGTGCGTTGGCGGTCTGGATGGTGTACAAGCTGGCCGGTTAGGAGTACCAGTGGCGGCCATCGAAATCCGGTTGCTCGGCAAGCTGGAGCTGCAACGCGACGACCACCCGGTGACGCTGCCCCGATCACGCAAGACGCGTGCGCTGCTGGCGTATCTGGCCGCCACGGGCCGACCGCATTCACGTGAGCACCTCTGCGAGCTACTGTGGGATGGACCGGGCGATCCGCGCGGCGCGCTGCGCTGGAGCCTCGCGAAACTTCGTCCGCTGCTGGGAGGACCCACCAGCAATCCTCTCGTCGCCGGCCGCGAAGAGATCTCAATCGATTCTTCACGGACCCGGATCGACCTGAAGGCCCTTCGGCTCGACCTCGGCTCGGATCCGGCTGCCGCAGGAACAGAGGTGCTCGAACGCTGCGCCGAGCGGTTTCGTGGCGAGTTTCTCGAAGAACTCGATCTGGCGGATTGCTACCGCTATCACGAATGGTGGACCGCCGAACGGGAAGCCATGCGGACGCTGCGCATCGGCATCCTCTCTACGATGGCGTGTCGGCTGGCTGACGAGCCCGAGGCGGCGCTCCGCTTCGCCCGTGCCAGGCTGCTCGTCGATCCGTTTTCTGAAGAGGCACACATCAGCGTCATCGAGCTGCTTGGCGCACTCGGACGCACGCGTGAAGCCTTGCAGCAATACGAAAGCTGCCGCCGCATGCTTGAAGGGCAGCTGGGCGCACGGCCGTCATCCGCATTGGAACGCATGCGATCGTTGCTCGGCGGTAGCCGTGTCGAAGTCGACACGCAGCCGTCCGCCCCTGGTGTCACGGGATCCACCCTCTCACCGCTTGTCGGCCGCACAGCCGAGCGAACACGCATCGCCGCCGCCGTCAACGCCGCTGCGGCGGGCGAGAGTCGCGACGTGCTGTGGGTGACTGGCGAACCTGGCATCGGCAAGACGCGCCTGCTGGAAGAAGCTGCGGTTTTGGTGCGCGCCGCCAACGGCATCGTGCTCGCGGGTCGCGCGTACGAAGCGGAAATGGTCCGCCCTTATGGCCCGTGGATCGATGCGCTCCGATCCGCCCCGACGGCGATTGGCGAGCACGGCGACGCCGACCTCAGGCTCCTGATGCCCGAGCCCGGCGTCGACTCAGGCCCCGGCGACCGCACTCGACTTTTCGATGCCGTCGCCCGGGTGCTCGCGCGACTGACCGTAAGCGGCCGACCCGTTGCGCTGATGTTTGATGACGCGCAGTGGCTGGACGACGCCTCGGCAGGACTCCTTCATTACATCGTCAGGTCGGTTCGCGGATCGCGCGTGCTCGTCCTGTGCGCCGCCCGGTCCGCCGAACTTGCCCACAACGTCGCGTGCAGCGGGCTCCTGCGCGCACTTCGTCGCGACGGTCATCTCGATACGCTGACGGTTGCGCGGCTGAACGCCTCCGCAATCGGCGAACTCGTGAAGCGACTCGATCCGCGCGCCGATGTGGATCGTGTCTTCGCGGAAAGCGAGGGCAACCCGCTGTTCGCGATCGAGATCGTTCATGCGCTTGCACGTGAGGGGTCGCCGTTGTCCGACACGCTGGAGGCACTTATCGTTGACCGGCTGTCGCGCGTCGACGAGCGTGCCCGGCGGCTGCTGCCGTGGGCCGCGGCGCTCGGGCGCGGCTTCAGCCCCGAAACGCTGCGCACTGTGTCGGGCCTCGCGCCCTCTGAATTCGTCGCGGCGATCGAGGAACTCGAGCGGCACGGCATCATTCGCGCCTCGCCGTCGGTCATGGCGACGTGCGACTTCACGCACGACCTGATCCGCCAGGCCGCCTACAAGCAGCTCTCGGATCCGCGCCGCCGGGTCGTGCATCTTCAGTTGGCGCGCACGCTCGCCGCGGTCGTCGATCCCGAATCTACATTTGCGGGTGATATTGCGCACCACGCGTGGCTCGGAGGCGACAGCGAGCTTGCGGCCCGCGCAGCCGTCGCCGCAGGTGAACGTTCGCTGAGGATGTTCGCCTATGGCGATGCGTACGCGCTCGCCGAGCGTGCCCTGCGTGAACTCGATACGCTTCCTCATCACACGCGAATCCAGCTCGAGATGTCGCTCCTGAAGGTCGCGGTGCATGCCGGCGCGATCGTTCCGGGCGCGCGCGATCTGACGGCGGAAGTGTCGCGCGTCACGCTCGAAGCGCAGCAGGCCGGATTGGCCCCGGAAGTGGTGACCGGTTTCTCGCTGTTGTCGTTCCGTCACCACCGCGACGGCAAGTACGACGCGGCCCATGACGACACGCTGCGTGCGGCGGAGGCCGGACGGCACGAAGATCCGGCGACCGCCGCTCGGACGCTTGGCAGCACCGCACGCTGCCTCGCCCTGATCGAGCGGGAGATCCCGCGCGCCCAATCGATGCTGGCCGAAGCGCAGGCGCGTGCCGCGGACGCGCGGATCGAGGTGATCGACATCTACTGGGGACTCGGACTCGTCCGTGCGTTTTCGGGCGATTACGACGAGGCTGTGCGAGCTCTCGAGGCTGCCATCACGCTGGCGCGGCAGCAGCACGACCACTGGGCCGAATGCGGTGCGCTGCAACGGCTCGCGCTCATCGAGTTTGAGCGCGGCCGGCCCGATGCGGCCCGCATTCGCGCGAACGAGCTCGCGGCCGTGGCCGCGAAGATGGGCGAAGGCAGCGAGGGTCCGCTCGCGGACATGCTCGATGCACTCGCCCGCCTGATGCTTGGCGAGCCCGGCGCCAACGAGCGAACCGAAGCCGCGCTCGCCGTGCTGCGACGTCTCGATGCGAAGGCGCTGCTCGCACGCGCGCTGACGGTCGCGGCCGCCGCCGATCTCGATCGCGGCGACGTCGCGAGCGCCGCGACGCGGGCGGAAGAGGCGCTCAGAGCGGCGGAAATCGTCGGCCGGCGAAGCGAGGTCGTCCTGGCGCTGGCGCTCCTCACCCGAGGCGCCGAGCGGATTGGCGATGCCTCTGCCGCACATGGTTATCAGCAGAAGCTGGCGGCCGAATTGCCCGATCCGGGTGCAGTCGCGTGGTACGTCCGTCAGGCGACGGTCTCGATGTCCGGGGACGCCTCTCCAAATTCCAACGCGGGTTAACACGCCGCTTTCCACGACCCCTCCCTAGACTCCCCTCCACGCCACGCGGCATCAGCCGCGGAGGAATCAGAGGAGGGGATCATGAAATCGCTTCGATGGATCGTCGCCTTCGCGTCCCTGCTTGCCGCTGGCTGCGATCAGTCACCGCTCGGCCCTGCCCCGGTCGCTGCGCCTCAGGCCGGTGCCAGCGCGCGTTCCACGGATATCGTCCACATCCCGTTCTTCGTGCAGGATGCCCTCGGTCAAACGCCGAGTGCACCAGCGACGCCGCTGTTTGAAGCACGGAAGCACAACCCCATAGTCGGCCCCACTGGTCGTCAGCTCACGCTTGCCGAATTTGCGGCAGTGGAAGGGAGCGCCTCGGTCCAGTGTCTGACCGGTGGCACGCAGGTGACGCTGCAACTGCGGAATCTCATTCCGAACGGCCTCTACACAATCTGGAACATCGTCTTCAAGTCGCCGGGGTTCGACCCATCCTTTGCCAACCTCACCGGCCTCGGCGCGCTCGGTTCTTCGACGGGTGCGCAGAACGTTGTCCGCGCGTCGGCAACCGGCGAAGGGACACTTATCGCCATCACCGCAGCGGGACCGCTCTCGATGCAGGGCTCCATCGGTGCATGCGCCCTCACCGATGAATTCGAGTGGCACGTCGTCGGCGCCTATCACATCGACGGTCAGGGCCACGGACCCTCGCTCGGCCCTGAAGGCGCGACAGTCGAACAGTTCGGTTTCATCTTCAAACGCTGACGTGTGTGGCGCGTCACGTCACGAAAGGAGGCTTGTCATGTTGAAGAGACTGCTGTTTGCCCTCTACGGTGTTGCGAGCTACGCGATTTTCCTCGGCACGTTCCTGTATGCGATCGGGTTCATTGGCAACCTGGGAACGCCCACAGCACTTGACGCAGCTCCCCGCGATCCGATCGCGACGGCACTCGTTATCGATACCGGCCTGCTGCTCCTGTTCGCCGCGCAGCACAGCATCATGGCGCGCCCGTGGTTCAAGCGCCGCTGGACATGCGTGATCCCGAAGCCGATCGAACGTTCGACGTATGTCCTGTTTTCCAGCGTTGCCCTGATTCTGTTGTTCTGGCAGTGGCGGCCGATTGGCGGCCAGGTCTGGGCGGTCACTGACCCTGGCGGTCGGGCGGCGCTGCGAATCCTGTTCGCATTCGGCTGGACGCTCGTCCTCGTGGCCACGTTCCTCATCAACCACTTCGATCTGTTCGGGCTTCGCCAGGTTTGGTTGTATCTGATCGGGCGCCCGTACACGGCAGTACCGTTCGCGACGCCAGGGCCGTACCGAGTCGTTCGACATCCACTGTACGTCGGCTGGTTCTTCGCGTTCTGGATGACGCCGACGATGACAATCGCGCATCTCGTGTTCTCGATCGCCACGTCCGCATACATCCTGCTGGCGATTCAGTTCGAGGAGCACGATCTCGTCACATTCCATGGTCGCGAGTACGAAGACTACCGACGGCGGGTGCCGATGTTAATTCCGTTCACGCACCGAGGACGGGAGGCGCGCTCGCAGGTGACGGACGTGCGTGTCGGCTGACAGGATAGACTTGCGCGAACACGGAGGCGCACGTGGCGCATCTCATCGTTGAACAAACATTCGAAGTGCCGCTGACCGACGAGGAGCATGGGCGCATCGGTCAGCGGCTCGACAAATGCCTCGAGGCATACAGTGCGCGCTGGATGCGAAGTTATCTGTCGCTCGATCGGCGCCGCATGGTGTGCGAGTTCGAAGCGCCCGACGCGGAAGCCGTTCGGACGTCGTATCGCTCGGCCGGCGTCGTGTTCGATCGCGTATGGACCGCGGAACTCTATGCGCGGGCCGAGCAGTCAGCGTAGCTACTTCGCGGGCTCGAAGTTCAGGGCCACACCGTTGATGCAATAACGCAATCCAGTCGGTGGCGGGCCATCCTCGAAGACGTGACCAAGGTGGCCACCGCAGTTGTTGCAGTGCACCTCAGTGCGCACCATGCCCCAGCTGCGATCGGACGTCGTGCCGATTGCGCCTTCCATCGGCGCGAAGAAGCTCGGCCACCCCGTGCCGCTCTCGAACTTGCGGTCGGCGATAAAGAGCGGCTGGCCGCAGGCGACGCAGCTGAATGTGCCTGGGTGATGTTCGTTGAGCAAGGCGCATGAACCGGGGCGCTCCGTGCCGTGCCCGCGAAGCACCTCATACTGCTCGGGCGTCAACTGGCGGCGCCATTCTTCGTCAGATTTTTCGACTGGGAAACGTGCGGTTGTTTTCATGACGCTTGCACTCCATTGATGAAGCTGCCCACGACGAGCGCATAGTCGTCCGGCTGGGTCAGGTGCGGCACGTGGCCGGCACCGCGAAACAGATGACGTTTGGCGCGAGGCAGCGCGCCGGCTAACCGCTCGAGAATCGCAGCGAAGAAGGGCGGACTCTGATCGCCCTGCGACATCAGGACCGGTCCGCCAAATGACGAGAGCCGGTCGAGATCGATGGTAAACGCGGCAGGCTCTCTCATTTCATCCGGCCACGTCGACGCGTTGAACACGAACGTCTCACGCATCTCCGGTGACAGCTGCTCCCACATACCCGGACCAAAGGCTATTGTTTCCACGAATTGACGCGCGCCCGCTTCCATGTTTCCCGTACTGAGCGTCTCGATCACGGCGCCAATCCGCTGCTGGATGGCGGCCAGGGCGGGATTGCCCTCGAGCAGGCCGACGAGCGGCGGCTCGTGAACGGTCGCGCTCGCAATCAAATCGGGCCGTTTGATCATCAGGTTGAGGACGACGATCGCGCCGAAGGAATTGCCAACCACATGCACCGGCGCCAGTCCCAGTTGGCCAATCAGCCCGGCGAGATCGTCAACGTCTTCGCGGATGCTGCCCTGCCCCGCAAGCCGCTGACTCGCACTGTGGCCACGGCGATCGTACGTCGTCACACGGCAGGTCCGCGCGAGCAACGGAACGGCGCCATCCCAGTTGTGATGATCGCCCCATGAGCCGTGGACCAGCACAACAGGCGGGCCGCTCTCGCCCCTTGACTCGATGTACAGATCGACGCCGTTGACTCTCCGCTTCATTGGGTGCCGTGGGTTGCCTGACAGTCGGGACCGGACGCGTTGTTGGGTGCGTCTACGCCCGGCGCTGCAGGCGCCGGCGACCCGTCCGTCATCCCGATCCGCTTGTTGACAAGCAGCACTTCAAACGCCCACGAGGGAAATGGAGCGAGCGAAGGATCGCAGCTGAAGTTGTTGTAGTGCACATGAGCGACGTAAAAGAACTGCTTCAACCGACGAATCACCTCGACGTACTTCGGATCGTCCACGTGATGGAATTCGACGTCGAGCTGATCGATTTGCGCGAACACGCTGTCGGGCGCGAAAAGGAACGAATCCCATTCGGCGCCTTCCACGTCGATCTTCATCACGAGCGGCGTGGCCGCATTGCCGTTCCGCCTGAACTGGTTCGCCATCGTATCGAACGGGCGGCCGTCTTGAGTTTCGCGCGTGGTCCCGATGCATTCGCCGTGAAACACCGTATCGCCGCCGGGACAGGACGGCTCATGGAGGTCGAAGCAATCGTACTGATGCACCCGAATGTGCAGGCGACGTGAGACACCGCAGCCCCACCCGTCGTATCCGGATATCCCGTACGAATAGGCGGCCTTGACGCGGCGCAGCAGGTTGCGGCACAGCGGATAACCGCCATCGTGGGCTTCACCGAATCGCAGCAGCTCGCAATTGGTGACGTGAACCGGCTGGATTTCCGAAAACAACTCGGCGCGGGCGGTCTGGGGGCGCGAGCGCGGAGCGGCCACGAATCTGGGCGGCCGCCGCGATACCACTGTCAGCGCCATGACCACAACAATCGCAATGAATGCGGCTCCAACCAACACGCGCCGGGAATGAGTCATCTGGCGAGCAGTCTAGATCAAGGTGTATAAGTTCCGTATGGCTTTGGGAGCTCGAGGTTGGGCGTTGGGAACTTCGTTGCTGCTTGTTTTCCTGCACGCCTCGGCCACCGCCGCGCATCACTCCTTCGCAGCGGAGTACGACGGGAAAAAGCCGACGACGCTCAGCGGTACGGTCACTAAGGTCGAGTGGACCAACCCACACGTGCATTTCTTCCTGGATGTGAAGGATCCGAGCGGGACCACCACACGGTGGGAGTTCACGATGGGCGCCGTCAACGGCCTGTTCCGCCGCGGCTGGAAGACCTCGATGATGAAGGCGGGCGACATGGTGACCGTCGACAGCTATCTCGCGCGCGACAGCTCGCCGCTCGCCGCCGGCCCGGAACGGTGGACTGCGATGGAAGGCGGTTGTCCGATCATCGCCGATGGCGAATGCATCGGCGGCATCGGCATCGCCGACGGCGACTGGGCCACGGATGCGCGTATCGCGGAACAGGCGGTCGAGGCGATCGGCGCCAGCCATGGCGGTTGAGCCGCTGCGCGTCGCATCCCTTGGCTTGGGCTGGTGGTCCGACGTCCTGGCCGACGCGATCAACCGTTCCGGCAAGCTCACGATCACCGCTTGCTATTCCCGCTCCGAGGAAAAGCGCGCGGCCTTCGCCGCCAAATATGGTTGCCGCGCGGTGCCGAGTTACGAGGCCATTCTCGCCGACAAGGACATCGAGGCCGTCATCAATACCACGCCGAATGGCGTGCATCTCGAGACCACGCGCGCGGCGGCCGATGCCGGCAAGCATGTCTTTCTCGACAAACCCATCGCCAACACGGTTTCCGACGGCCGCAGGATCACCGAGCTCTGTCGCAAGGCGGGCGTGGTGCTGGCCTTGGGCTATCAACGCCGCCGGGAAAGCCAGTTCCGCTGGATCAAGCGCCAGATCGACGAAGGATTATTCGGCAAGTTGGTCAACGCCGAAGCCAATATCAGCCGCGACCGTCTCGGCAAGATCGACCTGGGTTCGTGGCGTTACCAGGCCGCCGGAATGCCGGGCGGCGTGATGCTCCAGATTGGCATCCATTACACCGACGTGCTGGACTATCTGATCGGGCCGGTCAAGGCAGTGAGCGGCCAATTCGCGCGGCTGGTGCTGCCGGGCGACAACCCGGACGTGGCGAGCCTGGTGCTGGAGCACGAGAATGGCGCGCTATCGACGCTCAATGCCAGTTATGCCTCGGCGTCGGAATACTATCTGATGAACATTTACGGCAAGGAGGCTACGGCTTATTACGACATCTTTGAGGGCCTGCGGATGCTCAAGCGCGGCGAGGAAAAGCCGGTCAAGGTTCCGTTCGCGAACAAGGACACCATCGCCGAGGAGCTCGAGGAATTCGCCGATGCGATTCAGGGCGACGGGGCCCCGGAAGTAGGCGGCGAATACGCCACCACCTCGCTGGCCGTAATCCGCGCCGGGATATTGTCCGCGCGCGAGGGCCGCCACGTTGAAATTGCGGAAATCCTGGCGAAGGATTGAAATCATGACAGGGTTTCCACGATGAGCGGTTCGATGAACCAGACCGACCGGGAGATATTGGGATACAGCCGCTACGTCGTCCTGGTGGCGGCGTTCTTTGCCCTGTTCATCATCAGCCCCTTCGAATACGCGTGGAGTTCCATGTCCGGCCATATCGGCGCGATCTACGGCTGGTCGTCCGAGCAGGTGGCGTTGATGTTCACGATGTTCATCATTTTCCAATCCGTCGGCATGCTCCCCGGCGGCATGTTGCGCGACAAATACGGGCCGCGCTGGACCACCGCCATCGCAGGATTGTTTTCCGGGATCGGCATCCTGTCCATCGCGTTGGGGCCCTCTTATCCGCTGGTCCTGGTGCTTTGGTGCGTCGGCAGCTTTTTCACGGGATTCATCTACAACAACGCGGTCACAACCGGGAACAAGTGGTTCGCCGACAAGCGCGGCGTCATGACCGGCCTCATCGCGGGCGCCTTCTCCTGGGGCTCGCTGCCTTTCATATTTCCGATCCGGGCGATACCGGCTTCGGCGCCGCCCGAAACCTTCTTTACCGTCGTCTACATCATGGCCGCCATCATCGGCGGCGTGTCGATCGTCTCCGCTTTGCTGATGAAGGATCCGCCTTCGGGCTGGAAGCCGCCGGGCTGGGTTCCAAAGACCAACGCGATCGCGCGGCCGTCGGAACACAACTACACCGTCAGCGAAGCGCTCAAGACCGGGCAGATGTGGGTCCTGATCGTCTCCTTCATCCTGGTTTCAAGCGCCGGCCTCGCCGGTATCAGCAACATGGTGGCCTATTCCAACAGCTTCCATTTCGCGGCGACGGCGGCGACCGCCGCCGCCGGCGGCATCGCGCTCGCCAACGGTTTCGGCAAGCTCACCGTCGGCGCGTTGTCGCAACGGCTCGGCGTCGAGAACATGATGATCCTGAGTTACATCGTGTCCGGCCTGTTCCTCTTCCTCACGATCTATGCCGGAATGAATCGGAGCGAATTGCTGTTCGTCTGCGCGGCGATCCTCGCGATCTTTTTCTGGGCCTCGCTCTTCGCGCTCTTTCCGATTGCCATCGGGCGTTATTTCGGCGCAGCCTCCGCGGGCGGCAATTACGGCGTGCTCTATGCGATTTCCAAGGGCTCGGGCGGCCTTTACGGCGGCATTCTTTCGGCGATGCTCATTACCCAGCACGGCTTTCCCTTCGCTATCGCCATTGCCGGGGTGATGGCGATCGTCGCCGGATTGATCGTCATCCCGTTGAAATACAGCCCGCCCATTTGGAAGGACGAGGAGGCGGCCGCGCGGCTGAACGGAAGGGCGGCGGTCGGGCACGGTTGAGCGGGAAGCCGGCCGGAAATCAGAGCGAGTAGAACTCGACCACCAGATTGGGTTCCAGCGACACCGGATAGGGCACGTCGGTGAGCTTGGAGGAATCGGCATCGACCGAGAGATAGTCGGGCACGTCGCGCTCGGCCGATTTGGCGGCTTCGAGCACGATCGCGGACTGCTTGGCCTTTCTCTTGAGCTCGACCGTGTCGCCGTCCCTCAGGGTATAGGACGGGATGTTGACGCGCTTGCCGTTGACCAGCACGTGGCCGTGATTGACGAATTGCCGCGCGGCGAAGGGCGTCGGCAAGAATGTCAAGTGGGAGATGGTGCAGTGGAGCCGGCGTTCCAAAAGCTCGACCAGGTTCTCGCCGGTGTCGCCCTTGCGCCGCCGCGCCCCACTCGTAGATGCGGCGGAACTGGCGCTCGCCGAGATTGGCGTAATACCGAAGCGGCAGCGAAATTGACCATTACCCACTACCCCCTTCCCCCTTCCCCCTTGCTTGTCCTATAGTTTCCGCACCCTACCCGGTGTTCGAGTGGAGGCTCTTTATGCGTAAATTCGCAGCGTGCGTTGTCCTCGCGGCTTTGCCCCTGCTGGCAACCGTCCCCGCCCGCGCGGCAATCCCCGCCCCGCCAGACTGGGCACTCCCCATTGCACCCCCGCCACCGCCCCGCCCCCCCGGCCCCACCCCACCACCACCTCCGCCCGCCC
>JACXTT010000529.1_pt1 | contig 64980 bp, 53 predicted proteins | sample 9270951 | NCBI WGS metagenome assembly JACXTT01 (sample SAMN15532306, study PRJNA645909) | rock metagenome | isolation source: weathered quartz diorite | place: Puerto Rico | collected 2017-06-21 | reverse complement strand
GGAGATGATCAACAAGCTCGCGAAGATCCCATTGCTATACCAGCCGGGAACTCGCTGGGTCTATAGCGTGGCGATGGATATTCAAGGCTATATGGTTGAAAAACTGTCGGGCAAGTCCCTGCCCGATTTCATGCAGGAACGCATTTTCGGGCCCCTCGGCATGAAGGACACGGGATTCTTTGTTCCCAAAGAAAAGCGGAATCGGTTTGCCACGCTCTATGCAGGAGACCCAAAAGGTGAACTGATTGCGGACAAGCCGGGCGAGGGATTGCCCACCGACTATGCAACGCAGCCATCGATGCCCTCGGGCGGTGGAGGCATGGTCTCTACCGCCGAGGACTATCTGCGCTTCGCCCAGATGCTCCTGAATGACGGCGAGCTGGATGGCGTGCGCATCCTGGCGCCGGCCACGGTACAGCTCATGACCTCAAACCATCTTGCGCCCAGTCTTATGACGGGTGAGGGCTTCTTTATGGGGCCCAGACCCGGTTTGGGGTGGGGGTACGATTGCGCGGTCTTCTCCGACGCGCTGCAAGCTGACGAGGTGGTTGGCAAAGGGACTTTCTTCTGGCTCGGAGCGGCAGACACTTGGTTCTGGGTCGATCCCACTAACGACTTGATTTTTATTGGCATGACCCAGCGTATGCTTGGCCCCGGGTGGCCCAATGTGGAGGGGTTGAGCCAACCGCTCGTTTATCAAGCGCTCCAGAAGCCGCGGATGTGACGATTTCGCCGCTTTCGTCTCTCTCGACGACATCTGTTAATGAAATGCGGCACCCAGCAAATCCACCATTAATCGGATGGCGGTCTGGGCCGTTCTTCCAGAAGGGTCCCGGTAGGGATTCACCTCCACGACATCCAGGCCCACTAGCTTGCCTTTGCTGGGAATCCCTTTCAGCAATTCGTCGATCTCCGCAAAATTCAGTCCACCCGGCTCCAGCGTTCCCGTTCCGGGCGCCAGCGTTGGATCCATCGAGTCCACGTCGAAGGAAATGTAAATATTGTCGCTCTGCGGAATTGCTTCCATCGCTGCGGCCATTCCGCGCCGATGAATCTCCTCGGTCGTCACGATTTTCGTGTGAATGGCCCGCGCGTTGCCAATGGCTTCTTGGTCGTTCGCGATACCGCGCATGCCGAGCTGCGTAATGTGTTTCACAGTCGGCAATTTGGCCACGCGAAGCACCCACGACGCATGGTCCAGATTTCCTTTCGCCCCGTTCCACGTGTCCAGGTGCGCGTCAATGTGCACGATCGTCAGCGGAATATCGTACGCCCGCACCACTGGAAACGTGATGCTGTGATCCCCGCCCAAAATAATCGGAAACGCCTTCTTCGCCAGAATTTTCTTTACCGCATCTGTGATCTTTGCGTTGGTCTCTTCCGCCACTGTTGGATAAATCACCACGTCGCCAACGTCCACCCAGCGCTTGCCTTTCAGCACCGTGCGGTCGCCGTCAATGTAATAAAAGCCTTCCGTCAAATCGTGCGCGTACTCCTGGGAATTCTCGCGCATGTCCCGCGGACCATAGCGCTCGCCCGGCTGTCCCCACGTGCCTTCATCAAACGGCACGCCCAGCACGGCGAAGTCCGCTTTCAAGTTGTCCAGGTCCGGCTCGTACGGCGCACTCAAAAAAGTTCGCACGCCCACGAAGGTTGGCGCGGTCTGCGCCGCGGCGTTTCCCGGCGAAATGAGTATCACCACAAAAGTCAGCAAGAACCCCAGCGCAAAAATACGAACCTGTTTCATGGCGTTTTCTCTCCCGTCTCGCCGCGAACAGTGGTCTCCACAGCGCACCTTCGCGCTGGAGTATAGCCTGTGCTTCCTCCAATCGAAACGCATTGTATAATCCTGCTTCAGCTCCATCCACGTGAGGAGACACCATGGCCGAACCAACTTACGAAGAACTCAAAGCAAAAATCGCGGAAATGGAAAAACAGGCGGGCGGCCGCCGCGGCGGCTCCCTCGAATTTCGCGTCGGCGAAAAAGGCGGCGTCAGCGTCTACGGGCTCGGCCGCTTTCCCGTCACGCTCTATTACGAACAGTGGATCCGCTTACTCGACGCCGTGCCGCAGCTCCGCGAATTCCTCGAAGAAAACAAAGCCTCCGGCAAGCTCAAGCTGAGGGAGAAATAGTTTCCCTGTTCGCCCATGACTCCCCGCGACGTCTCTTCCGTGGAAGAAGAAATCGAACTATGGGCCCGCGACAACCGTTTCTGACGGCAAGAATTCCATCCGCACGGACAATTGCCGGGCCGAATTAGGAAGCCCCGGGAACCTGTGGGAAGGCGCCCGGGGCCGGGGGGGTGATGCGGGGGAAGCAATCTCTTCGGTTCGAATCTCTATTTGGACGATTGAGCGGCCAGCAGGCAAAGCCTGCGCAACTCCTCGTAAGTGAAAACAATCTCCTGACCGTGGTCACTTTCTTCCACGTGGCCGATTCCGGATAAACGCGAGAACCGGCGGAGCTCCGTGGGGGGGACGCCTAGTAGTACCGCTGCCTTGTGCTCTTCGACTCGATCTTGCAGATTCGCGTGCATGAGGGCCCGATCCTTCCCTGAGTATAGGAGCAAACGGCAATCCAAACCGACGAGTGTATAAGTCCTTATAATTCCGTTAGTTAAAGCCGATTCCGGCTGGAGGGTGATCGGTTTGTGCAATTCCTTACACAAACAGTACAGAGAATTGGCCACGCGGAACGATGCTTTCGAACGGAGGATTGTCGGCTAGCGGGTCCAGGGGAGGGCGGACAAGTCGACGTTTCCTCCGGAGAAAATCACCCCAAGTTTGGGGGGGCTGCCGTCGGGACGATTCGAAAGATTGAGGGACGAGACTACGCCCGGTTTCAGAAGCGGCGCGATGGCCACGGCGCTGGAAGGTTCGATGATGATCTTCATGCGCTCCCAGACGAGGCGGGCGGCGGAAACGATTTCTTCCTCGCTGACCAAAAGAATGCGATCGACATATTTTCGCAAAATGGCGAAGGTGCGCGGGGAAAGGGAAGCGCGCAAGCCGTCGGCGATGGTGTCGCTGGAATCGAGCGATTGTAAAGTACCGGTGGCGAGGGAGCGGTAGGCGTCATCGGCGTGTTCGGGTTCGCAGCCGAAGATTCGAACGGTGGCTCGAATGCCTCTGGCACCGAGGCAGGTGCCACTCAAGAGACCGCCGCCACTGACCGGCGCAAGTACGGCGTCCAGATCGCCAACTTCTTCAAGCAATTCCTTTGCGGCGGTGGCCTGGCCGAGGATGATGCGGTCGTCGTCATAAGGATGAACGAGATGCGCACCGGTTTCCGCTTGCACGCGCGCGGCGACCTCGGTGCGAGAGGTGATGGTCGGCTCGCTGAACGTGACTTTACCGCCGTAGGCTTGGATGGCCTGCACTTTCACCTTCGGGGCGTTTTTGGGGACGACGATGTAGGCGGGGACGCCGCGCCAGGCGGCGGCGCAAGCGACGGCGGCGCCGTGGTTTCCGCTGGAGGGAGTGACGATGCCGCGGGCCGCTTCGTCGTTTGAAAGAGAAAAAATCGCGTTCGTTGCCCCGCGAATTTTGAAGGAGCCGGTCTTCTGCAGGTTTTCGCATTTGAAGAAGAGTTTCGTGCCGACGATGGAGTCCAGCGAAGAGGAAGTGAGGACCGGGGTGCGATGGATCCTTGGCGCGATGCGCGCGTGAGCGGCGAGGATGGCCTCCCAGCTCGGCGGTAGGTAAGCGGTGTTTTCGACTTGTGGTGCTGTGCTCATTTCGCGCACTTTGGCTGGGACATAGCTAGTAAACATCTTGTTTAGCGCGTAGCGGGGCTGATTGAAAGAGGCATTTTGGCATGGTTGAAGCTCGATTCTTGGCGAGGGCGAAAGCAAGGCGGTTTGGATAGAGCGGTACTGGTATCTTTTGGCCACTGGGGTTTGGTACTTGACCGCTTCTAGTCCTCTGCTAGGCTTGAGATACCTCCCTTTGTTGCGAGAGCCTGCGACAGACGTTTTTCCCGCGCAGGAGGTCCAAATGAAGGCTTCCGAACGCCGACAATTAGCGCGCACCAGCATCCGCACCCCCTTGCGTTTCCGAGCGTTGGGGGTAGCCGCGGACAAGACGGAGCACTTTACGGAAGCGCTGAATATATCGCGGGGCGGGTTCTTTTTTGCTTCTTCGGCGCCGCTGCAGGTGGGGATGCCTCTTGAGGCGACGGTTCGAATGCCTGTGGAGGTGACGGGGACCGCGGCGCAGGAAATGCGGTGCACGGCCCGAGTGGTGCACGTTCGAAACGAACCCTACGGCGACGGGCGGATCGGGTTCGGAGCAGAGATTGAAAAATTTGAAGCGATCCCACCGCAAGAACCGTGGGCGAATTAGACGGCTACCGTTCCTGATTTCCAGAAGACCGCAGAATCATCATTTGGCGATATTTTTGCGGTTGAGATTTTTCGCTGCGCTCAGGATAACAGTTTCGCGTGCTGGGCGGAGCAGTCAGGGTTTTGCGGCTGGCACGGTGAACGTTGTTTTTGCGCTGCCGACGTTTTCGAAGTGGTCGTAGGCACGCACGGCGATGATGTGCTCGCCGGGCGAAAGACCACCGATAGTGAAATCGTAGTGCTCCACAGGCGCATCGCTGATGCCGCCGGTTGGCGCAATGATGACCCAATCAGCCCCATCCACACTATATTGCGCGCGCTCAATGGGGCTGGTAGCGTCGCGCGCGGTGAACCCAACAGCGACATAAGGAGAACCAAGGTCTCCGCGGCTGTATACGGCTTTGAGTTGTGCGATGAAAGGAGGGGTGTTGTCGACTTCGAAGCGTTCGCTCTCGCGCTCGGTCTTGCGAGCGACGGCGGGAGGATTCGAAGGCGCATCGGTGGCGACAATCTTCAGGTAATAAGGGCCATCGGGCAGCGTGGTGGTATCCCAGGAATAGAATTTCTGCTCGAAATTGTCCTTCAATAGTTTCCACTCATGTTCGGCTTCGCCACGGAAGAAAACCGCGTAGCGCAGTTCGTCGTCGTTGTCGTCGTGGGCGCTCCAAAGAACGGATTGATAGCCTTTTTGCAGCGTGCCTTGAGGTGGCAATTCGAATCGAGCGGGCGCGCTGCTCTGCGTGATGGTCACGCCGGAGATGTTCGGCGATGGCGGCTGCTTCAGCGTTACCACGGTGGGCTGACTTGCACCCACGTTGGACTGAGATTGCGCGCGAATGCCAGGTTCCTGAAGTGCGATGCCATCAATTACTGGGGCGACGTTGCGTGGGAGATAGGCGAGGCTCACCCATTCGATGCCGTCGCCTGCGCGGCCATCGTGGATAATGGCTTTCCATTGCACGAATCGAGCGGACGGGGCTTCCAAGGCGGCGCCGGATTTGGCGTAGGGGCCGAACCAGCGGGACCACTCCTTGCCGGGGTCTTCGGTGTTGCCGGACCGGACAAAAAACTCGAGCCGCGGGTCATCTGCATGCACTGCTGCATCCGATGCATTCGAACGCGGCGTGTTCGAATGAGCGGAGTATTTCTCAGAGGCCGAAGGCGGCGGGCCCCACCACTCGAGGCGGCCCCACTGCGAAAAGAGCTGAGAATCAAACGAGCGGGATTCGTAGGAGCCCTCGGCCGCGTATTCGGGACCGACGGAAAATACTTTTCCGGGATTGGCAGTGCATAAGAAAACTTTGCCGGAGGAATTGCGGGCAATACCGGTGATTTGCGCGGAGCCCGCTTTGGCGAGTTGCGCGAAAACGCCGCGGCCGTCAATGGCGAGGAGCGCGCCGTTGTTGCCGGTGCCAGCGAGGAGACGACCGTCGGAGGCGAAACCGAGAGCATAGACGACGTCTTCGCGGGAGGACCAGAGTTCTTCGGGAACGCCGTCCGCACTGAGGCGATAGATGCTGCTGGAGATAAGCGGAGGAAAGGGAACAAACGGTTGCTGCGCCTGCAACTGGCCGGATGTGATTACGCCGCCGGTGGTGATGGTGGTGGTCCCTTGCGGCGTGGTGATGACCGCACTGGGTGCTTGCGTGGCGGAGCGCGGCCTTTCACCGATCGCGGAGGCATAAATGGAGCCGTCGGAGGCGACAGCAAGAGAGGTAACTTCGCGCTTTGCAGTTTCGAAGAGAACAAAGCCTTCAGCGGCGGTGGTTTTTCCTGAACCGCGAGAAATGCGAAGGATGCGCCCGCTGGGTTCGGTGCCGGTGATGAGATCGCCGCGCGCGTTGAAAGCGAGGACGCGGATGTGGGCTTCGTCGTTGGCGTAAAAGAGCTCGCCTTTGCCGTCGGACGCAACGGCGAAGACCTGGCCTTTATCGCCGGTGGCGACGTAGAGAGTGCCGTCGGGAGCGAAGGCGAGATCCCAGATGTATTTGGTTTTGGGATCGAAGAAGACAGATTTTTCTCCGGTCGCGGAAACTTTGTAGACCTTGCCGTCGGGGGAAGTGCCGACATAGAGCGTGCCCTTGGAGTCGAAGGCGATGGACTGCGCGGAAAGGTCCGCGGAGTCGAACACGACGGTTGGTTTGCCGTTCGAATCGAACCGAAACACTTTTGCGGGAGAGCCGCCGGCGGCGAAGAGTGTGCCTTTCGAATCGAGGCGGACGGACCAGAGATAGGAGGCGTCGGCGTCGGCGACAAGCGTGAACTTGGGAGCAAGTTCGAGACGGCCATCGCTGCGGACGGCTACGCCGTGGGCAGTGCCCTTCAGAAATTCTTCGTAGGTAGATTGGCGCCAGCGGCGGGTGTGCTCGGCGAAGAGAGGGACGGACAGGAAGCAAAGGAAGTTAAGGAGGTAAAGGATTTGGAACAATCTTGCTCGACTTGACGGCATGGGCATTGAGATTTTCACCGGACCTGGAGATTGAGCGAGATGACGCCGGAGACGGGGCCTCCGAGCGGGATGGAAGATTCACTCGCCAAGGATTCGCGCAAGACCTGGACCGAGCCAGGAATGGGGCGGCCGTCAACGACGTTGATTTGAGAGAGCGGAATGTTGGGCAGCTCTTTGTCGCCCCAAAGGAGAGTGGGCGATGGCGTGAAAAGGCCGACGTACAGACGATCGTTGCGGCGCTCGCGGTTCAGCAGTGCGATGAGTTGATCCAGGCCGTCGGGGCTGCTGCCCGCGCCGCCAAAGGCAAAGCCGCGCGAGGCGCGATTGAGGAGATCGGCGTCACTGACGAGCACGCGGAGAGTTGTGCCGCGAGGAGCCTGATCGGGGATGTGCACGGTTGTTTCCTCAACGCGCGCAACGCCGCGGTAGGGGCGCAGGAGCACGCGGACGCGGAGGGTCTCACCGGGAGCGGCTTCGCCCTTTTCGAGCCAGGCGCTTTCAATGGTAAATGATTTGCGACCGGGGACGGATTCAACGCGGAGCGAGATGCGGTCGACTTTGGCTGGTTCGAAGGTGTTGGTGAAGAGGCGCGTGAAAACATTTTGCATGGTGAGGGCGATAGGGAGGCTATCGCGGGAGAGGGAATCGCCCGGGGCGAAGGTATTCTCGATCTGCACGGGCGCGTGACCCTGGAGACGGATTTCGCCAGAAAGATGGAGTGTGGTGCCTTCGCCGTAAAGAGAATTTTGCGTGAGGCCGCTGAAGGTGGTCAGGGCGACGAGGAGCGGAGTGAGCTTGGGATGGTTGACGAGCTCGAAATGAAGCGTCTTTTGTTTGGGCGAGCCGGCCTCGGTGGCCACCAAGGTGAGGTCGAGCGGAACCATGGCCGGGGGCGTGCCGAGCGTTCCGGTGACGGCCGTGAGGTGATCGCCGGTGATGGTGCCGATGGAGCCGCCGACGTTGACAATTTTGGTGGAGGCGAGGTCGGAGGAGAGTGTAGCAACCACGCGGCTGCGTGCCATCGGGAGCTGGACATTGCCGAGACTCAGGAACGGATGGCCGCAAAGATAGACGCGATCGGCCTGCACCGCGGTGACGGTGCAGGCGGAATTGATAGAAGCGTCGCCCTGAACGAGAACCATCCCAGCCATGTCACCGGCAGCGAGATGCGCGTCTTCCGGACGCGGCTTGGCGGTGCCGCCTTGTGCCGCAACCAATCCGTAGCCCTGCAGCTGATTGGCGAACTGCTGAACGGCGGCGGGTTGAAAGCCGGAGAAAACGAGTGGAGTTTCGATGGGCTCAAGAGCGGAGCCGGAAGGAAGGCCAGTGCGCGCGGCGGATTCACTAGGCAAACCAAATTGCTGCGAACTGGGCTGGGCCGCAGCATTTTGCGATGGAGGATTTACGATGTCCTCTATGGGGGTGACGCCAGCAATGGGTTCCTTGGTGAAGATGCCGAGCTTGAGGGACAAGGCGCCTGCGAGTTTGCCATCGAGATAGACGGGACTGCCGCTCATGCCGGCGACCACGCCGGTGTGCTCCACCTTGGGGCCTTTGAGCTGGACGAGAATGATGGATTGCTTCGGGCCGAGAAAATTGTCGAGGACGCCGAGGACTTCGAGATCGAATTTTTCGACCTGGTCGCCGGCGAAGATGGTGTAGGCGTAGCCCTGCATGCCGGGGCGGACTTGATTGAGGGGCAGGGTTTCGCGCAATTCCTGCGCGGTGGTCATGGGGAGGCCGGGCCCAAGAAGGGCGGCGAATGCGCAGAAAGCGAGCGCGAACAGAACACGAGCAGTAAACGAATGAGGGCGGGCCGTAAGCATGAATCGGTAATCATACGCGGCGGAGTACCGGGAGGCAATTGGACGAGGAGATGGAAAACGGTAGGAGAAACAGGCTGGGCGTACTAGAGCCGCTTGCGGCATGCGAGTTGGATGCGAAAAGGAGCCAGGAGGAAACGCAGGTCCGGGAGCCTAATTCGGAAGTTTCATGCGTTTGACGATATCCTTGAAACGCGGGTCCGTGCGGATTGGCTCGAACATAGGTTCTACAGCGAGAGAGACGAGTCCGCTATCGTGTTCTTCGTAGGCCTTGTCGAGCCATTCGAATGCTTTCTGTTTTTCACCCAGGCGCATGTAGGACTCGGCGATGCTGTAGGAAGAAACGTAGCTGTGCTTGGAAAGTTCTGTCAAGCCATCGAGCCAGCTTTGTAAGACGCCTTTGTATCCCAACCTATTGAAGTCTTCTTCGATGGACGCTGCTAACTCGGGGCCGCCCGAGAGCGACAAGAACTTTTCTCGCTCGGCGACAGCTTCATTGTATTTGCCCATGTGCGCGTAGACTTCCTCGAGGATGCGCCGTGCCGGCGAGAACTTTGGATCGATCTCCAGAACTTTGCGCAACTGGTCGACGGCCTGATCATTCTGCCGCGCCAAGTAGAACTGCCATCCCATGGTTGTATTGGTGATGGGCGAGAGCGGGTCCAGTTCCAGCGCTTTCTTCGTTTCGCGCGTGCCTTCTTCGAGTCGGCCCATGTTCGCCAGATAGTCTCCGTACCAGTGATGCGCGGTTGCGGAATTCGGATTGAGCTCGATGGCGCGCTTGAATTCGCGCTCGGCGCCGGCCCAATCCCATTCGAAATGTTCTTTGACGAGCCCCAAGGACGTGTGAGCCTCTGCGAGGCTATCGTCGATGTCGAGAGCCTGCATGGCGGCGGCTTTTGCCTTGGGCCAGGCTTCAGACGGCGGAAGGTAGCCTGCGTCGCCCAGCAGACTATATGTATCGGCAAGACCCGCGTAGGATAAGGCGTAGTGCGGATCCTTTTGCACGGCCTGGGTAAAGAAATCCGCAGCCTTTTTGAAATCGTTCTGAGTCCACTTGTTCCAATAGAAGAGGCCCTGCAGATAGAGCTGATAGGCTTCGGCATTCTCGGTCTGGCGCTTCGCGAGCAGCTTCATCTCTTCGCCAACAAGCCGCGGACGTAAACGGCCGTAAATGTCCCCGGCGATTTCCTGCTGCACGGAAACCAAACTGGAAAGCTTGCGGTTGTACTGCTCGCCCCAGATTTGGCGGCTGTTCTGGACGTCTTCGAGATTCACGCTAATGAGAAGTTCGTCGCCGGTCTGGATGAGGCGCCCTGTCAGAATGGCCCGCACGTGCAACTCTTGGCCGACTTTTTGCGGGTCGGTGGCCTGGCCTTTGTAGCGGAAAACGGTGTTGCGGGACATTACCGCGAGATTGGGTAGTTGCGAGAGGCTGTTGATCAGACTTTCCGTAATCCCATCGCTCAAATACTCCGTGTTGGGGTCCTTGCTCACATTGGCGAAGGGCAGGACGGCGATCGAATCGATGCGGCCGGCACCTGCACCTCCAAAAAGACGTTTCCGCACATTGCCTACGTTGAATGCAAACAAGAGCAAGACCAGAGCGAGAACGCCCGCCCAGATGAAATGAGGCCAATGCTTGCGAACCGTTTGACCGGGGGACGGGCGGGACAAATACGGAAGCGCGCGAGCCGAATCCGTATCGCGCTTCAATCGCTGCAAGTCCGCCCGGATGTCCGAAGCGGCGCGATAGCGCAAATCCCGGTCCTTCTCCAGCGCCTTGCTGATGATCTGTTCGAGTTGGAAGGGGATCAACGGATTCAGGCGTACAGGCGAGATGGGCGCGCGATTCAGAATCGCATCGAAAATCACGCCGGAAGTGTTTCCGGTGAACGCCCGCTGACCGGTGGACATTTCATAGAGGACAAGGCCGAGCGAAAAGACGTCCGTGCGCTCATCCAGTTCCTGGCCGCGCACTTGTTCGGGGGACATGTAGGCGACGGTACCCAGCGCTACCCCGTCACTGGTGAGATGGGTTTCCTGAGTCGTGGTGCCGAAAGCCCCGGATTTCTGAAGGGCGAGTTTCGCGCCCTTGCGTTCCGGCAAGAGCTTGGCGAGACCAAAATCGAGGAGCTTCACCTGTCCGCGATCGGTAATGAAAATGTTCGCGGGCTTGATGTCGCGGTGAATAATGGCTTTCGCGTGGGCAGCTTCGAGAGCATCGGCCATCTGGTGGCCATATTCTGGGATGCGCTCGATGTCCATGGGTTTCCCGGAAATGCGGTGCTTGAGGGTGTGGCCTTCGAGGTATTCCATGACGATGAAACTCTGGCCTTCATACTGGTCCACGTCGTAGATGGTGCAGATATGGGGATGATTCAGCGAGGACGCGGCCCGCGCTTCACGCTGAAATCGTTCGATGGCCAGCGGCTCCTTCGAAAGCTCTTCCGGCAGAAATTTCAGCGACACATGGCGGCCGAGCCTAAGATCTTCGGCTTTATACACGACTCCCATGCCACCGCCGCCGAGCTTTTCGAGAATGCGGTAGTGGGAAACGGTTTGCCCGATCATGGAGAGGGAACCGCCATCGACAGGTCATCTTAGGTTGCGCTCGGAAACAAGTCAACGCATAGAACAGCTGCGTTGCGCCCCCGGGGGAAGCAGCCTAGTGAGCCACGCTCCGAACCGGAACGGCGGTCAGTCCTGCTGGTGATGCACGGCGAAGATCTTGTCGAGCGAGTCTTCGTAAGGGTAGACGTGGACCATCCAACCAAAAATGACAGGTTGGAAGCGGCCGCCGGCGGCATCGCAAGCATCCGATGTGGCGATGGAACCCTTCAAGCCAAACTTGCGCCAGTCTATGTTTCGAAATGGTTGGCCTTTGGGAGGCATGCAGAGATTCGTGTGCAGATGCCACATGGCCACGCTCAACGGAATGCGGGCGTTGAGCTGATCTTCGGTGGCGCGCTTGGGCATGGTGTACATGGCGCCAACGAGTTCATAGCCGTCAGAAGTTTTCTTATAGAGTAGGGAGGTCGGGCGAGAAGCATCGAACGAGAAGGCTTCGAAGAAGCCGTTGACGTAGTTGGTGAAGTGATATTCGGGTTGCGGTAGATTTGGGAGAAAGATTCTGTAACCTTCGTTCAGAGCGACGTGGTAGTCCTTGTATTTTTCCAGGCCACCGCGGAGTTGCGTGACAACTTCGTTGGCACGTGCAATGTCTTGCGCAGAAGCGGGGCGCATGGCGGTCATGTGCATGTGTAGGTTGTGCGCGTCATGATGGCCGCGCGTCATGTCATGGACGGCGTGAGCTTCATTGGCCTTGGCGTCATCCATGTCCATCCCCGGCATGCTGCTGTGATCCATGCCTTGCGATTCCTGAGATTGCGAGCCGGATTGCTGCGAACCCTGCGATTGGATGGAGGACGCGCGATGGCTGGGAATGGCCGCTAAAAGGACGCTGACGACAAAGAGCGCGCCGACCAACATCGCGGCCTTGGTGGCGAAATGAAAGAACCTGCTGCGGGCTGGCATGGCAATTCTCCTCACACAATGATACGTATGGGCGGGCCGGTAGATTTCAGATCGCGGGACAGGAAGTGCGTTACAAAAACTGGCCGGGAGTACAGGGGAAAATGCCCGGAAAACGGAAAATTGAAATTGGACCGTGTCGTGATTTTCGAGATGAGCATAGGCAGCGTGTTAGAATTTGCGCGTGAAAAGGGAGACGATTCATCCGGCGAGGTTTTTGACCGGCGGGCTGGTGCTGCCGGGAGATAAGTCCATCTCGCATCGTTATGCGATGCTGGCGGCGCTTGCGGAAGGGACGAGCGAACTGCGGCATTTTTCTGCGGCAGTGGATTGCCACAGCACGCTGCGATGCATGAGCGCGCTGGGCGCGGAAGCGAAGGTAGAAGGGGATACGGTTCGGATAACGGGGCGCGGAGCGCAGGGATTGAAATCCAGTTGGCGGGCGCTGGATGCCGGGAATTCAGGGACGACGATGCGGCTGCTTTCCGGGATTCTGGCGGGGCAGGAATTTGCGTCGAAGCTGACGGGCGATGCATCCCTGCAGAAGCGGCCGATGAAGCGCGTGATTGGCCCGCTGCGGGAGATGGGCGCGGAAATTCGAGCGCGGGATGACAATTTCGCGCCGCTGGAAATTCACGGAGCGCGGCTGCAAGCGATCGACTACAAAATGCCGATGGCCAGCGCCCAGGTGAAATCCGCGGTGCTTCTGGCGGGATTGTTCGCGGACGGAGTGACCAGCGTCACGGAACCAGCGGGAACACGGGATCACACGGAGCTGGCTCTGGAGGAGTTTGGCGCAGCGATCGAGAAGCACGGGCGGACGATACGTATTCATGGGCTGAGCGGAAGCAATGGCAGCGGAAAGTTGATGGCGAAATCGCTGGATGTGCTGGGAGATTTGTCCTCGGCAGTTTTTTTTATCGCCGCGGCGTCGCTTTTTCCGGATTCCAACATCCTGATTCACAACGTGGGGCTGAATCCGACTCGCACTGCGATTCTGGATCTGTTTGCATCTATGGGCGCTGCGGTTCAGATTTTGGGATTGAGGAGTTCGTACGGTGAGCTCGTTGGAGACTTGGCAGTGAAGGGAGCTTCGCTCAAGGGCGGAGTGCTTGCGGGCGAGCAGATTCCGCTGATGATAGACGAATTGCCGATGCTGGCGGCGCTGGGGCCGTACACCGAAGAAGGGATCGAGATTCGAGATGCGGCGGAGCTGCGCGTTAAGGAGAGCGATCGGATTGCGGCACTCGCCGAAAATCTGCGGCGCATGGGCGCCAAAGTGGAGGAGCGGCCGGACGGCTTGAAAGTAGAGGGACACCGTGGGGGGAAATTGCGCGGGGCAGAGATTGAGCCGCGCGGAGATCATCGCATCGCGATGGCGTTTGCCGTGGCGGGATTGGCGGCCAGTGGGCCGACCGTGATTCGCGATGCCGATTGCGCTGGTGTTTCGTTTCCCGATTTCTACAAGGAATTGAACCGCATGGCGGAAAGATAGCCGCATTCCCGAGAAACATTTCCTAGAGAGCAAGGACTTGGCAAATCACAAGCGGAAGCATATACTCCCGGCTCATCGCAAAACAATTCGCATGAGCTTTGTCGAGCCTCGAAATGTCAGCAACCGATTGTTGCCACGGAGCTTCATATGATTTCCGATGAATTCGTCCAAAGAGAAATACTGCGGCTAGCGGGAAACACTCACAAATCGGCGTGCATCAGCACGCGGAGAATCTCCGCATTCTACAATGTGCCGGAGTCGCGCATACGGCGGCAACTCACGACGCTGGCGGAGCAGAAGAAAATCAAGCTGACGGGCTGGGACGGACGCGGGCCGCGCCCCTACAGCGAATGGGCGAATGCGGAAGACTTTGTGAATTCACACGCGGATGGCGGGCATTTTCACGTCGAACTTGTGGATTGACGCATTCCGATTGGCGGCACGTGTGAACTTAATTCGCCCCTCAGTTCGCTGACTGGCTTCGAATGGTTAGTGCTTTTCCGCTTTCGGCAGAGATGGAGGAGCGGGAACCTTCAGTGTGGGAGGCTTTGTTGGAACCGGCATATCGGAACTTGTCCTGTGCAACGAAATCGAACCATAGCTGGTTTTCAGGATGATCTTGGGCCCACGAGCGCTTCCGTACTTTCCTTCAAGGTGAGAATCGCCGGACTCGGTAGAAGTTTTCTTCAGGGAGTCCGCGGGAAATTCAGAATCTATATCACACGAATGGCAATCCGCAAAAATCTCGAAGCTGGAAGAGCCAGGCAGGGTGAGAGTGATGCCTGAGGCGGCATTGGAGACTTCGATGTCGTCCTTCGGTGGAGCGGAAAAACGCAGCTCTACATTGCCGTCGCGATTGTCGATCTTTACCTTGCCGCCGGCATTTTCCACAGAAACGTCGTAGCGATTGGTCCGCAAGTTCAGATTGCCGGGCGCATCTGTAATCTCAAGATTGCCGGAGCCGGCTTCCAGGTGGCCGCTGAGCTGCGTAAGCGTGAGATCGGTGCGCTTGGAAATGAAGCGCACGCCTTTCGCCACTTTGTCCGCGGTGATGGGGCCGAAAAATTCGCCATCGAGAGTCAGCCCACCGGTGGCCGAGTTGACGCTTACTTCGCCACCGCGTCCGGAAATCTTCACGTTGCCATTGGTGTCCGAAACTTTCGTGGCGCCCTTGTGGGTGTCAATCGAGACGTCCCCAACGGTGTTGCGGACTTCGATGTCGCCAGAGCCGCTGGTGATGCTTACGGCCGTGGCCATGTCCGAGACGCCGACGTCGCCCTTTTCATTGCGGATGGTGAGCAAGGATTTCCTGGGTATAGAGACTTCGAGATCCAGGCTGAGGCGCGAATCAATGCTGCCGGCAGGACGGATTTCGAAGCCGTCGCCGTTTTGCACGACTTCGACGGAAGCGCGATCCGCGAGCTTTTGCGCGTCTGTCTCGCTCCACCCCTTGGCACGCTTCTTGCCGGAAACGCGAATTTGGGGCTCCTCCGATGCGTGCACGCTGACGTCGCCTCTACCGTTGCGGATTGTGATGCGAGCATCGGCCGGTACCGGCTTCGATGCAACCTCCAGATCGAACTCGAACCTGTCGCCCATCCCAACGTCCCAGTCGCCACCAGGCAAATGCTGCTTGCCGTAATCCACGGCGACGACGATGCCGAGAAGCGAAAGCAAACCGAGAACCAGAAATATTTCGCCGGCCGTGATGGGGGAAGTGGCAGCGTTGCCAGCGCGGCTCGCCGCAGTGCGCTCATAAAGCTTGACGGCGCCCCAGAAGATGAGGACGATTGGCCACCAGTGCCAGATAAAATGGCCGATGTTAAAGCCGCCGTAGTTGTGGAGGAGCAGCAGCACTCCCACGCTGATGAGAGCGAGACCGGGAAAGGTTGACTTGCTGCGCAGGCGGGAATTCGCCATAAAAGTTTATTGCCCCTGCCCTGTGCTTGGATAAGGATTCTGCGGCACGTTTTGCGCAGGGCCCGGTGCGGCGGGAGGAAGAACCGGGGGACTGGGACCGTCGATGTGGCCGTCCATCGGGGCGAGCGCCGAAGCAAGACTCACCACGCCAATGACGATGAGAATAATCGGGAACGTATTGCTGAACGACAAAAATCCGCCGCGCATCTGGTCCAGAAGGAACAGCAAGCCGACGGTGATGATGATCGCGGGGCCCATTAAGCTGCGAATGGTGCAGCGGCGGCACGCGCAACGGATACGGTCACTCATCGATGTCAATCCTCCAAAAGACCGCTCTCTAAGAGCGGTTGCTGAGACGGTTGCGGAGTAACATGACGCCTACGCCGATCAAAATCACCGGCCATAGCAAGCGTCCCACCCGGTGAAACGAAAACCACTCGAAATTGTTCAAGAGAAAAAGCATGCCGAGCCCAATCAGGATGATCGGGCCAACCGGGCGATTCCTGGTCAACGATTCCAACGGATCAGCGGGAGTTTCGCCGAGGCTTCTAGCTTTGGCGGTGCGCATGGCATCAAACGCCATGTAAAGCACGAAGCCCGCAAGAAGAAGACTGAGAGCAACGTCAGCACCATCGCCGATATCGCTGCTGAGACCCACGATCATTGCTGCGAAGACGACGATATGGATCAGGGCTTTGTTGTACTCGCCGTTGTAAACGGCGCCCAGCCCCGGAAACAGGCCGAGAAAAAATGCGATGCCGGGGTTGCCCCCTAGGCGCGGCGGAGCAGCCGGAGGGGGAACTGCGAAGGTCCCTGACGCTACTGTGTTCGATGCAACGGCAGGCGCGGCGCCGGGAATGCCAACAACCGTTGCGAGGCAATCTTCGCAGTAGAGCACGTCCCGCACGGGCCGCACGCATGTGGAACACATGGCCTTGCCGCAATTGCGGCAGTAGCCCACAGCGTCCGCATCGGAATGGACGGCACAGTTCATGGAACTCTCCTCTGGCCAAAGAAGCCGGTCACCATGGGGCACTCGGCGGCCAGAATCTGAAGCTTCCGGCCGATCTCGTCGGCGCGGTTTTGCTGCCGGGGCGACGAGGGATTTGTTTTGTCGGTTCGCCCGGGTTGTCCGTTCGGGGAAGACTGCGGCACCGTGCTCTCCGGAGTTGTCGGAAGGTCATTGTCCTGGCGCAGGCGGGATTGAATTTCGTAAACGACGCGCATGTCGCTGAGAAATTTCGCGCCTTTGGCGTAGGCCAGATGCGCCTTGCTGTTGGCGTTGCGATAGATGGTGGCCGGAGCAAGTTCCGCCAGCTTCGGTTTCCTCCATGAGAAACCGGAAGCGGTAAGAATCACGATGAATGTGGCGGCGACGGACACCACGCTGTAAACAAAACGCGGGGACTGGAAATTGCGCAGCCAGCGTTTTGCATTGCGCCAGCTCTGTGGACCGAGCGTGGCGGTCAAAATGGAATTGACGAGCTGCGGAGAAGGTTCGACCGGCTCCAGAGTGTGCAAAGCACCAAGCACGTGCGAAACACTGGCGACCAATGGCGTGCAGCGCTCGCACGCATTCACGTGTAGGTCGAAAGCGGTTTGCTCGGCGGGCTGAAGAAAGCCGTCGAGATAATCGCTAAGGCGCGCTTCGGTTTGTTCGCAAGTCCATGTCATGGCGTGCTCCGCGCTCGCTTCGAAATTCCAAGTCCTTTCATGACGGCCGCACTCCCATTTGTTGCAGGACTCGGGCCAGCTCGATTCGTCCGCGATTGATTCTTGATTTCACGGTTCCTTCGGGTACCGCCAGCACTCGTTGGATCTCTCCGTACTCCAGTTGCTGCAAATCGCGCAGGATTACAGCTTCGCGCAATTCCGGCGAAAGCCGCGTGAGCGCGGATTGCACCTGGCTGCTCAGCTCGCCAAGCAGCGCTTGCTCGTCGGGACGGCGCCCGGCGGATTCCTTGTTCTCGACCACCGGCATCTTATCGTCTAGGGAATCGGTGATGCGGTCCCTCTTGGTTCTACGATAATGGTCAATCAGCAGATTGCGGGTCACGCTGGTCATCCAAGTTGCGAAACCGCCATGGGCAGAACGATAGCTTCCCAGCGTGCGGTAAACCCGGAGGAAGACATCCTGCGACAGGTCTTCGGATTCCGTCCGGTTTCCCGTGAACCTGTAGCAAATGTTAAAGATGCGGCGCGTGTGGCGACGCACAAGTTCCTCCCAGGCCGACCCGTCGCCCTGGAGGCATTGCTGGACCAGTTGGGCATCCTGCTCCAACGTATCATCAGCCTCAAAACCTGCTACGGTGCAAGGCGTATCTGCGGGCCGACTCTCTCTCAAAAGCCGTCCGGCAGTCCATCTCGGCCTGCCAACTATGGAACGTAAACTGCTGTCGAAATGTTCCCCTTAGAATCAGGGCCCTACTGCCGACCGTTCTGCTGGGCATCTTACTCACCCTGGCGGAAAGACACAAGCATGTGAAATCTGGGGCTCTGAAATGGATACTTTCGAGCACAACTATCTCGCTTGTTCTTGAATGTTTCGGACCATCGTCGAAAGAATTCCACATCCAGCAACTCGGCATCGGTGACTAGTGTGCTCCAAGGTCCACTCAACACAGCAATTCGGGCAATTCATGTCGGCTCAATCCGCAAGTAATTTATAATAAGCAACTTACATTTGCTTATGAACACGTTCAGAAAATCATTGACAAGAACACTGTTTCTCTGATAGTATTTGAACATGTTCAATTAAGGGTATCGCTGATGAACACCGTAAAGACGTCAGTCGGTGAAAAGACCAGGGCGCTGATTCTGGAAAAGGCGCTCGAAAAGTTCCGTGAAGAAGGCTTCGAGGCGGCGACAATACGGGATATAGCGAAGGCCGCGAAAGTGGCTATCGGCGCAGCTTATTACTATTTTCCGAGCAAAGAAGCCATCGTCGCGGCATATTACGACCACGTTCAAGTAACGCACGAAGCCAAAGTGCGAGAGTTGATTCTCGGAACGACGGATCTTCGCGAACGGTTGGGAATTGTTATCCATTCGAAACTGGACATTTTGAAGGAGGACCGGAAATTTCTCGGAGCCCTTTTTCGTTACGTCGGAGAACCGGACCACCCGCTATCGGTCTTCGGGAAGGGAACAAAGGGCCAGCGGGCGCATAGCGTGGGCATTCTCCGGGAAGCGATCGCGGATGTAGAAACTACGGACGATCTGCGCCAGTTGCTGCCGTGGGCTCTGTGGATGATGCACCTGGGAGCAATTTTGTTTTTCATTTATGACGAGTCTGCGGAGCAGCACCGAACACGTGCTCTGGTAAACGGAGTTCTGGATGTCTTCACACAATTTCTGAAATTGACGAGCACGCCGGTAATTCGAACCTTCCTGCAACCGTTTCAGGGAAAAATGCTTGATATTTTGAAGGAAGCAGGTTGGCTGCTGGAAAGTTGACGGGGCAAGCTTCACAGATTCTTCAGGAGGCAATATGTCAGACGCGAACGTAAACGAAACGCGAGTGCACTGGTTCCCGGGAACGGTTGCCGAGCAGCGGCCGTCCGCCTGGTGGTACTGGGGACGCGCGGTGTACGTGAGTCGGCGGGACTATTGGAAGATCACGAAGTATTTTCTTGCCGTGGGCGTACCGCTGGGAGTGATTGGAGTGCTGTTCCAATTGCCGTTGGCGTTTTGGGCCGCCATGGCGCTGGCGGAAATTGGATTGGTCTTGCTGGCCTACTCACTCTTCGGTTTGTACCGGATGTATGGTCACCCCGGAGTGCGCTACGTGCGGCGGCTCGTGGAACTGGGTGGCCTGAAAGGGTTTGTCACAGTTGCGGATTTGCACATCGGCACGTACCGCCACGCATTTCTTCTTTCCGACGTCCTGCCCAAGGCAAAGATTCAATCCGTGGATTGTTGGAACGTCGAAGGCGAATCGCCGGAAGAGGCCGTGCAGGACGTCCGCGACCTGGAAGTGCCTCCGAAATCCAACCCGCGAATCGAACCGTTGAAGGCGGATCATTTCACCATCCCGCTGGCGGATGCCTCGTGCGACGCGGTTTGTTTTGGATTTGGCACGCACGAAATTCCCACCGGCGGTGCGCGCGAAAAACTCTTCGCGGAAGCGATTCGAATTTTGAAGCCCGGCGGGAAAGTACTTCTCTTTGAGCATGGCTGGGACGCGCACAACTACGTGATCTTCGGACCGGTCATTCATCATGTGACCAAGCGTCAGGACTGGGACAAATTTCTGCGGGAACGATTTGACGATTTGAAGTATGCACGCAGCACCCAGGCGGTCGATTTATTTGCCGCGACGAGACGTTAAGGAGAACTCGCGTGGGTTCAGCAAGCGGCGACGCAGACGTGATCGTAGTCGGAGGCGGGATTGCCGGGCTCGGCGCAGCGGTCCGCTTGAAGGACCGAGGTCTTGAGCCGCTGGTTCTCGAAGCCGAGGCGCGCGTGGGCGGTCGCATGACCACGGATCGCGTGAACGGATTCGTGATCGATCGGGGCGTGACGTTGTTTGGCAATGGATTTGCCTCCATGCGCGCGCTGGTGCGGAGACTGGGACTTTCGCCGCTCGTACGCGCAGGCAGATTTGGGGTGGGAATCCAGGATGCCGCCGGTTGCCGCGGTTACCGCGGAGGACGGTTTGAAGATTTGCTGTTGGATCGCGGAATTTCTTTGCGCGCGCGAATCGCTTGCCTGCGGCTTGGCTGGGACTTGCTGCGCCATCATCGCGCACTCTGTCATGGGCACAGCGATCTCAATTCAGCGCTGGACAATGAAGATTCTCAGACGTATTTCCGGCGCATCGGCGGGGAAGAACTGTTCGAACGGGTCTTCCGTCCTGGTTTGAACGGTCCCATGGGTGGCTCGATGGAGACGTCTTCCCGCGTGATTCCGATGCAAGTCGTCTGGAACCTGCTCGTCCGCGGACAATGGAATCTCATCGATGGTGTGGATCGGATTCCGGAGACAGCAGCGGCCCAAGTGCAAGTGCTGACGGGAGCGCGAGTGTTGCGCGTCGAGCAACGGGAAGATGGTGCGCAGGTGGAGGCAGAAATCCAGGGCGAGCCGCGTATCTTTCGAACGCGATCCGTAATATTCGCCACTCCCGGACAGCATGTGCCCGCCCTTTGTCCGCGACTTCCGCAGGATATACGCGACACGCTTTCGCGGACGCAATACTCGCGAATCGCAAACGTGGCGGTGGCGCTTTCCAAGCCGCCAAATACTCTATACGCTGGATACGCTTTCACTCAGGATGTTGTGCCGGGCGCGGAAATCGAAATGGAGCACCTCCGCGCGCCGAACCGCTGTCCCGAAGGCATGGGGATGGCCAGCGTATTTCTCTGGAACACGCCGGAGAAACTCCGGTTGGATGCGGATGATGAATCGCTCAAACAGCAAGCGGCGGAGATTGTGGAGCAAAGTTTCACCGAATGCCGAGGGAAAGTTCTCTTTGTCCATGTAATTCGATGGAATACCGGCATTGCACAATTCCCGCCTGGCAGATTGCGCGAGATGACAGCTCTGCGAAAGCGGCTTGCGGGGTGGAGATCGCCCTTTGATCTCTGCGGGGATTACCTCGATGGACTTTCGAGCGAGGGCGCGCTAAGAACTGGCGAAGAAGCCGCCGAGCGAACCACGAGGAAGCTGAAGACTCGTTGAATCATTTGTCGCCGGTGCTGCTCTAATTCAGATTTCATGCACTACCTTTGTCGCCGCACAGCTTGACGCGAGTAGCGGCTCCCGCTACGCTGACCAGCGCATGCAAACATCGTCGAGGAAGTTGCTTGTCGTCCTGATCGGGCTCCTGGTGCTTGGATTTGTCGTCTACCGCTCGAGCGGGATACTGCATCTTGGCGATTTCAGCGGTACAAAGCTGCTCCATGCCGTCCGCAATGCCAATCCATTCCTTCTGATTCTTTCCGTTCTTGCCATTTACGGTTGTTACGCGATTCGTGCGTTGCGGTGGAAGGTTTTTCAGCAAAACCTAGGGCCGTCGCATCTCGCGACGATTTACGGTCTGACGTTGGCCGGATTTTCGGCGATTTTTCTGCTGGGGCGCGCCGGAGAGCCGGTGCGGCCCCTGTTGTTGGCGCGGAAGGAGAAGTTACCTGTTTCAGGGATGTTTGGGATTTACGTCTTAGAGCGTCTTTTTGACTTGGCAAGTGCTGCTGTGATTGCGGCGATTGGGTTGCTGCTCTTCAAGTCAAATGCGCAATCGCGTGGGGACGCGAGCAGGTTGGAAGTCGCAGCCCGAACGGCGGGCTTGTTTTTTTCTATTGGCGTAGCTGGGGCTGTTACTTTTCTCGTTTATTTGCGGTTGCACGGCACGGCTCTTCTGGAACGAAGGCTGCAAGGATGGCTGAAAGCGCACGGATGGCGCACCAGAGTCGCAGGGATGCTGCTTGGGTTTGCGCGCGGAGTGCAGACGATACGGAGCGGGAAAGATTTGACGTTGTCGATCGCCTACTCCGTGGCGCACTGGTTTCTGGTGTTGCTGGTTTATCTTTGGGTCTCGCATAGTTTCGGTGGAGCGCTCGGCAGGATCAATATGGGAGATGCCATGCTCGTGATGGCGTTTACGCTGGTGGGTTCGGCCGTGCAACTGCCGGGCGTGGGCGGCGGGTCGCAGGTGGCATCGTTCCTTGCGTATACGGCGATTTTTGGAGTAGAAAGTGAACCGGCAGCGGCAGCATCCATCGTGCTGTGGCTGATTACGTTCGCGGCATGCAGCCTGGCAGGCGTGCCGCTGTTGGTTCACGAAGGCTTTTCCCTGGGGAAATTGCGCGAGATGGCGGAACACGACAAAGAAGCCGCGGTTGAAGGTATCGTCCGGCAAGGAGAATCAGCCCCGTGAAGTGTCCTTTTTGCGCGCATATTGACGACAAGGTGATTGATTCGCGGGAAGGCCGCATCGGCGACACCATTCGCCGCCGGCGCGAATGCCTGAAGTGCGGGCGGCGCTTCACCACGTACGAGCGTATTGACGAGATCCCCTACATGGTGATCAAGAAGGACGGGCGACGCGAACGCTTTGAACGGCAGAAAATTTTGCAGGGTCTGCTGAAAGCGTGCGAGAAGCGGCCGGTGGCGACGCCCAAGCTGGAAGGCATCGTGGAAGAGATTGAAGCCGTGGTCCACGAAGCGACTGAACGCGAGCTAACCACAACGGAGATCGGCGAAATGATCATGCACCGCCTGAAAAAGCTGGATAAGGTCGCCTACGTGCGGTTTGCGTCGGTGTACATGGACTTCAAGGATGTGCAAGAGTTCATGAGCGAATTGAAAAGCTTGCTCAAGGATCGCGCCAAGAAATAATCCCCTCCCGGCTTGAGGAGAATCCGTGAAGAAATATGTTCTAACTATTTTGCTGGCAACTTTCGCTTGCGCCTGCGCATTGAAAATGACAGAACACATGGCCGCGCAGGGTAAGAAGGCTTCGACGCCGGCAGCGCCGCCCGTCATTGACAAGGAGAGAATCCGCGAGCACGTGAAATACCTGTCGAGTGACGAAATGGAGGGGCGCGGAACGGGGCAGCGCGGCGGCGACCTTGCTGCGGACTACATTGCGAAACAATTTGCTTCCTACGGCTTGAAGCCCGCCGGGGATAACGGGACGTTTTTTCAGTATGTGCCGATGGTCGGAGTGGGAACTCTCCCGGAGACGAAATTCAGTTTCAGCGAAGCCGGCGGCAAATCCTTCGAAGCAAAAAACCTGACGGATTTTGTGACCAACAACGAGAGCCAGACGGAAACGGCGGACATCGATGCGCCGATTGTTTTTGTTGGTTTTGGAATCAAAGCGCTGGAGTACGACTGGGACGATTACAAGACGGTGGACCTGCACGGAAAGGTGGCGTTGCTGTTTGTGAATGAACCCAGCTCCGACGATCCTGATTTTTTCAAAGGCAAGGCGATGACGTATTACGGCCGGTGGACGTACAAGTTCGAGGAGACCGCCCGGCGCGGAGCCGTGGCCACGCTGATCATTCATCGAACGGACTTGGCGAGTTATGGGTGGGAGGTAGTGCGGAATTCGTGGGGGACCGAGCGCTCCTACCTGAAACGCGACGCGCCGAAGCTGCAAGCGGCTTCGTGGATTCAGCTGGAGGTTGCGCGAAGACTCGTCGGACTCGTCGGGCTGGACCTGGACAAACTGTTTCAGCTCGCGCAGATGAAGGATTTCAAGCCGCTGCAATTGCCCGTGCGCTTGAAGGCGCACGTGGCGAGCAAGCTGCGGCCTTTTGTATCGAGAAACGTGCTGGCGATGCTGCCGGGTGCGGACGCTGTGCTTGGGAAAGAAGCCGTGTTGTACTCCGCGCACTACGACCACTTGGGAATCGATCCGAATCTGCCAGGCGACAAAATTTACAATGGCGCGAACGACAACGCGACAGGCTGCGCGATCTTGTTGGAGCTCGCGCGCGTTTGGGCTGCAACGCCCGTGGCTCCGCAGCGATCGATTCTATTCGCATCCGTGACCGCCGAAGAGCAGGGTTTGCTTGGTTCCGAATATCTTGGAAAACATTCACCTGTTGCGCCGGGAAAAATATCCATCGATCTGAATTTTGACGATGTCCCTCCACTAGGCACTCCTGAGGAAGTGGAAGTAAGCGGCGCGGAGCGGACCACGTTTTATCCGATCGTACTGGCGACTGCGAAGGACTTCGGTCTGGCCATTCGGCCGGATCCGCGGCCCGAAGCGGGGCATTATTACCGCTCGGATCATTTCAGCCTCGCGCGCGTGGGCGTGCCTTCGTTCTCCATCAATGAAGGAATCAAGTTCGCGGGCCACCCGGCCGAATGGGGCGAAGCCCAAGCCAGGGATTACACGGAGCACCGTTATCACCAACCTGGCGACGAGTACAAACCCGACATGGATTTCACGGGCGATGCCGTGATTGCAAAATTTGGGTTCGTGCTGGGATCTACCGCCACCGCGCTGTCACAACTTGCCGAGTGGGTGCCTGGCGACGAATTCGATGAGGCACGGAAGCAAAGTCAGACTCCGATTAAGTGACCTCGTGCTTCGAATCGTGTCATCAACGCGGCCAGACGCCGGCAGTAAAAGACTTGATCGTGTGGAAGCCCAGCTTTTCGTACAACTGCACGGCGGCGTGATTCTCCGACGTAACAGTCAGCGTCAATTCCCTGAATTTCATGGAGCGCAGCGCCTCCGCGGAAGTTTGCATGAGCATGCGGCCCAGACCATGGCCTTGATAGCCGGGCTGGACGCAGATCTGCGTGGTGTGCCCGACGCCGGAAGAGACTTCGCTCGTTAATACTGCCGCGACAAGCTCATCGCTTCCAGGCTGATGCAAGACGAATGAGGCTCCCTGTACAAACTGACCGCAGCCGGGTAGCAAGATGATGTTTTTCAAAAACTTCAGCGCACCCGCGCGGCTCCGGTACTGGTCGTTGATTTCGCCATCGACGTGATTCGCATAAGCCAGATAGATCAGCTTGGCGCAAGGCTCGAAGTAACGGTCACTCCAGCGCGTCAGGCGCATGCCCGCCGAGGCCCCGGGCTTCGTCTCTTGCAACTTCTGCAAGTCCTGCAGCATGAATTGTCGCGTATACAAGCGAAAGCCTTGGTCGAGCAGCGGCGTGTCCACCGGGCCGCTGAAAGGCATCAATTGCGCTTCGATGCGCGCCAGATGCGGGAGCCCGCGCATGGACAAGAGCATTTCTTCCAGCAACCGGCGCCCGATCTCCGTTTGCGGAAATTTTGATGAAACGTAGAGCCCGCCGATCAGTCCCTTTTGCTCTTCCAGGACATAAAACGAGTACCCGGCGGCTGAGCCGTTTTCAAAGGCCACGCAACCGGCGAGCGCGTGAGCGTCCAGGAAGCGCTTGATCAGTTCAAGCGCACCGCGGTAGTCCCAATGCAATTCGTCGTGCCAGTGGCGGGCCTCTTCTTCGAGCAGCGGCTCAATCTGGCGGACGGTGGTTTGGCGCAAATCGACAATGTTCATGGACAGGTAGCGGGCAGCGCGGCGTCTATCATAGCCGATTCCGGCGGGGCCCTGCGGCGCAGGCCCGCGGGTGGCGATACAAAATCCGACACAAAGCAGAGCCTTCCGCGAGGCCATCATAAAAGTTATGCTACGATGCGATTACTGCATCTGTATCATATGTTGAAGGAATGAGCGGCTTCGTCCGCTGGACCAATTTCGTAGACGACGAATGCAGATCCTTTACGAACTTCGCTACCCGTCCCGCTGGTACACGAAGCTATTGATGGCCCTGCTGGCGGTGGTGTTCTTTGCGGTGCTCGCCACCACGGCGATTGCCGGTTTCCTCGTGTACCGCATCGTGAAGCCGCAGCGCACCAGCAGCGAAATCAACATGGCCAGTTTTCCGGGCCGGCCGGAAATTATTTCGTTTATTGTGCCGGGATTGGGATCCCGGGAGGGCTGGTTTTTCCCCGGGCTGCGCGGCGCGCCGACCATCCTCCTGTGCCACGGGTACGAATCGAGCCGCGGCGAGTTGTTGACGCTTGTTTCCGCGCTGCAGGATCATCAGTACAACGCTTTTGTTTTTGATTTTGCGGCGCACGGCGGAAATCCGGGGCTCACCACGCTCGGCTTCCGGGAGGCCGACGAACTGCGCGCGGCGATTGACACGCTAGCTGCGCGGAGCGATCTGGACCCTCAGCGGTTCGGTGTTTGGGGCTACAACCTCGGCGCCTACGCTGCGTTGGGTGCTGCGGAAAATGACAAGCGCATCCGCGCCCTCGTTCTGGATTCGGTCTACGACGAACCCGGTCAGATGGTGAAAGTCGGCGTCGAGCGTAACGGCCTGGGTGGATTCCCGTTTATGGTGCGCTCGGCCGAGTTCAGCTTTAAGTACTTGAACTACGCGCACCGCGATGATCCGCCGCTCTCGCGGAAGCTCATCACGCTGGCCGGTGTCGCCACGCTCTACATTCAGGCGCTCGACGACCCGGAGCTCGCTGCGGCTACCCGTCAACTGTTCTTGAAAGCCCCCGAACCGCGTGAGCAGGCCATCATCGCGCATGGAAACTTCGTGGGCTTGAACGATGACGACAAACGCACCTACGAAAACCGCGTGGTCTCATTTTTCCTGCTGAAGTTGCCTGCTACGGGGAAGCCCGCCCGCTGAAGCACGTTCGACGCGGTAAAGGAAGTATCCCGTCCTCTCGGAATCGAAAGGAATTTCTTCGCTCCTAGCGCCATCTTGCAGTTCGGATTCACGCAGGTGCCGGCCCAAAAGAAGGTAACCTTCCGGAAGATGTTCTCTATCCCATTCCCCAATTTCCTGCCGTAGATAAAAACTCAAACTATAGCGCTTGCCCCGGCTCATATTGGCAACAGCAAGATTCGAGGCCGGGATTCCTCGCCTGAGGAGCTCTTGGGACAACGTCCGACCCGACGGATCCCAATGAAAGTAAGAAGAGAGTAAGCCATCAGCAAGAAACAGAGCCACGAGAAGCGGTACCACGGAAGCCGCAGCATAGAGGTGGCCTTCGCCCCCTCGGCTTTGGGAAGGATACAGAATCCCAAAAATCAAATTGCACGTGCTCAGTAAAGCAAGAACGACGCTAGCTCTGCCACCAAAGCCTTCGTAATGTTTAAGTGCGCCATGCATGATCATTTTGATAAATGCCGACAGAACGATCAGACACAGGCCTGTGGACAGCAATACAAGGCGAAAGAACTTCCGCTGGCCCGGGGGCAGGACGGCCCCATGATGAGACAGGATCAAAGAAATCGCCGGAATTGCGGGAAGAACGTAACCGGGCAGCTTCGATTGCGATACGGAAAAAAATGCAACGCTGAATCCAGCCCAGCAAATGAGCAACCAGGTAGATTCCTTGGTGCATCGTGTCCGCCACAGATGAACGGCCCCGCTGAAGGCTGACCAAAGAAAAAGTCCCGTCCAGGGAAGAAAGGCAATCAAAAGAATGGGTGCGTAGTACCAGAACGGCTGGATGTGCTGGAATTCAGGGGTGAGGTAGCGCTTGAAATTGTGCTCGATGATGAAGATTCGGAAGAAATCGGGATTGCGGCGGGCGCAGAGGATGTACCAAGGGAGCGCGGTGAAGCAAAAAGACGCGAGCGCGGCGGGATGAAGGAGCCGGAAGGCGTCGCGCCAGCGCTTGGTGAAGAGCGCCCAGAAAATGACAGCGCCGCCCACGAGAATGATGCCCGCGGGGCCTTTCGCAAGAACCGCGAGCCCGAGAAAAAACCCCAACAGGACCAACGCGAGCCACGGTGTTTGCGGAAGGACGGGTGAATTCTCGTTTCGCGTGAGGCCAAGCACGACCACGGCGCACACCATGGCGATTGTGAGCATCGAGCTGAAGGGCATGTCCGTGGCGGCGGCATGCGAGAAGCCAATCATTCCGACAGTGCTAGGCAGGAGAAGAAGCAGCCAGCGCGCGGTTTCCGCCCCATAGAGACGAAGCGCGAGCCAGGCGAGCGCGAGGGTGGCGAGCAAGGCGGAAACAGCGCTCGGCAATCGCGCCGCGGCCTCACTCACGCCGAACAATTTGAAACACAGCGCCGCGCCCCAGTAAAAGAGCGGCGGCTTTTCGAACCAGGGTTTTCCATACAGCCGCGGCGTAACCCAATCGCCCGTCTCCGCCATGTCCCGCGCGATCCAGGCGTAACGGGGTTCATCTGGCCCCACGAAACCAATCGCCCCAAGATGACTGAAGTAACAGATGTAGAGCGTTCCGAGAATGAGGATCGCCCAGCCGATGCGTCCGGCGGTGCTGGTGCGCTGGTCCACAGCGATGGGAGCGGTTGTTTCGGTCACGGAAAGCTGAGTCTATCATTGAACCACTATCTTCCTGCGACGGACCTCTTGCATACTGTCGCTCTGCGGCAAACTCACGAGAACTTGGTCACGTAATGAAGGATTGGCTAGAATACGCGGCGGTCTGGCTCCTCTTGAAGGGGCTAGGGTTACTCCCTAGGCCCCTTGCACGGCAGCTCGCCGCGAAAGTGGCCGGCATTCTGTATGCGCTGTCGCCGAAACTGAGGAAAACCGCCGAGACAAATCTGCACATCGCATTCCCGGAGTGGACGGAAACCCAACGCGATGCCGTCATCCGGGGTATGGTGCGCAATCTGGGATGGATGGCCGCCGAGTTTGCACGGTTTCCGAAGTATTCAAAGGAGAATATCGAAAAAATTGTCGTGCTCGACGGTAACGAGAATTTCTTCGATGCCCGAATGCAGAGAAAAGGTGTCCTTATTCTGACGGGGCACATTGGAGCGTGGGAGCTCTCTTCCTTTGCCCACGCCCTCTATGGCTACCCGCTTCATTTCATGGCGCGGCCGCTGGACAATCAGCGAATCGACGGTCTGGTGAACAGCTATCGCTGCGCTTCCGGGAACCAAGCGATCTTCAAGAACGAATCGGCGCGCGTGATGCTAAAGATTCTGAAGGACGCCGGCACCATCGGAATTCTGGCGGACCAGAACACCATGCCGGATGAAGCCGTTTTCGTGGATTTTTTCGGGAAGTCCGCCAGCACCACCACCGGCATCGCCCGAGTGGCTCTGCACACCGATGCGGCCGTGGTGCCCGGCTATGCAGTTTGGGATGAGAGCATTGGAAAGTATCGATTAAGGTTTGAGCCAGCGATGGAATTGATTCGAACGGGGGATGTGGAGCGCGACGTCCGGGAAAATACGCAGCGTTTTGCGAAGGTGATTGAAGACATTATTCGGAAATATCCGGAGCAATGGGTTTGGGTGCATGGCAGATGGAGTGTCCGGCCCAAAGGCGAGCCACCGGTTTACGATTTTTCGTGAGGCTGATGATGAAACGAACGGCGAAGGAATTAGCGGAATCTCTTGGCGCCACGCTCGAAGGCGATGGCAGCGTGGAAGTGGCGGGTGTCGCGTCGCCCGAACGCGCTGGAGCGCGCGATTTGATCTACGTGGAGGGTGCGAAGCATGCCCCTCGCGCCGCAGCTTCCGCCGCGCTCTGCGCGATTGCCGGCGAGGGCGCAGCGTTGCCCGGAAAAACCGTGCTACGCACCGCGCAGCCAAAAGTGGCTTTCGCGAAAGCTGCGGAGCTGCTGCTTGGCCGCCCGCCGATCGCCACGGGAATCCATCCGACAGCTATTGTCGCAGCCCTGGCGCGGATTTCACCCGATGTCAGCATCGGCCCGTACGCTGTGATCGGAGAAGACGCACATGTCGGGGCAGGCACGCAAATCGGCGCGCACTCCGTGATCGGAGCGGGATGTTGGGTCGGCGAAAATTGCCGGATTCATCCGCGCGTGACCCTTTACGCCGGCGTGCGTGTCGGCCATCGCGTGGAGATTCATTCCGGGGCGGTTATCGGCGCGGACGGTTTTGGTTACGCTCCGGGCGAAGGCAAATACTGGAAATTTCCGCAAGTCGGAATCGTGGAAATTGGAGACGATGTCGAAATCGGAGCGAACACCACGATCGATCGCGGCTCGCTCGATGACACGCGCATCGCCGAAGGCGTGAAGCTTGATAATCTGGTTCACATCGGCCACAACTGCCAGATTGGCGCGCACACTGTGATTGCCGCGCAGGCGGGACTGTCCGGATCGTGCATTTTTGGCAAGCACGTCGTTGTCGGTGGGCAGGCCGGCTTTGCAGAGCGCTGCAAACTGGAAGACGCCGCGGTGATCGGCGCACAGACCGGCGTTCTCGGAGGAAAAACGATTCGGGCGGGCGGGACCTTCTGGGGCACGCCCGCTCGTCCCTTGGACAAGTTCAAGGAACTCTACGCGTGGTATGGACAGCTCCCAGCACTTGCGGTGCGCATCAAACAGCTGGAGGCAAAACTTGGCGGCAAGTAGCAAAAACGGTTCGCTACCCTGGCGCGTAATCGTCATCGGAGGGCACACGCGCAGCATTGGCAAGACGCAGCTTGTCTGTGACGTGATCGCCGCGTTCCCCCAAGCTCGTTGGATCGCCGGAAAGATTACGCAGTATGGCCACGGCGTCTGCGCGCAGAACGGCGACAATTGCGATTGCGCCCCGACGGAGCACGTCTGCGCCATTAACTGGGAAACGCAACCGGACTCCAACACGGACAGCGCGCGGTTTCTCGCAGCAGGTGCCCGGCAATCATTTTGGCTGCGAACAAAGCAAGGCTTTCTTGCAGAAGGCCTCCCGCTTCTCCGAACCGCGTTGCACGAAACTTTGCGGAATGAAGAAACGGATCCTCCTCCGCTCATCGTGGAAAGCAATTCCTTGCTCCGATTCTTGCGACCCAGCCTCTATATCGCAGTGCTCGATCCTACCAAGGAAGACTTCAAGGACTCGGCCCGCGCCGCGCTCGACCGCGCCGACGCCCTTGTTTTTCGCTTTTCCTCGGAGTTGCTCTCAGCGGCAACCCCGTCCTGGACCAAACTTCCAGCACGCCTGCTCAAGGAAAAGCCATCAGTAGTCCAACGCGAAGGCGAGCCCCTTCCCGGCCCCCTCCACGTCCTGGTCCAGCGCGCCTTGGAAGCCCCCGCGGGCGTTTCGCTTTGACTACTATCCGTCGCCGCACGGCATCTTAGCCGTTGACCATCAGCCAAGAGGCGGCGATAATCTAGTAGTACTGGTGTAATTCGAAGCTTAACCGCGTCGCCCCAAATTCCGCGAAGTGCCACGGAACGGGCAGTTGCATCGCATTTACGGTGCGTCAGAGGGGTCTTCGACATTTCACCGGTTCGCAGTTCCGCTCTGGGGGAGCGTTCATGGCCTCTTCTGTTCGAATGGGAGAAGAAATTCCCGTCGAGCCGGTGCCCATACCGCTGCACGAGCAAGATTGGGTGGCGCGCCTGGAAAAGTCTATCGAGCGCGGCGCCAATCACCTGCTTTCTCTTCAGGCGGAACCAGGCTACTGGCAGGGCGAACTCGAAGCCGACACCACCCTCGAATCCGACTACATCTACTACCTCTTCGTTCTGGGAAAAGCCGAACCCCAACGCATCGCCAAGCTCGCCAACTACGTTCGCAGCCGCCAATTGCCAGACGGCGGCTGGAGCATTTACCCCGGCGGCCCGTCCGAGCTCAACGCCACCTGCAAAGCCTATTTCGCCCTGAAGCTCGCTGGCGATTCGACGGATTCCACGCACATGGCGCAGGCGCGCAAGACCGTGCATCGCCTCGGCGGCCTCGAGCACACCAATTCTTACGTGCGCTTCTATCTCGCGCTAATCGGCGCCGTTGGCTGGGAGCTCGTCCCCGCCATCCCCGTCGAGCTGATGCTCCTCCCCAGCTGGTGCTTCATCAACATCTACGAATTGTCCTCCTGGACGCGCGGCATCGTCATTCCCATGGCCATCCTCTGCGCCCTGCGCCCCGGTTGGCGCTTGCCCGAGCGCGCCCGCGTCGATGAACTCTTCAAGGATCTCGCCCACAAGGATGCCGCCTTCGATTGGAGCAAGCAGCTCCTCTCCTGGAAGAACGTTTTCCTCGCGCTCGACCGCGGCCTGAAACTCTACGAAAAACTCCCGTGGAAGCCACTTCGCCAGCGCGCCCTCCGCGAAGCAAAATCCTGGATGCTCGATCACCTCGAGCGCACCGAAGGCCTCGCCGCCATTTACCCCGCGATGATGAATTCCATCTTCGCGCTCATGGCGCTCGGCCACAGTCCGGACGATCCGCTGACCTTGCGCGAAATCAAGGAATTCTCCCGTTTCGAAATCGAAGACGGCGACACCATTCGAATGCAGCCCTGCGTTTCGCCTGTCTGGGATACCTGCATCGCCATGGTCTCGCTCGAGGAAGCCAGCCTTCCCCCCGATCATCCCGCGCTGGTCAAGGCCGCGGACTGGATACTTTCGAAGCAGGTTCTCGGCCCCGGCGACTGGCAAATCAAGAACAAAGACGCCGAGCCCGGCGGCTGGGCATTCGAATTCCGCAACGATTTTTATCCCGACGTCGACGACACCGCTTTCGTCCTGATGGCGCTCCAGCGCGTAAAATATCCCGATCCGACCCGCATGGAAGACGCCATTCGCCGCGGCATCCAGTGGCTTCTCAGCATGCAGAATCGCGATGGCGGCTGGGGCGCGTTCGATCGCGACAACGACCGCGGTTTCCTCTGCAACATTCCTTTCGCCGACCACAACGCCATGATCGATCCTTCAACCGCCGACGTCACCGCCCGCGTCGTAGAATGCCTCGGCCGTTTCGGCTGGCCCGGCGAGCATCCCGCCATTCAGCGCGCCGTGAAATTTCTTCTCAAGGATCAATCCGAAGACGGTTCCTGGTTTGGCCGCTGGGGCGTGAATTACATTTACGGTAGCAGCGGCGTCTTGCGCGCGCTCGAAACTGTTTCTCTCGCAACACGCGATTACTGCCAGAACGCTGTCACTTGGCTTCGCACCGTGCAGAAGCCCGACGGCAGCTTCGGCGAATCCCTGCGCAGCTATGACGAGCCGCTCACAAAAGGCCAGGGCCCGAGCACCGCTTCGCAAACCGCGTGGGGCCTCATCGGCCTTCTCGCCGGCACCGACGTCAACGACCCCGCGGTCACGAAAGCCGTTTCCTATCTCGTCCACCAGCAGCGGGAAGACGGCTCCTGGAGCGAGCCGGATTTCACCGGTACCGGTTTTCCCGGCGTCTTCTATCTGAAGTATCATCTCTATCGCAATTCCTTCCCGGTCTACGCTCTTGCTCGCTATTCGAATCAGGCGCGTCGCGCCGAGGACTACGCAGCTCTCAAGTTCCAGCCCAGCGAATTCCGGCTGCGCAGCGGGTTTTGACCTGCATGCGCTTCCCCGCGCTGCTCTCCGCAAAACTCGCAAAAGCTCGCATCGCGGGAATTTTCCGTGCCGCACGGCCAACACCTTTAGTCGATTTTGTCGACGCCGCAGAGGTCTTGCATGCCGGCTCTGCACACCCTATTTCTCACGAAAGAATTCGCAGCCTTCTTGTCAGTCCCGTGCCCATTCTCTGGATCGGCGGAAGCGAGCCTCTCGAGCATCCTGGAATCGCTCACCTGGTCCGCGCCATCGTGCAACGCGGCCGCTTCGTATTTCTCGAAACATGCGGCACGCTGTTGCGCCGCCGCATTCACGAGTTCCAGCCCGTGCCGCAACTTTTTCTGACCGTTCGCTCGGACGGTCCGCCGCCCTCAGCCGGACCGAAACTCCGCAATCCGGACGCATTCGAATTGGCGCTCGACGGTCTCCGCGCCGCTAGGCTCTCCGGTTTCTTCACTGCTGTCCTTTCGCTCGTTCGCGAACATTCGGACGTTTCTCCGCTCCACGCTCTCACCGGGATTCTTACCGCCGCGGAAGTCGATGGCTGGATGATCACCGCCGCCACTCTCGGCGATCCCACTTCGCGCAAAGCCCGCGAGGCTCGAAATCTCATTCCCAATGCGCAATGGCGCTGGCTCTCGGGGCACGTCGAGCGCGAACTCCTCTCCGCCTCGGGAACGAGCGAGCTGCACCACTCTCCCGGCAATCATATGAAGCCCGCGCAGGCTTGCGAAGAAAGCATCCGCGTCTCATGACCACGCTGGTCACAGGAGCGGCCGGATTTTTAGGCAGTCACGTAACGCGCCAGCTCGTTGCGCGCGGAGACAGCGTCCGCGTGCTCATGCGCCCCTCCAGCACCAATCGCGCCATTGCCGATCTCTCACTCGAATATGTCACCGGCGACCTCCGCGATCCCGCCTCGCTCGATCGCGCCATGAAGGACGTCAAGCGCGTCTTCCACGTCGCCGCGGATTACCGCCTGTGGGCCAGGCGCAAGCAGGACATCTACGATTCGAACGTTGGCGGCACAAAAAATCTTCTGGACGCCGCAAAGCGTGCCGGCGTCGAGCAACTCATCTATACCAGCACGGTCGCCACTATCGCCGTCGACCGCCCCCAGCATCCCAATGAGTTCACGGATGCCAAGCTCCAAGAAATGGTCGGCCACTATAAGTGTTCGAAATGGCTCGCGGAAAAGGAAGCCCTCGGCGCCGCGAAAAGCGGCCTCCCCGTTATCGTCGCCATGCCCACCACGCCTGTCGGCCCGTGGGACTGGAAACCTACGCCCACCGGAAAAATCATCCTCGATTTCTTGAACGGAAAAATGCCCGGCTACGTCGAGACCGGCCTCAATTTCGTCGGCGTCGAAGACTGCGCCGCTGGCCACCTGCTCATCGCGGAAAAAGGAAAAGTCGGCGAACGCTATCTCCTCGGAGGAGAAAACCTCACGCTGAAGCAGATGCTCGATGCGCTTTCGAAGATTACCGGTTTGCCCGCGCCCAAACTGAAAATTCCCCACGGTCTTGCCCTGGGTGTAGCCTATGCGAGTACCGTCTTCTCCCGGCTGCTCGGGCGCGAGCCCGGCATCCCGGTCGAAGGCGTGAAGATCGCACGCCACATGATGTTTGTGGATTGCTCCCGCGCGCAGCGCGAATTGGGTTTCAAGGCCGGTCCGGTCGCCGCCGCGCTCAAACGCGCCGTGCGCTGGTACGAAGCCAATGGCTACATGGCCAAAAGCCGCGCCAAACGCATGGCCCGCGCTGCCGCTTAGGTTTTGGTAGCACAGGCTTTTGGCCTGTGTCCACGCCGCATCAACGGCGGAAACGGCGCAAACGACTTTGTAGGGGCAACGCCCATGTAGTGGCCGGTCGGAAATTGTCCTGAGCGTAGCCGAAGGAGACCGGTGCTTTTGCTCTTGTAGCGCCGGGCTTGCCCCAGTTTGTGGGGGTCCCGACGCTGTTTGTAGGGAAGCCCGGCATCTGAATTGTACCGGCGGCTTTACGCCGCCATTTGGAATTATCAATGCGCATTCTCGTCACCTTCGCCGTCGAAGCCGAATTCGCCCCCTGGCGTAGACGCCACCATTTTGAATGCCAACTGATTGACGTACCGCAGATTTCCAAATCCCTTTTGAGTTACCAAGGTGAGCTGGGCGGGATTACGGTGGATGTATTGTTGACCGGAATGGGCTGGGAAAATTCCCTTTACAACGCTGCCAGAGACGGTCTGCGTGTGCTGTTTGGTGCCAATCCTGAGTTTTGTGTCTCCACTGGTCTGGCGGGAGGACTGAAGCCAGAGTGGCACGCGGGCGATGTCGTGGCCGCCACGGAAATAGGCTCTTACCAGAATGATTCAAAAATTAGAAGTAATAGGTATGCTCTGCAAGTTGCAAGGAATTGTGGCGCGAAGGTTGCGCACAAGCTGATGACATGGAACCACATCGTAGGCGAAACCAGTGCCAAACAGGCTATGGGAGTTTTCGCGGACCTAGTCGATATGGAGAGTTATTTTATTTTGACGATGGCGAGTGGCATTCAGGTTCCGGCGATTGCAGTCCGTGCGGTGAGTGACAGCTCGGATGAGGAATTGCCGATCGATTTTAGCAAGGTAACCGACCGCGAGGGCCACCTAGTCGTTAAGCACTTGGTTCGTGAACTCGCTAGCAAACCTGGCCGAATTCCTGGCCTTTTCTCTTTTGCTCAACGCAGTCGCAAAGCGATTTCAAATCTTGCCGACTTTCTGGACGATTTCATTCCCTCGCTTGCGCGAGACCAGGGGAAGATCGCAGCGTCAGCATTCGGTGAGGTAGCCGCCCGATGAGCCGCACCGGTCCAATCCTTGAAGCTGCGAAGACGCTCGACCCCATTCCCAAAACCATGCGTGCCGGCGTGTACCGCGAAAAGGGCATCGTCCGCGTCGAAGAAGTCTCCGTTCCCGAAGTCGCCGACGGCGAAGTCCTCGTCAAAGTTGCCGCCTGCGGCATCTGTGGCACGGACATCAAAAAAATTTACCACGCCTACGTTCCCCCGCCCCAAATCCTCGGCCACGAACTCGCCGGCACCGTCGTCGCCGTCGGCCGCGGCGTCACCAAATGGAAACTCGGCGACCGCGTCATGAGCTTTCATCACATCCCCTGCGGAAAATGTTTCTATTGCGAACGCCGCCTCTTTTCCCAGTGCAAGCAGTACAAGACCACCGGCCTCACCGCCGGCTTTACCCCCAACGGCGGTGGCTTCGCCGAATACGTTAAAGCCATGCCTTGGGTCGCGGAGCAGGGCATCATCGCGCTGCCCGACAACGTCTCGTTCGAGGAAGCCACCTTCATCGAGCCCATCAACACCATCGTCAAAGCCGTCCAAAAAGCCCGCGTAACGCTGGGCGAAACGGTCCTAATCATCGGTTGCGGCCCCATCGGCCTCCAATTGCTCATGGTCGCCAACCTCGAAGGTGCAAAGCTCTATACCAGCGATCCCATGGCCGTCCGCCGCGCCAAGAGTCTAACTCTGGGAGCCTTAGAGTCGTTTGACCCCAGTAGTGGTAAGCTTGTGGAAGAAGTGAAGGCCCGGACCGATGGACGGGGTGCCGATGCGGTTTTAGTGGCGGTGGCGCGTCCTTCCGTTGTCGTGGACGCTCTTGCAGCGGCAAGGCCCGGTGGGCGCGTGCTGCTGTTTGCCGCCAACGACCCTGTAACCAGGATCGAATTTCCAGCATCAGCGATCGGGATCGACGAAAAGGAAATCCTGGGCAGCTACAGTGCCGCGGTAGACATCCAACAGGCAGCGGCGGACTTGGTGCTAAGGAAGAAACTGCCAGTGATGGAAATTGTCACGCACCGCTTTCCACTGGCTAGAATCCAGGAGGGCCTGGATCTGGCCGTGACGCCGACTGCGGAGTCGCTGAAAGTATTGGTTACCCACGCATGAGCACGACGACGCCGAAGAAAACGGAAGTTGGTGACGATGTGAAAGTTGCTGTAGCGCACGTTTCTGTGCCGTCGAAGATGACGGCCGCCGTGTTGTACGGCAGCGAAGATCTTCGCATCGAGAAGATTGACGTGCCGGTCCTCGCTGCGGACGAAGTGCTCCTCCGCGTTCGGCTGGCGCTCACCGATGGCACCGACCTGAAAGTCTGGAAGCGCGGCTACCACGCGAAAATGATCCAGCCGCCCGCCATTTTCGGCCACGAGCTGGTTGGCGAAATTGTCGCCGTGGGCAAGCGCGTGGATCCCCGCTGGCGCATCGGCATCCGCGTGATCGCCGCGAATTCCGCGCCCTGCTTGCGCTGCTATCACTGCCGCCGTGGCCAGGAAAATCTTTGCGACGATCTGCTTTTCAACAATGGGGCTTACGCCGAGTACATGCGTATCCCCGGCCGCATCGTCGTCGAAAACATGCTCGAGGTGCCCCATTCCGTGGATGACCAGAGCGCGGCGCTCGCCGAACCGCTCGCCTGTGTCCTTCGCGGAATCCATGAGATGGAAGTGCGCGCGGGAGACACGGCGGCCGTCATCGGCTGCGGGCCCATCGGTTTGATGTTTGTGCGCATGCTTTCCCGGCGCGGTGTTCGCGTGATTGCCCTGGCTCGGCGCACGGCCCCTCTGGAGGTCGCCAAGCATCTCGGCGCCACCGCCATGATCAATGTGACGGAAACCCCCGACGTTGTTGCTGCCGTGAAGGCCCTGACGGAAGACCAGCTGGGGCCGGACTCGGTCGTGGAGGCGGCGGGAAATCCCGCAACGTGGAAGCAGGCTCTCGCCGTAGTGCGTCGCGGCGGCGTTGTGAATTTCTTCAGCGGCCTGCCCTCCACCACACGCGTGGAAATCGAGCCGGCAGCCATCCATTATTCGGAACTCAAGCTGATTTCCCCGTTTCACCATACGCCGCGCTTTATCCGTGAAGCTCTGGAAGCCATCCGCCGTGGCGATATCTCCGCGCACGACTTCGTCACCGAGGAAATTCGTCTCGCGGACTTGCCGCAGGCCTTTGAACGCATGAAGTCGCGCAGCGGCGAAATCAAGCTCGCGGTCCGGCCGTAGTCTTCACGTGCGCACGAATCCCGCCCATCATTGTGAGCGCTCTTCACGAGGAGAATCACTCTTCTGATGTTGATCCCCGGCGAAATTGACATCACCCGCCACGCCCCGAATCCCGGCTGCACTCGCGAGGTCGCGCAGAAATATACGCGCTGGCTCGCCACCCATCATTACGAAAATTTCAACGTCGTGTCCTGGCTGCTGCCGAGGCACCTCCATCAGCATTTCTACAACGTCTATGCCTATTGCCGCTGGGCCGACGATCTCGGCGACGAAGTCCCCAACGCGACGCGCGCGCTCGAATTGCTCCGCTGGTGGGAACATGAACTGGACGCGTGTTACGAAGGAAGGCCGTCGCACCCGGTCTTCGTCGCGCTCCGCGAAACGATTGTGGCGAAGGATATTCCCAAACAGCCCTTCGCGGATTTGCTGAAGGCGTTCCGCCATGATCAGACCGTCAAGCGCTATCCAGACTGGGCTTCCGTTCTGCATTACTGCGTGTACTCGGCGAATCCCGTCGGGCGCCTGGTGCTGTATCTCTGCGGCTATCGCGACGAGCAACGCCAGCGTCTTTCCGACGCCACCTGCACCGCGCTGCAACTCGCGAATTTCTGGCAGGATGTTTCGCGCGATTTGGAAAAAGGCCGAATTTACATTCCGCTCGATGCCGCCGCCGCTCAGGATCTCACCGAAAATGACATCGTCGACCGCCGCTTCGATGAACGCTATATCCGCTTGATGAAAGATCTGATCAAACGCACGCGAGAATTATTCGCCGAGGGCATGCCCCTTGCAAAAATGGTGGACGGCCGCCTCCGCATCGACCTCGAAATGTTCAGCCGCGGCGGCCTCGCCGTCCTCGACGCCATTGAAGCCATGGGCTATGACACCCTGCACAATCGCCCAGCTATCACCAAAGTGAAGCAAGCAGGTTTATTGGGCCGCGCACTGCTCGCGTATTTGGCCGGCTTGGATCGGAAGTCGGAAAAGTCCGGGAGAATTCCTGTCACGTTGCGGCTGGAACAAGGCGTGCCCGAAACGCGCGCCGCGCTCGAAGACTCCTACTCTGAATGCCATCGCATCGCCCGCGCCTCCCGCAGCAATTTTTACGCTGCTTTTTTCTTGCTCCCCGATTCGAAACGCGATGCTCTCGCCGCGCTCTACGCTTTCATGCGTCTCGTGGACGACGTCGCTGATGAAGGCTCCGATCTAGCCGCAAAACAGCGAGGCCTGGCGAAATGGCGCGCCGCCTTGGATCAATCCATCACGGGTGAAGCGCAACTCTTCGACGGCAACGCCGCAGTGGCGTCCCCGGCCGCAAGTCTCGGCGGCAGCACCGTCATTTTACCCGCGCTCGTCGACACCATGCAGCGGTATGAAATGCCGGCGCGCTATCTGCACGATCTCATCAGCGGCGCGGAAATGGATTTGACCGTGCAAGCGTATCCGACGTTCGAACGCCTGCGCGAATACTGCTATCGCGTTGCCGGCACCGTCGGCCTCACCTGCACTCATGTCTTCGGCTTCCGCGATGCGCGCGCGCTCGATCTCGCCGAAAAACTCGGCCTCGCCTTCCAACTCACCAACATCATTCGCGATGTGCATGAAGATTACGAACTCGGGCGCGTTTATATTCCGGAAGAAGACCTGACGCGCTACGGAGTTTCGCCTGAAGATTTTGGCCGCGGCGAAGCAACGCTTGGCGTCCGCGAATTGCTGCGATTCGAATCAGCGCGCGCCTGGCAATTGTACGAGGAAGGCTCTACCTTGCTCGGCTTGATCGATACGGACAGTCGCGGCGCATTGTGGCTTCTCGTGCATACGTACAGCGCGCTGCTGGGGCGCATCGAGTCGCTCGATTTCGCCGTCTTCGGCGAACGCGTACGGCTTTCGAAAGCTGAGAAAATGATGTTCATCGCTAAGGCGCGTTTCGCGCGCCACACGGAAGAGAATATTCTTGAAAAGCGTGATCGTGATCGGCGGCGGGCTGGCGGGACTGGCAGCCGGCGTCGCGCTGGCTGAATCCGGCTGGCGCGTGCGCCTGTTCGAACAGCGTCCCTTCCTTGGCGGCCGCGCAACGTCCTACGTGTTGCCGGACGGCGAGCACGTGGACAATTGCCAGCACGTGACCCTCGGTTGCTGCACGAATCTCGCTGATTTTTACAAGCGCGTCGGCTCCGCGGACAAAATCAAATTTTTTGACCGCCTCTTCTTTCTCGATCCTCAAGGCCGCCGCGGCGAAATGCAAGCCGGGATTCTTCCTGCACCTTTTCATATGACCGGCTCCTTCGCCGCTTTCGCTCCACTTACACCGATCGACAAGCTTTCCATTGCGCGCGCGATGCTGGATATTTTGGGCACGAAAGGACACCCCGAGGATCTCGAAGAAAATGGCGGCATCTCCATGCTGGAGTGGCTGCGCAGGCGCGGACAAACAGAGGGAGCGATCGAACGATTCTGGCGCGTGGTGCTGGTGAGCGCGCTCGATGAAGAGTTGGATCGCACCGACGCGCGCTTCGGCGTGGACGTTTTCTGGAAAGCGTTTCTTTTGAACCGCACGGGATACCGCATGGGGGTTCCCGCGGTGCCGCTCGCAAATTTGTACGACGGCTGCAAATCCGAAATCGAGCGCCGCGGCGGGGAAGTAAATCTGCGCGCATCGGCGCGCGGATTGAAAATCGAAAACGGTGAAATCGCGGCGGTGCGCTTCGACGAAGGGAAAGAAGAAAACGCAGACGCATATGTTTTCGCCGTGCCGCACACCGCGCTGGCAGAGTTGCTTCCGGAAAGCGTGAAGCAGAGCGATCGGTTGCTCGCGAATCTGGACAAAATAAGAGTTTCGCCCATCACCGGTGTGCATTTCTGGTTTGACCGCCAAGTGATGAAAGATCCGTTTGTGACCCTGCTGGATACGACGACGCAGTGGATTTTTAACAAAACGGAGTTGTATGGGGACATAAACGGCAGGGCAAATAAAACAGAGGGAGGACAGTACCTGCAATTAGTGGTCAGCGCGTCATACGAATTGTTGCCGAAATCGCGCCAGGAAATTATTGATCTCTGCCTCATCGAAGTACGCCACGCGCTGCCCGCCGCGCGCGAGGCGCAGTTGGTGAAAGCCACGGTGATCAAAGAAGCCGCCGCAACATTTTCGCCGGCACCCGGAGTAGATTACTGGCGGCCGAAACAAGAGACATCCGTGCGCGCATTATTTCTCGCGGGAGATTGGACCGCCACCGGATGGCCCGCAACCATGGAAGGCGCAGTGCGCAGCGGATATCTTGCCGCGGAAGCAGTGCTGCGAGTTGCCGGCACGACGCAGAAATTCCTCCAACCGGATCTGGAGCCCGACGGATTTGTCGCCATGTGGCTCGGCAGATCACGGGACGCCGCAATTCGCCGCGAGAACTGATTCACGCCAATGGAAAACTGGCGAATCATGGAGTCACCATTTCGTAAGCGCCGAGGTGGCGCTCGCTCACAGTGAGGCTTTCGCCGAGGGCGTCGATCGCCGACGGGTTTCCCGGTAGTGCGAATTCGTTCGAAAGAGACGGGCCCAGTCGCCGGCGGGGCCGTACACATCCTCGAACGTTTTTCGCTGCCGGACTTGACTTCGTACTCCCAGAGGACTAAAAACATAAAGGACCCATCTTCTGCTCCCGGACGTACGCAGCTCTGCAAGGAAATTCAAGGGAATGATTGCGCAGTCCGGCCGAGTGTAGCAATCCGATTGGAACAAAGCCAAGTTGGCAAGCGCGACAGCGCAAAAGCATAAGTTGTAGCCGTTGCAGTCCGTCGAGACTGGCGGACGGAGGCGTTTGTGGATCGAAAGTACAGCCACCGCGGGTACCGCGACGCGGAAAAAAACGAGAAAAAAGAAAAAACGCACGATCGCAAGCCGCCCTCGGGCGGGCCGCGCGGCGCCGATCAATTCGGGCCGCGGACGCCGCGCATGGTGGGAACGGTAACACGCGCGCGCTGCTCGAACTGTGGGGCGGTGCTGGCGCCGGGATTCGATCCGAACGGGACGTGTCCCAAGTGCCAGCAGGAATTGCATTGCTGCAAGCAGTGCCGGTTCTTCGATTCGGGAGCGCAGTTTGAATGCACGAAGCCGATCCCGGAACGCATTTCGCCGAAGGACGCGAAGAACGACTGCAAGTTCTACGAATTTCGCACGACCGTGGAGAAAGACACCGCGCCGACTTCCTATTCGCAGCCATCGGCTGCCGGTTCCGCGCCCGCCGCGCCACCGCGGCACAACGATGCGCGGCAGGCCTTCGAAGATCTATTCAAGAAGTAGCAAGGCCCTGAAATCCTCGCGCCGCTCCTTTCTGGAAGCCGGATTCGCGCTCCCCGCCCTTCTCAACGCCAGCTCTTACATTGAGGGATGCTTCAGAATATCTGCCAAAGCGTGTAACCGTGCTGAGTCAGCCGGACTTTTCGCCATCGCGGCGCTCTTATCCAACGACGGTGCGATGCGCTTCAACTTTGCCAGCTTGCTCTGGCTCATGTGCGAACTCTCTGCGCTTTGGATCGCCTTCTGCAGAGCTGCGATTCGTTCTGCCGGCAAGGCCTGCGACCGGGACAACTGGTCCATGTACGCCTTCGCCACGACCAACCGTGTAGGCCATTCGATTTTTTGCTGGTTCTGCACATTCAGCTCAGGCACGCGAATCGCCTTCGCCGCGTCGATTTCGTTCTGCGTCAGGAACTTGGTCGGCGCCAGTTCAAAGACGTCCACGCCGCGCGCAATCTCTGAACCGTAAATGTAGCCGTTGTACCAATATGCCGCCCATTCGCCGCCAAGCACCAGCATCTTCGGATCAATCGGCCCGCGGTCGAAATAGGCAATCTCGAATGGGTGCGCCGCATCGGTGAAGTCCACAACGGAGATTCCACCTTGGTACCAGGCCTGGACTTCGATATCGCGGCCGGGCACTGGAATCAGCGAGCCGTTGTGGGCCACACAGTTCTCCGTGTCGCCCTGCGCGGCCGGCAGCTTGTAATAGCTCGCGAAGTTTAGCTTTTCGTCCTTCAGACGGAAGATCGCATCTGCGCCCCATTTGTTCGGGTCGTTCGGACGGCACCGCGCCCCCAAGCCGCCGCCCCACTCGTCGGTAAACACGACTTTGGTCCCATCGTTCGAGAACGAAGCCGAATGCCAGTACGAATAGTTCGGATCGTTCACCGCATCCACACGCTTGGGATGTACCGGGTCCTTGATGTCGAGCACAATTCCATTTCCGGAGCACGCGCCCGCCGCCAACCCAATCGCCGAGTACACGGTGATGTCGTGGCACTGGTTCGTATCCGCCGGCTTCTGTGCACCCTTCTTGCCATGGGTGCCACCGTTGTTCAGGCCGTTCAGCGCGCCCGTCCGCGGATCGATAAATACCCGAGGGCTGGACACCACCTTCGCGTCTTGCGGCGCATCCACCGGAACCTTGATCACGTCGATACGAAACAGCGCCGTATTCGGATCCTTGTCCGGCTTTTCACCGGAGCACCCAGCCAGTTCTTCCGGTTGACGCACAAACGATGTGCCCGACACGTAGATGTAAACATTGTCCTTGTCGTTGGGGTCTACCAACAGAGTATGGGTATGCGATCCGCGGCACGTCTGCACCGCAGCCACTTGCTTCGGATCCTTGACGTCGGAAATGTCGAAGATCCTCACACCACGGAAACGGTCTTTTTGTGCTGCCGGCGGGCCTTTTTTCTTTTTTTCCTCCCCTGCGGGTGGCGGAGGCTCTGCCGGAAAGCCCTCCACGCCGCAATCCAGGCGTCCATTCGGCATCTCTACCGACATGAACAGCAGGTTTTTGTAGACCGACAAATCACCCTGCCCGCCCGGGCACACCAGCGTGGTCAGCAACGTGGCGTTCGCCGGATTGGAGATGTCATAGATACTCAGGCCATAAAAATTCCCCTGGAACAGGTGGTTGCCCTGGAACGCAAAGTCCGAGTTCCCGAAAGCCAGCTGCGCGACCACCAACTGCATCGGCTTTGGCATCTTCGAGGCGTTGCCCACGCGAAGCTGACCAAGCATCTTCTGCACCTTCGGATCATCAGGATCAGAGACCCCCAGTTGAAACGCGCCGGGTTTCTTGACCAGCGTGAGGTGCTTGATGCCCATCGACGCTTCGCCCGCGTCATACAGCCCCGGCGTCAGCTTGGCCCGCGGATCATTCGCATCCGACCCCATCATCCCCGCCGGTAGCGCCGGAGCCGGCTCCGGAGCAAATGGATTCTCGTCCTCGTCCTCTTCTGACTCCGCGGCTGGTGGCGGCTTTGGAGGCTCCTGCGCCTGCATCCGGCTCACACTGAAAGATAAAGCAATCGCGGTCCCCACTACACGAAAGGCAACACCGGGCACTCGGTTCATCTTTTCTCCCCTAACGATTTTCTCTCCAACATACCTTGCATAATCCTGATCTCGGCTCTTTGCGTATTGTCCGCATCTGTCGCGAAGTTGAACAGTTCGGCATCCTGTCCTGCCCCCGCGGTGTCGAACAAATCCTTTACCATGGTCAGCGCACCATTGTGATGCTGGATCATCCCCGTCAGAAATAAGTGGTCGAACTCGGCGCCCTTCGCCTTTCGCAGTGCTTTCATCTGCTCCGACGTAAGCATACCGGGCATAAGAGCCAGCGGTTCGCGCGACATATCCATGTCCGACATCCCCGGCGTCGCCATGGACACTCTTTCTCCTCGAGCCGCCAGCCACCGCTGCATAAACTTGATTTCGTCCGACTGCGAGCTACTGATTCGCGCCCCCAGCGACCGCAGATCTTTGTTCTCCGTATGCGACGAAATCAGCGCCGTCATCTCCACCGCTTGCGAATGATGCATGATCATGCCCTGCATGAACTCCACATCCGCTTGCGACCGTGGCGGCAGCGTGGCCCTTGTCGACGGCGGCAGCGTCCTGCTCGGCTTACCCGGCGCACCCGGCTGCACCACAACAGATTTCGCCGGATCAGCCTGCTGTGAGCGCACAGTGGAGCGGAAGAAACCTGCGGAAGCGCTCGCGGCGAGCAAGTCCGGTGCAACAATTTCGAGCTTGTGCTTCATGGCGATCAACCTTTGCGTCCGATCTGGCAGCGAAGCCGACGTCATCGCTGCCATTCGCGGAGACGGACTGTTCACCGCTTTGGCGCAACCCGTGGCCATCAACAACACGACAAGAGAAAGCAGAGCGGTGGATTTGTGCAGCATTGGCCGGCCATCCTTGACTCGGGGAAATCCGCACCAGCATACATCAAACGGACTAGCGGCGGCGCACACCGCCCGCTCAGCAAATAAAGGACTCCTCCCTTCGTCTGGAAGCGTGTTTTTGGCCAATTTGGCAACTTTTTGGGAACGGTGGCGTCGAACTAAATTACGAAGGAATGCGTAGATAGTTGGGAGGCATGGGCTGGCCGGGTTGAAGCTCGGCGGCTAGACAATGGGCAGGACAACGGAGATGGTTGAGGGGGGACAATGGAAACGCTGGGGCAGGATGTCCGGTATGCGCTGAGAAATCTGAGGAAGACGCCGGGGTTTGCGGCAGTGGCGATCTTGACGCTGGCGCTGGGGATTGGGGCGTCCACAGCGATTTTCAGCGTGATAGAAAACATCCTGATGGAGCCGTTTCCGTATCCGGATGCGAAGCGGTACATGTCCGTGCAGATCCACGACACGGAGCAGAATCAGCGTGGAGGAAGGGCGGGGTTCAGCGGGCCGGAGTTTTTGGATTATGTGGAGCAGAATCATGTATTTGACGGAGTGATTGCGAACGATCGAACGGATGTGCTTTACCGGAACGGTGAAGGGACGCAGCGCTTTGACGGGAATTATGTGACGCCGGGAACGTTTGAGTTTCTGGGGATGCCGGCGCAGCATGGGCGAGTGATGCAACCGGCGGATTATGAGCCTGGTGCGCCGCCGGTGTTCGTGCTGCGCTATAAGACGTGGGTGAAATCATTCGGGGCCGATTCGGCGATGGTGAACAAGACATTTGTTTTGAATGGAACGGCCAGGACGCTGATTGGAATTATGCCGCCTCGGTTCGGCTGGGGCGACGCGGACATGTGGATTCCGGAGAAACCGAGCCGGGGAGCCTCCGGCAAGGTGGTGGCTGGGGCATTCCCGAAGTTCTGGTTCCTGCTAGGGCATTTGAAGCCGGGCGTTTCCATGAAGGAGGCGGAAGCGGATCTGACGGTGGTGGCGAAGCGGCTTGCGACGGTGTACCCGAAGGACTACCCGAAACACTTCACAGTGCAAATCGAATCATTGACGAATCTGGTTGTGGGGAGATTCAAGACGACGCTATATATCGTGCTGGCGGCGGTGGGATTGTTGCTGCTAATCGGTTGCGGGAACGTGGCGAACTTGCTGCTGGCGCGGGCGACCACGAGAGAGAAGGAGTTGGCGATTCGATCGGCGCTGGGAGCGAACCGTTGGAGACTGATCCGGCAACTACTGGTGGAGAGCCTGATCCTGGCGATTGGCGGGGCGGCAGTGGGGACGCTGTTGGCGTGGGGCGGCCTGAAATCGCTGGTGGCGCTGATGCCGCAGGACATTATTCCGGCGGAGGCGGTGATCCGCCTGAATACACCCGTATTGCTGTTTGCGTTGGGAGTTGGAGTGATGACAGCGCTGGTGTTTGGGCTGGTGCCGGCGCTGAAGGCGGCGCGGAAGGATATCAACGATCCGCTGCGGGATAGCGGGAAGGGAATCAGCGGCGGGTTCCGGCACGGGAAGCTACGCAATGCGGTGGTGGTGCTGGAAGTGATGCTTTCGCTGATGCTGCTGGTGACAGCGGGGCTGTTAATGAGGAGCTTTGTGGCATTGCGGGACGTGAAGCTGGGTTTGCAACCGGACCATGTTTTTGTGGCGAGGCTGCCACTGCCGGTGGAACGGTATAAGACGGCGGACCAAGTGGCGGGATTCTACCGGCCATTGCTACAACGGCTGAAGGCGCTGCCAGGCGTGGTGGAAGCGACGGAGACGAGCACACTGCCGCCGTATGGAGGAATTCCGAGCGAGATCGAAATTCCGGGAAGAACGCACGCGGAGAAATGGAACGCGATGTTTCAATTGTGCAGTGAGGGATATTTTGGAGTGGTGAAGATTCAATTTGTGGACGGAAGGAGTTTTACGGAAGCGGAAGTGAACGGAGGACGCAAGCTGGCGGTGGTGAACCAGACTTTCGTGAAGAAGTATCTGGGAAATGAGAATCCGATCGGGAGGCAGGTAAGAATAGCGCAACTCGCGGAGTTTGAGGACGCGGTGAAGGAGCCGACGTTCGAAATCATCGGATTGGTGGCGGACGCAAAGAACCGGGGACTGCAAGATCCGCCCGAGCCGGAAATCTGGGTGCCGTATACGGTGACGGGATCGGCGTTCCGGGGAATCCTGGTGCGCACGGCAAACGAGCCGCTGGCGATGATGAATGCGGTGGAGCACGAAATCTGGGCGACGGATGCGAATGTAGCGTTAACACTGACCGGGACGCTGGAAGGTTACATCAGTCAGTTTTCGTATGCGGGGCCGCGATTCGGATTTTTCCTGATGATGATTTTCGGCGCGATTGGGCTGGTGTTGGTGACGATTGGAGTGTACAGCGTGCTGGCGTACACGACGGCGCGGCGAACGCAAGAAATTGGGATTCGCATGGCGCTGGGGGCGAAAAGCTCGGACGTGCAGGGAATGGTGATTCGAATGGGGCTGCGGCTGGTGGGGATTGGCGTGGGGCTCGGATTAATCGCGAGCCTCGCGCTCGGACGCGTGATTGCGACGCAGCTTTGGGGCGTGTCGGCGTACGATCCGTGGACGCTGGTGAGCGTTCCGGTGGTGCTGTTGATCACCGGGATGGTGGCGTGCTGGCTTCCGGCGCGGCGTGCGGCGCGGGTGGATCCGTTGGTGGCGCTGCGGTACGAGTGAAGATAGATCGAGCGGGGCCCAGGGCTCGGCTGACGGGGACGACACGACCTATCGTGCCCCAACAAGAAAGCGATGCTAGGCCCAGGAGAAACCGTGCTTGGCGAGCGGCAGGGAGCGTATGCGGTTGCCGGTGACGGCGAAAATGGCGTTGCACACGGCAGGGAGAACCGGGGGCAGGGCAGGTTCGCCGAGGCCGGTAGGCGGATTGTCTGTTTTCAGGAAATGGACTTCGATTTCGGCGGGGAGTTGATTCATTCGAACGGGCGGGTACTCGTGGAAATTGCTCTGGAGGGCGCGGCCCGCGTCGATGGTGATTTCGTAGTTCATGACGGAACTTAGGCCTTCGATGACGCCGCCGCGGACTTGATTTTCGGCGTTGATGGGATTGATGATTTGGCTGCCGACATCGCCGGCCACCCAGATTTTGTTGATCTTCAGTTTGTTGTTCTCACCTACGCGGAGCTCGACGACTTCCGCAAAATAGCCGCGATGCGCGAATTGGAAAGCGACACCCATGCCGGTGTCCTTCGGCAGCTTGCGCGCGCCCCAGCCGGATTTTTCCGCGACGAGCTTGAGGACGCCTTGCATGCGAGAAGCGTCGAAATCCATGTCGCCGGGATTGGAAGAGGATAATGCGCCGGTGACGCGCGGAGCGCTGAGGAGATCCAGGCGGAATTGGACGGGATCTTTACCCGCGGCCTGGGCGAGCTCGTCGGTGAAAGATTGAAAGACCCAGGAGTAGGCGTTGCTGCCGGGAGCGCGCAGAGCGTAGGTGGGGACGCCAAGAGGCATGAGGGAGGCGCCGAAAAAAAAGTTCTGGAGAAAGGTGCCGGGAAATTGGTTGGCCGGGATGCCGGCGGACGGAGCGAACTGCTTGCCTTCGCCGAAACTGACGAAGTGGTTGCGCCAGGCGACGAGCTTGCCGGAGGAGTCCAGGCCGCCCTTGAGGAAATGAAAACCGGCGGGACGATAATGATCGTGGTGAAAATCGTCCTCGCGAGTCCAGAGAAGTTTGACGGGAACGCCGACCTGTTTGGCGATGGCGCCGGCTTCCAGCATGTAGTCGTTGGTTAGACGGCGGCCGAATCCGCCGCCAGAGCGCTTCATGTGAACGATGATGTCGTCGTGGGGAATATTGAGGACTTTGGAGACGAGCAGGCGGCCATTTTCGGGGGTCTGGCTAGGCGACCAGAATTCAAGCTTGCCGTCGTGATAATGGGCGAGGCAGTTTTCGGGCTCCATGGGTGCGTGCGCGAGGAAAGGATAGGAGTAAGCTGCCTCAACGGTTTTTGCGGCAGACTGCAGAGCTTTGTCAGCGTCTCCGTCGCTACGTAGGGTGATGGCGGGCGGCTGCTTGGAAAGCTCCTCGGCGCGGCGAGCAAAGCCTTCGCTGCTTTGCTGGGCGGTGGGGCCTTCGTCCCACTTGGCGCGCAATTCTTTTCTGGCGGTGTTGGCTTGCCACCAGGTGTCGGCAACGATGGCAACGCCGCAGTGCAGGCCGAGCAGGTCCGAGGTTCCATCGACAGCGAAGGCGTGGCGGACGCCGGGCTGAGACTTGATTTCGTCGAAATTGGCGCTGAGGAATTTGCCGGCGTAGACAGGACATTTTTCGTAGACGGCCCAGAGCATGCCGGGGGCGCGGAAGTCGATGCTGTATAGATTTTTTCCGGTGACGATCGAGTGATTGTCCACGGCGTGGATAGAGCGGCCGATGATCTTGTAATCCTTCGGGTCCTTGAGCTGCACGGACTTGAGATCCGGCGGCGGAAGCGTGGCTACTTTTTCGGCGAGCGCCCCGTAGGTGAGAGTGCGTTTTGTCGGTAGATGCATAACGCGGCCGGAGGAGGTCTGGCATTCGGATTCGGGGACGGACCAAGTTTGTGCGGCGGCGGCGACGAACATCTGGCGGCCGGCGGCGCCGACGCGGCGGAGCGGATCCCAATTGGTGGGAGTGGAAGTGCTGCCACCGGCGCGCTGCGGACCGTATTTCGTTTCGTCGAGGTCGGCCTGCTCGACGCGGACGGACTTCCAATCGACGTCGAGTTCGTCGGCGATGATCATCGGGAGATGAGTTTTCACGCCCTGGCCGATCTCGGGATTTTTGGACATGATCGTTACGGTGCCGTCCGCGGCGACGCGAATGAAAGCGGCGGGCAAGAACGCGGGGGCTGGCGCCTGCGGTGATTGCGCAAAAACCTCCGGGAGGAGTTCGGAGTGCAGAGCCAACAGGACACCGCCACCGGCGATGGCGGAGACGCGGAAGAACGCGCGACGGTCAAGGAGTGTGGTGGTCACGGGGCTTCCCTTTGAAGCAGATTCGTGCCGGGGCGAGGGGACTCGTCCAGGTCGAGGCCATTGTAACGCTGAACGGAGTTTTGTGAAGAGGGGGGCGGTCAAGAGTGAGGGTAGGTGAGGTCAACCAAGGCGGGCCGTCGGGTCTGCATCGGATTTCTGTGAGTGCGCGAGAGTGGGGGCTTTCTTGCTGGCGCGCTTACTGGTGTAGAGAGCTTGATCGGCATGTGCAAGAAGCTCTTCGGGCCGATCGCCCATTTGGTATTGCCGCCACCCTGCTGAGAAAGTGACGGGAATCTTGTGGCCCTGCCAGTCCACTTCCAGGGAGCCGAGACGTCCCAAAACGAGGCGCAATTGCTCGAGGGTGCATTCGGGAAGAAGTACAAGGAATTCGTCGCCGCCGAGGCGAACGGCAAGATCCGACCCGCGGATGACTCGATTGAGGTGGGCGGCAAATTCCTGCAGCACCTGGTCCCCGGCCGGATGGCCGTGCAGGTCGTTGATCTGCTTGAAATCGTTCAAATCCAGCGTGAGCACGGTCAAGGGATGGCCCCTGCGCTCCGAGCGTGCCACCTCCGCCGCGAGGCGCTGCACTGCAAAACGACGGTTGTAAAGGCCCGTCAGCGGATCAACCATGGCGAGATTGCGCAGAATTTCCGAATGTCCATGCTTTTCAGCGAGCTGCAGGCGGAGACGTTTGATCAGAACCTGCTGATAGATGGTGTACACGTTGAAAACTACCACGAGGACGATCAAACCGAATAGGGCGTCGCTGACTTTCATGTTGAAAAAAATTTTCAACTCCTGTTGGAGTGCCGGAAGGGAAAAGGAAATGACCGCAAAGGTGAGCAGGAACATCACAAGGATGGAGTATCCCCAGGCCCACCAGTCCCGACGTTCGATTTGACGGAGCTGATGTGTCAGCTCTTGATCGCTGGCCTCGACCGAAGGTGGAAGAGGAGAATTTTGAGAGTCGCTCATAGGGTGGGCGGCAACGACGTCATTTCACTGTTGATTCTACGGTAGGGCTAAGGGACGCCGGGGTCAAGGCAAGTTCGGCTAGAGATGACAAATTAGTTACTTCAAGGGAAGAGACAAACTGGGGGGAACGCATTCCAGCGGTCGATGGCACGTAACCTGCTTTGTATCAATGACTAAGGAGCTTTCTGAGCTTCTCCGGAAGTCCTACCCGGGCGGTACTCCTGTTCTATTGGACAGCCCTGTCCCCACGGCCATACTTGCTTTGGAAACAAATGGTCTCACTCTTTATCCTCGTGTTCGCGAGTATCGCCCTGGGACGGTTCGCCGTTTCGCAATGGCGGACCATCTGGATCACGGCCGCCACCCAGCCAATCTCTGATTCGCTGCAGGCGACGGCCGGGATTGATGGAGCGACTATTGGCGCACAGGATTTTGGTTCGCTGCTGGATCTCTGCGACAACCTGTCTCCCGGCCTGAAAAAGAAAACTCCCTGGCTCAAAGAAGTGTCCCTATACTACGGCGCGGTTGCAAAACTCGAGCAGGCATTCAAACTAAAGCTTCCCTCAGTTTCTACCTGGGCGAGCCAAGAGATGAAGCACTGCTCACGTTATGTGGCCGTGGTGTTGGACCAGAATCTTGCGATGAACATGGACCGCCGGCTCGCCGCTCGCATCAACTAATCCGCAAGAAAGTGGCTAAGCAGAAAAATGGGTTCGCATTACTGCTGCTTGGAGACACGCTTGAGGCGGCGAGCCCTGCGCAGGAGCTTTGACTCGCGGAGTTTTTCTTCCCCTAAGACTGACTCCGGGTCCACCAGCCACTGCGATTTGCCGGCTCGACGAGGGTCCTTCTGCTTCGTTCCGGAAAGCCGTCCGAGACTGAGCAGGCGACAGACCTCGGAGCTGGTGGTGTCCAACTGGGCGGCCGTCTCCTGAGCGGTGAGCCAGCGGTTGCCGTTCGAGTGCATCGTGGCGATCCTCCAGCATCGTTTAATTCACTGTATCTATATATTACCATATGTAATAATTACGATGTGATGCGAGAGTACAAAAGAGAAAAAGGAAGCAGCTGACTGGTTTATGCTTTGTTGCGTCTCTCTTTTGTTGATCCTGCGAGGGGGAAGAGGGTGGGTTCGGCGGGAGGAGTATCCGCGATGTCCTCGAGTTCGGGGTAATGACGGCGAAGAGGCTCGGGAACTTTGACTTTTGCGCCTTTGAGAATGCTGATGAGCTGCAATGCATTGACAACCGATTTGCCCTGGAAGTGATTGTTGGTGACGACGAAAGTGTTGCGAGAATGCTCCGCGACGGTGCGGACACGAGTGATCCAGGGAGCGAGCTCAGCGGAGGTGTAGAGATAGTTGTAGCGTTCGTGGGCGGGGACGGCGGGGTCGTCGGAAAACCAAGTGTCGTAGCGACGACCGTGGAGGCGGATGTAACCGACGGCCGAGGTGGCTTGGGCCGAGGGCGTGAGAGAACGGCCGATGATGGGCTGATCAACGTTGCAGAACCCTGCGTTGTATTCGCTCAGTAAAGACTGAGTTTCGGGAGAGTCCCAGGATGCGTGGCGGACTTCGACGACCAGGGGATAATCGGCAAAGCGTTTAAGAAGTGCCACGAGATACGAAACGGTCTCCTTCGTCCGGTGAAACGAAAAAGGGAATTGGAGGAGAATTGCGCCGAGCTTGCGGGCAGCACGGAGAACGTCGAAGCCAGCGCGCACGGCACGCTCGTCGGCGGGGGTGGCGCTGGGAATTGAGTCGTGAGTGAAACGTTGCCAGAGTTTGGCAGTGAAGAGGAAGCGCGGATTTACCAGGACACGATCGATCCACTGCGCGGCGTGGTCGGGGCGCAAGGGTTGGTAGAACGACGTGTTGATTTCGATGATGTCGAGAAATTCAGCAAGATAAGCGGCTTCATGGAAGTCCTTGGGGCGGCGCTCGGGATAGACATAGCCGGACCAGTCTGGATAGGACCAGCCTGCGGGGCCGACATAGAGAGTTCCGGGCCGTGGGGAATCCGGCGCGGGACCGTGTGCGCCGGCTTGGAGTGGCGATTTTGGTTTGCGCTGGGGCATGGAGCGAGCGGCGCGGAATGCGCCCAGAGCAGGGTAGAGGGAAGGGAACGCAAGTGTCAATGCACGTCAAATGAGAAACGCGTGACGGCGTTGCCGCGAACGATTCCGGCTGCTATGCTTTTGCGGTGATGTATTGCCAAAAGCGGATCCGCGTCCCCCTCTCCTTCCTCAGACTTTCCTACAGGTGCAAACATGAAACTGTCTATCAGTTACAAGCACGTCGAGGCGCAGAAACCGGCCGAGGCCGAAGTGGAGCGCCATATAAATAAGTTGGGGAAATTGTTGCAAAGCTACTCGCCGGATTTGGTGCAATTGCACGGGACATTTGCGAAGAACCCGCGGACGGACGAGAGATCTTGCACGCTGAATTTGTCGTTGCCGACGGGAACGCTGCATGCCACGGGGATGGGGGAAAGCGTGCGCACGAGCTGCAAAAAAGCGTTCGGGGATTTGGTAGCACAAGTAAAAAAGCATCAAGCGAAGCTGCGGAAAGATTACGAGTGGAAGCGGAAACGGCCGATCGAAAACATCGAAGCGCTCTCCTGAACAAACGCGCGGCGAAGATGGCAAGCAAACGCGGCGTCACCGCTGCTTTGCTCATTGGCAATGGCCAGCGCGAGCGCGGCGAGATGTTCAAGCTAGAATTGCTCTACCCCCTGAAATACAAATAAGCTCCGAGAATGCAAAGAACCACGAGGGCAGAACCGCCGACCTCGATCCAGCTCCAACTGGCGCGGGTGTTTGCTCTATCTTCCCTGGTAGTTGTCGCGAACGTGAGGTTCTTGATTGCTGCGTAGTCCGGCTGCGAAGTCGCATAGCTCACCGCGACCATGACGATGGCCGAGACCAGCGTAATCAGCACGCTGAAGTATTGGAAATAAATATTGTTGACGATCCACAAGAAGGAGCCATACGGGTACCCATTCTGAAATCCCCGCAGGCCAAGGGTCACGGGCGTATCCACAATCATCCGGAAAATCCCCAGCACGAAGCCAACCAGCATGGACCAAAGCGCGCCCTGAGCGTTCATTCTCTTGAAGAACACGCCCAGGAAGAACACCACAAAAATGGGCGGGGCCAGATAGCCTTGCACCGCCTGCAAGTAGCCGTAGAGCCCTTGCGCATTTTTGATGACCGGAATCCAGGCGAAGGCGATGAATACCATGACTGTGGTGGCAATGCGCCCCATGCGCACAAGTTCATGCTGCGTCGCCCCTGGTTTCCACTTCCCGTACAAATCCACGGTAAAGAGGGTCGAGCACGCGTTGAACACGCCGGCCAGCGATCCCATCAACGCCGAGAGCAAGCCGGCAACGACGATGCCGCGCAGACCCGGAGGCAACAGGTATTCCAAGAGCATCGGAAATGATCCCTGGGCAACAGAAGGAATCGCGTGGCCGTCGGGCCCAATCATTCCGGCCAGCTCGGGAATCTTGCCGCTTCTCGCCAGGGCGAAACACACCATGCCAGGGACGATGAACAGATAAACAGGGGCCAGCTTGAGAAACGAGGCAAAGATGCTCCCGCGGCGGGCTACCGTTTCGTTGGGGGCACCCAGCGCGCGCTGCACGATATATTGGTCCGTGCACCAGTACCAGAGCCCGATGATGGGCGCGCAAAACAACATGCCAAGCCAGGGGAAATTGTCATTGAAATACCAAGCCTGTTTCACAACATGCCCCGCGGCATTCGTTTCGATCACCGAAGCCCATGTACCTTGCACACCCGCGGGAATCAGCGGTTTCCACAAATTGAACATGTCGGAACCGCACCACTGGCGGAGTTCGCTCCATCCGCCCAATTGGTGCAACCCATAGAACGTCAGCGATGCAGAGCCCACGATCAGAACGAGGACCTGAACAGCGTCGTTGTATGCCACTGCCCGCATGCCGCCAAGAACCGTGTAAAGCCCGGTGAGAGCAATTACTAGAACCGAGCCAATCCAAAAGCTGTCGATCTCCATTCCGCCGATGTTGAGACGAAGCTCGGGCAGAAGCGTGCCAAAGACCACGCCGCCGGCGAATATGCCCACGGCGATCTTGGAAACGATGAAGGTGATGAGGGAGACGACGGAGAGAACGTAGCGCGAATTCGCGCTGAATCTCTTCTCCAGGAATTCCGGCATGGTGAAGACTTGCGAACGCATGTAGAAGGGCACGAAGACCCATGCGAGGACCAGGAGGCACCAGGCGTGCAATTCGTAGTGTGCCAGGGCCACACCGCTGGTTGCGCCAGCGCCGGCGAGGCCCACAACGTGTTCCGATCCGATGTTGGAGGCGAAGATCGAGGCGCCAATGATCCACCAACTCAGGTTGCGCCCGGCGAGGAAGTAATCCGCGGCAGAATCTTTTCCCCGGCGAACCACCCACCAGGCCACGCAAAGAAGAACGCTGAAATACAACGCAATTACCGCCCAATCCAGCCACGTGATCCGGGATTTGGCCGCGACGGCCAAAAACGATGCGGCAAGAGAGGTCATCACTCGAGTTTTCATCGCAGACCGGCGAGAAGGTCGACGGTGAGTTGATCCAAACGCTCGTAGGGCAAACGCTTCTTACAAATCGCATCTTTGTCGAAAACGTGGGCCAGCAAGGCAGCGACGCCCTTCTTCGAATACCGCCCGATCTGGAGAGAGCCAATGCTCCCACCGGAGATCTCCCGGAGGATGGCTTGAATCTCTTTGTCCGCGTTCCAACGTGCCGCTTTCTCTTTCAGGATCAGATAGGTGCGCATGCAGCCGCGCGCAAAGTCTTTCACGCCGCAGTAATCCTCGGTGCGATAAGCATGGGCATCAAAATGACGCGGCCCGCCGTATCCGACGTCTTCCAAGAACTTCACGAGCCAAAACGCGGACTTGAAGTTCGCCGAACCGAAGCGCAGGTCCTGGTCGTAGCGTCCCGGCATTTGGTCGTTGAGGTCAATATGGAAAAGCTTGCACGCTTCCCACGCTTGGGCCACTCCATGGAGGAAATTCAAGCCGGCCATTTGCTCGTGCGCGAACTCGGGATTGACGCCAACCATCTCTGGATGATCGAGCGTGGGAATGAAGCCGAGATAATGGCCAGTGGTGGCCATGTAGATATCGGCGCGCGGCTCATTGGGCTTGGCTTCGAGCGCGAACTTGAAGCCGTACTTTCGGTCGATGTTGTATTCGCAAAGATAATTAACCGCTTCGCGCAGGCGCTTCACAGCCTCGTCGGGACGGCGGCAGGCATCGGTTTCGACGCCTTCGCGACCGCCCCACAAGACGAAAATCTTTGCGCCCAACTCCGCCCCGAGATCCATGGCGCGCATGGTTTTCTGCAATGCGTAAGCGCGCACCTCCGGATCGTTTGCGGTGAAAGCACCGTCACGAAAAATGGGATGAAAAAACAGCGACACCGTGGCCATCGGGACGACGAGTTTGTTTTCAGCGCAGGCTTTTTTGAACTCGCGCACAAGGGTGTCGCGTTCCGCAGGAGTGGCGTCGATAGGCACCAAGTCATTGTCATGAAGGTTGACGCCCCAGGCTCCCACTTCGCCGAGCATGGTAACGATCTCGACGGGAGAAATGACGGGGCGAGCAAAATCGCCGAATGGATCGCGTCCGCGGTTCCCGAGCGTCCAGAGCCCGAAAGAAAACTTGTGTTTGGGTTTTGGCTGGTAAGCGTCATTGCTCGTCATGAACTTCCTCCCTGGATTACGATAGATTCATCTACGAAGGGAAAATGGATTTCATCGCGGGGTAGATTCGGCGGTAGGCGCTGCCGGCGGCGTTCATCACAGCGACATTCGCGGCAATGGGAGAAACGCGTTCAACGACGTGCACAACCGAATCGCAGGCTGCGTCCACGGAGGACCACATCTTGGCTCCCACTCCGGCCAGAATGGCTGCGCCAAAGGCCGCCCCTTCCTCCGCTTCGACAATCTCCACTTCTTGACCATAGACATCCGCTTGAATCTGCCGCCACAGAGGCGACCTCGCGCCTCCTCCGCCTAAACGAATGTTTTTCACCGGAACTTTCATTTCGGCGAAGATGGTGAACGTATCTTTCAAACTGAAAGCGACACCTTCGAGAATGGCGCGTATTACGTGAGCGCGCGTGTGCGAGGCCGTCAAGCCCGCCAGAACTCCACGCGCGGCTGGATCCAAATGAGGAGTGCGCTCGCCCATGAGGTAGGGAGCCCAAAGCAGCCCATCCGCGCCAGACGGAACGGAGGCCGCTTCGGCGGTGAGCTGCTCGTAGGGATCTCGTCCATCTGCCGCGGGAACGCAGGCAAATTGATCGCGAAGCCAGCGTAAGGAAAGGCCCGCGGCTTGAGTTACGCCCATCACGTGCCAGCGCTCGTGACCAGCGTGGCAGAAAGTGTGCAGCCGGCCTTTGGGATCCATCGCGGGACGATCCGTCGCGGCAAAAACGACTCCTGAGGTTCCAATCGTGGCGCTGACAGCGCCCGGAGCCACGACGCCCATGCCAATGGCGCCTGCCGCCTGGTCCCCTGCGCCCGCCACAACAGGTGTTCCAACCGAGAGACCGGTCGCTTCGGCGCCCATGGCAGAGACTTTCCCACAGACTCCCGCCGACTCATAGAGCGCCGGCAGCAAGGACCGCTCGATTTCTGCCGCTTGCAAGACTTCGGCCGACCACTGCCGCCGGGCTACATTCAACAGGAGGGTCCCTGAAGCATCGGCGACATCCGTGGCTTTTTCTCCCGTCAGCCGGAATCGAACATAGTCCTTCGGAAGCAAGACCGAACGTACTCGTTTCCAGTTTTCCGGTTCGTTCTCGCGTGTCCATAACAATTTTGTGACCGTGAAATTGGCCAGGGCCGGATTGCAGGTCAGACGGATCAACTGCTCGGCGCCAAGTCGCTCGGTCAGCTCACGGCCTTGTTTCTCGGTACGCACGTCGCACCAAATGAGCGCCGGCCGCACCACGTCGCCGCGGGCGTCAAGCATCACCGCCCCGTGCATTTGTCCAGAAAACCCAACGCAAGAAATCTGCTCTCCTCGCAACTTCCCCGTGGCGAGTGCTTTGCGAATTGCGACTCCTGCTGCTCGCCACCAGTCTTCCGGGCGCTGCTCGGCCCACCCGGGTTGGGGCGAAGCGAATGGTGCGTGTTCCGCGGTAGCGGAGAAGAAGACGCGTCCGTCGCCCCCCATGATCAAGGCGCGAGTGCCGCCCGTACCAACATCGATTCCGAGAACGTAGATTTGCATAGATTTCAGGGGCGTTACGCTCCAAAACGATCGCACCCACAGGTGGTCAGCGGTATGCGGCGGCCTGGATACTGTACAGCTCCGAGTACTGACCACTCTTGGCCATCAGCTCATCGTGCGTGCCAACCTCCACGAGTCGGGCCCCATCGAGCACGACGATGAGATCGGCCATGCAGACCGTCGAGAAACGGTGGGAGACAAGGATCGTGATGCGGCCGCTGTGGCTCTCACCGGTGCCGCGCGCCACAGCGGCGTAGCGCTCGAACAGCGCGTGTTCCGTCTCCGCGTCCAGCGCGGCGGTGGGTTCGTCGAGGACCAGCAGCAGGGGCTGATCGCGCATGAAGCCGCGCGCCAGCGCAAGCTTCTGCCACTGGCCGAATGATAGCTCGACTCCGGACGGCCACGTCGGACCGAGCTGCGTGTCGAGGCCTGCCGTAAGACGGGCGACGACGTCGCCGGCGCCGGCACGGTCGACGGCAGCGATCACGGCGGGCTCGTCGTCCAGCCGGGGGAGATCGCCCAAACCGACCGTGTGCCCCGCGCGGAATTCGAAGCGGAAAAAATCCTGGAACGCGCCCGCGAGGCGCGCCCGCCACTCGCCGGCCGGCAAGCGCGCCAGCGGCGTGTCATCCACGAGGATCGAACCAGATGACGGCTCGTACATCTTCGCGAGCAACTTGACTAGCGTGGTCTTGCCAGCGCCGTTCTCGCCGACGATCGCGACGACCGCGCCCGCGGGCAGTGTCACCGACACATCGTCGAGCACAACGCGTGACGTGCCGGGGTACGCGAACGACACATGGTCGAACCGGATGCCGCGGTGCAACACGGTGGGAACCGAAAGATCGCCCGACGCCGCAAGGGAGGCGGCGTAGTCCTCGAGCCACGCGAGCCGCCGAGAGCCATCCATCCAGAATCCGCGCAGGAATCCAATCTCGCCGACGGTGGCGCCGATGTATGCCGATAGCCGTGCACCTGCGGCGAGCACCAGCAGCACTGCGCTGGCTGGCGCGCGGAGGCCGGACGACACGAACACCACCGCACCCACGTACGCCAAGCCGAAGATCGCCCACGCCAGCGTGTGCCAAAACGCCGAGCCCCATCGAGCGGCTGCCACCGGTCCGTACCATCGCTCCCACGCCGCTCGGCGGTCTGTAACGAGGAGCTCTCCGATTCCGGTGACGCGCACTTCCTTCCCGGGGGGCGCGGTGGTAGCGATGGTGAAAAGGTGACGCGCCAGCCGATTACTTTGTGCCCCACGCTCCTGCGCGGATCGCTCGACCGCGGGCCGCCACGTCGAGGTCAACACTGTCGGGATCGCGAACACAGCGAGCAGAATGAGCGCCGGGTGAATGGACGCTAGCAGCGCCATCGTCACGCCCAGGCGCAGGATCCACCCGAGCGTGGAAAACAGCGACATGTACATGTGGTCGAGCACGAACACCTGATTGCGGAGCATGGAGAGCCGATCGAGATACTCGGGGCGTTCCTGATGCGCGACGGTCGTGACCGAAGCCTGCAGTTGCGCGACATGGGACTCGAGGGCGATGGTCACCTTGTCGCGGAAGCGGCGCTGCACGCGCGTGCTGACGGTGCGGAGAAACCAAGTTGCGGCGGTCGACACGCCTAGCCCAATCGCCGCCCCTTCCACCATGCCCGGTCGGTGCTCCAGAACGCCTTTGCCGAGCAGCATCAGCCATAAGGCAAGGAGCGCATCGGGCAGCGCTGCGAGCTGCGACAGCACGAACGCCACGACCATCAAGCGCGGCTCGTGGCGATATCCCAGTTTGCACAACCGCCACATCGACGACAGCGCGGGAGGCAGCGGCTCGATGGCACGATCTCGATTAGGAGAGGACGTCATATGTCGTGCCCTCCTCCTCGTCTGGGACGCTGAAACGCTGCGCCTGCAGGTCGAACATCGTCCGATAGCGCCCGCCGAGCGCCATGAGCTCGTCATGAGTTCCGAGCTCGATGACCCGGCCATGCTCGAGCACACAGATACGATCGGCATGGCGGACCGTGGAGAAACGATGTGAGATCAGAATGGTTGTACAATGCCGCGTCGCGGTGAGCAGGCGATCGAAGATCTCCGCTTCCCCGCGCACGTCGAGCTGCGCGGTCGGCTCGTCGAGCAGCACCACGCCGGCGCCCATCGTGACGGCCGCCAGCGCTCGGGCGAGCGCGATCCGCTGCCATTGGCCGCCCGACAGGTCGGTACCGCCGTCGTACCCGCGGGCGAGAATCGTGTCCAGTGTGGCTAACTTAGTCGCGCCGGCCGACTCCAGAGCCGCGCGCACGACGTCGTCTGGCGCGCCTGCCGGCGCTATGTTGTCGCGCAGCGGCAGCTCCAGGCGGATGAAGTCCTGGAACACGGCAGCGACGCGCGAGCGCCACGACGCGAGATCGAACTCGCGAATATCCACTCCGTCGATCTCGATCGCACCGGATCGTGGATCGTACAACCGGCACAGCAGCTTTGCGATAGTGGTCTTGCCGGCGCCGTTCTGTCCAACGATGGCGAGCGACGAGCCGGCGGGAATCGTGAGATCGAAGTGTTCCAGCACGGCCGCGCCCGCGGGGTACGCGAACGTGACATCGCGGAGCCGAATCTCGTGCGCAGGCGTCGCGTCCGCGGAGCGATCGCCGGAGCACAGCCCGCCGGCGGGACGCATGGCCGGCTCCAGCCGCAGCACAGTGGCGACGGGGGCAGCCGCCCCGTCGAGCGCCCAACTGAATCCGCCGAACGCGATCATCGACACGCCAACGGCACTCTGCACGTAGACCACGGCTTCCCCGAGACTGATGCGGCCAGCGGCGGCGCTCGCCAGTAACCAGAACACCAAGACGTTCGCAGAGACTACGAGGAGCATGCTCCAGATGACAGGCCGCTCACGCAGGCGCGTGGCTGCGTACTGCAGCTCGTGCAAGCGAGTGCGTCTGGCTACGAAACGGTTAATCGTCCAGCCAGCGAGGCCGAACAACCGCAGCTCCTTGCTCGCGGGCGGGTCCACCGCCAGCCGGTAGGCGTAGTCGGCATCCTGCTGCGCGGCGCGCACCTCCTCCGTGTTGCGGTCGCGCCAGATCGCGCTCTCGCGTAGTAGCCAGTGCGTCGCGAGCCACGCGCCCGCGAGCACGATCGGCGCCCACCACGCGTACCTGGCGAGGATCACGGCGGACGCGACACCGGCGATCATCTCGACCATGCCGCTCGCGATGAAATCCAGGGAAATCGACAGCGGCGGGCCGGTCATCCCGAGGTCGAAGTCGCGCGCGACGGTGAGGTCGCTGGTGAGCGCCGGATCCTCGAGGTGCCCCATTCCCGGCGGGCGCACGCAGGCCTCGGTGAGCCTGTCGTAGAGCCATGCAGCGGTGCGGTCGCCGAGGTTGGCGCTGACCGCCTGATGAATCGGACTGAGCACCTGAAGCAGCACGAAGATCGAGCCGGCAAACGCCAGCGGACCAGCGAGAGGATCGCCGCGTTGCACGGCGCCGACGAGCACGCCCATCGCGATCGCGAAGGCCGCCGGCAGGGTCCCTCTCAGCAGGAGGGTCGTCCACCAGGCAGTGGCGAGGAAGGGGTCCGCCTTCGGCAGGACGCCAAAGAACTTCCATTCCTTGCGCTCAGTCAGTGGTTGGAGCACGACTGCATTCTGCCACAGAACCGGCGCAAGCTTATGAAGAAGGCCGTTTGAAGCCGCCCAGGATCGATCATGACGCGTTCTTGATTACATGCGGTTCGCTAGCGCTCACTGGACTCATTCCCGCGAGTCTGGTCCAATAGTGCCAACTCAGGTGCAGGTTCTGCTGTCGATTGGTAAAGAAAGGATGATGATTTCGTGAATAGGTTCTCGTTTGTTTTTGTTCGATTTGTGTACGCTTTATTTGTCCTCGTGCCGTTGGGTTCTCAGGGCTCCCCAACTCGCGCACAGGGCAGCGGCAGCGAGCGGATATTTTTTGATGCCAAGATTTTCACGGGTGATCCGCAGAATCCTTACGCCTCCGCTGTTGCGATTCGAGACGATAAAGTCGTGGCCGTTGGAAATCTCCCGGAAGTTGCCAAATCCGTCTCTCCGAATGCGGAGCGTGTGGATCTTCACGGCAAATCTCTATTCCCAGGATTCATCGATTCCCATAGTCACTCGTTGATGGGAGGGATGGCCCTGATTTCCGCCGATGCCAGCGAAAAGGTAAAAACGATAGACGAACTGGTTACTTTTGTTGCTGAAGCCAAGACGTCCGGGCGTGGAATACGCGGTGAAATTCTGCAAATCCTGGGCCTTCCTCTCGAATTTTGGTCGCACACCGATGAACTCAACGCCAAGTTCAACATTGGCGCCTACGCCAATCAGCCGGTGTTGTTGAGCGGCATGGATGGCCACACCGGCTGGGCAAATCGCGCGCTACTGAAGCGCGCCGGCATCACCAGCGAATATCTGAAGAAGCTTAGCGAGGGCGAGCGCAGTTATTACGGCGTGGGCAAAGACTCCGAGCCCAATGGCTTTGTCGTGGATGCCGGGATGGAAAAAATCGATCGGCTGCTGCCGAAGGCCACAGATGACCGGCTTCTCGCCTCCGGCCGCGCAGCGTTGCAATACAACTACAGCCTCGGCATCACGTCCTGGCTTGATCCCCTTGCCAATGAGGAGGTCTTGAAGGCTTACAAAGTCCTTGCCGATCATGGCGAGCTCATCTCTAAAGTCGTGGCGTTCCCGCAAGTCTTTGCGAGAGACCCCGGGGCCGAACTCGCCGGAGTGCAGAGAACCCGGGAAGCCTACAAGAACATCCACAATCTTTACATTACCGGCATCAAACTTTTTGCTGACGGGGTCGTCGAATACCCATCGCAGACGGCCAACCTAACAAAACCTTACAAAAATACGGGGCGCAACGGTGATTTGCTCTTCGACCCGAAGAAATTTGCCGAGTTGTGCGTCGCAGCAGATAAACAGGGCCTGATTATCCACGTGCATGCGCTGGGTGACGGCGCGGTCAAGGCGGCGCTCTCCGGAATTGCGGCCGCGCGGAAGGCCAACGGTAATTCCGGGCTGCCGCATACGCTCACCCACGAGCAGTTCGTAGCTCCAGAGGACTTTCCGCGCTTTCGAGAACTCGGGGTCATCAGCGCGCTGCAGCTCCTGTGGGCCAGCGCGGGAACGGACACGATTGAAATCGTGAAACCGTATCTGGACTCGGAAGTGTACAAGTGGCAGTATCCGGCGCGGTCGATTCTGGACAACGGCGGCGTTATTTCCGGAGCTAGCGACTGGCCGGTGTCCAGTGCAAATGTGTTCTTGGCAGTTTATCAAGCGGAAACCCGCAAAGGTCCTGAAGGCGTCCTGGATGCGTCCCAGGACATGCCACGCGAAGCGATGTTTTACGCCTACACACGAAACTCTGCTCGCGCCATGAATCTACTCGACAGTATCGGAACCATCGCGCCGGGCAAGCGCGCCGACCTGATTCTGATTGATCGCGACGTGCTCACCGTCAGTCCGGAAGAGATGCGCGATGCCAAAGTGTTGTGGACCATCGTGGCGGGTAAGACCGTCTACCGGACTTCGAACTGAATTCAGCCAGAATCAATAAGTCTCTAGCGCGTTCGATTGGATCATGGCGCTGTCTCTTCGCGCCAGCGAACATTTAGCAGAGGAGATTCGACTCGGGAACGTGTAGGAGTTATTGCCGCCCGCAAGAATGACGATTCTATGGCGGAGACGCTGGCGGAACGCGATCCTCGCTGCTCAGACAAATTAATCGCCAGAACATCGGAAGCACGTGGGACATGGTAGACTTTTAGAGGTCGGATGTTGAACGTTCCGCGGACGAAGAACGAAGAGCCTATACACGTCCCGCTAAATGATGCCGCGGTTGGCGCCCTGAAGGTTGTGCATAACCGGGGCGAAGGCAGAGGGCGTGTGTTCCAGTCGGAGAAACGGGAGAGCCGCTGGAGAATGGGCGGCACTGGTTCGACGACGCGCGGTGACCGAAGCGCAGATCAAGAACTTTCGGTGGCACGACTTGCGACATACATTTGCGACCCGATTGCGAATGAAACGTGCTCTGCTGGAAGATATATTGCAGTCTTGTTGGGGCATAAGAGTTTAACAATGACTCGGCGGTACGCGCATCTGGGTGCGAACAAGCTGCACGGCGTGGTGTCTCTGTTGG
>JACXTT010000528.1_pt1 | contig 65051 bp, 64 predicted proteins | sample 9270951 | NCBI WGS metagenome assembly JACXTT01 (sample SAMN15532306, study PRJNA645909) | rock metagenome | isolation source: weathered quartz diorite | place: Puerto Rico | collected 2017-06-21 | reverse complement strand
GCGCCGCATTCGTCCACCGCCTTGAAACATTCTTCCGGAGAGAGGTCTTTTTTCAGGATGTGGGCCGGATACTGGATCTTGCCGCATCCCGCGCAGGCCAGATTGCAGCGAAAGAGTGGCTCGAGCATCAGCACCAGGGGGTAGCGCTTGCGTCCTGCGATCTTCTGCCGCAGGACATAGGTCGCAACCGTCCACATCTGGGATACGGGAACTGCCATTCAGCCTCCGGATGGTTCTCCTATAATACCGGATTCGGCCGGGAAACGGGCCAATCCGAGCATGTCTATATTGATAACACTCGACCTTCATTTGGCCGTTTGTGCTGTTGCCAAGGCCAGTCCCTACTTTGAATTGGAGGGAATTTTGTAGTGGGTTCGGATTCTGGCCTCTTCTTCCAGGTTATGCACGGCGATTTGCGTTTCGCGCACCATCAGGACACATCCCCAAGCTAATCCGACAACCGCAGAAGCGCCGGTTAGGACTGCAAGGGCCGCTCCCACCTTAAAGAGGGCGCTCTGTTCGTAATAGGCGGCGATCGACCCGCCCACCGAAACCAAAGCTGACGCGGCGAACAATCCGAGTCCGGCATAAAAAAATCTCAAAGCCCGAAGCAGCATGTGAGCGCGCACTTGCAAGGGCGCGAGCTGCGCGGCCCACGGCTGATAGTGTGGACTTCCTGGTTCGAGGGCGGCCAGCTCTGCTGCGACGACGCGAGTGCGGTCCACCACCCGAGCAAGGCGGTTGCTGGTGCCCAGCGCCAGGACAGAAGAGGCGTTGGTGAGAATCGCGGGAGCTACCACCGCGGTTAGTACTCCGAAGGGGTTACTCGTAATGGATGTGTATTGCAAACCGTTGTGCCTTCCCACCATTCTTGGTCGCAGGCGCCACTAGATCTTCTGCAACCTCTGGACATCGTGCACACCTGGAATCTGGCGCACGCCGTTGATGATCGTCTGCAAGTGTTTGAGGTCGGCAATTTCCAGGACTACGTCGATGCTGGCTTGGCCGTTGCTGGTACGGGCTTCGATGTTGCGAATGTTCGTGTTCTGGTCGCTGATGACGGAGGTGATTTGTTTCAGCATGCCGAAACGGTCGTCGCAGAATAGAGTCAGCTTGACAGGATAAGAAATCGGCTGGCCTTCCTTATCGCTGCGGGCCCATTGCACTTCAATGCGGCGGTCCGGTTCATACAAAAGATTGGTGACGTTCGGACAGTTGATGGAGTGAACGGCCACGCCTTTGCCCCGGGTCACGTAACCGACAATGGCTTCGCCGCGGATGGGGTTGCAACACTTGGCGCGATAGACCAGCAGGTCGCCGTGGCCTTTCACGATGATGGCGTTGTTGTCTCCGCCGAAGACTCGACGGACGACGCTCGTGAAGCCGCTTGCAGATTGCTCTTCGCCCTCGGGCAACGGTTCGCTGCCCGCGGGGGCGAGTTTCGCCAACACCTGCCGAGCGGAATATTTCCCGTAACCGATGGCGGCGAGCAGATCGTCGGCGCGGCCCAGGCCGTATTCGCCGGCGGCCCTCAGCAGATCCGCATCTTTGATCTGCTTGAGTGACATGCGGTATTTGCGCGCCTCTTTTTCGATCAGCTTCTTCCCGATTTCGATGGCGCGTTCCTGCTGATGCAGGTTCAGCCAATGCTTGATCTTGTTGCGGGCGCGCGAGGATTTGACGATTCCCAACCAGTCGCGGCTGGGTTTGTGTCCGGGCTGGGTGAGAATCTCGACGATATCGCCAGAGTGTAGCTTGTGGCGGAGCGGGACCATGCGTCCATTGACCTTCGCGCCTACGCAGCTGTGGCCCACTTCGGTGTGAATGGTGTAGGCGAAATCGATGGGAGTAGATTCGCGCGGCAGCACCAGTACCTTGCCCTTCGGCGTGAAGGTGTAGACCTCTTCCGGGTACAAATCGATCTTGAGCGTGGATAGAAACTCGTTGGGATCGGACACGTCACGCTGCCACTCGACGACCTGGCGCAACCAAGCCAATCGTTGCTCGTCCTGCGCGGACACCGGGCCGTCTTTGTACTTCCAGTGGGCGGCGATGCCTTCTTCGCACATCTTGTGCATTTCTTCGGTGCGGATCTGGATCTCGAAGGTTTCGCCCGTCTCGGTGATCACCGAGGTGTGCAGCGACTGATAGAGATTCGGTCGCGGCATGGCGATAAAGTCTTTAATGCGGCCGGGAACCGGACGCCACAAATTGTGAATGATGCCGAGAACGGCGTAGCAGTCTTGCACCGAATTGGTGATCACACGCATAGCGAAGAGGTCGTAGACCTGGTCCACACTGATGCGCTGGCGCTGCAGTTTTTTGTGGATGCTGAAGAGGCGCTTGATGCGGCTCTCGACGCGCGCGGTGATGCCGGCTTCCTTTAGACCATCGCGCAGCACGCCTTCGATGCGGGTCATGAAGGCTTCGCCCTTCTTGCGGCGCGATTCCACAGCGGCCTGCACTTGTTCGTAACCAATAGGGTCCACGTAGCGGAAGCCTAGATCTTCGAGTTCGCCGCGCACTTTTCCCATTCCCAACCGGTGGGCGATGGGGGCGTAGATGTCGAGGGTCTCGCGGGCGATTTTCTGTTGGCGATCCGGCTGAAGATGCTCGAGCGTACGCATGTTGTGCAGGCGGTCAGCGAGTTTGATCATGATGACGCGGATGTCGTCGACCATCGCTAACATCATCTTGCGCAGGTTCTCGGCCTGGGCCTCTTCGGTGGATGAAAAATCGATCTGGCTGATCTTGGTCACGCCCTCGACGATGTGCGCTACCTGCTCGCCAAACTCCTGGCGGATTTCAACAGTCGTTACGGATGTATCCTCGACCGAGTCGTGGAGCAGGCCGGCAGCGATCGAAATCGGATCCATCTTCATGTCGGCGAGTACGTTCGCAACTTCCAGTGGATGGACGAGATAGGGCTCGCCCGAGGCGCGGCTCTGTCCCGCGTGGTGTTTCTGAGAGAAGTCGTAGGCTTTCTTAACCAGTTCGAGGTCGTCGTTGGGGCGGTTCTCGCGGAGCTTCTTCATGAGCTCGCGGAAACGCGTGACCGTGAGCACGTTGGTCGCGATTTGCTGACGCAACGTCGCCATGATGGATTCTAACCCAGCCGGGGAGGATTACCGCAGGGCAGGCTTTGTCTTGAGCTTACGCGAAAAAGCTTTACTACAGGGAGGACACGGAGGGCACAGGGGAAGGCTCGGGGCTGGTAGAGTACGAATTGGAGAAGGAGGAGCTTGGAACGCGTTCTGGTTAGTGGGGTTTCGGGACCGATCGGCGCTGCGTTACTGCCCTATCTGGAATCACAGGGAGCGCGGATCGTTCGACTGGTACGAGGTCCTGCTCGCGGGACGGAACAGATTGCGTGGGATCCGCTGCGTCCGCTTTCGGCGGCCGCGGTCTCCGGATTCGAAGCTGTTATCCACCTGGCGGGCGAAAGCGTGGCGGGACGATGGACCGAAGCGAAAAAGCAAGCCATCCGCGAGAGTCGCGTGCAGGGAACGAAACATCTGGCCGGGGCGTTGGCCCAGACACAGTCGCGGCCCCACGTTTTCATCTGTGCCTCAGCCACCGGCCTTTACGGCAACCGTGGCGATGAGGTGCTAACGGAGGCGAGTTCCCCAGGACAGGGCTTTCTGTCCGAAGTCTGCCGCGAGTGGGAGGCCGCGAGCCAGATCGGGTCCGCCGCTGGAATTCGCACCGTTAATCTCCGGCTTGGGGTCGTTCTGAGCCCGAAAGGCGGCGCCCTCGAAAAGATGCTGACTCCGTTCAAGCTTGGCCTCGGCGGGCGGATCGGATCGGGGCAGCAATGGTGGAGCTGGATCCACGTGGACGACATGGTGGGAACCATCCATCATGTCCTCCACAGCGATAGCGTCTCGGGTCCACTGAATCTGGTCGCGCCCAATCCGGTGCGCAACGTCGAGTTCACAAAAGTGCTCGCCGCCATGCTCCGACGCCCCGCTCTCTTCCCTGTGCCCGCGCTTGCTGCGCGCCTGGCTTTCGGAGAAATGGCGGAAGAACTCTTACTCAGCAGTGAGCGAGTCCAGCCGCAGAAACTCCTGGCGAGCGGGTATGCGTTCCGATTTGCCGAGCTAAGGCCAGCATTGCAGGACTTGCTGGGATGATTGTTTTGGCGGGTGCCGCGCTGGGTCACCAAGAAAAAGGCCGGACGGAAGACCGTCCGGCCTTTTTGGAGAGCCGTGCTGGCTGCGAAACTTGGTTGATGGGTGAGTGGCGTCCGGGTTTGGGCGTTCATCTCGCCAACCCAGCCAGTAGAAGTACGCAGGTAATCCCGAGCCCGTGCAATACCCTCATGCGTTACGTGAAATAGTTTGCATTTTCCCGGCACAGCATCGGACAGATCGGGCAGAGGTCAAGCTCGCGGTCTTTGCGGCTAAAGCTTTAGAGCTTTTAACCGCGAAGATCGCAAAGGGCGCGCAAAGCACGCGCAAAGATCGCGAAGAAATCAGGAAACGTGAGTGCGGGTGATGCGGTCGTGCCAGCACAGTCCGTCTTCGTCGAGAACACTCCACAGATAGCCGAGCCCGAGCGAAAACGCGGAGAGATAGGAAGCCAGTACCCGCCAGCGGCGAACCCGGCGGCGAACCGGTGAGCCGTCAAACTTCACCAGCCGCAATCGGGCCAGGCGCAATCCGGGAGTCGAGCCGGTGTACACCACGAAAAGAAATTCGTAAGCTGCCCACAACAGGACTGAGACCACGATCGCGGCGGTTGCCAGCACGGGCATGGGTGGGCGCTCCGGGTTCAGCCAAACAAAAATCGCGCCAAAGGCCGCGAGCGCCCCCGCCAAAAGCAGGGCGTCTAACAATCCCGCGAGCACACGGCGTGGGAGAGACGCTGATGACAGGATCAGGTCGGCGTTCGCTCGCCGTTCCAGTTCCCGCTCGTGGGCAGGTTCCATCAGAATTCCGCCGAGGGCTGGAGGTGGAGGCAGGACTTCCGGCGCTTCCACGATGCGGGGCCGCTCGAAGATGGGCTCGGCCAGTTCGTTGGCGTGATAGACCGGGACCGCGGCGGAACGTGGGAACTCGATGACGTTGGCGAACAGCTCAGGTTCTTCGGCAACCACTGGACGGAGCTCGACAAGCTGCGGAATGCTGTGCTCCCGGCGGCTCTCCTGCGTTAACTCCTGAGCCGTTGGTGACATTGCCGACACCGCCAGCGCCGATGCGCTGGCCGACGGCCAGTCGTCGGAAGAATCAAACGGCAAGCGAAGCGAGGGATAACGGGGCGCGCGCGGCTTGCGGCGCGCGCGATAGCGCGCGATACGGGACGCGACTTCGCGCCGCCAGTATTCGGCGTCCAATTGGAGGGCAGCTATTCCCGCCGCGGCAGTAGCTTGTTCGGCCGCGGCGTTTTCTACGCAGAAATCTTGTGCTGGTACGGCGGCGTCGCCGCCCATGGGACAGTCCATCAGCGCGGTCTTCGGAGAATGCCAGCAGCCAGAGCCAGGCCAGGCACGATGAGCGGGGGATCTCGCGGCACAGTTTTGCTTCCCGTACCAGCCGCGTGCTAAGGTCAAGCGAGGTTCCCGTTGGCGACGGCCGGCGGAGCGAACGTGCTCCTGCAATGATCTTCCGCTACCGAATCATTATCACGGCCCTTTCGCTTTGTCATCTCCTTCTGGCGGCTGCGATAGTAACCAGCCAGACCCCGCCCCCTTCGGAGCCCGCTTCCGCGCCTCTATCCGCCGCTCCTTCCACCGTAAACGAAGAGGAGGTCACGATTCGAGCCGTTCAGCAAGAGAAGGACGCCTCGGTGTACAAGCTGCGCGGACAGGCTGAGATTCACTATCGCAACTACGTCCTCTACGCCGACGAAGTCACGTACAACTCCGCCACTGGCGGTACCGAAGTAGAAGGGCACGTGGTTCTGGATGGCGGTCCTTACGACGAGCACGTGGAAGCGAGTCACGGCAACTATAACGTTCGCACCCAGGTGGGGACATTCTATGACGTCATCGGCACGGCGGGATTTCGACTGCGACGCTCGGGCTATGTCCTCACCACTTCCAACCCGTTCGCGTTCACGGGCAAGATCGTCGAGAAACATGGCCCCGACCACTATCTGGTTCGGCAAGGCACAGTGACGACTTGCGAGTTACCACGTCCGAAGTGGGTGTTTGAAGCCAGCCGAATCACGGTTGACGTGGACGGCAGCGCCAAGATCTACAACAGCGCCTTCCAGCTGGGAGGCCTGCCGGTGTTCTATTTTCCATTCGTCACGCACCCGGTGCAGAAGCTGCAACGGCAGTCGGGTCTGCTGATCCCAAGTTTTGGCAACTCCTCACGCAAAGGGAAAATTGCGGGCGAGTCCGTGTATTGGGCGCTGAACCGCAGTATGGACATCACCCTGGGCGCCGAATATTACTCCAAGCGTGGGTGGTCGCAGCGCGGCCAATTCCGCGCTCGTCCCAGCGATACTTCATTCATCGACTTCAATTATTTCGGAGTGCTCGATCGCGGGACCGGAAGTCCTGTCCAGAACCAGGGCGGCGAAGACGCCCACTTTACCGCCGAAGGCCGCTTTGATAACTTCCGCGGTGTGGCCAACGTCGACTATCTGAGTTCGTTCGTGTTTCGCATTGCCTTCACCGAGGTATACAGCCAGGCGGTCAATTCGGAGGTTAAATCGCAGATCTTTCTTTCCAACACCACCAATGGCTTCCATTCCAACGTGTTGACCGAGCGCTACCAGAACTTCGAAGTCTGCAATCCGGCCGTGAAAGGGGCCCCTTGCGGCACGCTCAGCCAGACGGAACTGATTCGTATTCTGCACACGCCGAGTTTCTTCCTCTCCTCCGAAGAACGGAAGCTGGGGAACACGCCGCTGTTCTGGTCGTTCCAGAGCGCGGCCGAAGGCTTGCAGCGGCGCGATCTTAGGGTTAGATCAATTGACCCACATCAGTCACCGATCCTGGGATTCGCTACCGATCCCCTTGTCGGCCGCCTTGATCTTGCTCCGTCGCTGGCGATGCCCTTTCAGTGGAAAGGATGGTCGGCGCGTCCGGAGCTTACTTTGCGGGACACGTTATATACCCAGACCCAGGTCTTCAATGTACAACCGGACGGGACCGTCGCGAGCAGTGCCGAAGACAATGTCCTCAACCGCAAGTCGCTGGAGATGTCGTTCGAAGTGCGTCCGCCAGCGCTTTCACGGGTCTTCGAACGCCCGTGGCTCGGGCGCAAGTGGAAGCACGTGGTCGAGCCGAGGATGCGGTATGACTATGTGACCGGCGTGAATAACTTCGCCAACATCCTGCGTTTCGACGCCAGTGACATTCTGAGTAACACCAACAACATCGAATACGCGCTCGTCAACCGCTTGTATGCCAAACGGATCAACCCGGATGACGACAAAGACTGCGGGCAGCAGGGGATGCGTTCTCTGACTATTGGTGGCGCTCCGCCGTCCGCTGCGGTTCCGTGGGAGAGCTCCGAGATTGCAGCATCGCAGCGTTGCCCCACTGGTCCCCGAGAAGTGTTGACTTGGGAGGTCGGCCAGAAATATTACTTCGACCCCACCTTCGGACACGCTCTCGTTCCCGGCCAACGCAATGTCTTTACTTCGACTGCGGATTTCACCGGCATCGCCTTCCTGAACGACATGCGCCGCTTCTCGCCGATCATTTCCCGCTTGCGGATTGAGACGAGCCCGCGCACCAACACCGAATGGGATCTCGACTACGACCTGAAAACCGGTCGCATCAATGCCAGTACTGCGCTCGTGAACTATCGCTACGGGCCTTTCACGCTCGGAGGCGGAGACGCCTTCCTGCGCGTCAACGATATGACGCAGGGCGAAGCCAACCCTCCCCAGCGCGACTTTCATCAGTACCGCATCCTGTTCGGGTACGGCCAGCCCCAGAAGCGTGGTTTCAGCGGCGCCACCAGTTTCGGCTTCGACCACAACCAGGGATTCCTGCAATACTCCACCGCCCAGGCCACTTACAATTGGGACTGCTGCGGCCTGAGCGTTGAATATCGGCGGTTCGCGCTCGGGCTGGTACGAAATGAGAATCAGTTTCGGTTCGCGTTTTCGCTTGCGAATGTGGGAGCGTTTGGAAACCTCAAGCGGCAGGAGCGCCTGTACTAGAATCAGAACGTGTAGCACCCGCGTCCGGTCCTCGCATGGTCGAGAGACGCCCCACAACGGCGGTGCTACTTTTTTTCACTACAATGTTGACTGTGGATTCGCCCGTCCTCCCCGATCCGAAACTCGCACGGCTGAATCAGGCCCTCGCCAGAGCGGGCCGTCTGCTCGTCGCTTACTCTGGTGGCGTGGACTCCGCGTTTCTTGCCTGGGTCGCCCATCAGGCGCTCGGCGATCAGATGCGCGCTGTCATCGCCGATTCTCCGAGCTTGGCCCGAACCCATCTTGAAGATGCGCTCGCCTTCGCTCGCGAAGCCGGCATCCCTGTGGAAGTCATCGAAACGCGGGAATTGGAGAATCCAGACTACGCTCGCAACGACGCCATGCGCTGCTTCCACTGCAAGGACGAATTGTTCACAGTGATGGAGCAATATCGCGCCGCCCACGGTTTCGTCGCCATCGCCTACGGCGTGAACACCGACGATCAGGGCGACTTCCGCCCCGGCCAGCAGGCTGCACGCCAGCACCACGTTTTAGCGCCGCTGCTCGAAGCAGGACTCGGCAAAGCCGAAATCCGCGAACTGGCTCGACAGGGTGGTCTACGAGTGTGGGACAAACCTGCGTCGGCTTGTCTGTCGTCACGAATTGAATACGGACGCCCTGTAACGTCCGAGGCCCTGCAAGTTGTCGAACAAGGCGAAGACGTTCTCCGCGCGCTCGGATTCCGCCAGTTCCGCGTCCGCCATCACGGCGACATTGTGAGGATTGAAATCGCCAGGGAGGAACTCCCCCGCGCGATGTCTGCCGAAATGGCCCGCGAGTTTACCGTCGTCTTCAAGAAGCTGGGATTCAAGTTCGTGACCCTCGACCTGGAAGGTTTTCGCTCGGGCTCGATGAACTCTCTACTTCCCGCAGAAGATCTTCGTCGCCGCCCCGCTTGAACAGTATTCGAAGCTCGCGGCTCGAAACTCGTGGCTGACTCTCCCCATGAGATAATCAAGCGATTCCTCATGTTTAGGCGGTTTCTAGTGACTTTTTCGCGGCGTGCTTTTGTTGTTTTTTTATTAATCTGTCTCGGATGTTCCGCTCAGCCTACACCGTCCGCTCCTCCGGACGTGGCGCGGCTGCTGGAGCGCCAGGTGCGCTCGACTTATTCTGTCCCGCCTGAGGTGAAAGTCAATATCGGTCCGCTCCGGCCCAGTGAATTCCCGAACTATGAGGAGCTGACCATCACGTTCGACAATGCCGGCAAGAAGCAGGACTACGTATTCCTGCTCTCCAAGGACCGCAAAACGCTCCTACGCATGACCCGCATTGACCTGACCAAGGACCCTTATGCCGAGGTCATGAAAAAAATTGATGTAACGGGCCGTCCGACGCGTGGCGCCAAGGATGCCAAGGTTATCGCCATCAACTACGACGATTTCGAGTGCCCGTTCTGCTCGCGCATGCACGCGGCACTTTTCCCGACACTGCTGAAGGAATATGGCGACCGCGTTTTGTTTATCTACAAGGACTATCCGCTCGATGAGATCCATCCCTGGGCGATTCATGCGGCCGTGAATGCGAACTGCCTGGCGGCGCAGAACAACGACGCCTACTGGGACTTTGCCGACTACGTACACGGCAATCAAGGAGAGGTCGACAAAGAGTACAAGGAGAAAGGTCGAACGGCTTCGGATGCGGCCCTCGCCGCACATCGCAGCCGGGATGAAGCCGACAAAGCATACAAGCAGAAAGGGCTCGAAGCGGCTGATGCCGCCCTCGACAAGCTGGCCACGCTGCAAAGCCAGAAGCACAATCTGGACGCCGCTACATTGCAGGCTTGCGTGAAGGCACAGGACGAAAAAGCCGTGCGAACGTCGCAGAGCGAAGGGGACAAGATCGGTGTGAGCGCAACCCCGGCTATGTTCGTCAATGGCGAGAAGGTCGATGGAGCAGTGCCGATCGAAGACTTGCGGGCCGTACTCGACAGCGCACTACGTGATGCCGGCGTGGCGCCGCCGGAGCATAAGGCTGCGCCGTCGGAAACGAAGAGTGCGAAGTAAGCAGTTAGCAATTAGCATTTAACTAAAAGCAACTCTCTGCTAGCAGGGGCAATGGTTTGATTAAGTGCCAAATGCTCAGTGCGGTCTCCCGGAGGCAAAATTGAAGCGTGTCCACTTGCAACGAGCCGGTCTCGCCGTATTGAGTGTGTTCTTCCTGCTGCAGCTCGCGGCTTGCAACCGCGACAGCAGCGGTGGCGACGTGATGGCCTCGGTCAACGGGCGGAAGATCTACCGCAGCGAGGTGGAAAAATATTACGCCAATCAGACCGCCGGCTCGGAGCAGCAGCCGACGGGCGAGCAGGCAGTCAGCCTCCGGCTGAGCATCCTCGACACTCTGATCGAAACGGAAATCCTCATGCGGCGCGCCGAGAAGCTCGGGCTCCTCGCGACCGACGAAGAAGTCGACCGCAAGCTGAACGAGATGAAGTCTCCCTTCACGGCGGAACAGTTCAACAAGCGCCTGGAAGAAAAGAAAATCACGCTCGACGACTTCAAGCGCGACCTGCGCCGCTCGCTGACGCGCGATAAGGTTCTGAATAAAGAGATCACGTCGCGGATTAATATCACCGACCAGGACGTGGCTGGCTATTACAACGCGCACAAGGCCGAATTCAACTTCATCGAGCCCCAATACCGTTTGTCCAAGATCATGGTCACCGGGATGCCCAATCCACAGGTGCACAACCTGCAGAACAGCAAAGCGCAAAACGACGCTGACGCGCGCAAGAAAATTCAGATGATCGCCAACCGTCTCGACAGTGGCGACGACTTCGCCACCATGGCTATGAACTTCTCAGAGGACCCGGAGACGAGCAACAACGGGGGCGACCTGGGACTGGCGCCGGAGTCGGCGTTGAAGAATGCCGATCCTGTGACCCGCGATGCGGTCATCAAACTCAAGCCTGGACAGTACACGCCGGTGCTGCCGCTGCTGAATCCAGCCAACCATCAGCCTTACGGCTACATGATCGTGAAATTGGTTTCCAAGGAACCCGCCGGCCAGCGCGACCTTAATGATCCGCGAGTGCAGCAGGCCTTCCGTCAGCAGTTGCGGGACCGGCGCGAACAATTATTGAAGGCCGCGTACTACGAGACCCTGCGCGACGATGCGAAAATTACGAACTACTACGCCGAGGAAGTGCTCAAGAATGCGGGGGCGGCGCAATAACCTCGGCGGCTAAAGCCGATGCTCGAAACGAGTCAGTTATCGCAGCGCTCAAGCGCTACGCTACCCAAAAAATCAACGGCGACTTAGCTATTGCCTTCCAGCTTCTTCGTGACCACTTCATTTACAAGCTGCGGGTTCGCCTGTCCCTTCGACGCCTTCATCACTTGCCCAACGAAAAACCCGAGCATCGTTTTCTTGCCGGCGCGGTATTGTTCCACTTGCTTGGGATTGGCGGCGATCACTTCATCGGCCAGCTTCTCCAGAGCCGATGTGTCACGTGACTGCCGCGGGCGTCCCTCTTCGTCGTACACCGCGGGGAAATCTTTATTCCGCTCGAAGCTGAGGTCGTAGAGGTCTTTGAGCATCTTGCCGGAAATTGCTCCCGATTCGACCAGATCGGCTGACGCGGCTACCCCGGCCATTGAAATTGGCGATTCCTCCAGTTCGAGACCCTTCGCCTTCAGTCTTCCGAGCAGTTCGCTCTGCACCAGGTTGGCGACGCGTTTGGGATTCTTCGCGGCTTGCGCTGCCGATTCAAACTGATCGGCCATCGCGCGGGTGCGAGTCAGGGTCTGGGCGTCGCCAGCGGTAATGCTGTATTCCTTTTTCATACGCTCGCGGCGCGCTTCCGGAAGCTCGGGCAGGCCGGCACGAATCTTCTCCCGCCATTTTTCGTCCACCACCAGCGGAAGCAGGTCGGGCTCCGGGAAGTAGCGGTAGTCGTGCGCCTGCTCTTTCGAGCGCATGCCGTAGGTGCGGCCCTCGCTGGCGTTGTAGAGTCGCGTTTCCTGCGTGATCGTTCCGCCAGATTCGATCACCCCCACGTGCCGCTCGATTTCATACTCGAGCGCCTGTTTGATAAAGCGGAAGGAGTTGACGTTCTTGACTTCGGTCTTGCTGCCGAACTCTTTTTGTCCACGCGGACGCACGCTGATGTTGGCGTCGCAGCGCAGCGAACCTTCCTCCATATTGCAGTCGCTGACGCCGGTGTAGAGGATGATCTCTTTCAGGCGCGTCAGGTACTCGTAGGCTTCGTCGGGCGATCGCATGTCGGGCTCGCTGACGATCTCGGCCAACGGTACGCCGGTGCGGTTCAAGTCGATCGCGGTTTTCTCAGCGGCGTCGGGGAAGCCCTCGTGCAGGCTCTTGCCTGCGTCTTCTTCCAGATGAAGGCGTGTGATGCCTATTTTCTTGGTGCCGCTGCTGACGGGAATCTCGATGGAGCCGTATTCCGCCAGCGGCTTGTCGTACTGCGAGATCTGGTAGCCCTTGGGCAGGTCGGGATAGAAGTAATTCTTGCGCGCGAAGATCGAAGTTTCATTGATGCGGCAGCCGAGCGCCATGGCGGCCAGCGTGGCAAACTCCACCGCTTTGCGGTTCAACACCGGCAGCGCTCCCGGCATTCCGAGACAGACCGGGCAGACATTCGAGTTGGGAGGGTCGCCGAAACGAGTCGAGCAGGAACAGAAGATCTTCGAGGCGGTCAGCAACTGGACGTGGACTTCCAGCCCGATTACGGGCTCATATTTCGCGAGAATTTCCTCGGAAATGGCTGGAGTGGTCACCATACCGGGAAATTATAGACGCTAGAGAAGCCTAGAAGACTTGCACTTCCGGGATAGAATCGGCTGGCTCCCCTTTAACTCTTGATTACTACGAGGACTGTCATGCGACTTGCATTGATTGTGGGCATTCTTTCGCTGTGCTGTTCCGCGCACGCGCAACTCGACCAGATTCTCAAGAAGGCTGAGGAGACCCTCAACCAGCGCAACACTTCCGGGCTCAGTAACGACAAGATCATCGCCGGCCTTAAGGAAGCGCTCCGGGTAAGCACTGGGAAAGCCGTGGCGGTCACCGGCAAGCCCGACGGCTTCCTCAAGAACGAAGCCATCAAGATTCTTTTGCCCCCGAAACTGAAGACGATCGGCACGGGCATGCGGATGCTTGGCATGGGCGCACAAGTGGACGAACTCGAAGTGGGCATGAACCGCGCCGCCGAGCAAGCCACGCCCTACGCCAAGCAGATCTTTCTGAGTGCGGTTAAGAAGATGACGTTTGACGATGCCCGCCAGATCCTCACCGGCGGCGACACGGCTGCCACTGCGTACTTTCAGCACGCTAGTTCCACTGATCTCACTACCGCTTTCACGCCCATCGTGCAGCGTTCCATGGAGCACGTGGGAGTGGTTCAGCAGTACAACCGGGTGCTGGCGAGCGCACCTGGAAGCAACGCACTCGCAGGGCAGTTCGATCTCAATAAATATGTCGTCGGGAAGACTCTTGACGGGCTTTTTCTGATGCTCGGGGAAGAGGAGAAAAAGATTCGGAAGAACCCGGCGGCTCAAACGACTGCATTGTTGAAGGAAGTTTTCGGTAGCAAATAGGCTCCGCGGCGGCAGCGACTAAAGCCGATCTGGATGCAGGCTTACTACGGCATCGCTAGAGCGATGCGCTGATATGAATCAAACCTAAGAAACATCACGGCTTTTTCGCTTCCGGCGCGCTCAGATATTTCTCCATCGAAATTTCGAAGTACATAAGCTCGTTGCCGCCCGCGTCGCGGACGCCGGTTACATAGAAATTAGCTCCCGCCAGCGGTGTCGAAATGTCAGACACGTCGAAGAACAGAAACCCCGACGCGGTCGAATGCGGCTCCACCGATCGCGCGCCGAACTGCGCCTGGCTGATTTCGTCCATAGTCTGACGGCTGACCGCGCCTTTGACTTTCTTGCTCCCGGGCAGCGGAATCGGCAATTGCACTCCTGGACGGTCGTTACGCGAGGGACGCGACAATCGGCGCAGCAGATCGTCGGTGTTGGCAGGCAAAAGCTTGGTGCGGTTTACGGTGATCAGTTGCGCTTTCATTCCGCTCAGTGCGACTGGTTCGTTGCTGTCGTTGGTCACGACGAAAAACACCGGCAGGTAGCCGTAGCCGCTGTAGTTGGTGCCGAAGATCTGGGCCTTGTCCGCCATGTCATAGGGATCGACGGCAATCGCCACTTTTTCGGTTGGGTGGTCATCATGCGCGGGGTAGTTGCCGGCGGCTTGCGCGGCGGGCATGACAAAGTCTTTACCCGCCATTGCCCCCAGGCATGAAAGTAAAACGAATGCGACGATTGCCGGGACGGCCTTGGTTCCAGGAAACTGCACACAGGGTGATCTACGCATAGCTGAATTATAGGATGCGCCCGGCAAGCAAAACCGATGTTCCGCCCATTTAGAATGTGACTTCTCCAAATGTATGCGCTCTACAGTGCGCTGCTCGGCCTTTTCCTTTTGTTGACGCTGCCTTACTGGCTGCTGCAAATGATGCGGCACGGGAAATACCGAGCCGGACTGCGCCAGAGGCTGGGCGGCGTCCCGCCCAAACTGTCAGCTCAGCTGCGTAAGCCCACCATCTGGGTGCACGCCGTCTCGGTCGGGGAAGTTGTGGCTTCGAGTGCGGTCGTTGAGACCCTGCAACGGGAATTTCCCAGCCACCGCGTCGTGGTCTCCACCACCACCGGCACTGGACAAAAACTCGCCGCCCGCCGCTTTGGAACGGAGAACGTCTTCTACTTTCCACTGGACTTCGCCTTTGCTATCCGTCCCTACTTTGCGGCGCTACGTCCGGAACTGGTGGTGGTGGCGGAAACAGAATTCTGGCCGAACTTTTTCCGGTTCGCAAGACGAAGCGGCGCGCGCACTGCCGTGATCAACTGCCGGATCTCTGATCGTTCGCTCCCCGGCTACAAGCGCTTTCGCTTCTGGCTGCCGAAGTTGCTCGACAATGTGGACTTGTTCCTCGCGCAGTCGGACGAAGATCGCCGGCGGCTGATGGAAATTGGCGCAGCCGGGCCGCGTGTTTTAGTTACCGGAAACCTGAAGTTCGACGTGGCGCCGCCGACACCACCCGCAATCGTGGCGAGTCTCCGCGAGAGCACAAGACAGTCGGGGGCAGGGCCGGTGCTGGTTTGCGGCAGCACACTCGAAGATGAAGAAGGGTCGCTGCTTTCCGCGTTTCGCAATATCCTGGCTAATCATCCGAAGGCGGCGCTGATTCTGGCGCCACGCCATCCTGAACGATTCGCCGAAGTCGCGGAACTCGTCGAGAAACTCGGCTTCCGTTGGTGGCGACGTTCGCTGTGGAGCGGAGAGTCGCTGGCCGGGGGCGTGTTCCTTGTCGACACCATCGGCGAGTTGGCTGCGCTGTATTCTCTGGCCACGGTCGCTTTTGTCGGAGGTAGCCTGGTTCCACGGGGGGGGCACAATATTCTCGAGCCTGCGCTCTACGGTGTTCCGGTCGTGATCGGCAATCATTATGAAAATTTCCGCGATATCGTGAACTACTTCCGCGAGCGCAACGCCGTGCGCGTAGTCGGAGTGGCGGAGCTGCCGCTGGTCTTTATGGAATTGATCGAGAGTCAGGAAGCGCGCGAGACCCTGGGTCGGAACGCGCTGGCGGCGCTCGAGTCCCAACGCGGCGCTACTGCCAGAACTGTAGATGCGCTGGTTCAATTGATGGGCAAGGGTTCCGCATGAATCCGCTGATCGGACTCTACGGCGCAGGAATTGCGTTGCGGAACACGCTCTTCGATCGTGGCGTGCTACCTGCATCACGGTTGGAGCAACCGGTGGTCAGCGTGGGCAATCTTTCGACCGGCGGTTCTGGCAAGACGCCGTTTGTGATTGCGCTGGGTGAGCTACTAAAAGAGCGCGGCGTCCGTTTCGACGTGCTCTCGCGAGGCTACCGTCGCAAGACTCGCGGTGTTCTGGTCGTTGATCCCCTCGGACGCACGTCCGATTTCGGCGATGAGCCGCTCTTGATCGCGCGAAAGCTAGTCGTGCCGGTGATCGTCGGCGAAAACCGGTATGAGGCGGGTCGAGTCGCGGAGCAGAGGTTTCAAACAGAACTGCACCTGCTCGACGACGGCTTCCAGCATCGGTCACTCGCCCGCGATTTCGATATCGTGCTCATGACGGAAGATGACTTCCACGATCGGCTTCTTCCCTCCGGACGCCTTCGTGAGCCGTTATCCGCATTGAACCGTGCCGACGCAGTCGTGCTGCCGCAGGGTGTCACGGCCGACCATCCCGCGCTGCGCGAGAAGCCTATCTGGCGCATGCAGCGCGAACTCCAGCTCTCTGGCGTGCCCGCATCCCCAGTCGTGTTTTGTGGCTTGGCGCGGCCGGAGCAGTTCTTCGATCAGGTGCGCGCGGCGGGCGTGAAGCCCGCCGCCGAACTCGCTTTCTCCGATCATCAGGCTTATGGCCCAGATGACATTCAACGCCTGGTCAAGATCGGGCACACATTTGCCGCGAGCGGCTTCCTGACCACCGAGAAGGACGAGGCCAATCTCGGTTTCTTGACTTGCAGCCTCTATCCCATGTCAGTGGCCGTTCTCCGGCTCAAACTCGACCGTCCGGCTGACATCGTGGGCACCATCCTGGCGAGAATTGCAGAACGAAAGCCGCGCTCGTGAGAAAATCTTAGGTTCCATCATGGCCAAGCCTGTTAAAGAAAACGACCGCCTGCGCAAGATCGTGGAGGCATTTCCCAAGGTCACTGTCACGGTCCTGGCTGACTTGGTTGCCGACGAGTTCGTCTTCGGCGAAATCTCGCGCGTATCGCGTGAGGCGCCGGTGCTGATCCTGAAGCACCGCGACCGCAAGATCGTCCCGGGTGGAGGCGCCAACGCTATCTACAACCTGGCCGATCTTGGCGTGACCGTTCTCCCCGTTGGCGTGGTGGGAGACGACGAGCCGGGCAGACTTCTGCTGCGCGCGTTCCGGCATCGGCGCATTCCGGTTAGTGGTGTTCTCAAAGATAAGAGCTACATCACGGTGACCAAGACTCGCATCCTCGCAGGGTTTGCCCATACTGCAGGCCAGCAGGTAGTTCGTCTGGACCGCGAACCGTCAGAGGGACCGAATTCCCATCTTCGCCGCGAACTCGTGCTTTCGACACGCGAATACGCGCGGGCGTCGGACGCGCTGCTGGTCTCCGATTATGGTTACGGAGCTGCAACTCCCGCTCTGCTCAATGCCATCCGTGAAAAACGCGGGATCGACAAAGTGCCCGTCACGCTCGACTCGCGCCATCGCATGCTGCAATTTTCCGGCATCACAGCGGCAACGCCTAACGAAGCAGAAGTGGAAGAAATACTTGGCATCCGCATCGGCAATGACTGGAACCGGCTGGCCGCCGCCGGAGATCAGATCGTCGGCGAGATGAAACTGGAATCGCTCCTGATCACACGCGGCAAAGATGGAATGGTCGCTTTCCCACGCCGTCACAGGGCGATCGACATCCCCATTTTCGGCAGCGATGAAGTGGCCGACGTAACCGGCGCGGGCGACACTGTGATCGCGACCTTCACAGCCGCGCTGGCAGCAGGCGCCGATACGGAGGAAGCCGCGCACCTCGCTAATTACGCTGGCGGCATCGTGGTAATGAAGCGCGGGACCGCCACCGTCAGTCAGCAAGAACTGCTTCAGGCGCTCGACAAGGCAGCGCCCGTAACTCGACCGCATTGAGCGCATCTGTCCATCAAAAGATTCTTTCGCGCGACCAACTCAAGGAACGTGTGGCCGAATGGCGGCGCGCGGGCGCCCGCGTTACGCTCGCCAACGGATGCTTCGATCTGCTGCATGTCGGCCATGTGCGCTACCTGCGTGCGGCGCGCGAACTGGGCGGGAAACTTGTGGTGGCAGTGAACTCGGATGCTTCCGCGCGCGGGCTTAAGGGTGCAGAACGTCCACTGATGCCGGCTGAGGAGCGCGCGGAAATACTGTCGGCCCTCGCCGACGTGGACGCAGTCGTGATCTTCCCCGAAAACGATGTGCGCGCCATCATCCGCGAAATCCGTCCTGACTTCCACGCCAAGGGCACCGACTATACGGTCGAGAACGTCCCCGAGCGCGACGAAGTGGAAGCCTGTGGCGGGCGCGTAGCAATCGTGGGCGATCCCAAACATCATTCCGCCACGGAGATCATCCGCTCCCGGCTCACGCCGCGGAGTAAGTGAGGCAGGATGTCTGCCGACACTCCTTCTCCCGTCGAACTGGCTCCCTTCGAACGCCTGCTGGTCGTGCGCCTCAGCGCGATGGGAGACATCATCCATACACTGCCGGCGGTCACTGCCCTGCGGGAAGCCTTTCCCCACGCCACTCTTGGATGGCTCGTTGAGGAACGCTGGGCAGAGTTACTGTGCACGCTGCGGTATCCACGTTCGGGGCGCCGCTCGTCACAACGGCCGCTCGTCGACCGGGTCCATACGGTCAACACGGGGGCGTGGCGGCGCTCGCCGTTTTCATTCAACACCTGGCAACAAATGGCGGTCGGACTGAGCGAATTGCGCGGTCTGGGTTACGATGCCGCGGTTGATTTTCAAGGGGCCGTGCGCACAGCACTCCTGGCGCTCTGGTCGGGTGCTGCCGTGGTGTATGGCGACATCCAACCTCGCGAGAACGCTGCCAGTATGTGGTACACACGCCAGGTCCTGACGGCGGGGACCCATGTCGTTCAGCAGGCTCTTTCGCTTGCACATGCAGTGATTCAGAGGTCTACGCCCGCGCCCAAAGTCGAGTTTCCGGTGGACCCGGATGCGGAGAACAGAATCGCCGCCCTGGCCGGGGATGTGCACGACTTCGCGATTCTCAATCCCGGCGCCGGCTGGGGAGCCAAGCAATGGCCCGTCGAACGCTACGGGCTGGTTGCGCAGGAGCTGGCGAAGGATGGATTGCAATCGCTGATCAATTACGGGCCGGGAGAAGAGGAACTGGCTGTGGCCGTGGAATCCGCAAGTGCAGGCGCAGCGCGAAAAATGTCCTGTTCGATTTCCGAATTGATCGCGCTTACGCGCCGCGCCCGCTTGTTCATCGGCGGCGACACCGGGCCCATGCACCTGGCGGCTGCGTTGCAAATTCCGGTTGTCGGAATCTTTGGTCCGACGAACCCGGCGCGGAACGGCCCGTTCGGCACATCCTCGATTGTGCTGCGAAGCACCAGCAGCCTGACGAGTCACGCTCGCCACCGCGAGCCTGAGAAAGGCCTGCTGGAGATTACCCCCGAAAATGTCATGGCAGCTGCGCGGAAACTCCTGGGGCGCGACAATGGCTGAACCATTGCCATCCGAATCACAACCCGCGATCACGAACTGGTCCCGCGTGGCCCGGCGCATTCGCGTGCCGCTTAGTTTTGCTTTCGCACTTGCTTATGTCTGGCTGGCGTGTCCAACGCGAACCTCGCTCTTGGCGGGCGGTTTGCTGTTGGTACCTGGTTTGGTCCTGCGCGGACTTGCCTCTGGTCATGTGCAGAAGGACAAGCGGCTTACGACCAGCGGGCCGTATGCCTACACCCGCAATCCTCTCTATCTCGGCTCGCTGATCCTGGCTGCCGGATTCGTGATCGCTGCCCGCAGTTGGTGGATCCTCGGGCTCCTCGTCCTGATGTTCGTCGTGATCTATGTTCCGGTGATCGCTGGCGAAGAGCATTACTTGCGGCAGACATTTCCGGAATACGAAGACTACGCCCGTCACGTTCCCCGCTTCGGACTGCGTCTCACGCCGTTCGGCATGCAGCGCGGCACATTCTCCTCTGAGCGCTATTGGAAACATCACGAATACAACGCGGCCGTGGGATGCGTGGTCGTGCTTGCAGTTTTGGTTGTGAAGTTGATGTTGTAGCCGTCCCGCAAGGCACTAATGCGCTTCAGATGTTCTGCTGGACGACTGCTAGGGCTTCTGTTTGAATGCCGGGATCGTCGCCGAAACCGGCCAGCCAGCGCACTTCGGGCTCACGACGGAACCAGGTCATCTGACGCTTCGCGTAGTTGCGATGCGCTTGTTGGGCCGCGTCTAGAGCCAGCCTGCGGTCGATCTCCCCGCGCAGCACTTGTAGTGCCTGCTTGTAGCCGAGCGATGTCAACGGATGCGCTTCATCGCCATATTTCTTCCTCAGCTTTTCAGTCTCTGCAATTAGTCCCTGCTCGAACATATTCGCTGCGCGCTGGTTGATGCGTGTGTAGAGTGCTTCACGCTCAGGATTAAGCCCGAGTCGCGCAATACGGAAACCACGCAAGGGCTCGCGGCCTTCTTGCCAAAGTTTCGTCATAGGCTGGCGCGAGGCCAGGCACACCTCGATGGCGCGGATCACCTTGGGCCGGTCATTCGAATGAATGCGCTCCGCAGCGGAAGCATCGAGCCGGCGCAGAATGCGATGCAGCCGTTCCGGACCGTGCTCGTCGGCGCGCCGGCGCAGCTTGTTACGCAAATCTTCCGAACGCTGCGGGCCCGCGAACAGTCCTTCGAGCAAGGCGCGCAGGTAGAGTCCAGTGCCTCCGCTGATGATGGGCAAGCGTCCCCGCTCGGCGATCTCGCACAGAACCTGCCGCGCCTGGCGCGCGTATTCACCGGCGGTGACGTGAGTGGCGGGATCAACGAAATCAAGCAGGTGATGCGTGACCTCGGCGCGCTCCGCGGCGCTTGGTTTGGCGGTGCCGATTTCAAAATCGCGATACATCGCGATCGAATCGCAGTTGACGATTTCAGCATCGAAGCGGCGGGCTATTGCCAGTGCCAGCGCAGTCTTCCCGCTTGCCGTGGGGCCTAGCACCACTACCAGCAGCGGTTCACGAGCGGGCAACGTTAGCGAATGCTCCAATTGATATACGACCAATAACGGACGACCGTCAGGATCAGCAGGAGAACCGCCATCAGAAGCAAGCCGGTGGCTTCGGCAGCATAGGCACGATGGCGATGCCGGTGCCTGTCCTCAGAAACAGGCTTGGGTGCGGGGATGACCACAGCGATATTGTATCCCCTTCACGTGCGATCCAGACCCGTATCGTGCGTTGAGATGTCCGGTACGCACAGGTGTACACTACGGGCGCAAAGTCATGCCGATGCCACCGTCCAGCAGCGAATCCAGCCTTCTGCGGTTTGGCGTCTTTGAGGTGGATCTGACAGCCGGGGAGCTGCGCAAGAACGGTGCTCGCTTGCGCTTGCAGGAGCAGCCCTTTCAGGTCCTCGCCGCTCTACTGGAAAACGCCGGACGCGTAGTCACGCGCGAAGATCTTCGGCAAAAGATCTGGCCGGCCGACACTTTCGTAGATTTCGATCACAGCCTGAATACTGCCGTGAACAAGATTCGCGAGGCGCTGGGCGATTCCGCGTCCAGCCCGCGTTTTGTCGAAACTCTGGCACGCCGCGGATACCGCTTCATTGCGCCGGTGAATGGCGTGGAAGCGCTTGCGGCGAAGTCTCCCGACGGGGCTGCCAGCGGTTCGGGGTCTGGGCTGGAAATCGCGCTCCTCCCCGGACTGCATGTTCCTGCACCGCATCGCGGAGTGGTGCGCGCCTTGTTTGCGCTGATCCAAGTCATGTATCTCGCTTTTTATGTGAACGCGCTTCACCACCTCAGCGATGTGGATCGGGTGGCTACCCGCTCTCTTCCGGAGTGGGGCGCTCGCCTGATCGTGATCGCCGTGCTGGTTACGGGTGCGACTGGAATCCCGTTGCGTTTTTATCTGCTGTCGGCGGTCGGTTTCGATTTCCGCAAACTGGGAGAAACATTCCGCCGGCTGTTTCCGGTCGTCCTCGCCATGGACCAGTTGTGGGCGATCGCTCCGTTCCTGCTTCTGCCGAAGATCGGGATTGGACTCGCCTTCGCCGCCACGGCGGCTTTGCTGTATGTGCCCTTCTCGGAGAGAACGCTGGTGCGCATGGCGTATCGAACCAACGGTAACGAACCAGAAAATAACGGGGCGAGAAATAGTTTTCCGCCCCGGTAACCCGTGCGACTCCCGCACAAACCTGGCGCTGACTCCTATGGAATGGTAGTCAGGAATAGAATCGGCGCTTTGCAACCACCATCAGCCGCGTGGAAGAAATACAGCGCAGCCGTCAGATCCCGCACGGAGCTCTCCAATCTCCTCCCGGCAAAAGATCTCAGGTAGCTCGGCACGGTGTCACCAACCGTGTTCGCCGTCTGCGCCTCGATAAGGTCTCCGCTCAAAAGTGCTGCCATCTGCTCCACGGGGAGGGTTCGGATTGCCGCCACTTTGGCGGCCCCAGAAATCTGGGGATCGGTTTTGTGGCAGTCTGCCGAGTCGCTTGGAAAATCTACATACAACTTCAAACCGAGGAATTTCACCGTGTCGCGGAAAGCGCCACGGGAGTGGGTGTGGCACGTGTCCGGTGGGGCGTCGGGTTGCTCAATCGCAAAGCGAATGGTTGGAGTATCGAGCTGGAGAAGCAGGGGGTTAAAGGTTCCTGTATCCGGAGTTCCCGACAATGAGAAACCGTTCAGACTACTGACGCTGTAACGAAAGGATACAAAGGTTACGTAGTTCTGTTCAGTCGAAGCGCCGGGAGGGTAGGTAGGTCCTACGCGACTGAGGAATCTCCTGTCGGCCACATAGGCTTCGGGCTTGGGCAGGCGAACGACATAGCGCCCCGATTTGGCATCGAGTGCGTGTTGCAGACTCTTGGCGTCGATCTTAACCTGAGCAAAGCTGGGATCGAGCGCTCCCGAAGTAGCCGGACCATGGGCGGGCACGGATAGATCATAGGTTCCCGCCGTCAACGCCGAATCATTGGAGGCCGCAACATAAAGGTCATTGTGGACTTTCGTTTTGGGCGCGAGAGCCAGGACGCTGTTGGCGTCTTTTGGATCGGCAACGATGGCCCATGGGCCTTCAAAGACGACAAAGACTTTCTCCGTGGTGACCGCCGCCGCCGCGGTTTTTGCCGAAGTGGAGTCCGCTTGTCTAGACTGTTCGCACGCGACGAGCACGATTGCGACCAGAAAGACACAGGCAATTGCAACCGGCGTGCTAGGGAAGTGGGCGTGGCTATTCATAGGGTCTGTTCTCCTGTTTCTGGGGATTTAAGAGTCCGTACTATCCAGCGCGATTCGGGCCTACAGCTAGATGAAACAACGTCGACTAAGAGACCTTAAGGCCGTCCGTAAGCGGCAAACGCCGACCAGTAGTAAGGATGCGCGGTGCGCGGGTTGGAAAGCATCTTTCGCGAGCTCAAACGGACGGCGTCAGACATGGGCTGTCCGGCGAGCGCGTTGCGGTAAAAGTCTTCCACAAACGCTCGTGCCTCGACTGAGTCTACCGCCCACCGACTCGCCACGATGTGCGGTACACCTGCGCGCAGTAGAACCTCCGTAATGCTGTTGAATCCGCTTGAGCCCCCGCTGCCTGCCGCAGTGCTGCATGCGGAAAGAACTGCCAACTGCATGCCTGGTAGCTTGACCCGCCGCAAAGCATCGGCCTCCAGCAGCAGTGGAACGTCGGTTCGCGTCTCTCCGGCCAACATCAGTCCCGCTTTAGCAGGCGTGGCGAGTGAGTGTCCGGCAAAGTGGAACACGGCTGTCCCCGGCAATTGATCCCGGACAGCGTTGAAGGTCGCTTCGCCACCCTTGAGCACCGTTGCCGAATGAAAGCCACTGGCCACGGTGTCTGCTTCCGCGGCTACATCAGGAAGAGGAATGAGTCCATCCGCCGTCGACGAGGCGGTGCTGCCTACCACCAGGGCGGGCAAACCGGCTGAGATGCCCCTGTCGCTGCGCAGGCGGGCCTGCGAATCCTGACCCAGCGAATGAACAATAGCTGTACGTTCGACCAGATAGTGATCGTGCGAATCAAGCAGGGCTTCAAAAGGTACGTGGGCGAGCCATCCTTCAGCCTCAATCACCAGAGTGCGTCCCGGCGCGATGTGTTGTTCCACCGGCTCAATAAGCGCCCAGTAAAGACTGCGAGCGTCCCGGCGCAAAGCGCTCATCTCGGACTTGGGGTCGGAGGACAAATCGTGAAACCTTGCTGCTAACTCCCGCAAATCCTCAGTCTGTTGTGGAATCCATTGTGCATTCACACCGCGGTCGTCATAGATCCAGATCGCTAAACCGTCAGGGAGTGCGGCATAGGCAAGCACCGTTTCTTTAACCAAGAGAGGAAGGCGGGACTCCAGCGGCGGCGGGTCCGGCATCGTCGCATTGGTCAGAGATCGGTGCGGGTGGAAACCGACCGCCACGCGCTGTGGCGCTCCCAAGTACCACTCATACATCTCGAGCGCATCCTGGGGACGGCCCTGAACCAACTCTGCTTCGATAAGGGCAAGGTAGGCCGGAGCTGCATCCTTGCTCCAGCTTGTGCGTTCTGCCTCGGAACTAAGGGACGCAAGATTTTGTTCTGCCAGCGCCAGCGCTGGCCGGAGCGCCTGCTCGGCTTCCACCTCACGATGGCCGCGAAGCTGTACTTCCCCTAACGTGGAATAAAACATCTGGACGAGGTAGTTGTTCGAAAGCGGGCGAACCTGGTTCTGAATTGAGGTCAGTCGCCCAATGGCGGCGTCAAAACGACCAAAGCGCGCCTCCAGTCGAGCGATCCGAATCCCTGTGTCGATGGCGTAGTTACGACTGGCTTCGGTTCGCGGGGCAAGGGCAAAGAGGCGGGCTGCTTCGGCAAACTGGAGTTCGGCAACTTCGGGCTGACGAGCTGCAGTCGCTGCGTTGGCCATCGAATTGTGTGCCCAGGCGCGCAGTAGCAAGTCTCCGCTAGAGTCAATCAACGCCGTGGCCTCGCGCCAGATTGCCATTTGAAGATTTGGCCGGTCAGCCGCCTGAGCGATTTCAGCTCCCTGCAGATAAAGGTTGTATCCACGCACGGCGGGGAACTGCCCCGACCAGAAACTTTGCAGCCCGGTACCCGTTAATTTCAAAGCACCGGATTGATCACCCGTAGAGAGCTTGTCGGCTGCAGCAAAAGAAACGGCTCGCAGATAGAGGGCGGCATACACACTTTTTCGAGCCAGTTCCGTGGCACGCCCCGTGGCTCTTTCGTCGGCGCCGATATCGCCCATCAGAAACGAGCACACACCCTTCTCAAGCTCAAGCTGAATATGCAACCAAGCGTAGGAGTACTTCCAGGATTCCGCCAGCGCAGTGTTCGCCCGCCGCCGGCAAGATTCGCTGTGCCGCGTCATCTGGGCTGCGAGAATCTGTTCGAACTCCGCCCGCAGCGAACCCGCCACGTTACCGGAGGCGCGAAACAAACGCTGGGCGCGACCACTCTGCTCATTGGCAGCATCGTACTCGCCGGCCTCGTTGGCCCGGGTCGCACGGGCGAGCGCCGCAACTGCTGGTGGAAAATCTGCTGAAAAAGACCTGCGAAGAAGGTCAGAGAGCCAGCGGTCGTTGTGTTGCTGGCTGGTCAGGTCCGCCAAAAAAAAAAGCGCCTGCTGGGCGGCTGGGTCGGCCTTGCTGGCCGGCTCCGGATAGGCTTGCGGCAACCAGGAGATCACGGCGTCGTTCAAATATTCCTCGATGCGCTGGTCCACTTCAGAGCGGAGGCTCGGGTTGGCGGCCGACATTGCCAACTGCGCTGGCGACAGCAGGGGCGTCGCCTGACTCTGGTCGTGTTTCTGCAGCGTCGCCCGTATGTTTCTAACTCGCTCGCTGGCCTCACCCGCCCACTCGGAACGCGGTTCAATCTGCAAATAGCGCTCTGCGTCATCGAGCGCCTGCCGGTAGAGATGGAGTTGCTCCCCCACAATGGCGCGATTGAACAGCGCCACCGGATCGTCGGGCTTGAGCGCCAGAACCTGGCTCAGGGCTTCGTAAGCTGCCGCGTAGTCTTTTTTCAGGAAATGGGCGGTGGCCAGATCCGTCAAGATGTCTGGGGACTTTGGCGAAAGTTGCAGCGCCCGCTGCAACGACTCTGCCGCGGCGTCGTACTTCCCGTCTAGCAGGTCGGCCCGGGCCTTGGCGTGGAGCCAGTAGGAATCGGAAGGATGAGATGCCAACTGGTCGTAAATCAGGGCCTCGGCCTTCAGCAACGGCCCCGAGCTCTCGGCGAACGATGATTCGCTCTTCCGCTTCATCCCTTCCGCCAGGGGGGCATAAAGCGCTCCTGCCATTCTCAATTCGATCGGGCGTCTTTCGCGCGAGGCTTGCGCCAGCAACTTCGCTACCTGTTCCTTTTGGTTTCGTTGGAACTCGATCCGATAACCGACGATCACAACCGCCAGCACACCCGCCATTGCCAGAGCCAACCGAAAGGTAATCCTCCACCTCAACCACCAGGACCCTGGCTCGAGGTCAGCAGCAATCGTTCCCGCGATTTGGCGAGCCAGGCGGTGGTGCCAATCTGGCTGAGCGCTTTTCAGCGCCGCAATCTGTTTTTCCTCCGAGGAGGTGGTCTCCTCGTTCAGATCCGACACCGCTTCCTTAAGCAGCGCCCCGCAGTAGTCGCAGCCGCTCACATGCTCGAAGTGCTTCTGCACCTGCTCGGGCGCCATTTCTCCGCCCGCAATTTCATACCAAACCGTCGGCTCCGGGCAATCGGCCTGGCGGATCCGCTGCCGTCCCGACCCTAAGCTTTCGAAATCACGGTCCAACTTGCGCTCCCCACATGACGATCAATTGCTCAATGCTGCAAATACGCCTCTGGGAGTCCCAAAGGCTCACAAAACTGGCGTTCACAATTTAGAACGACTCCAGGCGGCGAAACCCTTCACTTATTGGTTCCGATGTGACTCTGGATCATGTGAGTCATCCGTCTCAGTACCGTTTCCACCCCTTTGGTATTCAGCCCGATCCAAGGAATGGACGCAATCGCTTGGGCAGTCATGCCATCCCGGTGATGAAGCCAGAAGATCGCTCGATTTCTGACCAGAATCTGGCCGGTGTAAAGCTTGCCCACAATTTCGTCAATCTGCCGCAAAGTAACCAAATCGTCCATGGACAGGAGGCTTCCGCTGCAGGCTGCAGGTGTGTCCAACGAAGTCTGCTCCGAGAGCACCTCGGTTTGACTGGCGTCCCGTTTCCGAGCCAGGTGGAACTTGAAGTGATCCAGCACCATACTGGCCGCTACAACTTTGAGAAATCCATAGATAGAGTCTTGGTGCCGCGACTGGAATTCACGCAGCAGGCGGCAGCCGTCCGCACACAGCTTCAGGTAGGTTTCCTGGACGAGATCGTCGACCAAGTCGAGGGGAGTCTGCGGCCATTGCCGCCGTGCAGTGCGCCCTACAACCTTGGCGATCAGCGGTTGAAAGCGGCGAATAAATTCCGCCCATGCGGCTTCGTTGTCAGAACCGACGCACGCTTTGACCAGGTCTTCCGAGGAGAGCGCTGAGTAGCTGGCCACCAGTCACACCCTAAGTGGCCGGATTTTACAGCACTTCTGTGAAAATGTTGCAAAGATTGGTAGGAAAGCCTGCAGATTCTTACACCAGCCCGACCGGCCTAGGCCAACAGTTTAGCCGCCTCTTGGGCGTAGTAGGTCAGGATGATGCTGGCGCCAGCGCGCTGGATACATAACAACGATTCCACTATCACCCGTTCCCGGTCGATCCATTGATTGCGGGCAGCGGCTTCGATCATGGCGTATTCTCCCGACACCTGATAGGCCGCCAGGGGCAGGTCGAAGCGCTGTCGGGCTGCGGCAATCACGTCCAGATAGGGCATAGCCGGCTTGACCATGATCATGTCAGCGCCTTCTTCGATGTCCAGTTCGATTTCTCGCATTGCCTCGCGGACATTGGCCGGATCCAATTGATAGGAGCCGCGGTCCCCGAACTGCGGCGCCGAATCGGCTGCCTCCCGGAACGGACCGTAGAAGCCGGACGCGAACTTGGCGGCATAGGAAAGAATGGGGGTATTGAGGTAGCCCGCCTGGTCCAGCGCTTTGCGGATCGCTCCTACCCGGCCGTCCATCATGTCGGAAGGGGCGATGATGTCCACGCCTGCCCGTGCCAGCGAAACCGCCGTGCGCGCCAACAGCTCGAGGCTCGCGTCATTGACGATCTCATACTCAGCAGACAATGGCGGCGCAGCCGCCGCTGCCCCCAACGATTGCGTCCCGGATTTCACGATTCCGCAATGTCCATGCGAAGTGTATTCGCATAGACAGACATCGCCGATGACCAGCAGATCCCGCACTTCGCTCTTGATGGCTCGTGTGGCACGTTGCACAATCCCGTCGTCCGCCCATGCCCCAGTGGCTGCTTCGTCCTTTTTTTCGGGGAGCCCGAAAAGGATTACGGCGGGAACGCCGAGCGCGTACGTTTGTCGCGCTTCTTTCACTGCTTCATCAATGGAAAGGTTGCAAACTCCGGGCATGGAACGCACTTCCTTGCGGACTCCCGAACCCGCGCAAACAAACATGGGATAGACCAGAGACTCGGGAGTAAGCCGGGTTTCACGAACCAGGGAGCGCAAGGCTTTTGTCGACCTTAGACGGCGCATGCGCGTGTCAGGGAAGGCCATGGGCCGATTCTAGCAGCCAACGCGGGGAGCAGGATAATCCCTTCACCTAAACGCCACGAAACAGGCTCCCAGCCACCACTGGTTACCAGAGTAACCTGCTGCCGACGCGTGGTGACCTCAACATAACGACCAGAAGATCATATGATGCATGAGGATGCCTCTGCGTCCAATCTCGGCGGTCGCGTGCGCAATGGCACTGGTGCTGGGCTTTGCTTTGGCGCCCTTCGTGTTTCCGAACCTGTTCTTCCGGATCGCGATGGGGGACTTGATTCCGCTACTTGTCTCCACGGGCACACTCGTTCTCGCTACCAGAAATGCTCTCGACAGCCGCGGCCACACCAGGCTCTTCTGGGGTCTGATGTCGGCGGGCTTAGCCATGTGGTGGTTCAATCAGGCAGGCTGGGCGTGGTTTGAGGTGGTTCTCCGCCAGCCGGTGCCTGACCCCTTCTACGGAGACATCATCCTTTTCTTGCACGCCGTCCCCTTCATGGCAGCCGTGACCATTCGCCCACAAAAGGCAGATGAGCGCGAAGGCGTGCTATCCAGTACCTTAAACGTCGTCATTCTGCTGGTGTGGGGGATAGTCGTCTATGCCTTCGCGGTCTTCCCGGACGAATACCTAGTCAGGAATATCGCCGTGTATAGCCTGCGCTGGGACATCCTGTATCTGGCCGAGGCGCTGATTGTGATTGCGGTTTCCGGATGGTCCTTCCTCACCAGTTCTGGCGCCTGGCGCACGCTGTATCGCAACATTTTGCTCGCCAGCATTGTTTATGCGATCTCCTCGGAAGCTATCAATGCTGCCATCGCCCGCGGCACTTACGTGAGCGGCGGACTCTACGACGTTCCCTTTCTCATCGCGCTGCTCGGTTTCTTTTGGGTCGCGCTCAGTGGACGCCGCTGTTTGCGCGAAACGCAATCGACGCCTTCGGTCACACGTGCGCCTGGGACATTTGCTCCACTACTCGCTAAGGTGGCGCTGCTTTCGCTGCCCCTGATGGGATACTGGGCGTTGTTTATGGGTGCAGAGCCGCGGTACTTGAGGCAGGTGCGATTCACGGTTGCCATGGGCGGAGTGGCCGTTCTCGCTTTCTTCGTTTTCCTGAAGCAACATCTGCTCGATCGCAAACTGGTGCATCTGCTCAGGCAGTCCCGCAACAGCTATGACAACCTGCAACGGCTGCAGGGAAGAGTTGTCCAGCAAGCCAAGCTGGCTTCGTTGGGAGAATTAGTCGCGATGGCGGCCAGCGAACTGGAGTATCCGCTTGCCACCATTTTGGAAAGTTCAGAACGCCTGGCCGCCAGCAGCAATCTGAGCCGCGAGCAACTTGCCACCGCACAGAAAATTGGCCAGCAGGCCCGGCGCACCCGTGACCTGGTCAACGATCTGCTCAGTTTTGCGCAGCAGACTCCGGGAGAGAAAGCTCCGTTGGAGTTAAAGCCGCTGCTGCAGCGGGCCATCCAGATGGAAGGATTCAAACTGGAAAACCGCGAAATCAGCCTCACGGTCAAGAGCGACGGCGCTTTGCCGCGCGTCCTGGGCAACTCCAACCAGCTTTTGCAGGCTTTCCTTCAGGTGGTTGAGAATGCCGTGGACGCCCTGCAAGACGCGGGCGGAGGGCGTCTCCTGGTTTCACTCCGGCACGACGGTAACGAAGTTGTGATTGAATTCGCCGACACTGGCCCCGGCTTGCGTGATCCGGAGCGTGTCTTTGATCCCTTCTATACCACCAAACCCGTCGGCAAAGGGACAGGTCTGGGCCTGAGCGCCACTTATGGCGTGGTGCAGGATCACAAGGGACAGATCACCTGCTACAACCGTCCCGAAGGCGGGGCGGCTTTTGAGATCCGGCTGCCGGCACTAAAGATAGGTGCTCCGTTGAGCGAGGCCGCCAGAGCATGAGCAGGCGATTGCAGAAGTCAGAAATTAGATTGCAGAAGTAAAACCGTTACCAGCAAGAATTGGGGCTCACTTCTGTAATCTTATTTCTGACTTCTCATTTTCTGATTTCTCTATCCTCCGCTCGCGACGATCGCATCCGCAACTCTCGCTGCCTCCACCGCGCTGCGCACGTCGTGCGTGCGGATGATATGCGCTCCTTTCAGAATCAGCGCTGTTTCGGTGGCGAGCGTCCCGTAAAGCCGCTGTTCGACAGGAGCGTCTTGGCCGTCGCGGGCGAGCGTTCGCCCGATAAACGATTTCCGTGACGTGCCCGCCACCAGCGGATATCCAACCTGTTGCAGCTCGGCAAAGTGCGCTAATAGAGGGTAGTTCTCCTCGAAGCTCTTACCGAACCCGAAGCCTGGATCGAGCGCCAGATGATCGCGCTTGATCCCTGCCAGAATCGCCGCCTCGGCCCATTGCCGCAATTCCCTCTTTATCAACAACACCGGTTCGCCGATTGGAGGCAGCGAGCGCCACTCCTCGGGGCGGCCTCGGGTGTGCATGAGCACTGCTCCCACTTTCAGTTCCGCCAGCGTCTTCGGCATCTTCGGGTCCCAGCGAAAACCACTGATGTCATTTACGACTTCGGCCCCGGCCTCGACTGCCGCACGTGCCACACTCGCCTTGTAGGTGTCCACGCTCACAATGGCGTCGGGGCGGCAGCGCTTCAGGTCCCGGATCACTGGCAGTATCCGCTTCCGTTCCTCTTCTTCGGACACCGGAGTTCGGGCGCGCGTTTCCGCAGACGCCTCCCCTGGCAGCGCCACGCCCGCTCCCGGCCGGGTCGATTCCCCACCTACATCAATGAGCGTAGCCCCCTCATCCAGCAAATGCTCGGCGTGTGCGACGGCCTTCTCCGCATCGAAGTAAAGGCCGCCGTCGGAAAACGAATCGGGCGTCACATTCACTACTCCCATGATCAGGGTGCGCCGCCCCAGTTCAATCGTTCGAGAACCTAGGTTCCAATGGAAGATGCCCCGCATGCGATCGCTATTCTAGAACGTGCCCATATTGCCAGGGTGTTACAATCTGGATAATGCCGCGCCGGCAGTCAGTTTCGCATTGCTTGGTCACTATCCTGCTGCTTACCGGGGCAGCACTAGCCGCTCCGCCCAAACCTCTGCAGGAACGCATCGCCGGCGTGCTCAGTGCACCGGACCTGTCGCGCGGTTTCTGGGGCATAGAGGTCACTTCGCTCTCCTCTGGGAAAACGCTCTACGCCTTCAACCCCGATAAACTTTTTACTCCTGCTTCGAACACCAAGCTCTTCACGACTGCGGCCGCGCTCGCGCTGATCGGTCCCGACTACAAATTCCGCACCACCGTCGAAACTGCCGGCACGCTCGACCGCTACGGCCGTCTCAATGGCGATCTGCTCCTGGTCGGGCACGGCGATCCCAACCTTTCCGGACGCGAGTTGCCCTACGACTTGCGCACGCAGCGCAACGACCATCCTATTCAGGCGCTCGAAACTCTCGCCGACGCGCTCGTGCAGAAGGGCGTGAAATATGTGGACGGTGATATCGTGGCCGATGATTCCTACTTCGCCTTCGAGCGCTACGGAGAAGGCTGGAGCCAGGATGATCTGGTCTGGGCTGATGGCGCTCCGGTCTCCGCGCTTACGATCAACGACAACGTCGTCTTCGTGAACATGCTTCCCGCCGACCGCCCGGGCGAGAAGGCTTTTGTCACCGTCACGCCGTTTGCCGACTATTACCGACTCGACAATCGCATCATTACGACTCCGGCGGGCACTGGTCGAAAGTTCTTCGTGAATCGTGAGCCCGGCTCGACCGTCCTCACGCTCTGGGGCAACATGCCGCTCGACGATCCAGGGGTGAACGAAGCGCTGGCGATTGAAGATCCCGCCGAATTTGCGGCGGCGCTTTTTCGGCAGCTCCTGGAGAAACGCGGCATCGTGGTTTATGGGCATCAGCGTACCCATCACACCGAACTGGCCACGCTATCCACCTTCAGCGTGACTGCGGTGGCGCCCTCGCGCGGCGGCAGCGACGGCCAGGCGCGTCCGCTCAAGAGCGACCAGCCGATCGTGCTTGCGAGCTACGAATCAAAACCCATTTTGGAAGATGTGCGCGTGGTCAACAAGGTCAGTCAGAACCTGCACGCGGAAATTCTGCTGCGTCTGCTGGGACGCGAGCGCGGAACCGCCGGAACCATCGAAGGCGGCCTCGAAGTGCTCCGTGGATTTCTCACGCAGGCGGGAATTTCGAACGACGAGTACATGTTTTATGACGGTTCCGGACTCTCGCGCCAGAACCTGGTCACGCCGCACGCCATCGTGCAGTTGCTGCGTTACGCTTCCATCCAACCTTGGGGCGCGGCATACAAATCCACGTTCCCGGTCTCAGGCGTGGACGGCTCGCTTTCCGATCGCTTGAACGCTCCCCGTTTGCAAAACCGCATTTTCGGCAAGACCGGGTCGCTCGGCGGAGTGAAGACGCTGTCCGGTTACGCTACGACCGACAGCGGAGAGACGGTCGTGTTTTCCATCCTCTCGAATAACTCCAACCTTCCAGCTAAGCGAATTACCGACGCGGTTGACCAGCTGGTGCAAGCGATCGTGGAAGACGCGCCAGCACGCTAGGACTTCTCGGCAAGCAAGTCACAGCGTTTGGAATTGCTGGCAGCTTTAAATCATAAAGTACTTGACAATAGTATCTCCTCGCGCTAGTTTTTCGTATGCCTGAACACCACCCTCGACGATTCCGGTCGATCTCTCTCACCCCGCGACCGATTGACGCTCACGCTGTGGACGATCTCCGGTTTATCCGCCAAACGATGGAGCGCTCGGCAGCCTTCACGGCTGTGCCCGGCTGGGGGATGGTTGCGGTGGGCGCGACTGCGTTGCCCGCGGCCTGGCTGGCCTCGCGTTACGCTTTTGACCTGCGCTGGCTGGAGATCTGGATTTCGGAAGCCGTTCTGGCTGTCAGTCTTGCGATTGTGGCCATCCAAAGCAAAGGAGCGCAACGCGGACTGCCCTGGACCAGCGGCCCGGGACGAAAAGTAGCCTTGAGCTTTCTGCCTCCGTTCGCGGCAGCGGCGCTGCTCACCATCCCGTTGTTTCGGGCAAATCTTGGATCGGCGCTGCCTGGCACGTGGATGCTGATGTATGGGGTTGGTGTGATCACGGGCGGCGCCTTCTCGGTTTCGGTCGTGCCTGTGATGGGGGTCTGCTTCATGGTGACAGGCGCTGCTGTGTTGTTGCTGCCCACATTGGGAAACTGGGCGATGGCGGCGACCTTCGGCGGGCTGCACATCCTGTTCGGAATATGGATAGCGAGGAGATACGGTGGCTAGAGGTCCTGTCATACGGGCTGATCAGCGCGAGCAATCGACAAAGCCGGCCGGCAAGGGCCGCGAGCGGCGTGTGCCCGGCGAGATTCCACAACTGGACCGGCTGATTCACGAACGCATTCGTCTCGGGATCATCAGCGCGTTGGCGGTGAACGACTCGCTCAGCTTCAATGACCTTAAGCGACTGCTCCGCACCACCGACGGCAACCTTAGCGTGCACGCGCGCAAGCTGGAAGAAGGCGGATATCTCGTCTGTCGTAAGTTTTTCGAAGGACGCATCCCGCGCACCGAGTACCGTCTGACCGCTGCCGGACGCCGCAGTCTCGATCAGTATCTGCGCGACATGGAAGAGGTGATTCGCCAGGCGCGGGCATAATTTTTTGCTCTGGAGCTTTGCTACACAAAGTACATTTACGCAGGGAGTCAAACCATGAGTATCGTTTCGTCGCTCAAGCCTAACATTTCTGCTGCAGTTGGGGCGATCCTTCTAGCGGTGCCGAGCTACTTTATCGGGGCGTCAGTTCTTAGGCAGAATGCGCCGGGGCTGTCATTTCTGGGCAGCCCGATAGTTTTGCTCGGCGCCCTGTCCTTGGCATTCGCTCTAAACGCCTTGTCGATCCTGTCAGTAACCCTGCGCCGCGAGACCACACCGCCGGTCTTGAGCGTTTCGCTCTCTCTCCGTTTGTCGAATCTGGCCGTCGTTGGCATCGCGTTGCTGCTGTTGAGCACGCTGCTGGGCTATGCATTTCTTGAAAATTTCCAGCCGCGTCCGGTCGGCTAGCTTCCGTCGCACGTGTCCGTTGCGAAATCGCATGAGGGAGTAGTCCGATGTGCCATCCGCCTATCTTCCGCAACATTTCCTGCGCCCGCTGCCGTTCTCGGATTTCTGACGGCCATCGCGGGCCTCGGGTTGAGCGCACTTACCGCTTTGACACTGCTCTTTGTCGGCAAGGCCCAATGGGCCCGCCGGCTGGGCGCCCCCGTCGGCGCTGGCGCGTTCGTTTATTTCGCTCTGCTCGTGGGATTCGCGCTCGGCAGCCGGGAGGTTACGATCGCCCCCGGCCAAGAGAAATACTTCTGCGAGATCGACTGCCACCTCGCCTATTCCGTGCGCGCAAATCGTGAAGATTTGCAGAGCGGACAGCGGCAATTGCACGTGACGTTGCGCACGCGCTTCGATGAGACCACCATCTCGCAGCGGCGGCCGAAAGATGCACCGCTGACGCCCAATCCGCGCCAAGTGCTACTGATCGACAGCCAAGGACGGAGCTTCACTCCGGCTGGAACGACGGGAACTCCACTCACGCGCAGCCTGATGCCAGGGGAGGCTTACGAAACCGAGCTTACGTTTCATCTCCCCGCCGACGCCGCCCAGTTGCGGCTACTCATCACGAGCCCAGGATGGGAAGAACATCTTTTGATCGGAGACGAAAACAGCCTGGGCCACAAGAAAACATATCTGGCAGTTCCAGCAGCCGAGGTCCTGAGTCACAAGGACCTTTAGGACAGAATCCCCATCCTCTTCCCCACACGTCCGAGCACCTCGAGAGCCCGCGTAAGTTCGTCCTTGGTGTGCGTGGCGGTCATGATCGTCCGCACTCGCGCTTTGCCTTCCGGCACCGTGGGAAACGCGATCCCGGTGCCGAGCACACCTTCCTTGAACAACTCGCGGGAGAATTCCATCGTCAACCGGCCGTCGCCGATGATGATGGGAGTGATCGGCGTCTCGCTGGCAGGAGTGGTCTTGCCTCCGATATTGAACCCGAGCAGCCCGAGTTCCTTCTTCCAGAAATGCGTGTTCGCCCAAAGCTGCTCCATCAGTTGCGGCTCTTCTTCCAGAACATCGAAGGCTGCGATGCAGGTTGCTGCCACCGACGGCGGATGGGATGTTGAAAACAGAAACGGCCGCGCGCGGTGATATAGGAAGTCAATGAAGTCGCGCGTGCCGCAAACGTATCCGCCGAGCGCGCCGATCGCTTTTGAAAGAGTTCCCACCTGGATATCCACGCGGCCGTGCATGGCAAAGTGGTCGATGGTGCCGCGCCCGTTGCGGCCGAGGACGCCGGAGGAGTGCGCATCGTCCACCATCATGATGGCGCCGTACTTTTCCGCCGCCTCGCACAGACCGGGCAGCGGGCCGATGTCGCCGTCCATGGAGAAGACGCCGTCGGTGATCAGCAGCTTCTTGCCGGGCTGGTCTTTCACGCTGGCGAGTTGTTCTTCAGCGTGGGCGACGTCTTTGTGTCGGAAGACTAGAATCTTCGCGCGCGACAGCCGGCAGCCGTCAATGATCGAAGCGTGGTTCAGTTCGTCGGAAATGATGAAGTCTTCCTTACCGAGAATCGCAGACACCGTGCCCGCATTCGCCGTGAAGCCGGATTGGAAGACCACGCAGGCCTCAACGTTTTTGAAGCGCGCGATCTTCTCTTCCAGCTCCATGTGGATCTTCATGGTGCCCGCGATCGTTCGCACCGCGCCTGACCCGACGCCGTATTTGCGTGTAGCTTCGAGCGCCGCCTCGCGCAGTTTGGGATGCGTTGTCAGCCCGAGGTAATTATTCGACGCCAGATTGATGACTCGCTTGCCATCGAAGGTGCACTCCGGCGCCTGCTCGTCTTCGAGAACGCGCAGATTGAAGTGCGTGCCCTTGGCTTTGAGGTCGTCGAGCTGATCAGTCAGGAATGAGAGTGGATTGGTGCGGGTGGCAGTGGGCATGATCTTCCTCGGAGTCGGCTTCGAAAAGTTCCAGCGCGCAGACGCGACGTAGATCGGTGCGCACTTGGAACGTATCAGTCTAATACTGGCACCAACACGATTGGAAATTCCCGATTCCAACTCGAGAGGCGCGAACCAGCTCTACGATGATTTCTTCGCCTGCCCCAGCGCCGCGATTTTTGCGTTCGTTGCGCGCAGGTAATCGGCTGGCGCGATCAAAATCTGCAAGCCGCGAACACCGGCGGAAATCGAAATCATTTCAAACAGCTCAATCGTTTGGTCCGCGTACACCGGGAAATCGCGTTTGGCGGCGAGCGCCGTCACGCCGCCGCGAACGTAGCCGGTAAGCGCCTGCAACTCTTTCACCGGCACGAGTTGGACTTTCCTTTCCCCGGCGACGTTCGCCAGTGCTTTCAGGTCCAGTTCCTGATCCCCGGGGATTACCGCCATCGAGATTCCGTTGCGGTCGCCGCGCGCTACCAGTGTCTTGACGACCTGCTCGGCCGGCAGTCCAATCTTGGCCGCGACCGTTTCTGCCGCCAGGTCGTTGGGATCAACCTCGTACTCCCGCAACTCGTAACGGATGCCTAACTGGTCGAGCAGCCGCGCCGCGTTGGTCTTCTGGGCCACGGGCTCGATTGTAAGCGGGCCTCAGTGGTGAAATGGCGGGAAACCCCCAGGCCAATGCCTAACAACCTGCGGAAAATCGGAGTGCCGCCTCTCCACCCCTGAAGGGGACCGTCCAAAACATGCGACTTTCGGCATCGCTGAAGCGAAGCTCTGATACGAAGCCAAGGCACTTCGCTAAAGCTCTTCTCTAAAGCTCTCCTCCGAGGCTCTCCCCCAATGCTCTTTCCCACGGCCCGTCCTCAAGCTCTCAAGGCTGAAGCTCGGTGTATAGTGTTCCAGCATTCTCTGAATGGAGGTCCCTGTGCGTCTTCTGCTCAATTGGGTGCTGAGCGCCCTGGCTGTCTGGATCGTTGCTCACGTCGTCCCCGGCATCAGAGTGAACGGCCCGATGGCGGCCCTGATTGCCGCCCTCGCCATCGGTTTCATCAACGCCACCATCGGACTGGTACTCAAAATCCTCACCTTCCCGCTGACGCTTCTCACACTGGGCCTATTCTGGTTTGTCATCAACGCCCTCATGCTGAAGCTGGCTGCGGCGCTGGTGCCTGGGTTTGAGGTGCACGGTTTCCTCGCCGCTTTTCTGGGTGCGATCGTCCTCAGCCTGGTCAGTTCGCTGTTGCATTGGCTGCTAATGCCCCGCCGGAACCGGGAATAGACAGTTCACAAACGCAAAATCCTTCGTGCCAAAGGCGCGAAACAACATCTAAGAGGTGGAGTGGCCGTCTCACATCGCAGTAAAAACAGAATGGAATATCAGAAGATGAAGAGAACAGTTTCGTTGGCAGCGATTATCACGCTGACGGCAGTCAGCTTTGCCTTTGGCGGTAGCGACCCGTCTCCGAGTCCTGATGCATGGCAGCGTGACCTGCTGGCCTGGCGGGACAAGCGGGCTGCTAACCTGCAGACTCCGGAAGGCTGGCTCTCCTTGATCGGCCTGGAGTGGCTGAAAGAGGGAGACAACAGCGTTGGATCCGCAAGCGATAACCGCATCCAGATCGCAAAAGCCTCAGCCCACGTCGGTGTTGTGCGTCTTGAAAAGGGTGGTGCGCTGCGCCTGCTCGCCCCGTCGGGCGGGTTCCCGAAGGAACTGCTGCTTGACGGTCATCCCGCACAGGAGCAGGCCTTGCTGTCGGACGATAGTCCCAATCGTTCAAAACTTTCCCTGGGCGGGCTGACTATCATCGTGATTCATCGTGATGAGCGATATGGCCTTCGGATCAAGGACGCGCAGGCGCCCACGCGAGTCGGCTTTCACGGTCTACGCTGGTATCCGCCGAATGCCGCGTACCGCGTGCACGCGAAGTGGATCCCGTACAACCCTCCCAAGATGCTGGATATCCCGACGATTCTCGGGACGGTGAGCAAGCTTCTGGCGCCCGGGGTTGCCGAGTTTACGCTCGATGGACAGGTTTTTCGTCTTGAGCCGGTGCTCGAAGATCCGAAGGACACGGAGCTTTTCTTCATTCTGCGTGACACGACCAGCAAGACCACGACCTACGGGGCCGGGCGCTTCCTCTATACCGAACTGCCTGACCACGGCCTGTCGCAGCCGGGTGAAGTCTGGCTTGATTTCAATCAACTGGAGAATCCGCCCTGCGCATTTACTCCCTATGCGACCTGTCCGCTGCCCCCGACACAAAACCGCTTGACCGTCGCTATTCCGGCCGGGGAACAGCGCTACCATGATTAGCAGATGAACTGAACGAGGCTTCTAAGCTACATTGGTTCGAATCGGTTTTCGGAGTGCCTTTTCATGAGATGGGTTCTGGTCGCGTTGTGTGTGACGGGCATCGCTGCTGCCTCGCTCGCGTTGCGCGAGCATTATCGCGAAGACGCTTCTCCGTGCAGCATCAACGAGCGCTGGGACTGCGGGATCGTGAACCACAGTCCGTATGCCGTGTTCCTGGGCGTCCCCGTGGCGGTGATCGGAATCGTGGGATATCTGTTGCTCGGTGTGCTCGCCTTTAAGAGAGCTTATCGGCTAATGCTGCTGGCGACGCTGCCGGGATTGGCTTTTTCCCTGTACCTGGCGCACATCGAAGCCAGCGTGCTGGGCGTGTGGTGCATTTACTGCGCGATCTCGCTAGGCGTTATTTCTCTGCTGACACTGCTGGCTTTGGCCACGGTGGTGGCGTGCTCGATGGGCCGATCAAAGCGAGTGCTCGAGACCTAGCGTTTTGACGCTTGGCGGCCTCAGGACTCACCTACTTGCTCGCTCCCACGTAGGTGCCTGTCAGAGCGTTTACGATACCGGTTCCCGCCGCCGACTCCTTGTCCTTTCCGTACATCACGTACCAGTACAGGGCGCGCTGTTTCGGGTTCCAGAGAACAAAGTAGGTCACCACCTGGTCTGGATTCTTCTTGATCAAAGCAGCGCCGCCGTGGTCCTGAGCCACGGAGTAGGCCTTATCCGAATCCACCTTGAGAAACAGCGGCTGGAATCCGAGCGCAGGTACGTCGGGGCTGTAAGCCTGCTCGATATCGGCCGAAGGCCCATACGGGGGCGACTCCTTCAGGCGGCTTCCCGAGCAGAAGAAGTACTTGAGCTTGCCCCGGCTCGGCGAAATGAACCCCGCCTTCCAGACGGTGGCTTTACCGTCCTGGCCGTTGGCCTCGCTGTTGACTTGCGACTCCAGGCGCACAGGAATCACATCGGAAGCCCATTTCCGCGCCAAGCCATTCACGCAGCCGAATGCCTGCAGGCCGGTATACAGTGCAGGCGGTTTACTTTGCGTGGGAGTCGCGGCCGTGCTGGCCGGCTGTCCAGCTTCCCCGGGTTTAGGAGTAGATTCGCAACCTGTCAGCAGGTGCAAGGAAACCAAAATCAATGCAAGCACTGGAATAGGAAGCGGTTTCATACGACCTCCTGAACCGAGCACAAATCGTTTTACCGAAGGGAATCAGAGAAATTGTAGAACTCGGCTCCTGCGAGAGCAACCGGTCGCCGAGGCGGGCTACCCTTTTCGTGCGACACCTTCACGCAGCGCCGCAAACACGCGCCGTACCTGTTCTTCGGTCGCGTCAAGCGATCCGGAATTGTCGATCACGAAATCCGCCGCTTTGATCTTCTCTTCGTCGGGGATTTGTGCTGCCATGCGGCGCGTCACCTCCGTGCGCGCGGCTTCTTCCGAAATGCCAAGACGCGCAGCGAAGCGCTGCGCCCGCTGCTCGGGAAGGCATGTCACGACAACGAGGCGGTCAAAGCGCTCTGCCACGCCGGCTTCCAGGATCAGTGCCGCTTCCACCATCGCGATAGCATGCGGATCGCGGCGGCCGACCTCATCCATCCACTCGTCCTCCCGCTTCACGACGGCAGGGTGCACAATGGCATTGAGTTCCTCGACCCGTGGAGGAGCCGTCTCTCCCGGCGTCCCAAACGCAACCGATGCCAGGCGAGGCCGGTTGATGCTCCCATCGGGATGGAGGATTTCGTGGCCGAAGCAGCGCACCACTTCTTCATAGACCGCTTGTCCGGGCTGCATCAGATCGTGCGCGATGCTGTCGGCCCGGATCAGGCGCGCGCCCAGCCTGGCGAACATCTCGCCCACGACTGATTTGCCGCTCGCAATTCCGCCGGTAAGACCAACTCTTAGCAATGGAATTTCTCGATCGATTGCAGAAGCCAGATTGCAGAAGTAAACCGCAGCCCTCAGCCTGGAGGGTTGGCATCAAGAAATCTTCACTTCTGCAATCTGGCTTCTTACTTCTGCCTTCCCTCGCATCCTTGCGGCCTTCACGGTGTTAGCCATCAGCATGGCGATAGTCAGCGGTCCAACACCTCCCGGCACCGGAGTGATCGCGCCGGCTACTTCCGCTACCTCGGGGTGGACATCCCCGACCAAAGCCGAGCCCTTGGTGAGGAATGTCTCCTCGCGCTTCTTGTTTCCGGCGAAAAGACGATCAAACTCGGCGCGGTCGCTGACCTGATTCATGCCGACGTCAATCACGGTTGCGCCGGGCTTCACGTAATCCCGGGTAATCATGCCGGCGCGTCCAATCGCCGCCACCAGGATGTCCGCCCTCCGACACACTCCCGGCAGATCACGTGTCTTCGAGTGGCACACCGTCACGGTCGCATTCCCGTTCAGCAGCAGCATAGCCACCGGTTTGCCTACGATGTCGCTGCGCCCCACTACTACTGCTTCTTGTCCCACTACGGGAATGCCACTCCGTTTGAGGATTTCCATCACTCCCGCCGGTGTACATGGCACCAAGCCCGGGCGCTGCGTCGAAAGGAAGCCGACATTCATGGGATGGAATCCGTCCACGTCCTTCGCGGGATTGACCGCGAGCAGAACTTTTTTCGCGTCCACCTGTGGAGGCAAAGGCAATTGCACCAGGATGCCGTCAATTTCCTCCCGCCGGTTTAGGTCCCCGACGAGTTCCAGTAGTTCCGCGGTAGTCACGCTTTCGGAAGGCGTGTGCTTCTCGCTGTAAATTCCGACTTCCTCGCAACTCTTCACTTTGCCGCGAACGTAGACCTCTGATGCCGGATTGTGCCCGACCAGCACCACCGCCAGCCCCGGCCGGACGCCCGACACCGCCAGCGCCTTCACCTCCGCGGCCACTTCCGCGCGGATTTCCGACGCCATCTTGCTGCCGTCTAGAATTCTCGCTGCCATTTCACCTCGTGCTCTGTTCATCAATGCGAAGCGATTCTATCGCAAGTGCCGCCGCTGCTCCTGCGGTCTTGGGTCGATCCGCGTTAGAATGGTTTGTCATGATTCCGCAGGATCTGCTCGACATCCTGGTGTGTCCGGCCTGTAAGAAGCCGCTCGTCTTGAAAGAAAATCCGCCGAGTCTGAAGTGCGGAGAATGCCGGCGCGTGTATCCGATACAAGACGGCATCCCTATTTTGCTGATCGACGCGGCTTCGATCGACGCCGCCTGAACGGATCGCCAAATCCAGGCCCGCGTCCGTCTGAAACGACACAGAGTGTCATTTCGGGGATTCGTGGCATCGCCCTTGGCGTCACCGGCATTCGGGTTACTTCCCTCTAAATCGCTGCATTTCCTCGGCTTGGGGGAACCGGACAAGTTCAGAACCCGTACTTTCCCACAGATCGGAATTCCGGCAATTCGATTGCATGCAACAAAGTGGGTTGCCGATGAGTCTAATAGACCAAAGCGGTAAACGGTCGGAGGTGATGACGGCCATGAGAGACAGATTTACGGTGATGGAACTGGCTGCCCTGCGGAACGATCTTCTGCAGGGCGGCATGATTGATTCCCGCGATGCTGCGGAACTCCTGCAGGTTTTCCTGATGGGCCGCGGTTACGGCGTCTCGCAACAGGCCGCTTTGGACGCCGCTGGCCGGGTCGAGATCTCAGGCTGCTCCCTGCCGGTGCTGCAGCGCGAACTCGAGAGCCTCGCACTGGTGATGTGAGGTTTTCGCGAACTTAACAATACGAGGTTAATGGGAAAACTGATCCAGCAATGGGCAATTCCCATGTGAAAGGCCGGGCGAACCAGCCCGGCTTTCCTTTTTTCGCCTCTTTCACCGCGACCAGAACCTCTCGATTTGACGGCCTTGTCTCTGTGCTAAATTGCTCCCCTGGGTTCCAATCCAAAACTTCCAGAGAGGCCAATCCCCATGAGGAACAAGCTCTACGCTGTTTTTGCCGCCGCCGCACTCGCTTGTACGATCAGTTTACCAGCCGCCGCTCAGCCGCTAGATACCGCGAAACTCAAGCGGGTCCAGATGGCAGAAAAGAAAGAGCATCATCCTGAGATCGCAGCCGCTATGACGCACCTGCGGGAAGCTAAACAGAATCTCGAACATGCCGCGCACGACTTCGGCGGACATCGCTCGAACGCCCTCAAGCATGTAAACGAGGCCCTCGAGGAGTGCCGGCTGGCTCTCGAGTTCGACAAGAAGTAGTCCTCAGCTCCGCGATCTCTCCGGGGATGCGTTCGCGCATCCCCGTTTGGTTCGGACGCACGATCTCCGTTACTTTGGTTGCCTCACCTTCCGTCTCTACCTTCTTAGAACGTTCCTGCCCACAATGATCAGGATTGGACCGCACGAGCAAATTCGGCGTCGTATTCATCTGCCTGTTCGCGCTGCCCTTTGCCGGCTTCGGGTCATTCGCTTTTTTCATGGCGATTCGCCAGGTGCTCAACGGCACGGGCCAGCCTCAGAACTGGATGTTGCTGCTTTTCGGTTTGGTTTTCAGCGGCATCGGGTTTGGGCTGATGTTCGCCGGAATCTATGGCAGCAAGATCCTGAAGCGGCAGCAGCGGGCGGAAGCAGAGCATCCCGCTGAGCCATGGTTGTGGCGCGAGGACTGGGCTCAAGGACGCATCGTCAGCAAAACCCGTTCCAACATGATCGGAGCATGGATCTTCGCCGTGCTCTGGAACCTGGTCTCGCTGCCGATGCTGTTTCTGCTTCCGCAGCAGGCAGCGAAGAAGCCCATCGCGTACATCGGTTTGATATTTCCTGTTGCCGGAGTGTTTCTGCTGGTACGCGCTGTTCGCCAGTCCTTAGCCTACCGGGAATTCGGCAAGACCTGTTTTGAGATGGCCTCCGTACCGGGCGTGATTGGAGGTGAACTGAAAGGCGTGATTCAGGCCCGATTCCCGCATTCACCCGAGCACGGCGTCCATCTCCGGCTGACTTGTGTGAACCGGGTCACCACTGGTTCCGGCGATAATCAGTCGACGCGCGAGAACATCATCTGGCGTGGCGAATTTGACCTGTCTCCCACGCAGCTTTATCCCGGACCGGCCGGAACCACGATTCCTGTCAATTTCCGCATTCCTTGGGACGTTCAGCCGACCGAAAAACGTGGCCCGCGCGACGAGATCGTCTGGCTGCTTGAGGCGCTTGCTAGTGTTCCCGGCGTGGACTACCACGACGTTTTCGAAGTGCCGGTCTTCCGCACCCAGAAAACGCCTACTCACCCCGAACCGAATGCTGCCACCGCCGCTCCCACAGCAGTTCGGCCTGCCGCTCTGACAGTTGAGATCACCCAGAGCGCCCAAGGAGTCGAATTCTATTTCCCGGCGGCCCGTAACAAGGGCTTCGCGGTGGGAACTACTGTCTTTCTGTTGATCGTTGGTTCGGTTACATACTTTCTTGCCGGTTCGCGCGCGCCCGTGATTTTCCCCCTGGCCTTCGGATTCTTCGCGCTGCTCCTGCTCTATATCACGGTGCAGATTTGGTTCGGCACCACCCGGGTCGGCATCGGCAACGGAACTCTACTGGTGCAGGATGGACTGCTTGGCGGAGGTAAGGTGCGTCAATTCGCGTTCGCAGAACTCGCAGCCATCAGCAGCAAAATCACCAGCCAGCAGGGAGACGCCACCGGCACACCGTACTATGACATCGAACTCAACTTGCGCAGCGGCAGAAAAGTTACTCTCGGCCGGACTCTCCGCAACAAGCAGGAAGTGGACTGGCTGATCGCAGAGATGCAGCGTCTGACCGGCCTGCAGCCGAAAGCCGCGGCCGCTGGTGTTCCCTCGTAACCCGAGATGTTGCGCCGCCTTCTGGCCGTTTCAGCCGCAAAGTGCGTGACCACCGGCAAGTCCCTGCTACAAACTCTCGACTTGCCGCTGCAACTCCCGCGCAATCTCTTCCGGATCGCTCTCCGGGGCGAACTCAATCGGCTTCCCGATCCGCACCTGAATCTTTCCCGGCGCCGCAAACTTTTTCCCGGCCAGCTTGAGTTCGAACAGCCCATCTATCCGCATCGGCACCACCGGGATCCGCAGATTGTTCACAAGCAAGCCAATTCCAGAACGGAATGGCTGAAGGGTCCCGTCTTCGGTGTGACGACCTTCCGGGAATACGAGCACGCTGGTGCCGCGATCCACCGTCTCTCCTGCATAGGCGAAGCTCTTGCGGAAGCCGGCCTGCCGCGGCAGCGGAAACAGGTTTAACAACGCGACACCGAGCGTCCATTGCGCGCGGTCGTAGACGCGACCAAGCCATGAGCGATCGGGCGCAGGCGAGCGCAAGGCCTCGAGTGCTTCTCCACCCGTGGCAGTCGCGAGCCGGTGGCGGATTCCAGCGGGAAGCACGGTCTGAATGAAACCCACATCCACATCGCCAACATGGTTCGAAATCACCAGCACTGGCCCGCGTACTCCGCGCAGATTCTCCTGTCCTATGACGCGCGGCCAGCCCAGCAGAAAGACCGCCGGACGCACCAGCAGATAGTGTGCCGCCAGTCGCACCCACGTCGCAGGCCAGCGCAATGCCCACCGCGGATAGTGAAGCTCGCGCCGCTCCGCGCGCTCTCCCTGCAACAGCCGTTCCAAGTCGCCGACGGTCGCGGCGCTCGCAAATTTCGTCTCGCTCAGATCTACCTGGTACCGGTCTTCGAGAGCCCCCAGCAGTTCCACCCGCTCCAGAGAACTCAGCCCCAATTCGCCCTCGAGGTCGGCATCCGCCATGAGCTTCTGCGGAGAACGGCCAGTCACGCGTGCCAGCAATTCCGAGAGCGCGCTCGCGGAGCCTGTTACTGGCTGCCCGCTCAGATTCGCCTCGATCGCATCGCGGATCACATTCCGTCGCGGTTTCCCGGTCGAAGTTCTGGGAAAATCTTCCTCCTGCCACACGAACCAGCACCGCATGTGCTGATACTCGGCCAGCGTCTCATTGGCGCGCGTCACTATCGCTTTCGCGTCCGCGCTCCGGTCGCGCGGAATCACCACTGCGCAGGGTTCGGCATTGCCGCCGCGCTCCAGACCGACGACCACGCAATCGCGGACTTCCTTTTGCAGTCGCAACGACGCTTCTAGGTCCTCGGGATAAACATTCATTCCTGCGGGCGTGACGATCACTTCTTTCTTGCGTCCCTTGAAGAGTAGATTGTTCTCTCCGTCAAGCGCGCCCAGGTCGCCGGTGCGATACCAGCCTTCTTCGCCGGCCACCGGCTGGAGTCCACCGGTGCCCCAATATCCGCTGGCCACTCCGCCGCCGCGCACGAGGATCTCGCCGTCTTCGGCCAGCTTGACCTCACGTCCGGGCAAGACTTTGCCGATCGAGCCGCGGCTGGTTCGAAAGGGGTGGTTCAGACTGATCAGCGAAGTGGTTTCCGTCAGCCCGTATCCCTGGATTACGGCGTACCCCAGCCGATGCCAGAATTCTTCGGTTTCCCGGTCGAGCGCCGCGCCTCCGCTGATCATTGCCCAAAACTTCCATCCAAACTGACGGCGGATGTCGTGAAACGTCCACCAGCGACGCAGGAAGTGTTGGTTCGCCGCCATGGCGTAACGCCTCGCGAAATGCTCGCGCCGGCTGCTGTCTTCAAGATCGCGCTGGATCTTCTGCTTCAGCGACTCGATCATCCGGGGCACCGCGACCAGCACCGAGACCCGCTCGCGGCGGATCGTCGCCATCACTTCGGTGGGGTTCAGAGTGTTCTCGAACACGACCGTGCCACCCATGAGCGGAGGCAGAAATATTCCGAGGAACTGTCCGAATACGTGGCTGAGCGGCAGCAGGTTCAAGAATCGAATCGGATGTACCAGCCACTCGTATTTTAGATATTTCCTGATCTCGCTTTCGAGCGGGGCAATGTTCGCGAGCACGTTGGCGTGGCTGATCACGACGCCCTTTGGCTCGGCAGTCGTCCCTGAGGTAAAGACAATCTCCAGCGGATCGGAGGGCTGAATCTCGACCGGGCGTGTGCGATCCCCTGAGTGCTGGGAAATCGTTGTGGCCACGTCTGCGGGATCGATGGAAGGAATTGCGTCAAACACGGAAGCGCGCTCACGCGGGCAGAAGGCAAGTTTTGTTCTTACCTGCGCACTGATGCGGCGCGCGAAATCCGGACTGGAGCCATCGTCGACGGGAACGGCGATCACGCCGCAAAGCGCACATCCCCAGAAAGCCGCCACCCACTCCGCGCAGTTCTGCGACCACAACAGGACGGCGTCGCCCTGGGCGATCTGTCGCGCTTGCAGCTCCCGGGCGAACTGATATGCGGTCTGGGCTACCCGCCGATAGCTCCAGCGCTCGCGCCGGTATCCTCGTGGATAGACGTAGGCACACTGCTCCCCCAGGCGCGCAAAGTTGTCGAAATAGTCGAGAAGAGAGCGGCGCTCCATCGCCCAAATCGTAGCGCGTTAGGGTGTCGCTGTGCTGGCGCACAAACGGTTCATGTACTTCGGTCCGTTAAGGGTCAGCAGATTGAGAAACTCGGTCATATACGGGCACTTCGACCCGTTGCGCCGCGTGACTGTGTACCAGCTGCGGCGGAATCCGGAAGCACCCAAAGACCGGGCGACGATTCTTTTGCTCTCCAGGTGCGGCGACACAGCCCAGCGCGCCAGAAACGCAATCCCGGCACCGGCCGCAACCATCTCGACAATGGCTTCAGTGAGGGGAATCTCCATAATCCGGCCCGGCTCAACGCCGGCCGGCGCCAGCACCTTTTCGATTAGCGTGCTCTCTTCGCGTGGAGGGTAAATCAGGAGTGTTTCCCGCGCGAGATCCTGCGGCTGGATGCAGTGTCGCACGGCCAGCGGATGCTTCGGCGACATCACCACCACCAGTTCGTCTTCGCACAGCGGAGAGAGTTGCAGGCTCTTGTTTTCCGGTGGACAGCTCATGACCGCAACGTCCAGATTTCCGGCCAGCAACTCTTCGGCCGGGTGGTGCGTCGCTTGCATGTCAATACGAACTTCGACCTTCGGAAAGCGTGCGTGAAAGCTGGTTAGCAGCGGCGGGAGCCAATGATAGCAGGTATAACACTCGGTGCTCAGACGAATGACGCCATGGGTATCGCCATTCATCTCCAAGACCTGAGACTCCGCTTCTTTAAGATCTTTCAGAATCCGCCGCGCCGCTTCCAGCAGTTTCTGGCCCGCCGCCGTCAGCGCCATGCGCTTGCCCAGCCGCAGAAATAACGCAGTCCCCAGTCGGTCCTCGGCGTCCTTGAGCTGGTGACTGAGCGCGGACTGCGTAAGATGCAGCCGTTTCCCCGCAGCCGTAACACTCTGCTCCTCGGCGACAGCCGCGAGTAATTTCAAATGGCGAATTTCCAGATTCACATCCATGAGCTATGACCAGCTTTCATCGGAGCGATGAAATCAAACCACGGTTCCGCTGAAATTCGGCGGCGTCCAATCCCTAAATGCCCTAGCGCATTTGACGGCAAGAATCGGAGTGCGGACCCAAAACTTTCGCGCCATGCTTGCCGGGAATGAGAAATAGAGTCGGGAACACACTTAGGAGGTAGTATGAAGCAGCTGATTACACGCACGTTGACATCACTTGTGCTGGTTGTTGTGTGGCTGGCGGGAACGGCCTATGCGCAGGTCACGAACTGGATCATCAAAATCAACATCCCGTTTGAATTCAACATTGGAGATCAGACCTTCCCGGCGGGCCATTACTCGTTGGTCCAGCCCCTGCAGCACTTCCTGGTGCTGCGCGATGCCCGCGGGCAAACCATTGCATCGACGTTTACCAGTGGAATTGAGTCTTCCACAGCGCCAGCTACCAGCAAGCTGAAGTTTGATTCCATCGCGGGCCAGAATGTTTTGATCGAAGTATGGCGGCAGGACGATCATTCGGGTCAGAAACTGTATCCAACAGTCACCCGTAGCTCCTTCGCAAAGCATCGCTCGCCCGAGGCCCGCGAAACGGCCGAAGGAAGTCAACCGTAACCTGTCACGTTCGCAAATGGGGGAGGATTGTATGAGCACTGCAACGAACGTCACGCAGCCCGTGACTCCGCGCGGCGCGCACGTCCAGGAAGTGATTGTGGCCGCGGAGCGCGAGCTTCACCAACTCCTGCAGCAGCGGTCCGAGATGATGAAACGCATCGGCACTATCAAGCAGACTTTGATCTGTCTGGCGAAGGTCTTTGGAGAAGACGTACTCACCCCGGAAGTCCTGCGACTTTTGGGACGCAACAACACGCGTAAACAGCCGGGGTTTACGCGCGCGTGCCGGGTCGTTCTGATGGAGGCGGCAATGCCGCTGGAGGCGCGGCAGGGCATGCGGGAACTGCAACGCAGGTTCCCGGAACTGGTGGAGCGGCACAAAGATCCGCTCGCTTCGGTGACCACCGTATTCAATCGCCTGGTTGGCTACGCCGAAGTGCGTGCTTTCCACAACGGGAAGGGCCGTCGGGTTTGGGAGTGGATCGCCGAGTCCGGCAACGGAGCGGAACCAAGTCTCATCGCTCCGGTTGAGGACGTCCTGGCGCCGGTGGCAGCTTCGATCACCAAGCAGTAGAGCAGGGCCTCACTTCTACGCCTGGGCCGGGCTTCATGCGGGATGGACGGCGTTCCCCTCGCCGTCCACCCGTGTTGACTCTACCCAACGGCCACAGCTCCTCCAGCGGTCCTTTGCGGCTTGCAAGCCTTCCCGAATTCGGCCGACTTGCCCACCCACCCTGTTTCGGAGCACAATCGTCGAGCGTTTTACATGAAGTATGAGGCGAAGTTGCGTTTCTCCGGGGCGGGATGACACAGCGATTTCTAATTTGGATGGCTATATCGTTGGTGGTAGGCGTGTCGGCTTCCTGCCAGCCATCGCAGTCGGCAAGCAGCCCGGATACTGCCGCTCCGGCCCCGTCCAGCCGGATCGAAATCCGCACCCAGGTCTGGCCAGGATCTCCGCGCGACCTCAGCCAGGACGAAGCCGCCGGAGGCCATGTCCTCCGTAAGCATGTCGGCCGTACCGATGACGAACTGCGCGATCGCCTCGAACGGGAGCGGAATATCTCAGGAGCGTCTACCTATACCGATCGCGCCACCGCCGAACACGCTATCGGCTCCGCCATCGCCGAGTCGCAAGAGCGCATTGAACGCTGGCTGAGTCGCCCTGGCGGACATCCTAACCTGGTCCTCGACTATGACAGCCGCCAGCCGCTCGGACGCACCATCAATCGCGGCGACAGCCATTCCAGCCCATGCTCGCACGCGGTTGTCGTTTTGAAATATGCTGCACCCAGCTACTACGTACTGACATCCTACCCGGAGTGCCGCTCATGAACACTAAGAGCTCAAACCTGAAGCCGGAAATCACTGCCGCCAACTTCCCTGCGCTGCGTTCTTTTTTGCGCGGCTACTTTCACGAAGATGTGGCTGACGAATACGGTACGCCGGTGGACGCCGCCGATCAGTTTTGCGAGGACGCCGAAAGCGACGAACGTACAGCGGTTGCCAGCGAATGGACTCTACTCATGAGCGTGTTGCAGGGAAGGCCGCTGTCGGAGATCAATCAGGCGTTGACAGGGAAACTCGGTGGAGCGGTCCGCCTGAATGAAGAAGAAATTCAGCAAGTGTCACAGATCTTCGCGAGATGTCTGGCCGTGAAACCGTATCGCAAAGCCGCCAACGACTAGCCAGGAACTCAAACATTCGTAGAGACGCGGTGCGCGTCTCTACCGTTGACTACTCCCGGCCCACTCCGAGCGCGTCCGCCACCCGATTAATGTAGTTGAACCACGACGCGATCAGCGTGATCTGCAAGATGGCTTTGTCGTCGAAGCCCACCGCGCGCAACCGTTCGTGGTCGTCCTTCCAGATCTTGGTCGCATCTTTGGTGAGCTTCACCACATAGTCCAGCATCACGCGCTCTTGTGGCGTAATGGGCGCGGTCGCGTAGTCGCGCTCCAGCGCAGCAACCAGTTCCTTGTCCAACGTCACCCGACGCAGAAACTCTGCGTGTGACTCGATTCAATAGACGCACCGGTTGGTCACCGAGACCACCGTGGTGATCATCTCGTGATGCCGCCGCGTGAGCGGCAAATCGGGCGACATCAGCGAGCCAAATGTCGCGAACGCGTGGTAGAGCGCCTGCGGAATAAGCGAGTGTGATTCGACGATCTGCGCCCCGCCCCCTTCCGCCGGATGGACGGGGGTGGCGTATTCAATTGGATAGAGAGATCGTTGGCCCTCCGCCGCGCGTCGCAGTTCGTCGTCCGCCTCGGAAAGAGGAATCGTGCGAATCCAGGTCATAATTTCCGCTTGCCCTCCACCCGAAAAATTGCCTAAAATTTGGGCGATCACACCCTACACGTAGGTCCCGGCGGTTGCCAATAGCAGGAAAACGTTACGCTGGGCCCTGACCGATTCGCCCGCGGATCTGCGCGCGGAGGTTCGATCGATGACCTACATGATTTACAGGGTTCTGCGCAGGCTTCCCCGGCCGCTATTGCTGGGGGTGCTGATCGTCCTTTTGAGCGCAGTGGCCCGAGCCTAACGGTTTCTCCAGGTTGCCGCCCGCGGCGGTAGAATAAATCCAGCCTTGCGCTGTGGCTCGCCACGACCGAGGCGCCGCGGTTGACTGCATCCAGGAGAACTTGATGCCGCAAGACACTCTGACCATCACCGACAATCGCACTGGCCAGACCTATACACTGCCCGTCGAAAATGGAACCATCCGCGCCATGGATCTGCGCAAGATCACGACCGGCCCCGAAGATTTCGGCCTGATGACCTATGATCCCGCTTTCATGAACACCGCTTCGTGCAAGAGCTCCATCACTTACATTGACGGGGACAAGGGCATCCTGCGCTACCGCGGCTATCCCATTGAAGTTCTCGCCGAACACTGCACCTTCCTGGAAGTCGCCTATCTGATTCTTTTCGGCGAGCTGCCCACTGCCGCTCAGCTCAAAGACTGGGTTTTCGACATCACCCATCACACCATGCTCCATGAAACCACCAAGAAATTTATGGAGGGCTTCCGCTACAACGCTCATCCCATGGTGATGCTGGTCAGCACCGTGGCCGCGCTTTCAAACGTCTACCCCGATTCCAAGAAAATAGAAGACCCCGCCACCCGGCTGCTGCAAATCAAGCGCCTCATCGGCAAGACGCCCTCCATCGCAGCGATGTCCTATCGCCACCTGGGAGGATTCCCGTACGTCTATCCCGACAACGATCTGACCTACACCGAAAACTTCATGAACATGCTTTGGAAGATGGTTGAGCCGAAGTACGTCGCGAATCCCGTGATCTCGCGCGCGCTCGACATCCTCTTCATCTTACATGCTGATCACGAGCAGAACTGCAGCGCCAACGCCATGCGCGCGGTGGGCAGTTCACACACGGACCCGTATCTCGCCACGTCGGCCGCCGCCGCGGCGCTGTCCGGACCGCTCCACGGTGGTGCCAATGAAGAAGTCCTGCGCATGCTCGACGAGATCGGCGCCAAAAACAACGTCGCTGCCTACATCAAGAAGATCAAGGAAGGCAAAGGCAAGCTGATGGGCTTCGGGCATCGCGTTTACAAGAACTACGATCCGCGCGCCAAGATCATCAAGTGGGCGGCCGACCAGCTTTTCGAGATCACTGGCCGCAATGCGAAGATCGAGATTGCCATGGAACTGGAGCGCATCGCACTCGAAGACGACTATTTCGTGAGCCGCAAGCTCTATCCCAACGTGGATTTCTATTCCGGCATCATGTACGAGGCCATGGGCTTCAAGCCCGAGATGTTTACCGTGCTCTTCGCCATTCCCCGGACAGCGGGATGGCTGGCGCAATGGCAGGAAATGCTCACTGATCCGGAGCAAAAGATCGCCCGCCCGCGGCAGATCTGGATTGGCCATGATAGGCGGCCGTTTGTGCCGATTGAGCAGCGTGGAGTGGGAGTGGCGGCGCGGTAGTAGGACTACAGAAACCTGCTTTTGGGTGGAGTAGCGCTTCAGCCCTGCATTATGGCCTTTTCTTGATCTGGGCTTCAGCCCTTGAGGGGCTAGCTTTCTGAAATCTAACAAGAGCCCGCTAGCCGCCGGCAATCGCCCCCAAGATGACAAAGGTTTCTGCCGGACGCGACGGCGTCGGGCAGAGGGGCGTCCGGCGATTCGTGGGATAGATCTTCTTCGCAGGCGAAGAAGCGCAGGAAGGGGCGGCGCTGTTAGGTGTCGTGGTGGCGGATGGCGCCGCGCAACATGGGATAGCGGGTCAGCACCGAGCATCTCTGTTATTACCTGCCTGCTATGCGGCCGGACAAGGTTCAAACGATCCCCAGTCAATCCTCGCCTGGAACCTCTCGTCCGGCTGAAAGCACGTCTTGAAAGTGAAAGCGAATTGCGTGGGACCATGCTTGTCGAGGTAGTTAAGGCGCTTCTTTGCCTCGTCGATCCCTGGAATGTGGCCAACCGGGACCCACCACAGCGCGAGATAGGTGCTGGCGAACTTCTCAAACCACTCATGCCTCTGGCGAAGCAGTTCGATATGAACTGTGCTGTAAACGTAATGTCTCAATGCTTCGAGCGTTTCCCATACCGACATATTGAGAAGGATTCGATCGTTCTCATACGGCCTGAAGTAGGTCGCGTTCCCCTCCGACGTTTGCAGGCGCCAGACAAATCCTGGGCTGTGGTCGGCCAGCGCATTGATTTCATCCAGCCGTCCCATGAATCCCGCCATTTGAGGATCGTCGAGCGGGGCCCTTATACGTCCGATATTGACCTGCGCGAGGTGGAATCTAGTCATTTGTCCTCCTGACTACTTCGGGTAGGTTCGTCATACGCTAGTTTGCTAACTCCTACATTACAAGCGCGGTTCGGATCAGGGGTCGGCTTAAGCCGTACCGGCGCGGATCTCATTTTTGCTTCTCTGGAGGCATGGCTAATGCCGATGTTCTACTCGAAACTCATTGCAGCTACTATCCTCCTGCGATTGCTCCAATTACGATAAGTGGCTCCTTCCCCGACGCCACCGCGTCAGGCAGCGGTGCATCCGGCGATTCGTGAGATAAATCTTCGTCGCAGGCAAAGAAACGCAAGAACGGGCGGCGCTGTTGCGTGACGTGGTCGCGGATCGTGCCACGCAGCATGGGGTAGCGCGCCTCAAGCGCGTCGATGACCGATCGCAGCGTGGCCGAGCCCTCGACTTCGAGCTGCACTTCGCTGCCGACGTGCGCCAGGGTACGCAAATGTTGGGGGAGTATGACGCGGATCATATTCGACCTAGTTTCACAGAGAGGTTTTTAAGAGGTTCCCACCTCGGCGCTCAGAGGGGCTAATGCCCCCTCTATATTGGGCTCTGGGCGGCACGGCTGAAGCCGTGCCCTCCCAAACCCATTTACATTTTCGAGACCATTTGCCATGCGATTGTCATCACGGCATTCTGATCACCCCAGCGTCTGCACCTCCACACTCAGCACCCCCGGCAGATCCCGCACGATCGCATTCCAGCTATCTCCCGCATCGGCCGAGCAGTACACCTGCCCACCTGACGTCCCGAAATAGATGCCGCACTTATCAAGCGTGTCGACGGCCATCGCGTCGCGCAACACATTCACGTAGCAGTCTTTCTGCGGCAGACCTTTCGTGAGCGCCTCCCACTCGTTTCCGCCCGTGCGGCTGCGGTATACGCGCAGCTTGCCTTCGTGTACGTAGTGCTCCGAGTCGCTCTTGATGGGGACGACATAAATCGTCTCCGGCTCGTGGGCGTGAATGTCGATCACGAAGCCGAAGTCGGTCGGCAGGTTGCCGCTGACTTCTTTCCAGTTGTCGCCGGCGTCGTCCGAGCGCATCACGTCCCAGTGCTTCTGCATGAAGAGTGTGCCCGGGCGCTTGGGATTCATGGCAACGTGGTGTACGCAGTGGCCGACCTCGGCATTCGGGTCCGGGATGTATTGCGACTTGAGGCCACGGTTAATCGGCTTCCAACTCGTGCCGCCATCGTCGGTGCGGAAAGCGCCAGCCGCGGAGATGGCGATCCACATCCGTTGCGGATTGCTGGGATCAAGAATAATGGTGTGCAGACACATACCACCCGCGCCTGGCTGCCACTTGGGGCCGGTGCCGTGTCCGCGCAGGCCGGGAAGTTCCTTCCAGTTCTGGCCGCCATCGGTCGAGCAGAAGATAGCAGCGTCTTCCACGCCGGCATATACCGTGTTGGGATCCGTGAGCGACGGCTCCAGATGCCAAACCCGCTTGAACTCCCACGGATGCTGCGTGCCGTCGTACCACTGATGCGTGGTGAGAGGCTTCGCGGCAGCGTCGTAAGCGAACTTGTTGCTCTCGCTCTTCGGCGGACCCGGCGCCGCTGGTTCTCCGGGTGGTGTTCCCGGCTGATGCCAGGTTTTGCCGCCATCGTCGGAGCGCTGGATGATCTGCCCAAACCATCCGCTGGTCTGCGAGGCGTAAATGCGATTTGGATCGGCGGGCGATCCCTTCAGGTGATACATCTCCCAGCCCGCAAAGTGGGGGCCGCTGACGTCCCATTTTTCGCGCTTGCCGTCTGAAGTCAGGATGAATGCGCCTTTGCGAGTACCGACTAGAACGCGGACTTTGCTCATGTTAGCTCCGTTCCTACTTTCGAATTAGTCTGTTGCCCTGCTAACGTTCCTACGCCGCCTGCTGGACGTTGACCATCCAGGGCGTGCCAAAGCGATCCACGAACATCGCGAAGCCTGGCGACCAGAATGTCGGCGCAAACGGCATGATGACTTTGCCTTTGTCGGACAACCCTTCGAAGATTTTCTTGCCCTCGGCCACGTTTTTCACGCCGATGTTCACGTGGAAGCCTTGCGGCTTCTGGAAACGCTCCGGAGGCGCGTCCATGCCCATCAATAACTGATCGCCGATCTTCATGGAAGCGTGCATGATCTTGTTCCCCCAGCCCTCAGGCATTTTTTGTCCTTCCGCGCCCGGCGCTCCTTCGTAACGAAACAAGCCTTCAATTTTGCCGCCGAGGCATTTTTCGTAGTACTTGAATGCTTCCTCGCATTGGCCGCTGAAATGAAGATGAGAATTCAACTGCATGACATTCCTCCTATGTTGGATAGACAGGTATTTGTGGCATTCAATGCGTCAGATGTCCCACCCTTCGTCGGAGAAGGGTGGGACTACACCACGGCTGTGTGCAGGTTTTACGCTGCTTTCGCCGGCTGAGTGCGCATCTGTTTCATAAACCCGCGCATGGCAGCGATGTGACCTGGCGAACGGCTTTCTATCCAGACCTCATAGCGCTGGGCAGCTTTTTCCATGTGGGCGAGGTACCCCTTATACGCCCACTTCTCCCGAGCCTGCGGGGCAACGCCCTTCGCGAGTTCCCAAACTCCGAAAAATTCACCGCTGGTCTCGAAGAACAGGTCTTCGTTGAGCAGACCGTAGTTGAGTAAGGCGCAGGCTTGCTCCCAATAGCTGAGCACCATTCCCACGAAGGCGCCGCCTTCCGTGCCGGGGGCTGCGATGCGCATGGCGTCATCGATAGTGTCCACATGGTAGTTCTTGAAGAACCAATCCCGTCCCTGACGCAGGCGGTCCTCGCGACGCAAATCATAGATCTGCAGGTGGAGTTGAGCTTGTTCGTGCGTGGGTTTTGTGTCCATGATTTTGTATCTCCTTTTCCTTTCCATTCGCTGGTTATGAAATTGAATGTCGCAGGCTTTTTCGTCCTTCGTCTCTTGTCGTTTCCTAGCGATGCCGGCAGTGTGGTGGGCGATTGTCGCCCACGGTCTGCTGGTCCTGTTATATCGACGATCGGGACAGATCAAAATCGACACACCCGACCAAAAAAATATCGCAGTCCTGTCCAGTCGTGAGATTGGGATTCTGCACTCCTCAGTTCTTTGGGAAGTTCGGATCCGCCTTCACTTCGAGAATCTGCTTCGTATGCCGGTCGCTGTGCGCACTGATAAACAGCAGCCAGTCGTAGGCGTCCAGCGGTTGTTGGAACGGATTGTCGCTGGAAGCATGGGCACGCAGGTCCGGAGTAGATTGTAGGAATTCGATGGTTTTTGCCCGGCTCTTCAAAAAATGATCGAGAGTGTCGGCGGGAGTCCAGCGGCCGGTGGGCACGAGAGGGCCTGGGGCCTGCCTTTTTTGGGTTCGATCCGGAACCGCAGTGAGAATCGTAGCGTCGATTTTCGCGGTATCGCGGTCGGCGGGACCGGCCGGGGCTTTCATGATCTTTTCGGTAACATTCTGATAAAGGAAATCTTCGGCCAGGGTGATGTGCTCCAGGGTTTCCGCCACCGACCAGCGGTCCGGGGCCGCCTTGAACTTCATCTGCACTTCCGAGAGTCCCTTGGTGGCGGTAACGACGCCATCGCGGGTTTGCTGGAGATATTGCAGCCCCTTGTCACGGTCTGCCTGTGTCAGCGCCTGACCGAACGCCGCCGTAGCTAGCAACAGCAGCGCAAATGAAAGCAGTGCAACCTTCTTCATGATAGTTCCTCCGTGATTTGAGTCGAATTCCAATAGTGATAAGGTTTCGCGAGATCGATGGCAACAGGCAGAGTACCCATATTACTTGCACAATGCAAGCGAAAATATGCTACCGTAAAAACATGCTGAAGGAGGCCTCGGCTCGGCGGCGATCCGGATGCCCACTGAATGCTTCCGTGGAGATGCTGGGCGATCGCTGGTCGTTGCTTATTATTCGCGACATGATGCTGCGGGGCTCACGGACCTATAAAGAATTCCTGGAATCACACGAAAGAATCGCGACGAACATATTGGCAGACCGTCTGCGGAAGCTGATCGCTTATGGAATCATCACCACGGGACCAGATCCGTCGGATGGACGAAAGCGGATTTACTTGCTGACCGCGAAAGGAATCGATCTGGCGCCGGTGCTGACGGAAATGGTGCTCTGGGCGGCCAAGCACGAAGAGACGGGAAATCAGGCGCTCGTCCGGATGATGCGTGAGGACAAAGAGGGTTTTCTGGCTGGAGTGCGAAGTGGCTGGGTCAACCGCCAGGCATTCGGATCCTGACCTCCTAATTGGCATACAGCGACGGCAGATTCCTTCCGTAACCCAGACGTACACTCCCCTTTGGTAATCCTTGGTAACCATACGGTTCTTCCGCCCCAGCCTTACAATGAGCCTTGTCGCGACCATGTTCCGCATGGTCGCGGTGTTTCACCCGGAAATCCCCGGTGAAGTTGGGACCCGTTCGGCAACGCTCCCAGGATTCTGGGCGTTCAGCGGGAATCAAGGCTGGAGTCCGCACTTCTATGGCGTTTGGTTTCGGTTTTAATAAACAGAAGCTTCTCGGCACTGCGGAAAAGTTTGTCCAGCAGGGCAAGCTTCAGAACGCCATTTCTGAATACGAGAAGATTCTCAAGAACGATCCCAAGGACCTCACCGTCAACAACACGGTTGGAGACCTCTACGCCCGACTGGGCGACACTGCCAAAGCGATCGAATGTTTCAAGAGTGTGGGCGATGCCTATGCCGCGCAGGGTTTCACGGTTAAGGGCATCGCGATGTACAAGAAGATCACTAAGATCCATCCGAGCGTGGACGGATCGTTGAAACTGGCGGAGCTTTATACCCAGCAAGGCCTCTTCAACGACGCGCGTGCGCAGTACCTGTCGGTCGCTGAAGATTTCATGAAGAACGGCGACTACGAGCAGGCGGTACGGCTTTTCCAGAAGGTCCTGGAGATGGACCCGGAAAATGTCTCGATGCGGATTAAGCTCGCCGAGGTTTATGTCCGGCTGGGCAAAAAGACCGAGGCATGGGAGATTTTCAGCGCGGCCGCGGAATCGGCGCGGACGCGGGGATCCCTGGCTGCTTCGGAGGACATCCTGCAGCGCATGCTGGTGCTTGATCCCGGTAACAGTTATGTTTTGTTGCTGCGCGGACGGGCTGCTCTGGAAGCGGACGATCCTAAGAAAGCTATTCAGTTCCTGGAGAAGGCTGCCGACCTCGATTCTCATCCCGAGGGGCTGCGTGATCTCCTGAAGGCCTACCTCCAGACGGGAAAGCTGACGCAGGCTGTGCCGCTGGCGGACAAGCTTCTTTCAGTGCACAACGATCCGGAAGGGTTGTTCCTGCTGGCGGAAGGGTGTTCGCACGCTGGACAATACCAGCAAGCTCTGGACGTGTACACGCAGCATGCGGATCGTCTGCTGGCTACCGATTCCACCAAACTCCTGGCGAGCCTGCACACGATGATTACTCATGTGCGGGACGATGTCGGCGCGCTGGATGCGCTTCTCAAACTGCTGAACAAGGCGGGGGAGAGCACGCACGTCAGCGAAGTCACCGAGTTGCTGGCGCACGCTTCGGTCAAGGCGGGAGACTTCGTCCGCGCACGCGATCTGTATAAGATGCTATCCACGCTCGAGCCTCAGAACCAGCTGCACATGCAGAATTACCAGCAAGTTCTGACCCACATCGAAGAATCGTCACCGGCCCGGCTGATTACCGCTGAAGAGGGTGCGGTGATTGTGGAAGAGCTGGAAGCTACTGCACCGGTGATCGATCAGTCTTACCCGGACGATGTGGCGATCGCGGTCCGCTCCGCTATCACGGATGCTGACCTGTTCCTCTCTTACAATCTGCCCGACAAAGCGGTCGTGCCCTTGCTGGGAGCTCTGCCGCAGGCGCCGCGGGATGTCCGTTTGAACCAGCGGCTGGCAGCGCTGCATACTCGCTATTTGCGTTTCACGGAAGCGGCTGTCTGTTGCCGCACGCTCGAAACTGCGTACCATGAGGCGGGATTTCCGGACGAGGCTGTCCGCTACGGAGAGTTGGCTGGACGCTATGAGGAACGAGCGGCAGCTGCGCCTGCGGCCAAGCCCATCCCGGCATCGGCGGCGGCGGCCAGCGCTGCTGCCGGGGCTAGTGCATCCGGGTCTCCATGGCCGGTTGCGTCGCCCGCGTCCGAGTATGGTTTTGCGCCCGAGCCGGCGGCCATCGCGCAACCGGAATTTTCCATGCAGGAAGACACGGGCGCGCCCCAGGGTGCTGTCGATCTATCTTCCGAGTGGGCTCACGCGCAATCAGATGTGTCATCGGTTTCCGAGGTTTCCGACCAGCCATCGGTCGAGGAGCCAGCGCCGGTGGTCGATGCGGTAGACCGCGCTTCTGAGATTGCGGAGGTGGTCGAAGAAATTCGCTTCTACCTGGAGCATTTCATGCGGGACCAAGCCAACGCGGCGTTGGTCCGGCTCAAATCCCTGACCAACGATCGCAGCATCATCGATGCGGTCCGGCTCCAGATCGAGGCGGCTGGCAGTAAAGCAGCTGCTGAGGCGGAGCCTGAAGTTGCTGAAATCGCCGAGGTCTCCGCGGGCGAGTCGAATGAATTCGAAGTTGAAGTGGAGTCGGAGTCCGCTTCCGAACCTGCGATCGCGCAGGAACAGCTGCAAGGTTTCAACCACGCGGCTCCTGTCCACCCGGAACACGTTGCCAAAGGGGCGTCTGCCGAGCCCGAGGCCGTTGAGACCAACGATTTGTCGGCATTTGTCTCCGATCTGGAAAAATCGCTTGGCGACAGCTTTCCCGAGGTTGAAGAGGAAGCGCCGGCCGCGCCTGCTCCGTCCCAGGCGATACCGGCATGGCCACAAACCGCTCCGGCGCGGCCCAAAGCGGCTCCAGCGCCGCCCGCGGTGTCCGCGCCCCCACGGCGCATGCCAGAGCCCGTACCGCAGCCGGTGGCGCATGCCGAAATTCCGGCCGCTCCGCCCGCCAAGCCGGCTGTAGCAGCCTCTGCAAGCGCAGCGGCGGGTGCAGGTCCGGCGCTTAGCTATGCTCAGACTCCGGTCCGTCCGCTGGGAGCGGGCGCCCAGGCGATGCATCCGCAGGACAGCGTGGATTTGTCCCAGATGTTTGGCGAGCTTAAGCATGAACTCGAAGAGGGCGCCACCACCACAGCAGAAGAAGATCCCGAGACGCATTACAACCTCGGCGTTGCGTTCCGCGAAATGGGCCTGCTCGACGAAGCGATCGCCGAACTGCAAAAAGTTTGCAACGCAATCGAGCACGGCCACCAGTTTCCGCAAATTGTTCAGACCTACACCTGGCTCGCCCAGTGCTTTATCGACAAAGGAGTTCCCGACGCGGCCATTCGCTGGTTTGAAAAGGCGCTCACCATCCCTGGACTTGACCAGGAAGCGCGCCTCGCCATTCACTACGAACTGGGCGCGGCCTGCGAAAACGCAAAGGACAAAGCCGCTGCCCTGCGCCATTTCACCGCCGTGTATGGCGGTAATATCGATTACCGCGACGTCGCCGAGCGCATTCAGGCCCTGAAGTCGTAGAATGCACCAGTGGGGCGCAAACTTGCTCTGGGGATGCCCTCGGGTCTCTCACCCACATCAAAACAACGCACGCAATGATTTCCGACCCCAATTTGCCCCTGGCACGCAGTTCGACTGGCCTGCCGGAAGTCCAGCCGCCGCTCCGCGCCCCGCAACCTCAGGCTGCTGGGGATTCAGTTCCCCGGCGGTCGCGTCCGGTCGCCCACCTCTGGCTTCGCCGGGTAGGAGTTCTACTGTTCGTTTTCCTGTGCGCCACCATTGGGGTCATGCTGATGATCCTGCCGTGGCGTCCCGAGTGGGCCGACAATCATCTGCTCCTGCCCTTTCCCACACTCCGCGCCATCTTTGCCAGCGGTTTCACGCGCGGCGTCTGCACTGGCTTGGGCGTGCTGAATGTCTGGATCGGGTTCTGGGAAGCGATTCAATATAGGGAAGATGGGTGAAGGCGTCGCTGGTCGTTAGTCGCTAGCTTTCGCGACTGCTGCAAACGACGAGCGAACGACTTTCAAAGCACGAACGACGAACGACCAGCGACCAACGACTTTTATGGACAGGAAAATACTTAAGCCCGCACCGCTCGCCTACGAAAACGAGCAGTTTCTGGATAGTCCAGACGGGCGAGTTCTGCGCATTCTCTCCGAGTACATCGAACCTCTCGCCCGCTTCCGACGCGAACAGATTCAGGATACGGTCGTTTTTTTCGGTTCCGCCCGCATTCGGAACCAGCACGACGCCAACCACAAACTGACGGAAGTGGAGGGCAATGGCAGTCGCGTTGCCGCCCTGCAACATGCCTCCGACATGAAACGCGCCCAGGCGGCTGTGGACATGGCCCGCTACTACGAAGACGCGCGTACTCTCGCCCACATGCTGACGGAGTGGTCCATACAGATCCCAGCCAAGCGCCGCCGCTTTGTCGTGACTACCGGCGGCGGTCCCGGCATCATGGAAGCCGCCAATCTGGGCGCGCAAGAGGCGGGCGGCAAAACCGTCGGACTGAATATCAATCTGCCCTTCGAACAGAATCCCAACCCTTACATCACGCCGGCGCTGAACTTCGAGTTCCACTACTTCTTCATGCGGAAGTTCTGGTTCGCGTATCTGGCCAAGGCCCTGGTGATTTTCCCCGGAGGCTTCGGGACCCTGGACGAACTGTTCGAAATCCTCACCCTGGCCCAGACCGAAAAACTGGCCAAGAAAATCTTCGTCGTCATTTACGGGAGTGAATACTGGAACAAAGTCGTCAACTTCCAGGCCATGGCCGATGCGGGAGTCATCTCGCCGCAAGATCTCGACCTGTTCAAGATGGTGGACTCACCCGAGGAAGGCTTTGAGTTCCTGAAAAACAACCTTACGAAATACCATCTCGGACCGCAGCAACCCAAGCGTCCCGGAGAAGCGGCCACGCCGGAGATCGCCAAAACGCGCCCGTAAAAGAGATGTGCTTCCAGCGCACAACCTTTCCCCTACTTTCGTTGGCTGATAGGTGGAGTGCTCTACCTGGGATTCACGAATCGCTATTTACTGGGGCAACGCTTTCCCTGTTCTACTGGATTTCTGGTATGTGCAATTGACAGGGCAGAGTCAAACTCCGAAACTCTGTTTCTGCGGCAAGTTGCAGAACAAGTCAGTTCGAGGCGGAGATGGTTCCATTTGCAGCCGTGCGGTTTATCCTCTCGAGCGCTGCCAACAACTTGACGCCACTGTACATGCGATACAGTGCCCATCCGTGGAAAGCCACCGAGAGAAAGTCTTTGAAGGCGAGGAGGATAAGTCCGTCGATGACGTAGAGGCCCATCCCTGCGAAGAAGGCCCACTTCGCTCCCTTTCGGGCGAAGCTCCAGAAGAAGACGAACACACCGGCGATCAAGCCGTTGATGATGAGGTCGAGCACGATCCCCGCGCCACCGGAACCGTGGGCCAGCGCGTCCACAATCTGCGTCAGGCCGAGACCGAAGATGAATTGAATACTGGCGCCGGTCATGGAGAGCACCGAGTTCACGAGAGAGAGTCCGGCGATCACGACGAACCAGCCGCTGCTGCCTTTCAGAGCCTGCTCTACCTGAAGTCTCTGCGCGGACCCATCGGTCTGATTTACGCTGGGCTTGCTCACACCTAGTGCGGGACTCGCCATAGCCTCTCCTTAGGCCCGTTGTTGGGACTCGCGCGACAATAGCATGGTTTTGACGGAGGCCAAGGAATCGAAAGTGAGTGAACAGCCGGTGCCGCTGGAGAGCCGTAGAATCAGGAGTTTGCATTGAGGCGATACTACGCGTCCCGGACTGTGTTTCGTGCTGAATCCATCTGGAATTGGTGAGTCGTCGCGATTCTTTTTCTCATCATTTCTTGTACAACGTTGGCTCGGGACATTTATGAATCGAGTGCCGATCTGGTTTGAGCGGAAATTCGAGTTCACGTTTCCAGTGGAACTGCATCCGAACCTGTGTGCGCGTTTACGCGGAACTCCGGCGCGGTTGGAAGAAGTTGTGGGTCGCTCTCCTCGCGAACTCCTGATCAGGAAACCGCAAGAAAAATGGTCAGCCCAGGAGCACGCGGGACATTTGCTAGACGTAGAGTCATTGTGGATAGCGCGCGTGGACGATTACTTGGCGGGCGGTTCTGAACTTACTGTGGCCGACTTAAGCAATCGCAAAACGCACGAGGCCAATCACAATGCGTCCCATCTCACTGAAATCCTAAAAAAGTTCCGAGATGCACGATTGCGGCTGGTGAAGCGAGCGGAGGCGATCGACCCGGCGCTCTTTGCCCGTACCATGCTGCATCCGCGCCTGAAGCAACCGATGCGACTGGTAGATCATTTGTACTTTGTCGCAGAGCACGACGATCATCACCTGGCTTGCATTTGGGAATTGCTGAATGCGGGCGAGAAGAGCGTGCGCTGACGATCAGGCAGTCACTCGAATCAGCGGCTTGGTCCGGGGCGCCACCTCGCCGATCTCCACAGCGGGTACTCCGACCGCGTTAAGAGCTCGGGCAAGGGTAGCCGTGTCTTCGGATGTGACTGAAATCAGCAGTCCGCCAGCGGTTTGCGGGTCAAAGAGAATCATTTTCACTTCATCGGATATTCCGTTTTGGTATTCCACCAGGCACTCTACGAATTCGCGATTGGCTTTCAACCCGCCTGGAATATTTCCGGCACGCACGCAGTCGAGCGCGCCGTCAAGCAGCGGGACCTTCGCTAAGTGAAAGACCAGGCTCACATCCGAAGCCAGCGCCATCTCGCGGGCGTGACCTATGAGGCCGAAGCCGGTAACGTCCGTTAACGCATGCACGGACCAGGCGCCTGTCCCTACAGCGTCACTGGTAATCGTTTCTGCCGCCGTTTTGTTCAAGGTGGTCATGGACTTCACGGCAGCGTCGATCCAGCTTTGCTTGGCAGTGCCTTGCTTGATTGCCGTCGAAATCACGCCCGTGCCCAGCGCCTTGGTGAACAACAGACGATCGCCCGGCCGCGCACCTTTGTTCGCCAGCACGCGCTGTGGATGAACCACCCCGGTGACCGAATATCCGAACTTCGTTTCCTCGTCGCGGATGCTGTGCCCGCCGACGACGGTGCATCCCGCTTCCATCATCTTCGACAAGCCACCGGCAAGAATGCGCTCCAGAATTTCCAGATCGCCTTTTTCCGGGAAGCATACCAGCGCGAGCGAGGTGAGCGGCCTCCCGCCCATGGCGTAGACGTCACTGAGCGCGTTGGTGGCGGCGATCTGGCCGAAGGTGTAGGGGTCGTCCACGACCGGGGTGAAGAAATCGACCGTCTGGACGAGTGCCTGGTCGGGCGTGAGCAGATACACTCCGGCATCGTCGGCATGGTCGAAGCCGATCAGCACATTCGGGTCCTGTTGCCGGGCTAATTTCCCAAGCACCGCGTCCAGCGCCGCCGGACTCAGCTTGGA